>Ga0137359_10000363_pt1 | contig 34338 bp, 29 predicted proteins | sample Mad1_40_16metaG_FD_108281 | JGI IMG/M metagenome (GOLD analysis project Ga0137359, IMG submission 108281) | Vadose zone soil microbial communities from Angelo Coast Range Reserve, California, USA - Mad1_40_16 metaG | ecosystem: Environmental > Terrestrial > Soil > Vadose zone | place: USA... | reverse complement strand
GCCTGCACGATCGAGCAGGCGATCAACGACTATGAGCGGCAGATGCGTGAATATGGCTTCGCTGCCGTCCACGCATCGTTGAAGGCGTTGCAACAATCGGTCGGTGACAAGGGAATCGGATTCCGACTGGCGAAGTTGTTTTTCCGCGCCGTCAACGCGACACCGCCGCTCAAGCGGCTGGTGTTCGCGAATTTAGGCGAGGAGCCATGACTCGGAGTCGAGCGCGGCTTCGCGTCGGACCAACGAGGTATGTTCAGGCAAAACCTTTGTCCAGTCATTCCGGGGCTCGGCCGCAGGCCGAGAGCCCGGAATCCATAACCACAGGTCAGGGAGTATGGATTCCGGGCTCGCCTCCGCTTCGCTACGGCGCCCCGGAATGACGCGCCTGACTAAAATTGACACGTTAGAACCGCATCAATTGATCTTCACCCCGGCGCTCTGGGCGACCTTCGCCCATTTCTCGATCTCGGCGCTGATGAAGGTGCCAAATTCCGCAGCTGTCATCGACAGCGGCACGACTCCCTGCTTCGCCCATGACTCCTTGATCTCGGTCGAGTTGAGGATTTTTCGGATTTCGGCATTGAGGCGTTCGACGATCGGTTTTGGTGTTGCCGCGGGCGCCACGATGCCGACCCAGCCGGACGCCTGGAAGCCTGGAACGCCGGCTTCGGAGATCGTCGGCACGTCGGGAAGGTTGGGGGAACGTTCTTCCCCAGTCGTCCCAAGCGCGCGCACTAGCCCGGCCTCGACGCTCGGACCCATGGTGGCGATGGTATCGAACATCATCTCCACCTGGCCGCCGAGGATGTCGTTGCGGGCGCCTGTGCTGCTCTTGTAGGGCACGTGCACGATATCGGTTCCGCTCATGGTTTTGAACAGCTCGCCGGTGAGGTGATATTGCGAGCCGGTGCCGGATGAGGCGTAGTTCATGGCGCCGGGTTTGGCTTTGGCAAGCGCAATGAAGTCCTTGAGGGTCTTCACCGGCATCGATTTGTGGACCACCATTACGAGATCGCCGGCATAGATCGGCGAGACCGGCACGAAATCGCGCATCAGCTGGAACGGCTTGTTGGCGACCAGCGATTCATTGGTGGCGTGGGTCTGGGAAATGATCAGCAGCGTGTAGCCGTCCGGCGCAGCCTTCGCCACCGCATCGGTGCCGATCATGGTGCTGGCGCCCGGCCGGTTCTCGATCACGAAACCCTGCTTGAGGGTGTCAGACAGCTTCTGCGCCACGACGCGCGAAAAAACATCGGCCGGACCGCCCGGCCCAAAAGGCGCGATGACATGGACGACCCGCGTCGGATACTCCTGGGCGCGAGCTGGCCCGGCAAGCACGCCGAGCGTAGCCGCAACGAAAGCCAGCATTCCAAGCCGCATCCTGAAACTGACAGGGACATTCATGGGCGGTCCTCTTTGTTCGATCCGGTCGCCGCTACTCGGCACCGAGGGGCCGGCGGGCGGTCCTTTCTCTTCTATTTATAACACGGGTCGGGACCAAAGATCAGCGCCTTTGCCCACGCTGTCCGACCTCGCCGTTTGACCGCGTGGGCAAAGTCGCGCAAGGCCCTGCGCTATCTCATCAGCTGCGGCAGGCGACCTTGCCCACCCTACGATGCGGCGACTTCGCAATGTAGGATGGTCGCAGCGCATTCACGTTCTGCGTTTTTCTCATCGTTCGACTGATCAAGTTGGCGGTCGGAATCGACAAAAAATGTGACGGCCGTCACACCTCCGGCCGTTGATCCGTCAAATGAATGATGGATAAACGGTGCCGTCAGCGGGGGTTGGGGTCGGGCCGACTAACATCGTTGCTGGAGGTGGACTCCAATTTCCTTCCATCCTTCAGGAGAAGTCATCATGAAAATTACCACGCGTGATTTCGTGCGGTCGGCTTGCGCCACAGTGCTGGCGTTGGGCTGCGGGATCAGCATCGCGGCGGCGCAGCCGGCCGTGATTGTCGAGCGGGGCGTCATGCCGGCGCCCCGGGTCGAAGTCATTCCCGCACCTCCCGGTGCCGGTTACAACTGGGTCCCGGGCCATTGGGCGTGGCGCGGCGCCGCCTGGGTCTGGATTCCCGGCCATCATATTCGCGGCGTCGTCGCGGCCATGCCAGTCGAGGTGGTCGAACTGGTGCCGGGGCGGCCGGGGCCGCAGTACTATTGGGTCAAGGGCCATCACGTCTTCGAGGGCGGCCATTGGGTGTGGCACCGGGGCGTCTGGCTGCGGTGATTCCACGCCTCGTACCTCGCAGGGTGGGCAAAGGCGCGCTCAATCGAAATCGGCTGTTGCCGATTTCGACACTTTTGAGTGCCGAAGTCGGGCAAGCCCGACTTCGGTGCGCCGTGCCCACCGAGCCTCGGCCGTGGTGGGCACGCTTCGCTTTGCCCACCCTACGGATTCTCCCATCACGCGAAGCCGTAAAGCTTGGCCGGATTGTCAACCAGGATGCGGTTGCGCACCGCTTCCTCCGGCGCCCATTGCGCGAGGAGATCGAACAGCACCGCGTCGTCGGGCAGGGCCGGCTTGCTCTGCTCGCTCGGATGCGGCCAGTCGCTGCCCCACACCAGGCGGTCGGGCGCAGCTTTCACATAGGCCTGCGCTAAAGGGATTGTGTCCGCATAGGTGGGCGCGCCGACCTTGGTGTCCTGAGAGGCCCCCGAAAGCTTGACCCAGGCCTTGCCCTTCTGCATGAGGTCGACCACCACGGCAAACGCCGCATGGCCGGCGCCGGCGGGCTGCGGAATGTGGGCGAGATGATCGAACACGATCTGGCACGGCAGCCGGTTCAACACGTCCTTGGCGGCGAGCATCATGTCGGCCGACATGTTGAATTGCACATGCCATCCCATCGGCGCGATGCGCTTTGCCACCGGCTCCAGCATCTCGATGGTGGTGGCGCCGCCCGGGGTCGCGAGATTGAAGCGGACGCCGCGAACGCGCGCGGCGTCGAGCCGTTTAAGCTCGTCGTCGGTGACGCTCGCATTGACGACCGCGACGCCGCGCGCTCCGGGGCCGCACTCGCCCAACGCTTCGATCAGGCCGTCATTGAAGACCCCGTAGGTCGAAGGCTGCACGATGACGTTGCGCGACGTGCCGATCCGCTTCTGCAGCAGCCGATAATCCGCAACCGGCGCATCGCCCGGGCGCAGCGTCGAATTGGGATCGATTTTGAAGCGCGAGCTGTAGATGTGGTGGTGGCAGTCCGTCGCATTCGGCGGCGCTTTGGTCTTCGCCGGCGCCGTTCCGGTCGACCATGGCACCTGCTGTGCCTGCGCCGACGACATCGCAGCGCTGGCGGCCGACGCCCCCATCATCGCCAAAACGGTTCTGCGGTTCCAATCCTGTCCCGGCATCGTCGCCTCCCCTGTTGTTGCGGTCTTCAATGTATACGATCGGCCGCAATGCTGCTCCCACCCGTCCGAATGCGCAAGATGCGGCGCGGCCCCGACAGCACCCGCGAGACGACGCGCACTCACGTCGGGCGGAACGCAGCGCTCGTCGCTCGCACTAAATCTTCTTGCGCCCGCGCTTGGCGCCGCGCCCCGGCCCTTCGTCGCGCCGCGCCACGATATCGGCCTTCACCTTCTTGATGGCGCCACGCACCGCCACCGGGCCTCGCGCAGGAGGGAGGTATCCGCGTTCGACCGCGGCTTCCATCCGGCGCAGCAGGTCGAGATCATGCTCGTCGCGATAGGGTTTGGTATCGAGATCGGCCGGCACATTCGACAGGCGCTCGTCGCCGGTGCGCTTGACGTTTTTCTGCATGAACCGGTCATAGGCCCGCCACGATACGCCGGTGGCGCGCACCGCCGCCTGCTCGGCGCGAGTCGCGATCTGGTGGGCATGCAGGTAATGCAGGCCGAGTTGATCGATCAGCGTCTTCTCGACCTCCTCGTGCAGCAAAAGAAAGCGATCGGTTTCGATGGTGCGGCCACGGAACCGGAACGATGGCGGCATGTGGCGATCGATGTAGATCGTCTTGCCGTCGCGGCTGTAGCCGGCGAGATACGGAATGTCGTGCTTGCGGTCGAAATTCTTCACCCGCCGCATGACGGCGTCGAGGGCACGGTCCATCATCAGAGTGGACACGTACCACTCTGGCATGCGGAGCTTCTTGTGCGGGGCTTCCGGGTGGCAGAAGTGGAGGGGCATGAGCGGACTCCTGGCGGCGAATCGCTGCGAAAATCTCAGCGCACCAAGCAGCGTAACGCGCAAGGGGCGCGAACAAAAATGAGGTGCGTCGCTGTCAGATGTTTACTGTCTGCGGGCTGCGATCGAGTCGCTGGCGGCGCCTATTCGCGGAACCGCCCCTCACCCGGCCTCCACCGCCGCCTCCGCCCTCATCATCACCTTCGGGATCGGCAGAATTGGCGGCAGTATCAGGCTGCGCCCCGCCGCCTGCAGCGCCTCGATCAGGTCCTTGTACGGCGAAAGCCGCAAATACTGGTCGGCGATGATCGCGACCGTCCGGCGATCGCCGTGGTCCGTCGCGTAGAGCTCGATGCCGTCGAGCGTGCCGGCCACCTCCAGCGCAGTTAGGGCCGGAACGAGGCACACGCCGAAGCCGGCGCGAACCAGCTCGAGCGCCACGTCGTAGGTGCGGCAATGGGCGACGATGCGGTGCGCCGGCAGGACGCGCTGGTACCACTCCTGGACACGCAGCGTGTGCTGCGTACCGAAATTGAACTCGATGGCGCTGTTGAGAACGCGCGCGGCGTTTTCCGGCGCGCCGTCCATGTCCTTGATGGCGGCAAGCCGGACAGCTTTGGGAACCGCGAACACGTAAGGGTCCTCGACGATCGGCACCTGGCGAAATCCGATGCTCGCTTGCGCGACCGAATCCGCCCCGATCAGGCCGATGTCCGCCTGGCGCGAATACAGCATCTCCAGCACCTCGCCGGGCGCCGCCTCGTGAATGTCGACCTCCAGTTCGGGACGTATGCCGCCGCAGCGTCTGAGCGCATCCGGCAATAGCGCTTTGACCACGGAGTTGAGGCCCGCGATGCGGATAATGGAACGCTTGCCGGCGGCGAATTCGCGTAAGCCGGCTTCGGCCTCACTGACCTCCTTGAGAATGCTTTGCGCATGGCGCAGCAGCACCCGTCCGGCGTCAGTCAGTTCCATGCGATTGCGCGCGCGGTCGAACAGGCGCGCGCCGACGCTCTCCTCCAGCCGCGCCAATTGTTGGGACAGCGAGGGTTGCGCGAGACCGAGTTGCTTGCTGGCGCGCGTGAGTGTCGCGGTCTGCGCGACGGCGAGGAAGATGCGAAGCTGATGAAGCGTCATTGCATGCCTGACTTTTCGCGGGCGCGCCCTTGTGTGTTGGTAGCAACACAATAGCGGGATTAGTCCGCTGTAGCGAGCGACGCGGCCGCTCCCTACCTCCCCAGCATGCAGGGAAGCGTGCAGCAACATGGTCGCAGCGCTATCGGGTATTGCAATGAGAGGTATAGGGGGTTTGCCTTGCATGGCAACACCGCAATTGCCATCGGTTATTGCAATGATACGTATAGGGCCGCGTCTTATTTACAAAAATTCGTGGATCGGGCTAAATCAAACAGCTTCAAACAGCCGCCCGTTGTGGGCACCCGTTGTGGGCACACGCAAGGAGGAAAGCATGGCTTGGACGACCCCGACTCTCGTCGAAATCTGCATCGGCCTCGAGATCAACGGCTATCTGCCGGCGGAGTTCTGATTCTCCAGCTATCGGATCGTTTCGATCCGGCAAAGGAATCTCTTGAGATTCCGGAAAGGATAGACGCCTCATGGGGCGTCTTTCCGCTTTTATGAGTCTCACGGCATTCATACTTGGCGCGGCGGCGGGCGGTGGCTTCCCTCAGTGGAATTGCAACTGCGATGTATGTCGGCTGGCGTGGGCCGGTGACCCGCGCGTCAAACCACGCACCCAGACGAGCATTGCGGTGACGAGCGGGCGAAATGACTCGTCGTCGGTTACGGACTCTCCGTTTGTCCTCATCAACGCATCCCCCGACCTGCGCCAGCAAATCATCGCGACCCCTGCATTGCAGCCCCGCGGATTGCGCATGAGCCCGATTGCGGCGGTCGTGCTCACCGGCGGAGAGGTCGATCAAACCGCCGGCCTGCTGACGCTGCGCGAGCGCGGCCCGTTCGGGCTCTACGGCACGCAAGGCACGTTGTCGACGCTCGCGGCGAATACGATCTTCAGCGTGCTGGCCGCCGACGTGGTGCCGCGACGGGCTATTCGGCCCGGCGCCGCGTTCGCGCTTCCCGGCGGGATCGAAGCCGAGCTGTTCCTCGTTCCCGGCAAGGCGCCGCTCTATCTGGAGGGTGACAACCCGGACCTCGAAGCCGAGACCGATGCCAACGTGGGGATAGAACTGCGCGCCGATGGCGCGCGACTGGTGTTCATTCCAGGCGCCGCCAAACTCACGCCCGCGATTGCGTCGCGCCTCGCCGCGGCCGACGTGGTGCTGTTCGACGGCACGCTGTTTTCCGATGACGAGATGATCGCGGCCCGCGCCGGAGCGAAGACCGGCCGTCGCATGGGCCACATGCCGGTTGGCGGACCCGACGGCACTCTGGCGGCGCTCGCGGGCCTCGCGCGGCGCCGCATCCTGATCCACATCAACAACACCAATCCGATCCTGATCGAAGGTTCGCCGCAACGCCGTGCTGTCGAAGCGGCAGGTTTCGAAGTTGCCGAGGACGGAATGAGGATCGAGTTATGACGACATTGCTCACTGCGGACGAGTTGGAAGCCAAGCTGCGTGACATCGGGGCGCGGCGCTACCACCGCCTGCACCCGTTCCATCATCTGCTCCATGGCGGCAAATGCACCAAGGGCCAGGTCCAGGCCTGGGCGCTCAACCGCTACTACTACCAGGCGATGATCCCGGTGAAGGATGCGAGCCTGATCGCGCGCTGCCTTGACGGGGACATCAGGCGCGAGTGGCGCAGCCGCCTCGTCGACCACGACGGCGATGCAGCCGGCGCAGGCGGCATCGCGCGCTGGCTCAAGCTCACCGACGGTCTTGGGCTCGACCGCGACTACGTCACATCGCTTGCGGGCCTGCTTCCGGCAACGCGCTTTGCGGTTGAAGCCTATGTGCATTTCGTTGCCGAAAAGACGCTGCTTGAGGCCATCGCCTCGTCGCTCACCGAAATGTTTTCGCCCCTCATCATCGGCGAGCGCATCGAGGGCATGCTCAAACACTACGATTTCGTCACCACCGAGACGCTCGCGTATTTCTCCGCCCGGCCGCCCCAGGCGCGCCGCGACAGCGACTTTGCACTCGCCTATGTGAGGCAGAACGCCAAAACGCCGGAGCAACAGGCGCTCGTTCTCAAGGCGCTCGAATTCAAATGCGACGTGCTGTGGGTGATGCTCGACGCGCTCCACCACGCTTACGTGATGCCCAAGCACATTTCGCCCGGCGCGTTTGTGCCGGAGGAGTAACTTCTTATTCTCCTCCCCCGCTTGCGGGGGAGGATTAGGGAGGCATGGACTCGCTGCGAGGCCCCTCCCCAGCCCTCCTCCGCAAGCGGGGGAGGGAGAAGAAAAAAGGAGACGACCAGGTGAATACGCCCCCCGCGGCGCCATCGATCTTGCCGGACGCCCGTCCCCGCCTGCCGCGCGGCGTGCGGCTCGTCCATAACGAGGCCCAGGGCGGCTGGGTGTTGCTGGCGCCGGAGCGCGTGTTCAAGGCCGATCAGATCGCCGCCGAGGTCGTCAAGCGCTGCACCGGCGAGGCGAGCTTCGCGGCCATCGTGGATGATCTCGCGGCCACCTTCGCGGCGCCGCGCGAGCGCGTCGAGGCCGATGTCGCCACGCTCCTGCGGGGGCTCGCAGACAAGAAGCTGTTGGAACTGTGATGCCATGACCACCGACAGTCGCCCCAACGGACATGCCGGCGGCAGCGGCCAGCCGCCGAAGCCGCTCCACAATCCGCTCGGCCTCCTCGCCGAACTCACCCATCGCTGTCCGCTCGGCTGTCCGTACTGCTCGAATCCGCTCGAGATGGACAAGCGCGAAAGCGAGCTCGACACCGCCACCTGGGCGCGGGTGTTTCGCGAGGCGGCGGGCCTCGGTGTGCTGCAGGTGCATCTCTCCGGCGGCGAGCCGGCGTCGCGGCGCGACCTCGCCGACATCATGGCGGCGGCGCGCGATGCCGGCCTTTACACCAATCTCATCACCTCGGGTGTCGGCGTCACCGGGCAGCGGCTCCGCCAGCTTGCCGATGCGGGGCTCGACCATGTGCAGATCTCGATCCAGGACAGCGAGCCGAAATCCGCCGACCTTATCGCCGGATACGAGGGCGCCTATGTCCGCAAGCGCGCGCTGGCGATCGACGTGGTGGCCCTCAAGCTGCCGCTCACCGTCAACATCGTGATCCACCGCGCCAATATCTCCCGTGTCGATGAACTCGTCGCCATGGCGCTCGACATGGGCGCATCGCGGGTCGAGATCGCGCACGTCCAGTATTACGGCTGGGCGCTGAAGAACCGTGCCGTCCTGATGCCGACGCGCCAACAGGTGGAGGAGGCCGTCGGCCGCATCGAGCCGCTGCGCAAGCAGCATCACGGCCGCATCGTCATCGACGCCGTTGTGCCCGACTATTACGCCCGCTTCCCCAAGCCGTGCGTCGGCGGTTGGGGCCGCCGCTCGCTCAACGTGACGCCGGCCGGCCGCGTCTTGCCGTGCCACGCGGCCGAGTCGATCCCGGGCCTCGAATTCTGGTCGGTGAAAGACCATTCTTTGCGCGAGATCTGGGAACACAACCCCGCCTTCAACGCCTTCCGCGGCACGAGCTTCCTGCCGGAGCCGTGCCAGAGCTGCGAGCGCCGCGACATCGATTTCGGCGGCTGCCGCTGCCAGGCCTTCGCACTCACCGGCGACGCCCGCGCCACCGATCCGGTCTGCCACCTCTCCCCGCATCACCATGTGGTCGAAGAGCAGGCGGCGATCCGGGAGGATGCGGCGTATGTTTATCGAAGACTGGACCGGGTAGGGTGACCAGATAGATCCCGGCCGCCACCGGCAGAATACCCAGGAGATTGCGCACTTTCACATATTCGGCAAGCAACGCTTAGTCGCCGAACATGCCGCGCGGCAGCATAGACGATGGCTAGAGTTCCTGCGTAATCGATCGCGGCCCCCGCGGGGCAAAGTTCACCTCGATGCCCTTGGACCCTGCTGACCCTAGCCACACGGAGCTAACGTATCGCTGACACCGACAAATTCATGCCGTTCGAATATCTTTCGCACTGCTATGCTTGGTGGTATCGTTTCGCTACAGCAACCATGAAACCGGTTGATGAAGTAGCGGGGGACGCTATGTCGCTTCTAGTCACCGCAGGTCGCAAATTACGCTCCGTGTCACTGGCCGCAGCCCGCATCACTGCAACTGTTGCCCTATTGGCGGGCTTCGAGAGTGCTGTCGCCCAAGACCAGTCAGCTGAAATCGCGTTTCTGATTGACTTGAACCAACTTTCGAGGCTCGTTAACTGTCGCAATCCGCATCTATCGGTGCTGGTGACATTCTCGAATACGCTGTTGGAAAAAGATCGAATTAGATCTTTAGCCTTAACGGCTGACGATACAGTGTGTACCTTGGCATCCGTTGACAATATGCCCAACTCTCCCATTACCATCGGGAAAGGCGGCACCCTGAGCAAAGACGGTGCCGCTATCTCTTACAACAGAGCAAACATAAGAGTTGCATATGCCGAAGCAAGTGGAACGGAGCAGATTGAGATCGACGATAATGGTATCGCCCGAATATCGCAGATACGTGTACCATGGGGCCAATACAGAATAAAATACCACCTTACACGGAAAACATTTCGGAGCGAGACCGACTCTCCATATTATGCCGGGGAGCAAACCATTCTAGCTTATTCGAACCAAGTACAGGACGTTATTATAAGAAAACCATCTTTTATAGAATCTATTTCAGATATCGTAATAACGAAGGAGGGCGGAATTACAGCAGCGTTTCTTTCTCTCATAACTGCGCTTCTTGCCGCGCTTCGGAAGCACTTCGACAAAGGCGCGCTGTGGGTCCTAGATATATTGGGCCGATACGGAACCTGGTCTCTTGCAAGGAGACGATTCGAGCGAATTTACAGGGAGTATATGATTTCCAACCACAAGTATTTGCGACTGATCGGGTTCAACGTAAGCGGAATTCCGCGGCCGTTGCTTGAAGACGTTTACATCTCGCTCAAGGTCAGTTCATATGGTATGCAGTTTGGCGTTCAGCCTACTAAAGCATCAGAGGCTGACAGCGTCTCTTTTGCCGAAGCCGTACGCAAATTTCCGCGTCTTGTAATTTTAGGTGCTCCTGGCGCCGGAAAGACAACCACATTAAGCTTCATATTGCTGCAGTTTGCAAAAGGAAACGGTCAGAGGAGCTTTGGGATAAGAGAGCGACTTTACCCGATATATATTCCCCTTAGGCGCCTCTCAGTCGAAGATTCAACAATCGTTAACGACCTTCTCGACCCGCGGACGCAGATTTTATCGCAGGAAATCATAAGTGAATATCCTAAAACCTATTTCGAGCATAAATTAGATAGAGGAGAGTGTGTTGTTTTATTTGATGGACTTGACGAGGTGACTAGCGAGTCCGTGCACCAATCTGTCGCAAAGCGAATCAACGATTTTGTATCAAGGTATCATAAAAATCGCTTTATAGTGACGTGCCGCGTGGCGGGGTGGCGAAACCTCTTGCCGGATTTTGCCGTACTGGAGGCGGAGGATTTAAGCCGAGATGAGATTCATCGCTTTATACGGGGGTGGCACACGGCCGTAATTGGGCTTCAAGAACGCAACCGCATGGAGCAAGAAAGGTCAGTCGGCGAGATCAGGGCGGAAAATGTTCGAGAACACGCATCTAGGGTTAAGCTTGCAATCGATGATTATTCGAGACGTTTAATTAACGCTATCGACGGGAACGCACGTATCTTGTCAGTCGCCACCAACCCCATGCTTCTTTCCCTTATCTGCCTGGTGCATTTGAACAGAAATATTTTGCCACGCGGTAGGGCCATATTGTACGGCCAGTGCGTAGAATTTTTGGTTGACGCATGGGAGCGCAGCAAAGGAGTTATTGTTTCTCAGTCAAAAATTACGCTATTACAGAAAGAAGTTATTCTGAGGCAGCTCGCATATGAACTTCAGATGTCTGGCAAAGGTGAGCTGAAAAGATCAAGCATCGAGGAATTAATTGAACGCATTGCCGTCAGAAATGCGATTTCTATCCCACCAAGGGAGCTGTTGGAGGACATCGAACGAAGAAGTGGCCTACTGGTGGAGCGATCAATAGACGTATTAGGCTTCTCCCATCTAACTCTTCAAGAATACTTGGTTGCCAAGCACGTCCAGTTGAATCCGTCGCTTTTGTCAACATTGTTGATGCATTTGGACGATCCAGAGTGGAGGGAAGTCGTTCTTCTTTACGCAGGGTTAGTCGATGACCCTTCGGAGTTGGCGGCGCGGATTATCAAAGATGGTAGACGCGAGCGGTTCCTACTGGCGGGCCACGCGATAGGGGAGGGGCAAAGAACAGATCAAGATGTGGCGCGCCGCGTAATTGCGCCTCTTCTTGAAATGCTGAAGGAAGATGAGCAACTACAAAATATCGAGGCGGCGATCTCGGCACTTGCGTCCATGGCGACTGATTTTGGCAGCGAGGGTCCTAACACGTTGGAGCAGGGGCTTTCGAACACGCTCGTCGGATGGGTGTCAAATAATGATCACCGCTCGTCAGCTGCGATTGTGATTTTGGGCCGGGCACGGATCACGAGGGCATTACCGCTGCTTGTGGACTTGATGCTGAAAGACAACGAATTACGAGAGCCTTGCATTAGGTCCGTTGTTTTGTTTGGGAATTTGGCGTTGGAGACAATCGATAACGCCGTAAGAAAGGTAGGCGGGCGCGAAGTTCCTGTTGAATTTTTCTTGGAGCCACTCGTTGCGATCAATACAGGATTGTCCGCGCTATCAATGATTAAGCTATATCAGCAATACATTGAGGTCGATGATCGGAGAATGATCTCTTTAGCTCTGTCAAACGTGATTGAGCGCTCAATAGTTCTTGCGGAGTTAATCGACATTACAGGTGACGAGTTGGCCGGGATTTCGATGAGAGAGCCAGTAGCTCGGGAGTTTATAAGGAGTGCGGGTGTTGAAAGGAAACCTAGCGATGCGTTTTTGCGTCTATATGACATAATGGTGGCTGACATGGCCCGCGTCATAGGGTCGATGTCGACAGGACACAAGTGGACGCAGCGTGTAGCAGCAAAGCCGCCGGCGTTTCTGGTGACTTTTCCAGCCCTGGTCGAATCGATTCATGGTTCCGACTTATCGATTAGCGATGAGACGTTTGAGGTGTTGGGATTTGACGTCGCAAGACTGCGAAATGGCGGAGGTAGCACGGAGAATCTTTGTCGCGCCGTGAGAAAAGAGAGCTTTAATTTGCAGACTATGATAAGGAGCATAAGTCGAAGCGTACTGACGACCACCGGTTCATTTAGAGGTGGCATGACACATAACGTATTAAAGAATAGTATAACGTCTGCGATCACCGTCGTGTATTATCTTAATGTTGTCACGTGCGCCTATTTCGGGTGGGAGATATGGGATAATAATAATGCTGAATCCTTTGAAGTAGAGGCGATTCCGATCGTAGTGATGTTGTTAGGCGGAGTGCTCTTGTATTGTATGTTGTTGGGCGCTAGTTTACTAAACTATCGACAAAGTCTTGGAGTTAAAACGATATTTCATGCGACATTAGCGCCAGTGCAAAGCGTTTACAAAAAATAACGTATTTGATGCAATTGAGCCCGTTATTGGTATTTAGCATGTTTATGTTGATATTGCTTATATTTTCATTTCCCGGAGCGGTGGTGTATGTAATGTTGTTTTTGGATGGGATAAAAATGGAAACAATAAACGTAATTGGGGTCGGAGGAGGGGTGGTATTTATAATGCTGTGTGCGCTGTATTATTGGGGGTACCTGCTTAAGTTGAGTGCCACGACGTTATTGCTTCTGCTTCATCCGCGTGGCGTAGAGTTTCTGGAGTCATTAAGTGATTGAGTAGATTGCATGATTTGGATTTGGTCGGTCCGTGTTTGTACAATCCGGCTCAGGTTTTTATTGTCGTTGAACCCGTCCCGCCGGTGGCTAACCGAACCGCTGCGGCAGTAGCTTTCGTTCAGTCAAGAGACAAGACTCTCGACCCGCTCCGCCACCGTCACCGCCGGATGCCGCTCGCACCACCCTGTCGCCTCGCAATAGGCGTGCGCGACCCGATAGACCGTCGGCTCCGCGAATGCACGCCCCACGATCTGCATCGCGGTCGGCAGGCCCGCCGCCGTGAAGCCGGTCGGCACCGCGATGGCCGGGGTGCCGGTGACGTTGAACGGCATGCGAATTTGCCGCTCATAGGTTTTGGCGATGGTCTCGGCATCGTCGATGCGGCATGACATGTCGAGGCTCGACAGCGTGATGGCGGCGTCGAAGTCGCGCATGGCGGCGGCGAATTCTGCGCACAGCGCGGCGCGCAATTGCTGCGCCTTGACGTAGTCGGCGGCCGGGATGAAGGCGCCGGGCAGCAGTTTGCGGCGGGTGATCTCGGCATAATCCTGCGGGCGTTCCTGCAGGTCGCGCTCATGCACCGCGTAGGCTTCGGCGATGTGGATGGTGCGGCCACACGCCGTGTAGCGCTGCAGCGACGACAAACGGATCGGCTTCACCTCGGCGCCGAGCCGGCGCAGCACCTCGGCGGCGGCGGCGATTGCGGCGCTCTGCTCGGGCGCAGCAACCATATCCTCCTCGTAGAAATGCGCGATGAGGCCGACCCGCAGGCCTTTGACGCCGGCATTGAGATCAGCGGTGAAGTCAGTGGGCGGTCGCCGCACGCTCGCCGGGTCGGCCGGGTCATGGCCGGCGATGGCCTGGAGCATGATGGCGTTGTCCTCGACCGTGCGGGTCAGAGGCCCGACATGGTCGAGCGAAAAGGCGAGCGGGAACACGCCGGCGCGGCTCACGGTGCCGTAGGTCGGCTTCATGCCGACAACGCCGCAGCAGGTGGCGGGATTGCGCACGGAGCCGCCGGTGTCGGTGCCGAGCGCACCCGGCGCGGTTCCGATCGCGACCGCAACGCCGGAGCCGCTCGACGAGCCGCCCGGATGAAGATCGAGATTCCACGGGTTGCAGGCGGCCGGCCACGGCAACTCGCGCGTCGGCCCGCCGGTCGCGAACTCGTGCAGCGCCAGTTTGCCGAGCAGCACTGCGCCGGCCTCGCGCAGCTTGACGATCGCGGTTGCGTCGAAGGCAGCGCGATGACCGACACGCAGCTTGGAATGGCAGGTGGTCGGCATCCCGGCGACATCGAAAATGTCCTTGGTGGCGTAAGGCACGCCGTGCATCGGGGAGCGCCACTCGCCGCGCATGATCTCGGCCTCGGCCGCCTTCGCCTGCGCGATCGCAAGGTCTGCCGTCACCGCGATGTAGGCGTGGTAGACCGAATCCGTCGCGGCGATGCGCGCCATGAGCGCGCGCGTGAATTCGACCGGCGACAGCTTGCGGGCCCGGATCAGCCGCCCAGCCTCCGCAATCGTGAGGTAGGCGAGATCGCTCATGCGCCGCCTCCGGACTTGGCCGCATCGAACATGACGGCCGGCTCGGTCACGGAAGAGAAATCATCCGGCAAGGGACCGAGGGAAGCGGCGCCGCGCGCCATCGCGGCGGCGACCGCTTCGGGACAAAGGGCGTAAGCGCGGTCAAGCCCGCGCGCCTGCGCGAGGGTGCGGATCCAGTCCGCGGTGGAGTCGGCATTGGGCGTGTCGGTCATCAGCGTCCCCTCGGCGACGGTTTCATGCAACGCGTGTTCAGTCAGCGCGGCGCCAGCATCACGTTAGGATTTCAATGTTGACGGTTCAATCCCATTCCCCGACGGGGTTGCGTCGCGGGCCGAAATCGGGAGGATGGCGCAGAGGGGCCAGGAAACACCATGAGCGAGCGGGAAGACCTTGTGCTGGCCTACCGGATTCTCGCCGCCCATGGGGTGGTGGATGCCTATGGGCATGTGAGCCTGCGCACCGCCAAAGACCCGAACCGCTATCTGCTGGCGCGCGCCATGGCGCCCGAGCTCGTGACCGCAGACGATATTCTGGAATTCGACCTCGACAGCAGTCCGGTGAAAGACGTCAAGGCCGCGCTTTATCTCGAACGCTACATTCACGGCGAGATCTTTAAGTGCCGTCCGGACATCAACGCCGTGGTGCACAACCACTCGCCTTCGGTCATCCCGTTCGGCGTCACCACGGTGCCGCTGCGGCCGCTGTTCAACACCGGCGCATTCATTGGCGAGGGCGTGCCGACTTTCGAGATCCGCGATTTCCAGGACAGCGGCGACCTCATCATCAAGACGCCCCATCTCGGCCACGCATTGGCGACGACGCTCGGCGCCAGGCCGGCCGCGCTGATGCGCGGGCACGGCGCCGTGGTGGTCGGTGAAAGCCTGATGCTGGCGGTGGTGCGCAGCGTCTATCTCGAACTCTCCGCCAAGCTGCAGATGCAGGCGATGCTGATCGCCGGACCCGGCGGCCATGTGGTGTATCTCGACGAGCGCGAAGTGGCGGCCACCAGTGGCCGTCAGGTTTCCGCCGGCACCTGGAAACGCACGTGGGACCTGTGGTGCATCAAGGCGCGGGCGCAAATCGAAATGGAGCAGAAAGCAAAGCGGCGGAAATCACCCTCCCCTGGAGGGGGAGGGTCGGATCGCCGAAGGCGATCCGGGGTGGGGTGACGCCGGTGCGCCATTCGCCGAGCGGAGTATGTTGCGCTGCCGTCACCCCACCCCGCTCGCTTCGCGAGCGACCCTCCCCCTTCAGGGGAGGGTGAACAACGCGCTACCCGATTGGGCGCTAGTCAATAATGAGGGTTCCATGCCACAGCCATCGCCATCCGATCTCGCCCGCTCCGGCACGCTGGAGGAGCTCTACGGCAAGCTCGACAAAATCGGCATGGGGCCGGGCTGGAACAAGCCGACGCCATCGTTGTGGCCGGCGCCGCGCAAGACCCTGGTGCCGGCGCATTGGCAATATGAACTTGCCCGCGGCGCGCTCGACGCGGCCGGCCGAATGATCAATACGGCGCTGGCCGAGCGGCGCAACCTCATCCTCGTCAATCCGGCCGAAGGCAACACCTACGGCACCGTGCGCACGCTGGTTGCCGCATATCAGATGATCATGCCGGGCGAGTGGGCGCGGGCGCACCGCCATACGCCGAACGCGCTTCGCCTGATCCTCGATGCCGAGCCCGGCACCTACACGGAGGTCGACGGCGTCAACATCGCCATGGCGCCGGGCGATGTGCTTCTGACGCCGAACTGGTCGACCCACGGCCATGGCAATCAAAGCAAGGCATGCGCCTATTGGCTTGATTTTCTCGATGTGCCGCTGGTGCAGCTCTTAGAGCCGATGTTCTTCGAAGCTGCCGAAGACGACAGCAACGGGGCCGATGATTCCGGCCGCGCGCCGGCAGAGGCGGCGACGGACCAGCCCTTGGTGTTCACCCTACGGGATACGTTGCGCCGGCTGGGCGAGGCGAAGCCCGAACCCGGCGGGCCGTTCGGCACCCGGATCGAACTCGGCCACCCCGCGCTCGCCACCACGGCGCTCTACATGATGCGGCTCGCTCCCGGCGTTCGCACCGCGTCCTATCGCACCACGGCAAACAATATCTTCGCGGTGGTGCAGGGCGAAGGAGCATCCACGGTCGACGGCGAGCGGTTCGAATGGCGGCGCGGCGATGTCATCGCGGCGCCCGCCTGGCGCCCGCATTGGCATGAGGCAACGGACGACGCCATGCTGTTGCGCGTCACCGACGAGCCGGTGATGCAGCACTTTGGTTGGTGGCGCGAGGAACTGCCGACGACGTGAGGACGAACGCAGAGGACCGATGACAATGTGGAATGCCGCGCCACGTTTGGCGGCGATTGTCCTGACGGCCGCCGTCCTGCTGCCTTCGCCCCCTGCCTCAGCGCAGGACTGGCCCGCCCGTCTCGTGCGCATCGTGGTGCCGGCCGCTGCCGGCGGCTCCTCGGATGCGGCGGCGCGGCTGGTGACCAACCACTTCCAGGCGGTGTTCCGGCAGCCCTTCATCATCGAGAACAAGCCCGGCAACGGCAATGCCCTGGGAGCGGCTTTCGTGGCGCAGGCGGAGGGAGATGGCCACACGCTGCTGCTCTCCAACTCCGCCTCGAACCTCACCGTGCCGCTGGTGGCCCGCAATGCCGGCTACGATCCGGTCGCGGATTTCAGCCACATCGTCATGCTGACGAGTTCGCCTTATGTGTTCGCGGTTTATCCGGGGCTCCGCGTGAACACGCTCGCCGCGTTCGTCGCCAAGGCGCGGGCCGAAAAGCTCGCCTACACGGCCGCCAATCGCGGTGGGCTCGGCAATATGGGCGGCGAGTATTTCCAGCGGCTGGCGGGCATTTCGATGCAGCATGTGCCCTACCGGGGCGGCGGGCCGGCGGTCGCCGATGTCATTGCCGGTCACGTGCCCGCGATATTCCTGCCGCTGACGACGGTGGGCGAGCATGTGCGCAGCGGCGCGCTGATCGCGCTGGCGGTCACGTCGAAGGCCCGCGTGCCGGTTCTGCCGGACGTGCCGACCTTCGCGGAAAGCGGCTATCCGGAACTGGTCATGGCCTCATGGTTCGGCCTGTCGGGGCCTAAGAAGCTCTCGCCCGACATCGCGGATCGCATCAACCGTGAGGCGCGCGCGTTCCTCAAGGAGCCGCAGATGCGCAAACTCGCGGAGAACGATGCCTCCGAACCGCTCGATGCGGATGCGGCAGGATTCACCCGCTATGTGGCCGCTGAAGTCGCCCGCTGGGGCGAGGTGGTCCGCACGCTCGATATCAAGGGCGAGGAGTGAAGGCTGCTGGTGCAAATTAATGGAGGCGGCCAGAGGCGCTAACTTGACCCCGCGCGGACTCCCTGCCCCCTTGTGGGAGAGGGTTGGGGTGGGGGGTCGTGCCGTGGGGCGCCGACGTGCCGCACCTCCCGACCCCCACCCCCGACCCCTCCCCACAAGGGGGAGGGGAGGAGTTCGCGGGGCCGTCGAGCCTTAACTTAGCGCCGATGGGACAAGCCCCGCCACGGCGGTGGTAGGAGTGCGGGAGCTTCAACCTGATGGGAATCCGCTCTAAGATGCCCTCAATGTTGCTGTGAACCGGCCGCGGTTAGTCCCGCAGGATGAGGGGAGAAGCGCGCTGAATTTTTCGTTGCCGTTCATTGCGCGACCGATTGCGACCATTCTGCTCTCGGTTGGGCTGTTCCTGGCCGGCGCCGTGGCGTACCGGTTCATGCCGGTCGCGGCGTTGCCCAACGTGGAGTTTCCGACCATCTACGTGTCGGCGAACCGGCCGGGGGCCGACCCATCCACCATGGCGGCGACAGTGGCGGCGCCGCTGGAGCGGCGGCTCGGCGAAATCCCGGGCGTGATCGAATTGACCTCGACGAGTACGCTCGGCGCCTCGTCAATTTCGATCCTGTTCGATCTCGGCCGCAAGATCGACAGCGCCGCGCGCGACGTCCAGGCCGCGCTCAACGCCGCCGTCGCCGACCTGCCCGGCGACCTGCCGAGCCTGCCGACCTTCCGCAAGGCCAATCCCAACGGCGCGCCGATCCTGATCCTGGCGCTCACCTCCGATACGCTGGCGCCGAGCGCGATCTACGACGTGGCCGACACCGTGCTGGCGCAGCGCATTTCGCAGCTCGACGGCGTCGCCGAGGCGACCGTCAACGGCGCCGAGCAGCCGGCGATGCGCGTACGCGTCAATCCGGTTGCGATCGCCTCCATGGGCCTGAGCATGGAGGATGTCCGCCTCGCGATCATCAATGCCAATGCGGCCGGCCCGCTCGGCGTGTTCGACAGCGACGGCATTGCCCAGACGATCGCGACCAACGGCCAGATGCGCGACCCGCGCGAATACCGCGATATCGTCGTCAAATCCCAGAACGGCGCCGTGACGCTGCTCGGCGACATCGCCAGCGTGGAACAGAGCACCCGCAACAGCCGCGCCGCCGCGTGGTTCAATGGGCAGCCCGCCATACTCATCAACATCACCAAGCAGGCCGACGCCAACGTGATCGAGACGGTCGACCGCATTTACGCGATGCTGCCGGAGCTCAAGCGCTGGGTGCCGGCTGGCATCCAGTTTTCGGTTTTGACCGACCGCACCCTGATGATCCGGGCGAGCGTGCGCGACATGCAGCTCACGCTCGGCGCCACCATCGTCCTCGTCATGCTGGTGGTGTTCGTCTTCCTGCGCCGGTCAGCGCCGACCGTTGCGGTCGGGATCACGGTGCCGCTGTCGCTGTCGGGCACCTGCGCGGCGATGTGGTTTGCGGGTTTCTCGATCGACAACCTGTCGCTGATGGCGCTCGCGGTCTCGGTCGGCTTCGTGGTCGACGACGCCATCGTGATGATCGAAAACACCTTCCGCAACCTGGAACGCGGGATGTCGCCGATGCGCGCCGCCATCGCGAGCGCGCGCCAGATCAGCTTCACCGTCGTCTCGATCAGCGTGTCGCTCGTTGCGGCATTCATTCCGATGCTGTTCATGGGCGGTCTCGCGGGACGGATGTTTCGCGAGTTTTCGGTGACGCTGGTGTTCGCCATCACGATCTCGACGTTCGCGTCGCTGTCGGTGACGCCGATGATCTGCGCCCGTTTTCTCCGTGAGAGCCCCCACCTAACCCTCCCCCGCTTGCGGGGGAGGGTTAGGGAGGGGGCGGGGCGGGGGTGGTTCGACCGGCTGGTCGAGAATGCGCTGGCAGCGATGGTCCGTCGCTACGGCATGAGCCTCCAATTCGTCCTGCGCCACCAATTCCTGACCCTGGCGGCATTGGCCGCCACGATGGCGCTCACCGTGTACATGTATATCCACACGCCCAAAGGCTTCTTTCCGCCCGACGACAGCGGCTTCGTGGGCGCCTACGCGGGGGCATCGCAGGACATCTCGTTCCAGCAGATGACCGTGCTGGTGCAGCGCGCTGCCGCAATCGTGCAGGCCGATCCCGCTGTCGCCGCCGTCGGTTCCTCGGTCGGCGGCAGCGCCTGGAGCGGGACGGTCAACAACGGCCGCCTGTTCATCGGCCTCAAGCCGCCCTCAGAGCGCGGCGGCATGTCGACCTCGGCCATCGTGGACCGCATGCGGCTCGCGGTCGCGGATATACCGGGCCTGCGCGTCTTCATGTGGCCGGCGCAGCAGCTGCCCTATCTGGGCGGCCGTGCCAGCCAATCGCAATACCAGTTCACCCTGATGGACGCCGATGCGGAGGAATTGTCCTTATGGCTGCCGCGGGTGCAGGACCGCATCCGCCGCATCCCGGGCGTTATCGATGTCACCACCGACCGACAACTGGGCGGCCTGCAGGCCAATGTGGTGATCGACCGCTCCACTGCGTCCCGGCTTGGCATCCAGGTCCAGGACATCGACAATGCGCTCAACAATGCGTTCTCGCAGCGCCAGATCTCGACCGTTTTCACCCAGCGCAACCAGTATCGGGTGATCCTTGAGATCGATCCGCAGTTTCAGCAGGATCCCGCAAACATCAATCGCGTCTACGTCGGCGGCGGCACCGCCCAGGGCGTATCGCGCGGCGCCACCCAGGTGCCGCTCGCCGCCGTCGCGCGGCTTGAGAAATCCAACACGCCGCTTTCCGTCAATCACCAATCCCAATATCCGGCCGCGACCGTCACCTGGAACCTCACCGCCGATACCCCGCTCGAGACCGCGGCCAACGCCGTCATGCAGGCGATGGCCGAGATGCATTTGCCGGACACGGTGCGGACCGATTTTGCCGGTGACATGAAAGTGTTTCGCGACAGCGCCGCGTCGCAGGAATTGCTGATCCTGGCGGCGCTCGTCGCGGTCTATATCGTGCTCGGCGTGCTCTATGAGAGCCTCGCCCATCCGCTCACGATCATCTCCACCCTGCCGTCTGCGGGCCTCGGCGCATTGCTGGCGCTGACCTTGTTCGGCGCCGAGCTCACCATCATCGCCTTCATCGGCATCATCCTCTTGATCGGGATCGTCAAGAAGAACGGCATCATGCTGGTCGACTTCGCGCTTGCCGCGCAACGCCACGGCGGCCGCACGCCCGAGCAGGCGATTCACGAGGCCTGTCTCCAGCGCTTCCGGCCGATCATCATGACCACGATGGCGGCGTTGCTCGGAGCGGTTCCGCTGCTGGTCGCCACCGGCACCGGCTCCGACCTGCGCCGCCCGCTCGGCATGACCATCATCGGCGGTCTTGCGGTGTCGCAGCTGCTGACGCTCTACACCACGCCGGTGGTGTACCTGCTGCTCGATCGGCTGCACCGCCGGCTGTGGGGAGAGTCGAACCTCAGGCCGTCTACCCCTGACGCGGCTGCGGAGGCGCCGGCGGAGTGATCCATGGCGGCAACGATAGGCTGGCGCGGACTCAGGCGGCAAGATCGGGTGGGACTTTGGCAGCGTCCGCGGCTTTCGCAGGGGAATGGCGCAATGCGCTACGCTTGGTGCGCCCTACGGTCCTAACCGAGCTGGCGCTTTGGCGGCGATGGCGGCGGAAACCGGCCGAGCTTCGAATTCCAGTACGCCCATGAGCGGGGATCGACAATTCCGGGCGGAGCGCGATCGAGCGCCTCCCGAAAATCGTCGTCCGACACGTAACGCCGGATGACCTTCATGTCGTCGGGCATCGCGTGCGACATGGCATAAGCCATGAAGCGGACGGGATCGGCGAGCGCCTCGACGGGCGGCTCGAACCAGATGACGCGCCGCGCTACTCTTTCGGTTTCGGGATTAAGCGGAATTGGCTTCATCTCCGAGGCTCCCAATCGCGCTTCAGGTCGTTCAAATCCGGCAACCCGTCAAGGTCCACCTCGCGCGCCGCCTTGGCAAGCCGCGCTTTCAGCGGTTCGGCCAGCCGGCGCAAATTGCCATCATCAAAGAAAGACAGGGCCTTCAGCGTAATCTCGGGGTTGAACTGCGTGCCATAGATCGCCCGCCCGGCCGCGAGAGCTGTCGGCAGATCGATCTTGCCGCTGGCCATCATTGCATCAACGTCGATGTAATCTCTGGCCTCGGCCCTGACTTGCACGACCGATGCCTTCATGCCGGCGAGGTCAAGCAAGGATGCCACCTTGACCCCGTTGTGGAGAACCTTGTGCGGCCGCACAAGCCTTGGAATTTCTGGCACGCCGAAGAAGGATACCTTGACGATGCCATCGCGATCGACGATCCCCTCCAGCGTATTTGGCTCGCGCCGCGTGATCTGCGCGCCTGCCATGAACGGCACTGCGGACATAAGCTTCGCCGGATCGAACGAGCGGTTGCCGAAAAAGTCGAAGTCGATCGACTCGCGGTGCCCGAGATGAAGGGCAATCGCGGTGTCGCCGTAGAGAACGAACTCCGGCGGAATGCCGGCGAATTCGTCCCACAGCCGTCGCTGCGGCAAAGGTAGGATATCAAGCCGCGGGATGAATTCGCCTTCCGGGTCCACGGTTTGTTCTTACTATGGCAGCGCTTAGAATCGCAACGTCCAAATTGATCTTGAGGCACGACGCTACGGCTCTTCAGGTGCACTGATCGCACTTGTGCTTGCCCCTCAGCCGGGCTTAACCTCTGCGCCATGCAGTGTCGCCGGCTTGCGGGCAAGATAAAGCTTCACCGAAACCTGGTCCGAGAGGAAACCTTCATGCGACTGTTGAGATCGTTCCGCCTGTTGGCTCTTATCGTCGCGGCGCTTGGCCTCGCCTGCAGTGCGGCGCGGGCCCAGGATTACCCCACCAAGCCGGTGAAATGGGTGGTGCCTTATCCGCCCGGAGGCACCACCGACATTCTGGCCCGGCTCATCGGTCAATATCTCTCCGAGCACCTCGGCCAGCAATTCGTGATCGATAACCGTCCGGGCGCCGGCAATAACATCGGCACCGAAGTGGTGGTGAACGCGCCGCCCGACGGCTACACGCTGCTCCTGGTCAACCCCGCCAATGGCATCAATGCAACGCTCTACAAGAAGCTGCCGTTTAACGTCCTGCGCGACATCGCGCCGGTCGCCGGCATCACCCGCGTGCCGAACGTGATGGAGGTCAATCCCAATTTCCCGGCGAAGACGGTGGCGGAATTCATCACCTACGGCAAGGCCAATCCCGGCAAGATCAACATGGCCTCATCCGGCAACGGCACATCGGTGCATCTGTCGGGCGAATTGTTCATGGCGATGACCGGGGTCAAGATGACCCACGTCCCGTACCGCGGCGCCGGGCCGGCGCTCACGGACCTGATCGCCGGCACCACCGACGTGCTGTTCGACAATATGCCGTCCTCGATCGAATTCATCAAATCCGGCAAGCTGCGCGCCCTTGCGGTCACCACCGACACCCGCAACGAAGCGCTGCCCGACGTGCCGGTCGTGGCCGACACGGTCCCCGGCTATGAGGCGAGCGCCTGGTTCGGCATCGGGGCGCCGAAGGGCACGCCCGCCAGTATCGTCGAGAAGATCAACAAGTCCGTCAATGACGCGCTTGCGGATGCCAAGATGAAGGTGCGGCTCGCCGACCTCGGCGGCATTCCGATGGGCGGCACACCGGGCGACTTCGGCAAGGTGATGGCATCCGAAACCGCGAAATGGGAGAAGGCCGTCAAGTTCTCCGGCGCCTCGATCGAGTAAGGAGCGCGGGCATCGCTGGGACCGCGGGCGTCTCGCCCGCATTTGGTTGCTCTTAAAGAGCGGGCGAGACGCCCGCGGTCCGCCGGAATCCCCATGACCCGCAAACGCCCTGAAGAGCTGCGCAGCCACCGCTGGTTCGGTGTCAACGACCTGCGCGCATTCGGCCACCGCTCGCGCTTGCGCCAGTTCGGCTACGATTCGCCGGATTGGAGCGGCAAGCCGGTGATCGGCATCATCAATACGTGGAGCGACATCAACGCTTGTCACGGGCACCTGCGCGCGCGGGCGGAGGATGTCAAGCGCGGCATCCTGCAGGCGGGCGGGCTGCCGATCGAGCTGCCGGCAATGTCGCTCGCCGAGCCGATGGTGAAGCCCTCCACCATGCTCTATCGGAATTTTCTCGCCATGGAGACCGAGGAGCTCTTACGCAGCCATCCGATCGACGGCGCCGTGCTGATGGGGGGCTGCGACAAGACCACGCCGGGCCTCGTGATGGGGGCGATCAGCATGGGGCTGCCGGCGATCTACGTCCCGGCCGGGCCGTCGCTGCGCGGCAACTGGCGCGGCGAGACCCTGGGCTCCGGCTCCGACGCCTGGAAATACTGGGACGAAAAACGCGCCGGCCGCATTACCGAAAAGGACTGGGCCGAGATCGAAGGCGGCATCTCGCGCAGCTTCGGCACCTGCATGGTGATGGGCACGGCCGCCACAATGATGGCGATCGCCGAAGCGCTGGGCCTCGCGCTGCCGGGCGCATCGTCGATACCGGCTGTGGATTCGAGCCACATTCGCATGTGCGCCGCCGCCGGACGCCGCATCGTCGACATGGTGTGGGAGGACCTGACGCCGGCCCGCATTCTCACCCCCGCATCGTTCGACAACGCCATCCGGGTTCACATGGCGATGGGCGGCTCGACCAATGCCATTATCCACCTCGTCGCCATGGCGCGGCGCGCCGGGATCGCGCTCGACATGAAGCGCTTCGACGATATTTCGCGCGAAGTGCCGGTGCTCGCGAACGTGCGGCCCTCGGGCAAATACCTGATGGAGGATTTCTATTATGCGGGCGGCATCCGCGGCCTGATGGCTGAACTCCGTGAGTGCCTCGACCTCACCTGCCTCACCGTAACCGGCAAGCCGCTCGCCGACGGCCTCGATGGCGCCAAGGTGCATCTGCGCGACGTCATCCATTCGCTCAACGATCCGATCTCGACCGCCGGAGCGACCGCGGTGCTGACCGGCAACCTGGCGCCGCGCGGTTGCGTCATGAAGCCCTCGGCTGCCGATCCGCGGCTGCTCAAACACCGCGGCGCGGCGCTTGCGTTCGAGGACTACAACCACATGGCCCGCGAGATCGATCGCGACGATCTTGCCGTCACGCCGGACCACGTCATCGTGCTCAAGAATGCCGGTCCCAAGGGCGGACCCGGCATGCCCGAATGGGGGATGCTGCCGATCCCGCGGAAGCTCGTGAAGGCGGGCGTGCGCGACATGCTGCGCCTCTCCGACGGCCGCATGAGCGGCACCAGCTACGGCGCCTGCATCCTGCATGTGGCGCCGGAAAGCTACGTGGGCGGGCCGCTCGCTTTCGTTGAGACCGGCGACGAGATCGAGGTCGACGCCGATGCGCGGCGCATCCATCTCCACGTCGCCGACGAAGAACTCGCGCGCCGCCGCAGCGCCTGGCGCCCGCCGGCGCCGCATTACCAGCGCGGCTACGGGGCGATGTACTCGGCCCATATCGGGCAGGCCGACGAGGGCTGCGATTTCGATTTCCTGCTTGCGGGGGAGAGAACTCCGGAGCCGGAGATTCATTGAAAGAGTTGGAGACAAGGGTGGGCGCTCACAACGCAGCTGAGGCTGTCGTTCGGGTCGATGGTCTTTCCAAAACCTACGGACGGCTTCACGCGCTTGAAGACGTCGGTTTCTCGATTCGGACCGGCGAGATTCTAGGCCTGATCGGGCCGAACGGTGCCGGAAAGACCACGCTGTTCGAATGCGTGGCCGGTTTGGAGGCCGCGGATCGGGGAAAAATCTTCTTCGGCCCGGCGCCGGTAGACGGGCGACACCGTTCATCCAAGCTATTCTACGTTCCGGACGGCATCGCTCCCTGGCCGGACCAGCCGGTGCGGTGGGTCCTGGAATACGGCCTCGGCTTTTTCGGCGGCCGCAACGGGATATACGAGCAGCTTGTTGCCGACCTGGCCTTGGCGCCGCTGATGCAGGTGCCGATCCGCGCCCTGTCCAAAGGGCAGCGCAAACGCACCTTGCTGGCGCTCGGGCTGCTGGCGCCGCAGCCGATCCTGCTGATCGACGAGCCGTTCGAAGGCCTGGACTTGCGCCAGAGCCGCGAAGCGGCGGCGACACTCCGCAAGCATCTCACGCGGGACCGCACGTTCTTTCTATCTATTCACCAAATCGCCGATGCCGCGAAGGTCTGCGATCGTTTCGTGCTGTTGAGCGGCGGCCATGTTGTCGCCGAGGGCACGCTTGACACACTCACCGCGCTAGCGCGCCAGCGCGCCGGCCATGACTTGCCACCAGATTTTGAGGAGGTCTTCCTTGCCCTCGCGTAGCAGCGCATGGCGATGGCTTGTCAAGAAAGAGTGGCGCGAACTGATGAGTTCGCGCTCCTGGTGGGTGATGCTGGCGGTGATCGGTCCGCTGGTGGGCGTATCCTTCATCAGTGCCGTTCGCTCCTATGCGGAAGCGAGCGGCCAAGGGGGGCCTGGGGCGGGACTTGCCGACGCGCTGTTTCCGCTCGACGGCGTCGTCGCCCCAACCTTCAGCGCATACGAGATCGCGGCGTCCTTCCTTCTGCCGTTCGTGGCTATTCGCGCGATTGCGGGCGATCGCACCAGCGGCGCTCTCAAGCTCGAGCTGCAGCGAGGGATGATGCCGCTGTCGATGATTGGCGCGAAGGCGCTCGTGCTGGGAGCGGGATGGCTGCTTGCGGGCGTTCCCATTGTCCTCGCCGGCATCCTCTGGGCGAGCTATGGCGGCAGCCTGTACGCGCCGGAAATCGGCTCGCTTGCGCTTGGGCACCTGCTTAACGCCGGGATCGTGATCGCCCTTGCGGCTGCCGCCGCTTCGCTCGCCGAGCATCCATCGACTGCCGCCATCCTGGTGCTCGCCTTCACGGTCGGCACATGGGTACTGAGCTTCGTGGCCGCGTTTCAGGGTGGTACGTGGGAGCAGATCGCGAGCTACACTCCTGCGGAAATGCTGCAGGCCTTCCGTCGAGGATTAGTGCGCCTCGATCTGGTGCTGACGGCTTTTACTCTCATCTCGGCATCGCTGGTTCTTGCCGCGATCTGGATGCGCTTGGGCGTATCGGTGCGGCGGCGGGCGACGGAGTCGGTCGCGATTCTCTGCGTGGCCGCGGTTCTCGCCTTCGCGTCATCCTTTGTAAGACCGAGTTGGGACGTCTCGGAAAACGAACGGAATTCCTTTGGTGAATCTGAAGCTGCTATTTTAAGCAAGATCACGGCACCGTTAAGAGTCGAAGCGCATCTCGCGCCGGAAGACCCGCGGCGCTTCGACCTTGAAAAGCAAACCCTCTCCAAACTGCGCCGCACCATGCCGAACGTGACCGTAGAGTATGTTTCCAGCAGTTCGACCGGATTGTTCGAGCAGGCAAGCAAGCATTACGGAGAGATTTGGTATGATCTCGGCGGCAAGCGCATCGTCGGCCGCGCCACGACGACGGATGGCGTGCTCGATGCGATCTATGAGCTGGCGGGGATTGCGGCCCCGCAGGAGGGCGAAGCCGGTCATCGCGGTCACCCGCTTGCCGCGCAACCCCTCGGCGCCGTACCATTGTTTTACGTGGTGTGGCCCCTGGCGGTGATCGGCCTCGGACTGTTTTTCCAAAGGAGGAGGTTGGCATGAGTGGACTGTCTCGACGCGACCTCGTGATTGCCGCAACGGGTTTTGCCGTAACACCGCTTTCAGCAAGGCGCATTGCCGCTGCCGAGCTCAGAGTCGACCTGAGCAAAGAACGCGTCGGCCAACCGCCCCTGGCGTTTCAGCCCGTCGTCGGAACATGGCGCGTCGTTCAGGATGGCGCCGACAAGGTGATCATGGTCGATGGCCAACCCTGGAAGGCGAACCAGAACAACCGCACCGCTTTGCTCGCCGAACGGGCGCGCAGCTTCTACAACGCCTCGCAAGAGGATTTCATCGATAACGTCAAGCAGTTCGCCTACTACCCGATCGCAACACTCAATGGCGTGGACAACTTCTCAAACGGCGCCATCAGCCTGAAGTTCAAAACCATTGCCGGCGATCTCGATCGCTGCTCTGGCATCCTGTTCAACGTCAAGCCCAATGGCGACTGGCTCTCCACGCGCTATAATGACACCGAATACAACATCACGCTTTGGACCTTCCACGATGGCATCCGGAAAATGGTAAGGCGTGGTCCGGGACGGGAGCCGTGGCACTTGGCCCGCGATCAATGGCATGACCTGAAGATGACGGTTTCGGGCACCGACTTCAAAACCTACATCAATGGACAGCTTGCCCTCGAATATACGCTGCCGGAGCCGGTATCCGGCAAGATCGGTCTGTGGTCAAAGACCGACAGCACCAGCTATTTTAAGGATTACGTGGTGGAATCGGCTTGAGATTAACAATCATGGCCGCATTTTCTTGAGAAATGTTCGGCCCGTATGGGAGGTACGCTATGAAGGTGTCTCGACGCGAGACCATGCAGTTTTCCGCCGCGGCCGTGGCCGGATTGTCGCTTGCGGGGCTCAAGGCCCGGGAGGTCGCGGCTCAAGCCGGGCCACAGCCTGAGGGTCTGGTGGACACCCAGCTTCGCAACATCTCGACGCTGCCGCTCAAGCCCGACGGATCGGCGGTCGAGTACATGCCCCAGGAAGCGGGCGCGATCACCGGCGTGCTGTGGCGCACCAAGAACCAGACACCCGCCGGCGAATACGATGTGCGCAAGATGAAGGTCAAGATTGACGCGCGGGGCACCGCGAAGCTCTCCGGCACCTTGACCTTCGACGTTCTCGAGAAACTGCCGCGGCACTCCTACGTGGTGCGGCTGCAATGCGGCGCCCCGATGCCGCGCGGCACGGTGAAGTGGACCGGCGTGCGCTTTTCCGACTTTGCTCAGGCGATCGGCGCCCAGAACTTCGCTCACTATGGCAGGCTGGTGGGCTCGGACGGATATTTCATCGACGAGGACATGACGACGCTCATGCACCCGCAGGTCGTCCTGGCATGGCAGCTCAATGACGAGCCCATACCGCCGCAGCACGGCGCACCGCTGCGCCTCATCGTTCCGTTCCGGTACGGCGCGCGCAGCCTCAAGGCGATCACGGAGATTGCGTTCACCGCGACGTCGTTCACGCCGCCGAAGCCGTGGCCGACGTAACAGGAATCAGTAATCGGAGGTCAGGGATCAAGAGACCTCTGCGGCTATGGCTTTCTTGATCCCTGATTACTGATACCTGATCACTGTAACCCGAACACCGCGACGAATGCCGAGGGCTGGTAGAGCACGGCGCCGCGCAGCTCCGCTTCGCCGCCCGCCACCACCGCCACGTATTGCTTGCCGCCGACCCCGTAGGTCATCGGCGGCGCCGTGATCGGCGTTCCGAGGCTGAAACTCCACAGTTCCTTGACCGTATCGGCATCGTAGGCCGAGAAGCGGCCGTTGGAATGGCCGGTGAAGACGAGGTCGCCGTCGGTCGACAGCATGCCGGACTGGTTCGGCACCGGATACTGCGTCTTGCCGACGATCTTGCCGGTGCGCACATCGAGCGCCCACAGCGCGCCATGCGCGGTGGCGCGGCCCTGTTCCTGGCAGCACATGCGCAGGCCCACCCAGTCCTTCTTCTCATCCATCGGGGTCTGCACAATGGTGCCGCCGGAGCAGCCTTCGGCGCCGGACACATAGGCGATCATGCGCTTGGCGTCGAATGTCGGCGGAAAGAATGTGGGCGAGCCGTTGAACCATGGACACGCTTCCTGCCCCGGCTTGCCGCGCCGCTGGCCGATCCCGGCATAGCGCTGCACGTCGCTTGCCGGATCGTAGTCGAGCGGCTTGCCGGTCTTGGGGTCGATGCCTTTGGTCCAGGTCACCTTCTCCTGGTATTGGTCGGCGCGGATGAACTGGCCGCTGGCGCGGTCGAGCGTGTAGTAGAAGCCATTGCGGGAGAAGTTCGCCACCACCTTGCGCGTCTCGCCGTTGATGGTCGCCTCATAGAGCATCTTGGGGCTTGGCGTGTCGAAATCCCAATGCTCGTTGGGCGTCTCCTGGAAGAACCACACGATCTTGCCGGTATCGGCGTCGACCGCCAGCGTGCTCGCGGTGTAGAGGTTGTCGCCCGGGCGATACTCAGGATCGAAGGTCGGGAAGGCGTCGCCGGTGCCGAAATAAAGCAGGTTGGTGGCGGGATCGTAGGAGGCGGTCTGCCACACGCTGGCGCCGCCGATGCGCCAGGCATTGTGATTGTCCTTCCAAGTTTCGGAGCCGGGCTCGCCCGGAGCCGGAATCGTGAAGGTGCGCCACGCCAGCTCGCCGGTTTTGATGTCGAAGCCGCCGATCCAGCTCCTGGTGCCGAGAGAGCCGCCGGTCGACTCACCCTGCACCAGGAGTTCGCGGCCGGCTGCGGTCTTGATGGCCAAGGGCGCGCCGGAGAACGCCTGGGTTTTCGACGGGGTGCCGGTCTTGGGGTCCGTCGGCGCCGCCGCCTGCACCTCCCAGACCACCTCGCCGGTGTCCCGGTTGAGCGCGATCAGGCGCGCATCATAGGTGGAAAGGAATATGTTGTTGCCGTACATGGCAAGGCCGCGGGTCGTCCGCGACACCCGGATTTTCGGATCGTAGCGCCACAGCGGGATCGCCTGCGTCCCGCTGCGCACGTCGAATTTCATCACCCGCGACCAGGTGTCGGTCACGTACATGTAGCCGTCCTCGACGAGCGGTGTCGATTCCTCCTTGCCCCGCATGACGCCTCCGGTCGCGCGGCCGCCGATGGAGAACGTGTATTTGAGTTCGAGATTTTTGACTGTGCCGCGGTTGATCTCCGTGAGCGCGGAGTGGCGGGAATTGTCGTAATCGTGATGGATCATGAGCCAGTTTTGCGGCTCGCTCCTTGCGTTCACGAGCCGCTGCGGCGTCATGTCAGCGGCGATTGCTGGCGCAATCGCAGCGAGGCCGATCGACCACAAGGCGGCCAAGGTTGTGTTGCGAGGCATGTCCTCCCTCCAGGTTTTGATTTTCAGCAAATTCTCTCAATCGTTGCTTTGAAATCGAGAGACGTAGACTGCGCCGTAGACTGCGCTGTCTTGGCATTCGTCGCAAGATCAGTGATCAGGGATCAGTAATCAGGGATCAGGTCCCTGATCTTTGATCCCTGATCCCTGAATACTGATCCCTGCTCTATGCGGCGGCCGGTTCTCCGGATAGTATGGGCACACTGGGCGGATTATGGCTTCGAAACCATATGCTGACGGGAGATTCGCTGGTGACGATGAAAGCTGACGTGGTGGCCTTGGCTCGTCTCATTCGTTATTCGGAGGAGGAGGCTCTGCGCCTTGGCGTGTCGGGGGTCGTGGTCGAATGTCTCCGGATGGCCGGCATCGAGCTCACCAACACGATCGAGACGGGGAGTTCGACGGGAAGCCCCCCGGAGGCGAAGGCGGCTCGGATAAATTGAGTGCCAGGGCGAGGGCGTCGAACAGCGGGAGCCCATGCGGGCTATCTGCTCGCCGACGGCTAGCGGCGCCAGACGGCAAGCAGCCGATTTTAGGTATGTCATTACCTGAAATCAGGTCTCGCCGCGCCACCCTGACCGCTAATGCCCCGAAAAAGCCTTCTTTGGCGATGAGGGCGCCGCGAAATCAACGTAATGGTTCCAATGTCATGAAGGTAGACGTTGAGTAAAATTACAAGTACGTTTAAGTAATTTCAGCCTCGTCCCAGCGCTACATGTCGTCGAGTCGAGCTAAAACTTGGTCAAGTCTAACGTCAAGGAAAGTAGTGGTGCGTTAATGCCTCATCCAATCGATGTCATTGTTGGAAAGCGTATTCGGTTGCGTCGGTTGCAACTGTCGCTTTCGCAAACCGACCTAGGACAAAAGCTCGGTGTCGCGTTTCAACAGGTGCAGAAATACGAAAAGGGAACCAACCGGGTGAGCTGCAGCCGGCTCTATGAAATTTCGAAGATACTGGACGTCCCGGTGACATATTTCTTTTCCGCGTCGGGTGATGCCGGCATCGAAGTCGCCGTCGCGGAACAATTCGATGTGCCGGAACTCAAGGATGGTTTCCGGCTCATGAGCGCATTCCGGCAAATCCAGAACAACGCCGTTCGGAAAAACATCATTTCGCTGGTGGAGACCGTCGCCACGGCGGCGAAAGCCGACGCCGCAACCTGATGGCTTAGCCGCCCCCTGCCTCCCCCGCATGCGGGGGAGGCAGGGAGGGGACTGGCTTCATCCCATGCCGGCGTCGCCCGACAGTTGATGCCCGCCAGGCCCCGAGCGTTTTGGCGCGGCCGAGCCTTTCATCGCTGCTGGACGCCAGGATGCGGGCGGTGGCAGCAGCGCCGCCGCTCAGCGATGTGCAGGCGTCCTCGCTGCCGGTTGCGGCACTCACCGCACGCTCAGCGCTTGTAGAGCTATCGAGACCGGTGCCGGGCGAAACGGTGCTGATCCAGGCACCGGCGGCGTATCGCTTTTTGTTCAGCAGTACACCCCGGCCGTCGGCCTTCGGCCGGTCATTACGAAATATCACATGCTCGCAAAGGACGCCCGGAAGCGAGATTCCAAGCGTCTTTTTGTAAAGGATCGGCGGCGCCTCGCCGTCAGTCCAGTCGGCGATTACATGGCCAACAACGCGGTCTCCGACCCGGAACCCTGCTGCTGGCGCGGTTCCATTCCGCCGGAATGCGCTATATTCCGGCTTCGGGTGATTGACCCGATTCCGCACGCCGTGTTAATTTCTGTCGGCGCGACGCTTTCCGAATATTAAATGCTCTGACTGCGACCCCAAGCAAAGCTTGGCGGAAGCCCCGATTCATTGATTTATTGTTCGTGAGGGATATGCCGTGGTTCGTGCAATCCACGCCCAAGCCGAGCTGAGGCGGCAGGTTGCGCCGGACCAGCCGGTGATTCGCATCAATTGGCCCAGGGTCGCGGTTGTCGGACTGTTGGCGGCAATCGTCGCGATCCTGCTGACCGTCGTATTCCGAGCCGCGAGCGAGCGCAACGCGCAAGCAGTCTCGACCGGCCCGGTTGCGGCAGCCCCGGTGTCATCCGCGCCGCAAGTCGATCCGCCGACCCCGCAACTCGTGGCGAGCCCGGAGGCCGCGGGGGCGGACGATCACCTGCCTCTTGGAATTTCTGTTCGTGGGCCGCGCGAAATCATCTTAGCGGCAGCGATAGAGATCGTCGGTCTTCCGGGCGGGTGGACGCTGTCGGCGGGCCGGCCGTTTGGCGAAAACGGTTGGCGGCTCCCGGTCGCCAAGCTTCCCGGTGTGGTGATTCAGCCGCCGCGAGGCTTTGCTGGCGCGATCGATATTGCGGTGGAGCTGCGGCTGGTAGACGACACGTTGGTAGAGCGTCGATCGGTGCGCAGGGCGCGAATCGCCCAGGCGCGGGCAACGGAGTCTGGCCAACCGATCGAGCCCGTTCGTTCGATGGCCATCGATTCGCCCGCGACTTCACCCTTGTCAAGGGAAGACATCGTAAGTGAAGAGGTCGCTTCGAATCTAGGCGAGCTCGATCCCGAGCAGATCGTGTTGCTCCTGAGGGTCGCCGAGGGTTTGTTTGCCGCGGGCGATCTTTCCGCCGCGCGCACCCTGCTTCGGCGGGCCGCGAAGGCCGGTAACGCCCGCGCCGCGCTGTTGCTCGGCGAGACCTACGACCCAGGTTTCAGCGGCCCATTCGGTGTCGGCAGCCTGCACACCAGTCCTGCCGCGGCGCGAGCCTGGTATGAGGTTGCCAGGGGGCTCGGCTCTTTCGATGCGCGCCGACGGCTCGATCGCCTCGCTCATGATGAGCCGTGGGGCGACCTGCCCAGTCGTCCATAAGCATTGTGCCGGCCGTGGAACGGCGGCCGCATAGGTCTGAACGCAAACGCCCACCCATGTTCTGAAATTCGCTTTCACGCGCATTTCTCGTCAGCGTGCTCCTGGATATCATTTTTCTCGCATGCTAGGAGCGGCCGTTGGGCGGTATTGCGTCCGGCGGAAAGCGGAGAGTCAGCGTGCGCGCCACCACGAAATTCAAATCCATGCTGGGCGGCAGCGCCATCGTGGTCGCCCCCGGGGCGTTCGACGGCCTGTCGGCGCGGCTTGTGGAGCAGGCGGGATTTCCGGCCGTCTACGCGAGCGGCGGCGCCATCGCGCGCTCGACCGGCGTGCCCGACATCGGCTTGATCACGCCCGACGAGATCGTCCGCCGGCTTGCCGAAATGGTCGAGACGGTGGGCGTGCCGGTGATCGCGGATGCCGATACCGGCTATGGCAATGCGCTCACCGCCCAGCGCGCCGCCCGCGCCTTCGAGCGCGCCGGCGTCGCGGCGTTCCACCTGGAAGACCAGACCTTCCCAAAGAAGTGCGGCCACTACGACGACAAGGCGCTG
>Ga0137359_10000360_pt1 | contig 34570 bp, 31 predicted proteins | sample Mad1_40_16metaG_FD_108281 | JGI IMG/M metagenome (GOLD analysis project Ga0137359, IMG submission 108281) | Vadose zone soil microbial communities from Angelo Coast Range Reserve, California, USA - Mad1_40_16 metaG | ecosystem: Environmental > Terrestrial > Soil > Vadose zone | place: USA... | reverse complement strand
CTTCCTTCAGATTCCACCTCGCGATGGACACCCTTGCCGTCCGGCTAACTATTCCCCCTGTCGGGCTAGTAGGGGACTTCCACCCCCAAGTGAGTGCGCCCTGCCGGGCGCACAAAACAAAAGGAGGTGGGCGATGAAATCGTCCCACCTCCTCTTGATTTGTTTATCAGTCAGGTTTGCTATTTCTGGCTAGTCGCAGCTGTCTCTTTCACCCGCTTGCAATGTCTCTGCGATTCGTTTTGATCGTAGATCAACTCGATCACTTCGCCTTTGTCATCTTTGACGAAGGTGACCTGAGACTCGACTTCGGGAATGAAAAACTTGCTATCGGATGCCGGAAAGAGTTCACGCTTCGGATTCTTCGGGAACTGACCAAAGTAGCGATTCCCTTCCCGAGTTACTTCATACTGGGCCTTGTTCGGAAACTCGTACTTACCTACGTAAGCGTCGAACACCTGCCGATCGACCTTCGCCAGGTTCTGCGGCTTCTCCGCGGTGTAGTCCATGAAGCCCATCATCATCTCGTCATAGGTAGGCTCACCCTGGCGCACGGCCTGCGCCGGGTCAGGATTGAATCTGTTCCGGGCTGAGTTGTCGAAGTAGCCGGTGACCTGAATCCTGCTACCGGCCGGAATGTGAATCGGCGATTGCGGGCGATAGGCCATCTGCCAGTTGAAACTGTAAGCAGGCACATTCAGAAGCACGTCAGCGCGGCCGTCCGGATAAAACACCTTGTACTCCATCGCCACGCCTCGATAGTGCATGTGAGGCATCAGTGAATACAGTGTAATGTCCAGGCTGGGCTTCCACGCCGCAGTCACCTTATGACGCTCTGCGTTGGGTGGAATCTCAAAGAAGACGTTCGCAACGGCGCGCGTTCTCATGAGCTTATCCGGAGGTTGCTTGGCAAACACAAGACCGATCATCGAGCGATCCTTCTGAACACTGCCGGCTATCTTCGAATAATGAACCTGGAAGCGAATGGTCGCCCCGGCGGGAATCCTCTTGGCGGTCCCCGGCTTCCACTCGCCGTAATCGCTGCCGGGCGCATAAGCGGTAAGGAAATCGTCAACCGCGTTGAAGCCCTTCAGATTGGCTGGTACTTCGCTTCCATCGTTGTAGACCGGCTGGTCCTTCTTCATCCGAATCAAAAACCCATCGCGATAGAACGGCGTGTTCTTCAGCGACCCCTCGAGCGCCGCCGAGCGCTGCTCTTTCGGAATCATGTTGAGGCTCGGCTGTCCGGGAGGAACGACGAAGGCGATGATGTGGTGCACTACCTTTCTATTGCCTGGCCGGGCCTCGGCCATTTGCACGTACTTGTCCTCTTTGAAGTTGGTCGGCGCGTCGAAGTATTGATACTCATCGGGGCCGCTCGCGTCGACCGAGTACTCTTCGGGCATTTGAACGATCACATCGGGATTGCCGATGCCCCAGCCCTCGACAAACTTCGGTGCAGGAGGGAGGTCTTTTGGATTACCTTCAATCGCCCCGCCGTCAACCCATGCGGAAATGGTTTCGACTTGCGCTTGTGTAAGACGCGGATCATTAGCCCATTGGCCAATATGAGGATCGGCGTGCCAGGGAGGCATTTGGCGGCTAACGACTTTCTCTTTGATGGACCGAGCCCATGGCCGGACGTCTTTATAACTGAGCACCGAGAACGGCGCGGCTTCGCCGGGTCGATGACATTCGGCGCAACTCTTGTAAAAGATGGGCGCGATGTCTTTGTTGAATGTCACGCTCTTTGGTGATGTCCCCGGGCCGTTGGCTTCGGCAGCGCCGAGCGCGAAGGCCCCCGCCACCGCAAGGCAGATCAGGGCTGTAACGATAAGGCGAATTCTCTTCATTGCTTGACCTCGTCCGATTAGTACCAGAGTGACCAGTCTCTGGATCCGCTGCTGATTTCAACTAATGCTTGAACGCATAAGTCGTTACGAACTTGTGCCGCCAATGTTCCTTGTTCATGCGTAGATACGCGTCAGCCGTCTTGAAGAGTGCAAAATACGCATTGGCCGGCAAGCAGTCTTCTGCGTCCTCGGCGGTAGTGTTCGGTTATTGAGTTGCTGACTTGTGATGCAGGACTGATGTTTGCCGTGTGCTACTTCGTAGCAGGAGCGCCTCTCTTCGCCGCCTTTTTGCCTTTCGGTTTGGTCGATCGTTCAGTCAGCTCTTTCTCTTTTGCTCTGGCCTTTGCCCTGGCACTGGCGTGCTTCAAGGCTGCTCGAATGAACTTTCGCAAATGACGGTTCTTCAAGTCTTCGGGTCGCCGCACTTTGATGTGACGAATGATCTTGCCTTCGCCAACCAGCACTCCATCGGGATCATTGAGCTCGGCCCCTCGATTGAACATTAAGTTCACGCCTTTGGGGTACACCACCACCTGGACGAAGGCGTCCGCCATCCGGCCCGTGAGCGAGTACCAAAACACCAGCGCGTAAACGCGAAACAGTTTCTCAATCGCTGCCGGTGCTTCTTCCAGCACAATCTCACGAAGCCCAAGCGCCAACTCGCCGACGCTCAGGTCGAACTGCGAGAGCTCGCGAATCAACTCTTCACTTGGTGGTCGAGACTCGATCATCGGTTAGCACCCGTGTCCGACAAACTTTCGTCTGTCGCTTTCGTTTGTCGCGTTTGATGATAAGACTCAATCGCTGAAGACGGCGACAAGCTGGAAGCTTGTCGGACTTGCTACGAGATTGCTTTCGCAATTAGAAATGCCGCTCCGGCCGCAAGGCTCCCGACAAGCGCGGTCTCGAGCGCGCTTCGCAATGGCCTCGCCGTGGTGAATCGACCCTTTATGAATCCAAAAACAAACAACGCCACCAACGTGACCGCGATGGAGACGAGCAAGGCAACGTGCGCGGTTGAAATGAACATGTAAGGCGCAAGCGGAATGAACCCGCCTGCGACGTACGCTCCGCCAATCGTCAACGCGCTCGTGCGCGCCCGCTCCGGTTTGGGCTCTTCCAGGCCAAGCTCAAATCGCATCATGAAATCAACCCAGGCTTTTGGGTGTTGGCTCAATGCGTGGACGACTGGCGTGATCTGTTCTCTCGCCAGCCCGTAGTTGCGAAAGACCTGAGCCACTTCTTCCATTTCTTCGTCGGGGATTTCGGCGACCTCTTTCTGTTCGCGCCTCTTCTCGCTGGCGTAGTGTTCGGCATCGCTCTTTGCAGCCAGATATCCACCAATGCCCATCGCGATCGACCCGGCCGCTATCTCAGCAAGGCCCGCGGTAACCACGATCCCACTCGAAGCGACCGCTCCCGAAAGACCGGCCGCCAGCGCGAACGGTACGGTCAAGCCGTCCGACATCCCGATGACGATATCGCGAACAGTGTCGCTTGCAGTGAAGTGGCGTTCGTGGTGCCGGGTCTGAGGCATATGCGCGTTCTCCGTTCTTCCCAGGTTTGGAGATGATGCTGCAAGACTCTCATAATGCGCGCATCCCTGCTTCCTGGGCAATCTGCGGTAGTCTTCGGATTCTGCGTTGCTTAATAACCTCAGCGTGCTTTGCGTGCCTTTGCGACTTTGCGTTGCGTATTGAAGGAGTAAGACCAATACTCAGAGCTGACCGAAGCGACCATGAACAAGAGACTGGGGTTTGATTATCTTCTGCGTCCGCATTGGAAGTCGCTGCTCACCGCATTCATCGCGGTAGCCCTGGAAAGCGTCGCAGACCTGATGGAACCGTGGCCCATCAAAGTTGTGCTGGACTACGTCATCGGTCAAAAACCGCCGCCGGAGTGGATGGCAAATCTCATTGAGTCCGTGTTCGGGCGGGACAAACTTGCGGTATTGAACTTCGCCGTCATCTCCGTCGTCGGCATTGCGGCGCTTGGCGCCGTGTCGTCTTATACAGAGAAGTACCTGACGACCAAAGTCGCCCAATGGGTGATGCACGACCTGAGGCAGACTCTCTATCATCACGTTCAGCGGCTGTCGCTCTCCTTTTATGATCGCACCCGCACGGGTGATTTGATTACTCGAGTCACGAGCGACATCGAGGCAATCCAGGATTTTGTTCAGAATGCGCTTCTGGGCATCGTGGTCGACGTCTTCACGCTAGCCGGCATGTTGGGAGTGATGTTTTATCTCAACTGGCAGTTTACGCTGATCGCGCTCGCCGTCGCCCCATTGTTATTCATTCAAGTCTACACCCTGACCCATAAGATCAAGAGGGCCGCGCGCGCAGTGCGTCAGAAGGAAGGCGAGATCGTTTCGGTGATCGAAGAAGCGCTCTCGTCGATTCGAGTGGTGAAGGCGTTTGCGTCCGAGAGCTACGAGGAACGCCGGCTCGAGAAAGAGACTCTCGAGAGCATGAATATCGCCCTCAGGGCGAGAAGCATTAAAGCCAGTCTATCACCAGCAGTCGACATCATAGTCGCCTGTGGAACGTGCGTCGTTCTATGGTACGGCGCCCGACTGGTAATGGGCGGTAGTTTGACCGCGGGCGAACTTGTGGTCTTCCTGCTGTACCTCGGCAAGATGTACAAACCGATGCGCGACCTCTCGAAGATGACCGACACAATCTCAAAGGCGTCGGTCGGCGCCGAACGTATAAGAGAGATCATAGGGGTCGAGCCTGAGCGAAGGTTGAGCGAAATTCGACGCGCCAGGCCGGCGCCCGCGTTCAAAGGCAGGATCGAGTTCGATAATGTTTCATTCAGGTATCAGGATCGAGGCTCGGTGCTAGAGGAAGTGAGCTTCAAAATCGAACCCGGCCAGTTTGCGGCTTTGGTCGGACCGACGGGCAGCGGCAAGACCACGATCATCAGCTTGATTCCACGCTTTTACGATCCTACTTCGGGCGCGGTGAGGATAGATGACCAGGACGTGCGAAGCTTCCGGCTCAGATCGCTGCGCAAGCAAATCAGTTTTGTATTGCAGGACACCTTACTCTTTCGTGGCTCGATATGGCAGAACATAGCTTACGGCAAACCGGAGGCCGATCGCGACGAGATCGTTCGCGCCGCAACGCTCGCAAACGCCGCCGAATTCATCGATAAGCTGCCCGAAGGCTATGACACTCAAGTCGGCGAACGCGGAGTCACATTGTCGGGCGGTCAGCGGCAAAGAATAGCGATCGCGCGCGCCATCATTCGCAACTCTCCCATCTTGATCCTTGATGAGCCGACTACCGGACTCGATGCTGCTTCGGAGGATCAAGTCATCGAAGCGCTCGACAGGTTAATGCAAGGCAAGACGGTGATCATCGTTTCCCATCATCTGGCGCTGATCCGCCGCGCTGACACAATCTTCGTGTTGAAAGACGGCCGGATCATTGAGCGCGGCACTCACGACGAGCTGATCGCGGGCGCAGGCCTCTATTCCGAGTTCTACGAGATTCAGTTCAGGCAAGAAGAAACGCCGGAGATGTTGCGAGATTGACATCGGGTCGAGGAGTGTAGACCCCGAAGGCCCTCGTAAACCGTCGCGGATGGTCACGCATCGCGGCGCAGCGCTCCTTGCTCGCCGGTAATCGGAATCTAAAGCCGTTCCAGGTCGCGTAAAGTTGAGTGTCGGGCGCGATCCGGATACTCAATATAGGCAGCGATTATGGCTCTCACGGAGAGCCCGAACTTGAAGACGACAAACGAGCAGCCGGCGCATGTTGGAGCACATGTTCGAGCCTTTACTTTTTTGCCAGCCGCGAATATGCTTTCGAAGCCAAGCGACCGATTGATGCGGGCAATGCTCGGAACAAAGCCTCTCCTGCAATGGCGCTCGGACTTTGTTTCAACCCCTGAGTTTGTACTTGACGAACCCTTGGCATTTCGAATGCTCCGTGGCTTTCGAAACACTTCACTAATCTCAAAGGGCTAACTCGGTCTATTTATGCAACTCCTCATCGCGTCGCATGAATCAAAGGCGCTCTCGGTTCCTGAAAGCCACGGGACTTCGGCCTGGCGGGCGTCCTTACCGCGTTGGTTGCGGTTGCAATCCTGAGCTTGCGCTCAAGGGCAGCTCTCGCAGTTAGATCGAGACTCGATGAGAGCGTGGGAAAACCAGATGCAAACCAGCAAATCAAAGAAATCCAGTAGCCGGAACAGAGTCATGGTCAGATTCGGTCTTGTCGCCGCTTTTGTTACGATGGCGGGCCTGCTCGTTCCAAACTACCGCAAGAACATCACCGCGAATGCCTCGGCGCAAACAATCAGGGAAGTTGAAGTGAAGATGCTGAGTTCAGGGCCGAACGTCAAGGGCGCGCTCGCCGACGAAGTATCTCTCGCGATTATGGGCGCTTCGGACTTCGACGCAACAACTGTGGACGCTTCCTCGATCGTTTTTGCGGGCGCCGTTGTTTCGCTTGATGCGGCCGGCAACCACCGAGTTTCGTTCGAAGATATCAACCACGACGGATTCACCGACCTTGTAGTAAGGATCAACCGGCGATCGCTGCGTGTAGGCTCGCAGCCGATCAAGGCTGAATTTAGCGCTCGAACCACCAGCGGGGAGTCGCTGATTGGAACTGAATGCGCTCAGGCGTCCGGCGTTCCCTGCGGTGGAGCACTGATTAATAGAGGCAACCAGCAACAGCTTCAGGCGACGTCCCCCGGTGCCCCAAATGTCATCACGTTCTCCGAGAATTTTGACGCTGCGGTTGCGCCTGAGTTGCCATCTGGCTGGGCCGCCAATTCTCAGCCCGGACCCGCCGATTGTACTGGCGGAACGTGCCCGCTTCTTAGCCTCTGGCATACGACGGCGACGAATCCCTTCAGCCCGCCTAATGCCGCGTTCCACGACGATCCCAGTTGTGTAACCGACAACGCCCTGGATTCGCCTGTAACCCCGATCAGTCCGGGGGCATCTCAACTGAGCTTCAGGAACGCTTTCAATTTGGAGGGCACGTTCGATGGCAGCGTGCTTGAGATTTCAATTAACGGCGGGGCGTTCACAGACATCATTACTGCGGGCGGCTCGTTCGTGAACGGTGGTTACAACGGCACCATCAGCGTTAGCTTCCTTAGCCCGATTGCTGGTCGCCAGGCATGGACCGGCCTGAGCGGTGGATCTGTTTCGACCCCGGCTTATGTCAACACGGTCGTCAATTTGCCCGCTGCTGCTCAAGGGCAACCCGTAAAGTTAAGATGGCGGTGCGCTACTGATTGCAGTACGTCCGCCACTGGCAATAGCGGCCAGTGGGTTGACGACGTCTCGATTAACGATACGCAGGCTGCCTGCACGATAACTTGCCCGGCCAACTTCTCGAAATCTAACGACGCAAACCAGTGCGGAGCTGTGATCACTTATCCGCCGCCAACTACCGGCGGCGCGTGTGGGTCAGTAAGTTGTTCGCCGTCGTCCGGCTCGTTTTTTCCGGTAGGCAACACCGTTGTCACGTGCACCACGGCGGCCGGGCCCAGTTGCCCATTCACAGTGACGGTCAATGACACTCAGCCTCCGACGATCACCTGCCCCGCCAACATCAGCCAGCCCGCTCCGCCGGGTTCGTGCTCAGCCGTAGTGACCTATCCTGACGCACCGGCTAACGACAACTGCCCGGGCCTGGCAGCTCCTATGTGCACGCCAGCTTCAGGATCTAACTTCCAGCGCGGCGTGACGATCGTTACATGCACTGTCGCAGATGCAGCGGGCAACTCAGGGAATTGCACATTCACGATCACGATCACCGACACGCAGCCTCCGACGATTACTTGTCCTGCGAATATCACTCAAGGAACCGCGTCGAATCTGTGTGGCGCTGTTGTGACCTACGCAGCTCCCACGGTCAGCGACAACTGCCCGGGAGTAGGTACTCCTTCCTGCAATCCGCCATCCGGTTCGACATTTCCGAAGGGGGTGACTGCCGTCAATTGCAGTGTGGCTGACGCATCTTCCAACACCGCGAATTGCGGCTTCACCGTAACCATAAACGACACTACTCCGCCCACCATCACGTGCCCCCCGAATCAGTCGGTGGTATCCGGAGTGGCGACCGTAGTCAATTACCCTCCCCCAGCGGCCGCGGACAACTGTTCGGGCGTGACGTCTTCTTGCGCACCGCCTTCCGGCTCGGTATTCGCTCCCGGCACGACCACGGTGACTTGCACCGCAAACGACACGTCAGCCAATACAGCAGCGTGCACGTTTACGGTGACCGTCGCGCCTTGCACCATTAAGTGTCCCAATGATGTGATAGCCCATATCGGAACCAATGCGGCTACGTGCGGCGGTAATGTTTCTTATCCACCGCCGGATGTCGCCGGTGGGTGCGGCGGCGCTACCTGCAATCCCGCTTCAGGGTCGTTCTTCAATGTTGGCACTACGGTTGTTAGCTGCAATATCCCAGGAGGAGTGAACTGCTCATTCACCGTCATAGTCATCGACGATGCGGCGCCACGCATAACCTGTCCCAACTCCATCGTAACCGCTCCGTTGCCGGGGCAGTCGTCCGCGGTGGTTAATTACCCGGCAGCCGTGGTGACCGACAACTGCCCCGGTGCAACCGCTCAATGCTCGCCGCCAACCGGGTCGCGCTTTCCGCTCGGCACTACGTTCGTAACCTGCACCGCAATCGATACGTCTTCGAACTCAGCAGCCTGCGTCTTCAGTGTCATAGTCGTGGATTCGGAACGTCCGGTTATCACCTGTCCCGCCAACGTGGCAGTGGGAGCCATATCAGGCCAGACCTCCGCCGTCGTCAACTATCCTCCGCCTAACGTGAATGACAATTCCTCGGTCGTGACGACCGGCTGTTTACCGGCCTCCGGTTCCAGCTTCCCGCTTGGTGTGACTACGGTCACATGCACTGCGGCCGATGCCGCTGGGAACAAATCGAGTTGCTCGTTTACCGTGAGCGTGGGTGGGCCCGTAGCCAAAGTGGTAATTCCGGCCAACAAGGCCGTGGTCGAGTTCGGCAGTCCGTCTCCGGTCGCCCCCGCCCGGAAGCCCCCTAAGGCAAAAAAGAACCCGTGCGGGTTGTTCAGCATCCAGAACATCGGATTCGCTCCGCTGGTGCTGACGCTTGATTCGATAACCAGGACCGGAGCTGATGTCGACTCGAAGAAAATCGCTGATGCAAACGATACGAAGTATTTCTCCTTGAGTTTTACCGCATCGGATCAATTGCCGGGCACGATAGAAATCGGCGGAGTTCTGACGATACCGCCAGGCGGAGCGCAATTGTTCTGCCTTCGCTTCAGCGCGCTGATTCCGGCGCTCGCAGGTAAAGCTACCGGAGTAGCTGCAGCCGACGCGCTGCCCGACACTGTCAATTCGATAGTGAATTTCAGACAGAACGCGGGCGGTCAAGTGTCAGTCTCGGTGTTGTCTCATCTTGCGACCGCAGTAATTTTTATCAACGCCACAAATCCCCGTCTGGCTCCCAGCATTGGATTCACTCGAAGCGGGAATGACATCACGGTCTCTTACGCGCTGTACGATCCGAATCTGGATGTAAGCCGCGCGAAATACGAGTTCCTCAATAGCAGCGGTCAGGTCGTAGGCTCGGCCTTCGAGATAGACCTTACCGAACAACTGCGGGCGCTGGGTTTGGTGAGAGGCCAGAGCTTCTCGGTCGAGCAGCGATTCACCGGAGCCAGCGACCACCCTGAGATCGTAGGAGTGCGCGTGACCGTCTTTGACGGCGAAACCAGCGTGACTGCCTCGGCAACCGCCGCATCGGTGGCTGGCGCGAGCAAAAAATTGGTCATCAGAACCGGAAGCGATAACTTCTATTTTCCGGTTGTGCGGCTCATCGCTCCACTACCGTGACTTTTGTCAGCGCACACATTGGAGGTGATAAATGAAGATCAAATCGCATACAACCGGATTGGCAATGTTGGCAGTTATAGCGAGTTTGATTCCGGCTCCGGTACGTGCAAGCGCTAACGGTTTGGACGGTGAAAAACCAGTTCGGCTTTATGCGTCTGAGCGCTTCGGTCCGATTGGCTCTATCAAGCTAAACTCGCTCACCGCTCGCGACGTTTCGGTCGACGGGCGCAGATCGCAAGGCGAAACGACTATCTGGGGCGGCGAGCTGATCCGGGTGCTTGATGATCGAAGGGTGCGTGTCGCATTCGAGTCGCTTGGGGAGGTCATGCTCTCTCGAGGGGCAACGGTACGGTTCACCGCCGGACGCGGAACGCGCAACGACACCGGCTACGATGTGCTCATTGCGTCACTCGAACAAGGTAGCCTTGATCTCAACCTCAATCGGGACGCAGGCGCTTATATTGAAGCCGCCGGATCGACTTTCACAGCAGAGCCCGGCGCCAGCTTTGTTATCGGCGTTCGCGACGCGCAAGCGTCGCTAATCAGGCTGGCCGGCGACGTTAGCGTTCAGGACCAACCTGTTCCCCAGGACGTGAAGATTCGGCTCGTGGACGAGCTTGGACGCCCGGTGTCCTCAGGGTCGCAGCTCAGCGTGCGCGCGAGAAGCACGCGCCAGGTCCAGGTTCAGGTAACCGACCAGAACGACAAGCCGCTTCCCGATCTGCCGGTTCTATTCTCGCTTGGAAACCCGTGCCTGGGCTCGCTTGGCCTGGGAGTGGCTGCTGCAGCCAGTTTCAGGCAGAAGACCGACAAGCGCGGCATCGCTGCAGTTCCATTCGTCGCGGGTGCGGCGAAGTGCGCCGCATCGATCCTTATAAAAGTGGAAGGCACAAATGCATCCGTCAGCGTTCAAACAAGCGTAGTCCAAAGCAAGGGATTCTTGAACACACAGAACACGTTGATAATCGTGGGGGTGGCCGCAGCGGCGGGGATCGCGGCCGGAGTCGTGGTCGCTAATTCAGGAAGCAGCCAACCAATCAGGGCGGTGCCACCACCAAACCTCAAACCGTGATCATTGCCCGAAACGTACTTATTGTCCGGCGCCGAAGTCCAAGCGTGGTTCGCCGCCGCAGCTATCGAGGCAATATTGGAGAAGCAGTAATGTCGAAACTTTCAATTCTGCGTTGCGCCATAGTCGTCTTAGTCGTTTCAATCGGACTCGTGCAGTTTGCCGATAGAGCCAGCTCTGCACAGACACAAGAGCGCGGGCTCAAAATAAAAGTCGGCGCCACAAACGGCGAGTCTACGTCAGGTCGCGGCGCCGAAGTCGGACTATGGGCCGTTCTGATCGGCGTGTCCCGTTATCAATACGGCGACCAGGACCTTGACGGCAATCGCATCTCGAATCTCAAACACGCCGCCGAAGACTGCGAAGCGATGCGCGAATTCCTGATGAGCCCGGAAGGCGGCGGCTTTCAGGAAGACCACATCACGTCTCTGCAGGATGACGACGCGACCAAGGCAAGCGTCCAGGCCGCTCTCTCGAATCTCAAGCGCTCAAAGCCCAATGACTTCTTTGTCATTTACATAGCGGCGCACGGAGCGGTGCTGCCATATACCGATCCTAAGACAAACACCACGCGTGATATTCCCTACTTTCTGCTTTTTGACACCGATATTCGAGAGCCTGAGAAAACTGCGCTCCGGATGGAAGCGTTTCGACAAACCGTGGACAGCCTTGCCGCGAAAAAGGGCATCGTCCTATCCGATACCTGCTATAGCGGCGGTGTGCAATTGATCGGGCGAGGCGTCGACGACTCCGTGGTCGCCAATCAGAGATATCTCGACTTGATGAACAAAGTACCGCAAGGTGTCGGGTTCATTTCAGCCGCCCGCCAGACCGAGCGCTCCTACGAAAAGGACGACTTCAACCACGGTGTGTTTACTTACTGTCTGGTCGACGGCCTGAGCGGCGCCGCCGACGCCAACCAGGATGGCAAGGTCACCTTCGATGAGATTGTAGGGTACCTCGACGAACGAGTGCCCCAGATGACCAACAACAAACAACATCCGTTTGCCAACACGACCGCGGTTGAAGCGAACTACCTGGCGCTCTCGGTTGTGACCTACGCGAACCTCGCTTCGAGAGGGCCGGTCGGCGGGTTCGGCTTGTTAAAGATTCGAGTGCCTGACATCGACGGCGTCGACGTGGCGATCGACGATAAACCCGAAGCGACGCTTCAAAAGGGCGTGGTTCGCACCTTTAGGGTGCCCGCGGGAGAGCACCGGCTCCAGTTCGTTCGCGCCAATACAAAACGGGAATGGCCGGCGAAGGTCGAGGCTGGCAAGACCTATCCGTTCACGATCAACTTTGCATTCAGCGAGAGTGGAAGCGCCGACGACACCCTCACCGATCCGGGCGAGCAAGTCAACGTTTATCTCCCTGCTGACGTAAAGACGCCGAAAGACGCTGAGGATCTCTTCAAGCTGGGCGTCGATCTTTTCAACAAACAGGATTATCGGAAGGCCATAGAAAAGCTAAACTCGGCTAACGACAAGTTCGATTCGACCTCCAAAGCTGACGGCGGCAAGTATGCTGAAGCGCTCGTGTATCGCGGGCGCGCTGAACAGTCGCTCAGTATGGATAAGGAAGCGGTGAAGAGTTTTCAGAGGGCTCTGCAGCTTAAACCGAGTGACTTTGAAACCAAGACGCTTTTGGCTGAAGCGCGATTCAATGCGATTGCGAATCTGGATCAGGTTGAAAAGGACCTGAGGGACGTGATCTCGGCGCATCCTGATTTTGCTTTCGCGCGTGTTGTGCTCGCGGACCTGTTGCATTACCTTGGCAAACCCAGCCAGGCCGAGTGGGAATTGCGACTCGCGATCAATGACGATCCGAGCTATCCGGCCGCTTATCTTGCATTGGCGGATGCGCTTACTTACCAGGCGTCGCCCGACAAACAGAAAGAAGCGATCAAGATGGCTGAAAAGGCGCTCGACCTTTTCAAGAAGGTGAGCGAGAAGAAGGTCAAATTTTCGACCGGGCTCAAGCGCCTGTCGATCTCGCACGTGATCTTCGGTCATGCAAACTACGCTAACAACAGCGTGATGGCTGAAGCTCATCATATGGTCGCAAAGACTCGGACGCGGCTCGTTCAGTTCAACTCGAGAAAACTCTCCTCACAAGAGAAGTCAGCTTATTTAGATTCAGCGCGGACGGAGTTGAACGAAGCGGCGAGTTTGGCGCAGAAGGTCACCGACAAGCGAAGGCTGGCGCTGGTGCTCGAGACCAGCTCGATGAATCATTTCTTGAAGGGCGAGCTGCAGCCGGCAATCGAAGACGGGAAACAGGCTCTCAAAGTGGCGGGGCAGTTCCCGGACATGAAGAACCTGCCGGATGTTCATCTGACGCTGTACGGCGCCTACAAGAGCTCGCAGGACTATGCCAAGGCCGCCGACAGCTTGCAGAAGTATATCGATGGCGGCGGCCTGGCGCCCGACGATGCTGCCAACAGAAAGCAGGAAGTTCAGAACCTCTTGAGCAAAGCGCGCGCGAACGGCCAGATCAAGTAAGTACCTCGCTGTATTGAAGCCAGGGACGCAGCCAAAGCATAGAGTCGATATGCTCGTGCCTTTATCTGGTCCCTGGCGTCTTTTTGTCAGGTCGAGGTTTTGCAGGCAATCGGTTCCCATGGTAAATTTTGTTCAATCAGTTGCAATAATCCGAGCTAACAGGAGATACGATGGCGGAAGCTGCAGAGATGATTGGAGCGTTTGTGAAGATGGAGCCGATGTCGCATGGCCGGCCCGACCTCAGGAAGAAGAGGCCTAAGATACTCGCAGTCATAATGGATAACTGCACCGGGTGCGCCGGCTCGCCTGCTTGCACGGAGTACTGCCCGGTGGATGCCTGCATGTTCTGGGTCCCTGACGAAGACTATTATCCAAACGGCCGCATCGAAGTTGATCCCAACCTGTGCATCGGCTGCAAGCTCTGCACCAGCAAAGGCCCGGATGGTATGTTCCTGGAAGGCTGTCCTTGGGATGCCATCGAGATGATGGACACTGCTGAATGGGAAGGTCGCACCGGATTTACTTTAAACCCCTGACCCTGGACCCAGCGCTTGCTCATTGGCGATTATGGCAAGACCTTGAAAAAAGCAACGCGACTAGTTGAGCGCAAACCTGCGCGCGCAAAGGTTACGCGAGAAGAATTCCTCAAGAACATCAAGGCAGCCGATGAGTGGAGGAAAAAACGTCTTGCCAAACTCAACGAGCCTTCGCGTTGAGGTTTATTTGCCCGTCCGGTTCGATTCCTACTAGGCTAAATTCGTTAGTGATCCTTCGTACTTCTATCACGTATCGCCTCAATCGTCGCGGTCGCTTGCTTCTCAATACGATCCGGAACAGTCGGCGACGGTCGAGTGTATCGTTGAATCTCAGGAACGTCTTCAGGCGTGCCCACGATGTATAGCGCTCTCAACGCTTCCCACACTTGCTCTGTCGAAGGCGCCAGAGTCATTAATTCGGCTTCCGCTTCAACCGTAGCACCGTTGGCGACGAATATGCTCTCAACGCGGCCCGCTTCCGAGGCGTGAATTTCGACCGCATTCCCGCCCGACTCCCGCAAGCGAGCGAGCGTTCCGTTTGCGGCGACCGCGATCCCAGGTTCCTTGACGACGAGCTCAACGGTGCCTGCTGTGCCAGCTCGCACTGGGTAAGGCTTGAGCATAGCAACGAGTTCGCTTCGGCCGGATGAGTCCGCGAACCGAACAAGTCCAAGCGCGGCATTATGCCTGACACCGGCGACGGAATCCTCCAGCATAAGCAGCAGGGCTGGATGAAAGTCCTGGTATGTGTTGTCCTGTCCCATTACCCACGCGGCGGTCATCCGCACTTCAGGCTGCTTGTTCTGGGAAGCGGTGACGACATCGGGGTAGAAGCGCTTGACGGATTGATCGCCGTCGACTATTCGGTTCGCGATCTGCGAAAGCGCGTGTTGAACATTGCGGGGTTTGTTCTGATCGTGAAGATATTCCTGCATCTTCGAGTCAGAGAGCGGTCTGCCAAACCAGGTTCCGTACCACGATATGAAAGGCACTATAACGAACAGCACTACCACAACCAGGATCGCCCAGGGATACTTTCGACTCGGCGTCCGCGGTGTAACGGAGGAGTACTCCTCGTCCAGAATTGGTTGAATATTGTTCACTATTGGATTTGTCTCCGGTGTAAACGAGTGAGTCGGTCAGTCGGCTAAGCTGTCGTCTACTGGATTTGATTCTACGAATGCGAGCTTGACCAGGCAAGCGGCTGAACCCGAACGCCGTCCACTCCCGCGCCAATCGCTTATGCGGAATAGACACGGCCGCTCTGATTGTTTCGAACCGTGCACGCGCCCCTGGAATAGGCTTCAAGAAACAGCCGTTCATCTGAGAGTAGCGCTTTCCGAAATCCAGAGTTGGCGATGTAGCCCGCCGCTCGAACGGCGGCGAACGTCAATCCCGCATACGCAACCAGCGTAGCGGCTATCAAGAATCCATTTAACAGAAGATCGATGAATGCTGCTACTGTAAGCGCGCCGGCGACGGTTACCCATTTCCTGATTGGCGACGCAGGATGAGAGATATAGAACGTACCTGCCTGAATCGGCAGGGCGGCAATCAACCAGTAGTCGCCGGTGACGAAGGCCGCTACGATGGCTGCCAAAGCGGCTGCGAGAAGTAACAACGAGAGTGCGGTGACCATCGCTTGCTTTATTTTGCTGCTGAAGCGGTCAGACCATTTTGCGGCGGCAAGCGCGTCGACGCCAACATTGAAGCTGCGAATCGCGACTGCCGCTTGCAACTGTTCGAACGTCTCGAATGGAAAGTTGTTTATCTCTGCAACGCTCGTCAATCGCCTCGAGTCCTGGCTCGCTCCGCCGGTTAGACCGGCGGCATGATCGATTGACGCTTTTCCCATATTCACCGACCAAGACTAGCGCAATCGGCTCGCATGACAAAGGTCGCGATGCGCTTATGGCTCCGTGTTTCCTGGTGTCCTGGTTTCGATCAGGCATACGAGCTGCCTGGCCATTCGACCTCTGCTGTTGTGAGCTCAACGTCCAAACTTCCGTAACTGCGAGGCTTACGGCGGCTAGCTTTTGGCCAACTTTGGCCTTGTACTTGTAATCTAATTAAATAGAAGTAAGGAGGTAATACCTATGAAAACGGATTTGGCCAAAAAGGGAATCCTAGCCACAATCATTACGGTAATCCTGCTGATCGGTACTGGCTTGATGCTTGGATCAACGGCGCAAGCCCAGGGTCGTCATTGGGGAGGCGGAGGTCATTGGCGCGGGGGCGGTGCTAGCTTCGCGTTCAGATCTCCGAGGGTGTTTGTAGCACCAAGAGTCTACGCATTCCCGAGATCGTACGCCTATGGATACTACCCCTACGGCGCGTATAGCTATTACGGGTACACGCCGCGCTACGATGCGGGGCCTTATAATGTCGTTGAGAGCAGAGGCTATCACGATGGCTACGATAGGGGTGTCGAGGACGCCCGCGACGGCCGGAGGTATGACCCAAACAACTCCAGCCACTTTAGGGACTCGATTAGTTCCGCCTACCGTGATGGCTTCCAAAGAGGGTACGATCAGGGTTATCGAACTAGTGCCGGCTAATCGGTGACGTGTTTCAGCCGATGTTTGACGAAAAAGAGCGAACAGGAAACTGTTCGCTCTTTCGTCATGATGGCTCGTTCGGATCATTCGACGCTCACTCACCACATCTCACAGCTTCTGTCATTTTGACCTGACAAGTTCTGATACCTGCGCAGGTTATAGTCTGTCGGCTTTATTCAAATGCAACACTTAAACTTATCGGCGCTGCCCTTGTGACGCGGCACAGCCATTGCAGATGACTAAAGCTCACTCTGAATGAGTCTCGCGGTTTGGAAATCTGGACCGAGTTGAATCGGAAAGACGGACGACCGAGAAAAATTTGGGATCCGGATTTCAATCTGGGCTGCGAGAGAAAAGGTGAAGAGAGAATGCTAAATCGAGCCAACGGAAGACAACAGCTGAACTTCGTAAACAAACTCATACGCGCTATCTCCGAGGAGATGCCCAAGCAGAGCACTATCGGCGATGACGCATCATCGGTAAATAGACTTCCCGACGAGATGAAGGAAGCGCTGCAGCAGTTGCGACTAAGGAAACTGCTCATCAGCGCGATCGTTGAATCGGATCGCAGCGGTCAAAGCCATACCCGTCATTGATCGACGAGAAGGCGTTGGTGAAAGTGACCGAGTTGGAAGTCATTTCGTCTTTTTCTCTCGGCAGGGTCAATCATGAAGGCCAATACAGTTCGCGTCGACGAACCTCCGGACGTTGGGTTCATCCAGTTCGTTTGTCCAGCAAAGTGCGACGGCTAAGATCTAACGACCACGGAAGAAGTGGTATAGCATCAGATAAACAATCACGCCGGTTACCGAGACATAGAGCCACAGCGGGAAGGTCCAGCGCGCGATTCGGCGGTGGAGAATGAAGCGGCCGCGGAGTGCTCGCGTCAGCGTGACCGCTATCAGAGGCACAATCGTAATCGCCAGTATCGTGTGTGATATGAGAATTCCGAAATAGACCGGCCTTATCCAGCCCGTTCCAGTAAACCTGCTCACTCCCGCCTTGAAACCAATGTGGTAAACCAGGTACGAGATCAAGAACAAACTTGAGCTGATTACGGCGCCGATCATGCACGCGCGATGAGCGGCGATTCGCCCCCGTCGAATCAGAAAGAATCCGATTGTTATCAGAACTCCGCTCGTGGCATTCAGGATCGCGTTGAGGGTGGGCAGGAAGTTGACTAACATTTAGACTCGTAGTGCGCCCCGTTGAGGCGTCCTCTTTGCAAGCATAAGTCTCCAGGCAGGACGCTCGCCAGAACAGCCCCGCGGACAAACTCATTCTCGAGTCGACTGCTCTCTGCGTCCCTGAAAGTTCCTGTAGCGATAGATAACACCGAACAATCCGGCGAATATCGAAACAGGAGGGACAAGCAGAACGAGAGCGGCAAGGTTCAAGCCTTTGGCCGCCGCAGCCGCGTCGGTCGAGCCCTCTATCGCGGCTTTGCACATCGCGCACTGGGCAAACGACGGCCCCGCAAGCGCCAAAACAATAACGCCCACTGCAGCCAAAACCAGACATTTGCGCGATCGGTTCATAGCTTCTTCACTTCATAAGCTTGTCGGCGGTTATCATTCGTGTTCGACCTGCTGAACGGCTTCAGCGGGTCTGAGGTTGCGCGCCCGGAAGCTGTCCGGGAACAGAACCGCAAACAGGCATAACAGCGCGACAATCGTCGGCACAATGGTTAAAATCAGGCTCAGCCGCTCGAACTTCAAGTGCATGAAGTAAGCAACGATCAGCGCCGCCTTGATGATCGAGGCTCCCATTAGGATGATCAGCATCAACGTCGTCGGGATCTGAATGTACGCCAGGAAGACCTCAATCGCGGTGAGCGCGAGCAAGCCGCCCCACACTATTATGTTCTCTCGGTTGCTGCCGCCGTGCGTTTCATGAGCCGCTTCAGTTTGCACCGCTGCCCCTCCTTCATCGCCCGCCTCATCCGCGAACGGGTTCTTCAGCATTCCATTTGAATAAGCCCACATCATTGGCGGGATTGCAAACAACAGCGCCAGCATCAGGCACACCAGAACCAGGAATACGTCATCTGTGCCGGCCCTGAAGGTGTCCGACGCCACGTCCCACACCGCGACCGCCAGCGACAACCCCGCGAGCGCCAGAAGGGCCAGGTTCAATGCTTTTATTTCTCTTGTCTTCGATTCAACCATTAGCATCCTCTCGATGTCAGGGTTTGATCACTCCATGGTAGTCAACCGACAATAGATAGATGAGCGGGAAAACGAACATCCACACCAAGTCGACGAAGTGCCAGTACAATCCTGCAACCTCCACGTCGTCATTTAGTTTCTTGATCCGCGCGGCGACGACGCCCAGATAAATCACGCCAGTCAGGACGTGAAACATATGCAGCCCGGTGATGCCGAAGAACGTCGAGCCAAACAGGGGCGACGCGCCGGGCCAGGCATGGGGTTCGAGCCACTCAGCCGGCAGTTCAAACGGCCGCAGCCCTTCACCAATCAGATGATTCCATTCCATCATGTGAAGCACTACGAACGTCAGCCCCAGCACCATCGTCGCAAAGATCCACTTGCGCGCGGTTCCCCGCTTACCTTTCTTCGAGGCCGCCACCGCAAAGACCATCGTCAGAGAACTGGAAAGCAGCACAAGCGTCATAGTTGTCGAGAAGATGATACTTGGCGAGAACGGAAACGGCTTGGGCCAAGCCACGCTTGAAGCACGGGCGTAGCTGTAAACTACCAAGAGCGCCGCAAACGTCAGCGTGTCTGACATGATGAACAGCCACATTCCAAGCTTGCGATGCCCGACCCGATACGGGTGCACTCCACCTGCCCAGTCATTCACCGCCAAACTCTCTGCTCTAGCTTCCGCCATCTATTTGCCTCCGGTGATCAGATCTCATCTGAAGAAGAACAGCAGCCCAAAAAGATATATCCACAACCCATCCATGAAATGCCAGTAGAGCGCCGTGACATTCACCGCGTTCCTTCGCTTGAAGCCTATCCGCAAGCGCATCGCCGCTACCGTAACGTAGGTGAGCGCGATTACCCCGCCCAGCAAGTGCAATCCATGCAAGCTCGTTAGCAAATAGAAGAAAGAGCTGTGCGGATGGCTGTTGATGAAAACACCCTGAGCCGCGAGTTGCCGCCACGCCATCAACTGCCCAACAAGAAAGGCCACGCCCAGCAAAGTGGTAAGAGTTATCCAGCCTCTGAACCGCGAATACTCATTCCGCTTCAACGCGTGGCGCGCAAATTCGATGCTGACGCTGCTGACCAGGAGTATCGCGGTGTTCACCCACAACACGCGCGGCATGTCGATTGGCAGCCAATCGTCCTGACCACCGCCCAACGCCGGGACGCCGCGCACAATGTAGGCGCTTGTGAGTGAGATAAAGAGCATGAGAATGCTCGCGAGCGCCACCCACATACCAATGCGATACTTCTGCGGCTCAGCGGCGTCTTCACTTGTCCACCCGGGCGGCCAGTCTTTTGAGTCTGCAGATCCTGGGCGAAGCGGATCACCCCCGAGCGGACCTGGCTTTCCGGCGCCGAGGCCCGGTTTGATCCCAATATCCGTTGTCAGTGTATTAGCCATCCTCGATTTCCGATCGCCGATTTCCGATTTCCGATTGCAGATCAAAAGACCCCGCTTAGTCTTTAGTCGCCAATCGGCATTCGGCATTCGGCAATCTGTTAGTCTCCGTGCACTTCAGCTGGTCCCGGCTCGCTTTGCATCACGTAGTCCTTCGATGCACCCGGCACGCTGTACTCATACGGCCCGCGATAAACCTCGGGTTCGATACCGGCAAAATTGTCGTGCGGCGGAGGCGAAGGGATTGTCCATTCGAGCGACGTGGCCTCCCAGGGATTGTCTGACGCCTTGCGGCCCTTTGCCCAACTCCAAACAAGATTTACCAGAAAGATCAACTGCGCGCCGATGGTAACAAAGGCTGCAATCGACACGAAACGGGTCAGCGGCGTCATATTGCTCAAGTAGTGCAGCCCTTCGCCCGTGGTTGGATTCCAATGGAAAAGGTAGCGCCGCGTCTGTCCAGCCATTCCCATAATATGCATCGGAATGAAGATCGCATTGACGCCGGCAAAGGTCAGTAAGAAATGAAGCTTGCCCAGACCTTCGTTCATCATCTTGCCGAACATCTTGGGGAACCAGAAATACGTACCCGCGAACATGCCGAAAATCGCCGCCACTCCCATAATCAAATGGAAGTGCCCGACTACGAAGGAGGTGTCGTGCAGCGGAATGTCGATCGAAGTCTGGCCGAGGAAGAGACCGGTGATACCTCCCGACACGAAGAGGGATACGAAGCCAATAGCAAAGAGCATCGGCGAGGTAAAGCGAATCTGTCCTCCCCAAAGCGTCCCCAGCCAATTGAAGGTCTTGATGGCTGAAGGCACGCCGATCGTAAGCGTGATCAGCGAAAAGGCAATAGCCGAATAAGGGCTCATGCCGCTGATGAACATGTGATGTCCCCAGACGAAGAACCCTAACAACCCAATCGCAAAGATCGCGTACACCATTGCGCGGTAGCCAAACACCGGCTTGCGCGCGAATGTTGAAAGAATGTGTGACGTAAGTCCCATGCCCGGCAGAATCGCGATGTAGACTTCAGGATGGCCGAAGAACCAGAAGAGGTGCTGCCAGAGGATCGGCGAGCCGCCCGAATGCTCCTTCACGAGCTGCCCGCTCACGTATTCGTTACCGGGGATGAAGAAGCTCGTGCCTGCCAGGTGATCAAGAAGCAAGAGGATTCCCGCCGCGAGCAGAACCGGAAACGAGAGCAGCGCAAGCACCGCGGTTGTGAACCATGCCCAGCAGGTCAGCGGCAGCCTCATCAGCGACATCCCGCGCGCGCGCATGTTCAGCATTGTGGTTATGAAGTTCAACGCTCCGAGCAGCGACGCCACGCAGAATAACGCAATGCTTGTGATCCACAGTAAGACTCCCGTTCCCTGCCCAGGCCCGGCCCTATCCCCGAGCGCGCTGAGCGGCGCGTATCCGGTCCAGCCTCCGATCGGGCCGATCACGTTCACCATGTTGGGATCATCGACGAAGAAGTTTACGAAGAACGCGCTAATCAAAACCAGGAGGGCCAGGAATGTAATCCAGAAAGACATCATATTCAAAACGGGAAATGCCATATCGGCGGCCCCGATTTGAATGGGTAGAAAATAATTGCCAAAGCCTCCCTGCGGCGCTGTCGTCAGCACGAAAAACACCATGATTGTTCCGTGCATCGTCAGAAGCGACAGATACAACTCCCCCGATATCGTGCCGTTTGCGGCGGCATGTGGAAACAGCGTTTTGAGGAATCCCCATTCCTGACCCGGCCAGCCAAGTTGCAAGCGCATTATCAGCGAAAAGAACATGCCGATGAAGACAGCAAACAACGCCAGGCACCAATACTGGATGCCGATCACTTTGTGGTCGGTGCTGAAGACGTACTTGCGTATGAACCCGGTCGGCGCGGGGTGGCGATGAACCTCACCGTGAACGGGATGAACCACATCTGACATCGTCTGCCTCCTGTGAAGAACCTTCAGAGTACAGCCTCAAGCTGCAAACTCCGATTCAGGCCGAAGCCTTTGCTCTAGCCTCTCTCGATTAGTACGGGTAACGCTGCAACAACTCGCCCAGCTGTTCCTTAAACTTCTCTTCAGGCATGCGAACCAACCGGTCGTACTCGTCGGCCGGAATAACCACCATATTGCTCTTCATATTGTAATGCAGACTCCCGCATAACTCTGCGCAGGGAATCTCGTACTTCCCTTCCTTGTTCGCCGTGAAGTGAATCTTGATGTTCATACCCGGCACGCTGTCTTGCTTGAATCTCAGTGCCGGAACGAAGAAGCTGTGAATCACGTCCTTCGATCTCAGGGTCAGCTCGACCGGCCGGTCCTTTGGAATAACAAGCGTCGTTAATTGCGCATCGTCTTTCCCGGCAGCGTCGTTGGGGTCAAGGCCCACAAAGTTCAAAGCCGAGTCGTCATAGTACTTCCCCTCAGTTTTGCCGAACTCGCCGTCAGCGCCGGGGTAATGGAAGTTCCATTGAAACTGCTGGGCGTAAACATGAATCCTCGTCGCGTCGTCGGCGGCGGCAGACAAATGCAACTGAGCCCACACTCGCTGTCCGAGGATCGCCAATATTACGAACACCGCTGCGGTGATAATGGTCCACACTGCTTCAAGCTTGTTGCTGCCGTGCGTGTACACCGCACGCGCGTCGCCTTTTCGTCCGAACTTTATCACTGCATAACCAAGCGCGACCTGGGCTACGGTGAACGATATTCCAACCACCCACAGGGTTCGCATGAACTGCGCGTCGATTCTCGGCGCGTGCTCAGAAATGCCTTCAGGGAACCACCAAAGCACCGAGCCGAATATCATCTTCTGTCCGACGAACAGAAGCACCGACCCTATCGCAATAAGGAAGACGAGTACGCCTGTGATCTTACCCATATCACCTCACGGTTTCTGGTTTGTGGTTTAAGGTCCCTGGTTCTGCCTCGCAAAAACGGCGACTGGAAACCAGAAACACGAAACCAGAAACCTCTATCGATTTAGCACCATCAACGCAAAAAGAGCCGGCAGATAAAGCACCGAGGCCAAAAGCAGCTTTCGTGCTTGCCAGGTAGTTCGGACAAGCGCGGCTTTCGCGCTAAAAAACAAGAACCCGATCCCGAGCACTGCAGCGCCGACAAGGTAGATCTGCCCCGAGATCCCAACCGCAACCGGCAACAGGCTCACCGGAACCAGCAACACTGTGTAAGTGATAATCTGCTGACCGGTAACTCTTCCCTCTGGCTCGACAACCGGCAACATTTTGATCCCGGCTCGCGCGTAGTCGTCGCGATACATCCACGCGATCGCAAGAAAGTGCGGGAACTGCCACAGAAACAAAATCGCGAACAGGATCCAGGCCTCGACCCCAATCCGGCCTCGCGCGGCTACCCATCCGATGAGCGGCGGCATCGCGCCAGGAAACGCCCCGAACACCGTCGACAGAGTCGTCTTCGTCTTCAGGGGCGTATAAACAAACAGGTAGCTGGCAAACGTCGCAAGCCCCAGCAGAGCCGATAGAGGATTGATGAAGATTGCCAGATACGCGGTCGCTACGACTGAAAGCGAAATTCCAAACATTGCCGCCTCGGAAGGCGAAAGCTTTCCCGTAGGCAGCGGCCTTCCCTGGGTGCGCCGCATCAGCCCGTCAAGGTCGCGTTCGAGGTATTGATTGAGAGTCGAAAGCCCGGACGACAGAAGCGCAATCCCAATCGACATGTTAAGCAGCCTGAGGTAGTCAATGCCGCTCGCGGATCCCATACAGAAGCCTGCCGACGCAGTGAGCGATACCAGGAAGGTAATCCGCGGTTTGGTAAGCTCCGAGTAAGCGGTGAGTTTTCCGGCTAATGTCAGGCCGGGTTCGCTTCTCACAATCTCTGCAACTGATTCCATATTAGTTATACCGTCGATCCGCTGGGCGCCGACTGAACCTTGCGCGACTCGATCGCGTCCGAAGCCGTCTGCCGGGCCGGAGCCAGCACCTGATGACTCCTAAGCATTAGCGTAACCATCATCGCAAGCGTCAGGGCTCCCACAACAAGATGCGCGACAGTCAACGAGATCATTGGTTCGAGAGGTTGAGGGTCGCCCGCCGAGGCCAGCCTGGCAAGGTACGCTGCTATACCGAGGCCCAGTTGAATTATCAAAAGCGCAATAGCGAACTTCGCCGGACGCGCCAGGTAGCCGTCGTCCCTGTGACGCCGGACCACTGTTATCACAGTCGTCGCAATCAAAACGGCCACGATCACAGCTCCGGCAATATGAGGGGCGATGCCAAAAGCCTGGTGTCGAAACCCTGCGCCCAACACAAGCTGAATCAGCACCGCGAGCACCGTCATCCCGGTGAGAGTGCGCAGAGGCAGGCCCTTCTCATCGGTCTTTATTTCACGGGGCGACCACCAGCTTCGAGAGGTGAACACTACCATGCTCACCGCAACCGCGAAAAAACTCTGCGCGACCAGTGCGTGCGGTACCGCAATCAACGCTTTGTACTCCGGAAACCAAACCCGCATTCCCCCGATAATCGCCTGGGCAACCACACCGCCAAACGCGATCAGTCCGAGTCGTCGCATCCAATTGCGCTGCTCTCCGAAGTAGGTCCATACGGCAAGCACCAGTGTGATAAATCCCACCACGCCTGCGATGAACCGATGAGAGTATTCGTAGCGGACATTAGCGATGAAGTTATTAGACCGGATCAGCCATCGTCCAAACGACAGCGGCCAGTCGGGCACTGAATCTCCCGCCTCATTGCTGGTCACCAGGGCACCGGCTACCAGCAACGCGACGGTCATGCAGCAAAGTATGAGCGCAAGCCGGTGGACTCCGCGGTTCGCGGTAGCGTTCGCCGGCTTGTCTTTTTGATCAATCAATCGGCATCCCTCGGTGGACGGTTTACCAGAGATACACATTACGGGAGCAGTAGCGTTGGTGCGATCTGCATAGATGTCGCGCCTGCGGTAGCTGCAGCCTTGTAAGTAACGTCCTGAGTCTTGGACTCCTTCGCAGCTATCGTGATCTGCTGCGACTGCTCGCCCTTTGTTTCGTGCCAGAAGACCAGCGTATAGGTTCCGGGAGGGACGTTCTTTATCGTATAGGTGCCATCCTTGGCGCTAACCGCAAAGTATGGGTGCGCAAGGACGCCGATGCTCGCTTTCATCCAGGGGTGCTGGTTGCACTTTACCGGAATCAGAGTCTCCGGTCGGTGGAACTTCTCTTCGATCGCAGGAGCGCCTTGCGCCTGCATCTTGTTCCATTCCGGATTCGTCTTAGGCGACGGGTGAATGTTGTGAGTCGTGGTGTCGCTGTTAGTCACCTTGAATGGCTGGTTGACCTGGATGCCGAAAACACGCGGGTGGTACCGGCAACCCTGCTGGTCCAGCACAACCGGATCGGATGGCGTCGGGAAGCTGAACTTATCAACCGGCCCGCCCTTGATGTACACAAACACATTGGCGAGCTTGCCGTCAGCAACCAACAAATCGTCAGCGGTCTTGTCGCCCGAGGATCCAGCGCAGTAGGCATCCTGACTCATATCGATCTTTTTCAACTCGGGCGCCGCGCCGTCGAAGCTTATCTTTCCAGTGATCGTACCTTCGTCGCTCTTCGAAGCATATGCGGGCTTTGTGCCCTCGTCCGGTTTGGCGCTATTGCCACCGCCTCCGGAATGTTTGCAGCCCACGGCAACCAGAATTGTGACCAGCATGAGCATCGTACAAATCGTACCTATTTTCTTTAACATCGCTTTTCTCCGTGACTATCGGTCTATCTCTTACGGCGTTGTAAGAATTCAGCGTCACAACTAATCCAACTGAACATCTAAGAGCGTCGCTCCGTAGGCGCTCCTCCTCTCGATTTGGTGAACCTCCGTCCGGGCGCCCGCGGAGGGACGCCGCTACAGGTCTAGAGATTTCTAAGGCGCTCGAAGCGCCGCTATCGGGCCGTGCTTCCAGCTTCGAGTCTTGCGTTCCGTCATTGCGGTCTTCGCCGGAGCTGCCGCCGGAGGAGGAGCCGTAGTCGCGCCTGCGCCGGCCTGCTTCTGTTCGCCCGGTGAAACCTGGAATATATATCTCACGAGTAAATCGACGTGGTCCTTCTCATAAGTCTGGAATGCGGGCGGCGTCGGCCCGTTGAAGATCCATCTATCGTGCCCTTGATCGCGTTTGAATAGCTCCGACGGCATTGAGGTACCCGGGCTGATTACCTGCGGATCGAGCAACCACCGGCGAGTCCAAGCCGGTTTCAGCCGATCGGGCGCAAGCAGGAAGTTCGGCGCAGTCGCCCGCGCGTCGTGTGTTGGATCGCCGGTCATGTGACATTTCAAACACGGCGCCGCGGTCGAGTTGAAGAGTGCCTGCGCCATCCCTCGCTCATCCGAAGTCAACGGATCGAGCCGTTCAGGAATGTAAGGCTGCGCTTGAGACGAAGAACCCATGAAGAAGTTCACTAGCGCCTGAAGCTCGTTCGGCGAGAAGTTAAAAGTAGGCATGCGCGCCTTCAAATATCGCCTGACGCCGTTTCGATTGACACCGGGCTGCGGATGCAGGCCTGTGCTTTCAGCCCATTCGTCACCACTCTGCGCGTGACCCGCAACTGCCTGCGCAAGCGACGCTCGTTCGGCGGGCGTTGCCTGTGAAGGATCTTTCAGGAAGCGCAGCAGCCAATCCGGATTTACACGCGCGCCTTCGCTGGTGAGCCGGGGCGGCAATTGCTCTTTGCCATCGGCGGTTTGATACAACGGCAGGCCCATCAAAATCGAGTCCTGTCCGACCAGCACGTTATGGCAGCCCATGCAGTTGTACTTCTGCACCACCCACCATCCGTCCTGAACCGACTTCTTCTGACCGTTTGGGTTGTACCGAATCGACTCGGGAAGATTAGTCTCGACGCTACCGAGCAGGAAAGTGGTAATCGCTGTTACATCGCTCTCCGGAAGGAAGATGTTCGGCATCCGCAGCCGCTCGTCAGGAGACTTTACCTTGCCTCGATCGTAGATGCCCGGGCTACGAAGCTTGTTCTCGAAGAAGCCTTTGTGGTCATACCACTCTTCCCTGCCCGGCCGCTTGATGTCTTCGCCGGTCATTGGATCTCTGCCTTGCATAGCGGGCTGCTGGAGCAAAGCAAAGTCGAGACGTTCGATCGGCTTGCTGCCCTCGAGCGTAAGCTCGGTTCCAATTCTCTGCTCGTCTTCCATGCCCTTGATTTCGTGGCATCCCGCGCAGCCGTATCTTCTCACCAGCTTCTCGCCGTCGGCTTTTATCGAAGCATCGTCGAGGAAAGAGGCGTTCTGATAATCGACTCCTGGCCGCTTCAGCGACATCAGGAAGGTCGCTACGTCGCGAGTGTCCTGATCCGAAAGCCGGAAGTCCGGCATCACCGTCATGTTCTGGATCAAAAGCTCGCGGCCATCCACCGGGCTTTTCGAATGATCATCATCGAACACGAACGGCAGGTTCTTCTTCTTGTAATCGGCGGGAATCAGGTCTCGCTTCAAACTGGGCGAATAAGGCGCGAGCCGTTGTCGCGGGTTGTGCACCCAGCGAACAACATAGTCGTAGTTGTTTTTCTCACCCACGCGAGAAAGATTGGCGGCGAAGTCGCCGCCGATCACCTGATTGCCCATGTCGATCGCCTGTCCGCTGATCGAATGACACCCGAGGCAACCGAGAGTCTTGAACAACTCTTTGCCGTGCGCCGCGTCGCCCGCCGGCTGAGTAGCCGGTTTCACGTCAAGCGCGGACTGCCACAGGAAAGCAGAGATCGCCTTGATCTCATCGTCTTCCAACCGGAAGGTGGGCATCTTCGTGCCGGGTCTGAAGGCCTGCGGATCCGCGAGCCACACTGGTATCCAGTCCTTGCGGAGTTTGGCCTTGATCTCTTTCAGGTTCGGGCCGATCTTCTTGACGTCCTGCATCAGGTACTTTGCCTGGATATCGAACTCATCAATACGCGCATCGACCTGGGAGATCATCTGGCGAAGCGCTTCAGCCTTCTTGCGAAGTTGTGTGGCTTCTTCGTCGCTAGCAGCCGCGTCGGCAGCGGCGCTTGTCTGCGTTATTTCGCGACGGCGATCGTCGCGCTGAAGCTCGAGCGTCTTGATGCTCTGACGCGCATTGCTGAGCGCGTCCGCCTCACGATCGAATGCCTCATAGCGATGGCAGCCCGCGCAACCGCGCACCTGAAACAAGTTCTTGCCGCGATTCAGTACGGCAGCTCCCTGCAACACGCGATCACGGCTGTGACATTGATTGCACCCGGCTTGAACGTTTTCGTTGTAGTAAAGCGGCCAGAGCCAGTGCTCGTAACGGCCATGCCCCTTTTCGACGGAGGTCGTGCCTCGGCCGTTTCCCCCGTGGCAAGTCGAGCATCCGAAGCGGTCGGGATCGTGAGTCTTCAACAGATCCGGATCCGAATGCGAAACGAAGGCGGTGGCCTCGGCGTCATCACCCGGGTCTTCGCCTGTCCACCCCATGTTCTTTTTGGTTAGCTTGATCGGCTCGCGTGCTCCAAGGTGACACGACTCGCAACGGTCGATGACGACCCCGCCGACGTTTATTTGTTTGATTTCGAACTTGAAGTCCTTAACTTTTTGCTGGAGCGATGCCACCTGCTGCTCGGTCAGGCCGCCGAGGTGATCCTTCATGTACTCGTCGCGCTTCTTCTGCGCCGCGTCGCGAGCCTGGGTGTCTTGAACTCGCTCGGCAAGCAGGCGAGCTTTCTCATCTCTCAAAGTGTTGTAGAGCGCATCCAGGTCGACGAAGCTCATCGACTTCGATTCTTCTTTGCCCTCATCGTTGGGCATCTTGAAGTCGATCTTCTCTTGTTTCTTCCTCTCGATGTCCGCTCGAATGCTGTTCTTCCCGGATTCGCTTTCGGTTACTTCAAGTTTGTATGTCTGGGCGACGATATACGAGCGCGCGTTTTGAAACGGCTCGGTCACCGCGGTGATTTTGGTGTCGATTATTTTGACCTGGGCATCAATGGGATCGGTCTTGTCTTTGGCAGCGGCGGCAGCGTCCTTATACGCCTGATTGAGATCCTGATATTCGGGCGAACTCGCGACTTCCTTTTCAGACTTCCCCTGGCGCTCCCTGGCAGTGTCGAGGTATTCGCCATACTTCGAGACGAAGTCCTTCTGATAAGCCTTCCACGGTCTCTGCCCGACCACCTCGTCGTAAAGCGACCAGATCAGCGTCACGACAAGCAACAGCGACGAGATCAAAAGCGCGCCGCTCATCGAGCGGTCCGCGATCGGGTCAGGCTCGGGCGCATCCGGCGCCCTCTTCTCTAACTGCTCGCTTTGAGTAGTGTCTGCCATCTAGCTCCCCAAGAGAAAGTGCTGAGCGCTGAGCGCTGAGTGCAGAAATCGGTATCAGCACCCAGCACTCAGCACTCAGCACTCAGATATTGAACCACGGAGTAACCATCACGTACTTGATGCGGAACACCTGCCTGATCAGAAGCTTCACCGGCATGCTTACCAGCACCGTTATCGCGAAGAACTGAAACACCGAATACTGTAACAACGTCGTTCGTTCGAAAATCTTCTTCTCGAACTTGCTCCACGAGATCAGGATATGAATCACGAGTCCCGCAATCAGATAGAAAGCTGCCACGACAAGCAGACCGAATATCCCTTTCCACGGTTGCCCGGTGATCCCCACCAGGTCCGGGAGGTCGCGGTTTATCTCATAAAGCTGGACGTTGTGATCCCAGGTCTGGCCCGGCCAGAACCACACCCATCCCGGACCTCGGATGAAGGTGCCTATGAAAATCAATGCGATCCACATAATGAAGCCCCACAAGAACGCGCCCACCGCGACCTTGCGTTGCTTCCAGGTGTAGTAGCCCACGCCCAGCGGATTCGAATCGACGTAAGGGAATGCCATCAAACCAACAATCATCAGGCTGGGCATCACAACTCCGGCGATCCACGGATCGAAGTAAACCAGCATTTCCTGGAGGCCGAGAAAGTACCACGGCGCTTTCGAAGGGTTCATCGTCAGGTTGGGATTCGATGGCTCCTCGAGGGGCGCGTTCAGCGTGATCGACCAAACAAACAAGAGCACTGTCACGATCAGGACCGCTAGAAACTCGATGCGAAGCAAGTACGGCCAGACGTGAAGCTCGCGCGACCAGTTCGGCCTCCATGGCCAGGTCTTGCGATGGTGCGTCTTGGCGAGTTTTGGATCGCCTTCGAGTTGAGCGGCGAGGCGATCGTTTTGGCGAGCCTGACGAAGCCCCAACCACAGAAAGAACGGAACCAGAAAGAGCAACCCTACAATGGGCACGTTGTCAGGCGCCGAACCGATCGTCCAAAGTTGTCCCCAATCCATAGACCCTCCGGGTCGGTTCCTGGTTTCTGGTTTGTAGTTTCTGGTTGACGTAACCAGAAACCGGAAACCAAAAACAGGAAACCATTTATCCGACTCGTTTCTTCACCGACCTTGCGCCGGCAGCCTTCATCTCCGATTCGAGCTGAATTGGCGCTGGCCCGGATATGCCGCCGTCCTTGCGCACTCGCCAGAAGTGCACCGCCATCAACACGCTTGCGATGACCGGAATAGCTATACAGTGCCAAATGTAGCTTCTAAGCAAGGCATTCGCATCGACTATCGATCCCCCAAGCAACGCGAATCGCACGTCGTTATAAGGCGACATTCCCATCTGCGGCCCGAACGGCCCTTCGTGTCCAAGCCCGGGAGTCGCGCGAGCCATGTTCGTTCCGACGGTCACAGCCCAGAACCCGAGCTGATCGTCTGGTAACAAATATCCCGTAAAACTTAGAAGCAGAGTCAGCACCAACAGCACAACACCGACCGACCAGTTGAACTCGCGCGGCGTTTTGTAAGATCCGGTCATTACCACTCGCAGCATGTGCAGCCACGTAGTAATGACCATCAGGTGAGCGCCCCAGCGGTGCATGTTGCGAAGCAGTTTGCCGAACGGGACGTCGTTCTCGAGATAGATGATGTCCTGGAAGGCCTGTCCCTTCGACGGGTGGTAATAGAACATCAGCAGAATTCCCGTGAACGTCAGCACGATAAACAGGTAGAACGTGATGCCGCCCATTCCCCAGGTGTAGCTGAAGCGCACCGCGTCGCGATTGATCTTTGCCGGATGCAGATGAAGGAAGACGTTAGTGAGCACGCCCAGCGAACGCGAACGCGGCGTCGGTTCGTGCTTGACCCGAAACATCGACTTATAGATCTGAGTCTTTGTCGGGTCCTTGAGGTCTTCGAGCTCCTGAAGTATCGATTCCTTCGTAGCCTTCTTCTTCAGGAGCTCGATCTCTTCCTGTACATTTTCCTTAAAGCTCGGCGGGGCTTCATCGACTACGGTCACACCCGCGCCGCTCTTCAGTTCAGGTTTATCAGGCTTTTCGGGTTCCATTTGCTAAGCTCCTAACGCTCAACACAGACGGCCTGTTTTGACTCGATGATAAACAACTTGATACACAACACTAATTCGCACTACACGGGGAGGAAGGCACCGGAATCATCGAAGTGGGTCTGCTCACCCTTTGGCCATTGATAAAGCCGGGCCGTGTCGACGACTATTTGGCCGGTAGGATCAAGCTCGACGTGCGCACGATCCATCGGACGCGGCGCGGGTCCTTCAAAATTGATCCCTTCACTAGTATAGCCGCTTCCGTGGCACGGGCATTTGAACTTATTCTCGCTGGGCTTCCAGTCAGGCGTACATCCCAGGTGTGTACATCGGGCGTAAATCACGAAGAGTCTCTCGGCGTTGCGAACGACCCACACGCGGTATGTTTGCTGAAACTTTGTATCGACACCAAAGCCGAAGTCGGATGCGTAACCAACCCTGAAGATTGTGCTGGGTTCAAAGATTGTTCGAGGAAGAAAGAAGCGCAGAAACATCATAAAGCAGGTTGCAAGGAACCCGCCCACTGCGGTCCAGATGATGGTTCGCCGCATCTTGTTGACGGGATCGACGGGTTCGCTCTCGACGGTTTTCGTCTTAGCGCCGGCCGAAGTTCCGACTGCAGCCTTTGCGGCGGCTTTAGGTTTGTCTGTAGATGCTGACGCTTTCGGCGCCGGTGGTGTCTGTTTCTCTGCCGTTGCGGTTACTGTTTGCTTTTCCTCGCCTTCAACTTTCTGGTTCGCATCCTGAACGGTGTCCATGCCGAAGGTCTCCACGATTGCGTCCGTCATAAGAGAGACGATTAAAACGACAAGTTTCAACGAGGACGCAAGGCGCGCCTCGCCGACTTATACTGTATGAATTCTGCTGAACGTTTCTCATCCGAGCCTGAAACTTACATCCAAACTGTTTTATTATGAAGTGACTCGGTTTTTAGCATGTAGCTTGAAAGCTTGTCAAGCAAAGCACTCAAAAGAGAGGTCGAGCAATCGCTATGAAGAGCACATCGGAAGTCACCATTTACACGCGGCCGGGTTGTCATCTCTGCGAGGAAGCGAAGGCCGCCATGAACTCTTCCGGTTGCGACGGCGAGTTCATCCTGAAAGAGGTCAATATCGACGACGATCCGCTCCTTAGCAAGCAGTACGGTTATGACATACCGGTGATCTTCATAAACGGAGTGAAAGTCTTCAAGCACCGAGTTGATCGGAAAGAATTCAAGCGCAAGCTGCGTCGGCTGGCCCGGATTGATCCAGCACGCGGATCCGAAGGGAGCAAACATGGGTAGCAAGAAGAATCGAAGAAAAAGGCGAGCGTGCCAAGAAAGAAAAGGGCCGCGAAATGCCTTCTGATCTGAAAGGAAAAAGTTATGGAGAATTAGCCACCATGGGTGAGCAAAGGGTTGCCCGCGAGATGCTCTCAATGGGTAGGTCTCTTCCGATCCTATACGATCTTGCTCGGAACGCAGAGGGTTTAACCGATAGTCTAGTTCAACACGTCCAAAGTCAGAACGTTCGGAAAGTAGCTTGTAAAGCCGGTTGTTCGTGGTGTTGCAACCTCAGGGTGACCGTAACGCCACCTGAAGTACTCACCATAACTAGCTACCTGCAGTATGCGTTGTCAGAACAGGAATATCAGATATTCAAGAACCGTGTTGAGGCAGCGGCGAATAAAGTCTATGAACTGACAGCCGACGAACGATTCTTCGCTCGGATACCCTGTCCACTGTTAGTGGATGATCTCTGCTCTGTTTACGAATTTAGACCGGTGCGAATGTACCGTAGAGAGCGATGCAGTAAGAAACGGATAGTGCGGGTTGATCACACTGTATCCCCGAGGCGATCGACTGAGGAAGAAAATCCCAACCTGACCCTGAGAAATTCTCGTGTATCCCAAATCTGTCTCAGGTAGCGTAAATCTGAAGGAGATTTCCCTGAAACTTGTGAGCCCCTTAACTGTTCGATTCACATGGAGGCTAGCAAGCATGCGGCGCGCGGGAATAGATTGTCCTTGAAAGTCTATCCTTACCGATTCCTCTTGAAGTACGGAACGCACTAGGCCAACTACGATCACGTCCGCACCACGAGTGAGCGCCGACAGATCCAAGGCAGGAATAGGGATCGCTTCTGCTTGCCACGAAAGGCTAAGCACGGCAGCAACCGCAAGGGCGAATCTTAAATTGACATTGCGCATTCATTCCCTCCATGTCAAACAAGCGCTAGTGATCATGGCGCCGGTGGCGAAACTACGCTGTGGTGGCGACCGGGGGAGCTTTGGGTATTCCCCGTTACCGATCACGATTGGAATACTAACTACTTGACTTCCTTAAACTCTGTGCCATTCCATGCAAAGGTTTCTGCTGTCTGTTCATCTTTCCATCGCGAACGAATGACCGCAGCTTTGCCGACACCCTTATTTATTACTTCAAAATGATGCCCCTCTATTCTTGCAATCTGGCTCAGTGAGTCTCCGTTAAAGGAAAACACTTGAAGTGTAGCGCCTATACTTGCCCCGACGGCCGATGTCACGATGATTTCCGGGCGGCCGTCGCCGGTGATATCCCTAACATCAAAAGGGGCGGCAGCTTGATCATAGATATTCGCGTAAACATACGTGCCTGCGAGTTGAATCGAGAATCGTTTGGTCGGACTCTCCCCATTGTTAGTGACGACATCGAGTTTCATTAGTGGGATGTTTTTGGTGGTTGCTGCATCTCCTGGCGTATGCACAAAGATCACATCCGGTTTCCCGTCACCATCCAGGTCTGTGTAGATCAGCGCCGCTTTTTCATGAGAGTTGTCGATAGGATAGGTTGCTATGCGTTCCTGGCTTGTTAGTAGTTGTTTTACTCTTGATAGCCCCTCTTCCGTCACGCCGACGAGAATGCGCTGGGGCTCCGGTAGGGGTGGAGCAATCGTCCCGGTTGGAGGAGGAGGAGGAGGAGGCGGCGGCGGTGGTGGTGTTTTCTCTTGATCCGAAGGTGACTGCCGATTCGAATCAACGACACCACTTTGAGTACTCGCCTTGTGTGATAGCTGGAAAAAGGCAGCGGTGCTTATCAGGATGGCGATACCGCAAATACCAAAAGCCTTAGGTTTGTTCATGACTTCCACTCTGAGCTTTCCCCCATCCGTTGGACAAAAAACCGCCTTAGCTAAGGTGATAAATCGCGCCTGATAATTGGAGCTGCGCACAGCTCCGAGCCCGTGTTTTGGATCAGCTCACAAGAATCAACTT
>Ga0137359_10000356_pt1 | contig 34716 bp, 31 predicted proteins | sample Mad1_40_16metaG_FD_108281 | JGI IMG/M metagenome (GOLD analysis project Ga0137359, IMG submission 108281) | Vadose zone soil microbial communities from Angelo Coast Range Reserve, California, USA - Mad1_40_16 metaG | ecosystem: Environmental > Terrestrial > Soil > Vadose zone | place: USA... | reverse complement strand
GGATGGCTGTCACAGTCGAATTGAAGAGCCGTCACATTGTTGTCGGTGCTCTCACCCCCGGCGATCGTCAGGCACTTCCCCGTCTGCACGTTCTTGATCTGGTAGATGTTGCCGACCGCCATCTTTTTCAGCATCCACCGGCGTGACGGATCGCTGTCGCAGTCGAATTGCACGGTTTCGACGTTATTGTCGGTTCTCACCCCGCCGGCGATCGTCAGGCACTTGCCGGTCTTGGCGTTGACGAGCATCAGCTCGTTAGCGATTTGTTGGGCGCGGGCGGGCTGCGGCAGCGCAATCGTGAAAGCCACGGCGAGAGCAGTGGCGCACGCGATCGGCAGGATGCGACGCGTGATCTGATTCTCCGGTGCATTACAGTTCTTCATACCATTCTCCTTTTGCGCCTTGTGCGCGGGTTATGAGGCTGGCGCGTGCAGAGCCTTCAGCGATCACACTCAGCGGCTAATCCGCTGTGAACTGATTGCCGATCACCTGACGACGCGACACCCGTTTCAGTGATTGAGGCCTAACATGAAATCATGTACAAAAGCGGCGGAGTGTTACCGCCACTAGCGCACAGCGATTCAAGATGCACTCTTCAAGCTGGCAGACATTTCCGCAGTAGGCCGTCCCAAATAGGCTAATGCCAACATCAAGCGCTTCTCTCGTTGCTTGACTCTAGTATCGATTGAGCTAAGGTTTAGCGATATGCTCGGAAGAATGTGGACAAGGGCGGTGAGTCGAGCGCGGGTGCTTGCGATAGTCGTCTCGTTCTTTCTTCTCGCTTCAGTACTACGGGAGACGGTCTCGGCCGGACCGGTGCCACAGCAGCAAGCACCTAAGCAGAAAGCGTCACAGCAACAAGCGCCTAAGCAGGATTATCTCGTCTACGTCGTTTGTGAGTCAGCCGACAAAATCGCTTTGATTCGATTTGGGCCGAAGGGCGCCAAAGTCGATCAGCTCATCGAAACCGGGGCGATGCCCAGTGATATCGACGGCCCGCACGGTATCGTCGTATCGCCCGATAAACAGTTCTATTACGTCTCTCTGGGGCACGGGCGTCCGTTCGGTTCCGTGTGGAAGTACTCGACTAAAGACAACAGTGTGCTCGGCACAGTCACGCTAGGGTTCTTTCCGGCCACGATGGATATTTCACAGGACGGCGGGCTGCTCTACGTAGTCAACTTCAATCTTCACGGCGATATGGTGCCGTCTTCTGTTTCGGTTGTTGCTACGGAGCCGATGATCGAAGTAGCTCGTGTTCCGACTTGTGTTATGCCGCATGGCTCGAGGATCAATCCGCAGGGTTCGAAGCAATACTCAGCATGCATGATGAATGATATGTTGGTTGAGATCGATACAAACAGCCTCAAGGTCTCTCGGCACTTTGTCGTGACCAAAGGCAAAGAGATGGGAATGAATGGATCGCCGGCCTCACACGCAATGAACATGGATCCTTCTCACGACACGGGAGGGCACGGGATGGAGCCGCCTAAGCCGGGTGACACTTCGTGCTCGCCTACGTGGGCCCAACCTTCGGCGGATGGGAAGTTCGTTTACGTTGCTTGTAACAAGTCAGATGAGATAGTCGAAGTGGATGCCGGAAGCTGGAAGGTTACGAGGAGGATCGCGGCTCGGGCGGGCGTCTACAATCTGGCGGTGACGAAGGATGGCAAGCTTATCTCGACTAATAAGCGGGACCAGTCGGTGTCGGTTTACGATTTGAAGACGGGACGAGAGCTGGCGCGAATTGCAACAAAACGTCGAGTGATTCACGGGGCGGTGGTGTCGCCCGACAATCGTTACGCGTTTATTTCAGTTGAGGGAGTTGGCTCGGAACCGGGAACGGTCGAGGTGATAGACCTTGATGCTTTGAAGACGGTTGCGACGGTGGATCTGCCCGAGCAAGCAGCCGGCATTGATTTTTTTAAGATGGAACCAGCCAAGTGACATGTAAGGGCGGCTCTCAGTGGCCGTCCCTCTTTCCAAACGGGAACAAATTCTCAACGCAAAGACGCAAAGGACCGCAAAGCACGCAAAGGCGAAGAGACGAAAAGTGCCGCTCCACCGTTAGTCGCCGGGGGCGGTGGTCGAGCCTTTCTGCTTCGGTTTTCCGACCTTCACGATCCATAAACCCGAGTTGATATCGTTGAAGTAGATCAAATCGCCGTGCGGCTGTGCGCCCCAACAAAACGGTAGATTTGCGCGAAAGCCCGCCGGGTCGCCAGTCCACAACCGCCCAATCTCGCGCCCTTGTCTGTACAGGTCGCCTCTCAATTCACCCGATACGTCGACCACCCGAGCGCCACCGGAGTAGTAGCCCATGCTCAACACGTCGTCCTTTACCCAAATGTTATGCGCACCACCTTCGGGCACGGTGTAGTTGGCGACCTCTCTCGGGTGGTTGATATCGGCTACGTCGATGACGTGAACTATTCCGCGAACCGGAATCCGCTTCTTCGACATTATGTCGAACATCCCGGGGAAGACCTCGTCTCCGACAAAAACATAATTCTTGTAGCGAAAGACGGCGTGCGCGCCTGCAAGCCAGCCCTCGCCATACAGCTCGTGATAGTTCATTCGAAATTGGCTCACCAACTGCGGCTTCTCGGGGCTGCCGCCCTTCATTCCGTTGCCTACATCGAGAATGACCATCCCGTCTCGCCAATAAGCCAGATAAGCAAGCCCATCCTTCACCTGAACATCGTGAAGATATCGACCGGCCGTCGCCTCTTCTCCGCCGGGCTCGGTCACCGTTCGCACGAGCGCGTTCTCAACTTGCCAACGCGCGACTTGCTTCGGATTCTTCACGTCCTGGAAGTCGATGACTCGCATCGAGCCCGTCGCGTCATCGGTTAGATAAACGTAGTGACTGTCGATGAACGCGCTGTGCACGCCGCCGGTCACAGTCGCGGTGAACTCTGAAATTACTTTTGGGTGACCCGGATCGGACGTGTCCAGAAAAACGATTCCGTTCTTGCGACTCGACGAACCTTCGCGAGTGAGCACCGCGATCTTGCCGTCGGGTGTTGTGCTGATGTCGTTGGTCGTACGCGCGTCGACTTTAACGGTGTCCGTCAACTTAGGCTGCTTCGGATCGGTGACATCGTATACAAGGAGCTTGTCGGATATTGTCGAGACGTAAGCAAAGTTGCCGATGATCCATTGCTCGGCAGCCTGAGTGTTTTTGGGCAGCGCGCGGCCGACTACTTCCAGTTCTCGCTCCGCGTTTCGAGGCGTGACTACGACCGAGGCTAACGTCTGGCGATCGCCGATCGAGGCGGTGACAACGAAAGAGCCGGGCTGTTCCGCGACGAAAGCGCCGTCGGGCTCGATCATCGCGCCCTCACCCGCCACGGACCAGCGCACTGCGAGGTCGTTAATAGCAGAGCCGCCATTGGGGCGCGCTGAGAAGCGGACCACGTCGCCGGTTCTCACACTGGCGGACTTCGGCTCAATCCCGATCGACTTGATGGGGTTTGCGATAACTTCGACCGCCATCGTCCCGGCGCCTTGCTCACACGCGGCTTTGATCTTTGCTCTGCCTGGCTTGAGTCCGACTACCAGACCCGCCACATCGACTGTAGCAGTTGACGGATCGTCTGATGACCACGTCACCACGACATCGGCTCGGGGATTACCCAGCGAAGTGCGAGCTATTGCGTTAGGCCTGAGCGCTCCGCCTACGACTATTTGCGCTTTTGCGGGCAGATCGACGCCGGTCACCGGAGCGGGTTTGACTTTGATTCGAGCAAAGCCGACCTTCCCCCCAACCACTGCGCCAATCTGGGCCTCGCCCGGGTTGAAGAACGAAACGGTTCCGGAGTTGTCGGCGCTCGCCACATCAAACGGAGCAGCGAACCAGGCTGCGGGCTTAAGGTTTACAATGTTACCTGATTCATCTTTAGCTACCGCAGTCAACTTCAACTGCTGACCTACTTCGGCCTCCATCGCGGCGGATGTGACCTCAACGGTCTTGACCGGCTTTACGGGAGTGGGCTCCTGGCGGGCCAACACGGTTGTTCCGAGTATCGCGATCGCAAACAGAACCTTTAGTCTCAACTGGCACCTCCGGAAGATTTATCGAGTTGGGCATTCTATTCTGAGGAAAGCACGCCGCGCAATGCAGTCCTCCGAGCCCTCCGCGGTTGCGCCGACTATGGTTGATTGAGAATATAGGAGGCGCAAGAATACGTTTGGGAAATACGTTGGCGAGATACGTTTGAGGCAAGATACGTTTGACGCAAAGCTCGCAAAGGACCGCAAAGCTCGCAAGGCACCTGACCACATGAAAGTATCGCTGTTCATAACGTGCCTCGTAGACCAGTTCTTCCCGGAAGTCGGGATGAGCGCCGTCCGCATTCTGCGCAAGCTTGGCGCTGAAGTGGACTTCCCTGAAGACCAGACCTGCTGCGGACAACCCGCGTTCAACAGCGGCTTCACCACTGAAGCGCGCGAACTGGCAAAACGGTCCATCGCGATCTTCGAGAATAGCGAATACGTCGTTGCGCCGTCCGGCTCGTGCACGAGTATGGTGAGGGTGTTTTATCCTGAGCTTCTCAAGGACGAGCCTGACTGGCATAAACGTGCCGAATCGCTCGCCTCCCGAACGTATGAATTCACCGAGTTCCTCGTCAACATTCTCGGCGTAGAGGACGTCGGCGCTTGCTCACAAGGGAAAGTCGCGCTTCATCAGTCGTGTCATCTGCTGCGCGAGCTGAATGTTAGGACTGAGCCTCATCGGTTATTGAAGACGGTCAAAGGAATCGAGCTGGTCGAGTTGGAACGGTCGGATTCCTGCTGCGGTTTCGGGGGGCTTTTTGCGGTCAAGTATCCGCACATCTCGGGCAGCATACTTCAGGAAAAGATCGATTGCATCAAGAAGAGCGGCAGCGATGTCGTCGTAGCTTGCGACGTAGGTTGCCTGATGCACATAGCCGGCGGCTTAAGCAGGCAAGGTGAAACAATTCGGACAATGCACATAGCTGAGTTGCTGGCGAAGGAAGGGTGAAGTTCAGGGTTTAGCGTTTGGTGAGCCTGTAAGGGCGTCCCTCCGTGGGCGCCCCTCCTCCCAAGCGAGACCCTAACGACTGAGGGGCGCCCACGGAGGGACGCCCTTACAGGTTCATCCGAAACTCTGAACTCTGAAACCAATTCTTCTCTTATGCACGTAACAACCGAAACATTCATTCGAGACTCGTCGGTGGCAGTGCAGAACAAGACTCTCCAGTCGAGACTGCGAGTGCTTACCACCTTCACGATCAAACGCAACGCCGCGTTCGCAAGCCTCGAGGACGGCGAAGCGCTGCGCGACCAGGCTCGCTCGATTAAAGAAAGCACAATCGCAAACCTCGGACACTATCTCACGCAGCTCGAGGAGAATGTTGTCCGGCTTGGAGGCAACGTTCACTGGGCCCGAACCGGCGAAGAAGCGCGCGCGATAGTTCTCGACCTCGCCCGCAAGAACAACGTGAAACGCATCGTCAAGGGCAAGTCGATGGCTACCGAAGAGATCGAGCTGAACGAGGCGTTGGAAGAGGCAGGAATTGAATCGGTCGAAACCGACCTCGGCGAATACATAGTCCAGCTTGCGAATGAGAAGCCTTCGCACATACTCGCGCCTGCGGTTCACAAATCGAAGGAAGATGTCGCAGAGCTGTTCGCTGAAAAACTCGGCGTCCTGAATCTGAGACACGCCGAGGAGATGACCGCAGTCGCTCGCAAGCGGCTGCGAGAAAAGTTCTGCGCCGCGGATATGGGTATCACCGGCGCGAACTTTGCGATTGCGGAGACAGGCACGATTGTTCTGCTCGAGAACGAAGGCAACATCAGGCTGAGCACTACGCTTCCGCGAATACACGTTGCGCTGATGGGGCTTGAAAAGCTGGTTCCCACGCTCGCCGATCTGGCGGTCTTCCTGAAGGTCCTCGCGCGCAGCGCAAGCGGACAGAAGATGTCGAGCTACGTGTCCATGATTACCGGACCTCGCCGGACTGGTGAGACGGACGGAGCCGAGGAATTTCACCTGATCATCCTCGATAACGGCCGCACGCGCCTGTTGGCTGATGAGGAAATGCGCGAGTCGCTTTACTGCCTGCGCTGCGGCGCGTGTTTGAATGTCTGTCCGGTGTATCAGAAGGTTGGCGGACATGCTTATGGGACGGTGTATTCGGGCCCGATCGGCTCAATCCTGACGCCGGCGTTTGCAGGCCTCGAGAAGAGCAAGGACCTGCCGTTCGCATCAACGCTGTGCGGGGCATGCCGCGAAATCTGTCCGGTGAGAATAGACATACCGAGAATGCTTTTGAAGCTTCGAAGCGAATGGTCCGAGGGCGACTCCGCTAAGGCTGCGGGCGGGCGTCTTACCGAACGGATCGCGATCAAGGTCTGGGCTTTTGTGATGCGAAGGCGTTCTCTATATAACCTCGCGTTCCGGGCCGCGGCTTTCTTCCAGGGCCCGATGCTGGAGGACGGCAAACTCAAACACTTGCCGTTGGCCTCTGGTGGCTGGACTGAGAATCGGGATTTCCCCGCCCTAGCAAGGAAATCGTTTCGTGAAATGTGGCGCGACAACGAGTCGCAATGAGGTGACGGTTGGCCGGCACAAGCGCAAGAGAAGAAATACTGGGCAAGATTAGCCGGGCTCTGAAGCTGGAAGCGGGATCGGGGCCGGGGCGTGGAGCCGAAGCTCGATCACCCGGTGATGATGCGCGGGCGCTTGAAATACGAGGCCAATGCGAAGGTGAACGCGCCCGCTTGCTTGCGCAATTCGAATCGGAGCTTTTGGCGATTGGAGTGCGGATCCACCAGGCGGGTTCAATCGAGTCCGCCGCCGAATACGTTGAACGGATCGCTTTGGAGAGAAAAGCAAAGACGGTCGTTGCGGCCGATACTGAAGTCGTTGAGAGGATCGGTCTGCAGAAGAGACTCGAATCATGCGGAATCAGATATTTGACGGAAGCGAGCGACGCAGATCTTCGTTCGATCGCCATCGACGCCGGCATCGGGGTGTCAGGAGTTGATTACGCGCTGGCCGACACCGGCACGCTGGTGTTGCTTGCGCAGAAGGGAGCGCCTCGCTCGATCTCATTAGTCCCGCCGATACACATCGCCATAGTTAAAGCAGATCAAGTCGTTCACGGATTGGACGACCTCTTTGGGCTACTCCGCTCTGAGAAAGGCGTGAGCGACCTCGGAAGCGCCGTTACCTTCATCACAGGTGCGAGCCGAACTGCAGACATTGAACTGACCCTCGTCGTGGGAGTGCACGGCCCACAACAGCTGCACGTTGTGATAATCCCGAATTGATTACGAGAATCCCACCAACGCAGAGGTTGTGTGAAAAGTCTTGCAAATCCCCACCAACGCGGTTGATGGCTGGAGTTTGGACATTTCGCGCGCCATCCTCGAACAACGTAAACAGAGGATAACCGCGTAGCGGTGTCCTATCGATAGCTTGCGCGATTGGCGATGCACGTGGGCCGCGTAGCGGTTACCTATGTTCCGCCAGAATCGATTTTACAAGGTCGATAGGTAACCGCTACGCGGCCCGGAGACTCCCGAACCACATCAACTATCGATAGGACACCGCTACGCGGTTACAAACCTTCAACCACAACGTGGTTGCTCCACCAACTGCGTTGGTGGGATTCGAAAACTGCGCGTCAGCGGCTACCTCGCGAAGTACCCGCGCCTTGTTCTGACTCTCGCGCCGGGAAGGTTGATGGCGACGCCGATCTTTCGCCACTGTCCGTCTTTGCGCACCGTCTTTGGCGTGTAAGCTATGCTATATAGCGAGTGCAGCTCCGCGGCTACCTGTTTGTAAACACCTTCCAGGTCTTCCGCTCGCTCGGCCTTGAACAATGCGGCGCCCGTTTGGTCAGCCAGCATCTCGAGCTGCTTGCGCGCAGTCGCGTAAGCATCGTGGCCGCTGCGCCCCTGTCTACCGATGGTCTCGTACTCGGTGTCAAAATAGATCGGGTAGATCGTAGCATCGGCTTCTTCGACTCGCGCGCGCAGCTCGTCGAATCCGTGCTTGGGCGTGTAGTCGGAGTCGTCGGGGTGATCGAGCGAGTTGTCTACGCCATCAGTCATGACGACGACCGCCTTGCGCGTTCCGCCGGCCTCATCAAGCAAGTTCATAGTCGCCCACATCGCGTCGTAGTAAGCCGTGCCCGAGTGTCTGTTCTTGATATCGTCGATGCGATCATTGAGCTGCTTATGATTGTTCGTGAAATTCGAGATAACGAAGAAGCGTCGGGTGAATGCCGCCACCGCTATGTTGTCGTCGGGCTTTAGGGAGTCGACAAACTTCCGGGCCGCCTTCTTGATGATCTTCATCTTATGAGAGGTGCTCCCGCTGAGATCGAGAAGAAGAACGATGTTGAGCGGTGCGCTGACTTGTTCAAAGTGAAACAACTCCTGAGAAACACCGTCTTCGTAGATGACGAAGTCTTCCTTCCGCAGCGCCGGCAGAGTCCTGCCGCTTGCGTCGGTGACCTTAACGTTGAGGCTGACCAGACGGGCCTCGAGCTTGAGCATCTCCCCACTTATGGCGGCGCCGTCCCCAACCGCTGACGGTCCGGGTTCGGACGCTAGTTCTGAAGCTGCGCTCAAGGCTTTCGCGGCGCCGGTGTCGAACTTTCTGTCCGAAGTAACCGTGCGAGAAATCGTGTCGCGTAAAAGAGTGATGTTCCCGCGCCCGCTACGAGCGATGATCGTCGAGCCTCCTTGACCGATCCTCGCGTCCAACGCGTGAAGATCGGGCCTACCAAACGGCGTGGCAGGGATACTCGATTCGATGGCTCCTTCAATCGTCCTAAGCGAGAGATCCGAGTTTGAATCGGGCGGGAGATTCAGTTTGATAGCGCCGGATTCGGTTTCAACCGAAAGGCCGGCAACGGTTCCACTGATCGCCACGCTTCCGGCGGCGGCTCTCAAACTAAGATGCGCAGAAGATGGAACGTACACCGTCAGAGCGATATTCGGGTCTCCTGCTTTGATCCTGATTCTCAACGTGTTCGCCGCGGTTCGCTCAAACAGAACGCGAGATGAGAGCCGTGTGTTGTCGATCTGACCGGCAGACGCGATGACTCTTGCCTGGCGGCGATCCCACGTCTGAACATCGGTTGGGCCGTCCGTGTTTTCAACCGAGATCATCGAAGGATTTTCAGAGAAGTCGCGCTGTAGCGTCGATACGCTATCCGCGGACCCGCGATAGGCGGGTGCAAGTAACGTGCAAATCAGAATCGCAACAAGCGTTCGAACCGTCATTCGTGGTGGCCTCACGGGCTTATTGGCCTCTCGGCAGCTTCGTTATTAATACGGGTCGAGCGCCCAGGCTGGGTGCAAGTTTTACTGGGAGCAATTTCGTTCTGATCCGGTACGCGGCTGTATTAAAAGCCCTGCCCTACGCGCTGCAAGTCCCTCCAAAGGTCGCTATCCTGCAAACGACACGTCGGTCGAAGCCGCCTTCATTACGCGATTACAGGAATGGTGATTGCTCAAATCAGCATAAAGCAGGAAGGCTATGGAACTAATTGCGGCAATATCTGTAGGGCTCGTCATCATTGCCTTTGCAGCCGGCATCAGCTGGCTCGCGTTCAGGGTGTTTTTCTTCGCTTTGAGACGCGGTCTAAGGCCAATGCTCGAGCGGGAGGCCGTCGACGAGCGAACGGAATTGATCGAAGACGTTGGCAGGCTCCGGGGACTCGCAGCTCACTAACGAGACGCGACGCTTCACGGGCCAGCGGCCTGCGCCCACACAGGTCAGGAGGTAACAGATATGAAAGTGAGTGAAATCATGACCACAAATCCCGCGTGCTGTATTCCGTCCGATGCCGCGCAGACGGCGGCCCTCATTATGAGAGACGAGGATACCGGCATTGTGCCAGTTGTGGAAAACAAGGGAAGTCGCAAACTGGTCGGGGTTGTCACTGACCGCGATCTTTGTATCGGGGTTATTGCCGAGCGGCCTCAGATCACCGAGGCCGGACTTGATCCGACAAACGCGCCAATCGAGCAGTTCATGACCGCTCAGGTCGTAACCTGTAGCAAGGACCGCGATCTGGAAGACGTGTTCGCATTGATGAGAGAGAATCAGGTGCGGCGTGTTGTAGTGGTCGATCAAAAGAACGAAATCCAGGGCGTCGTGTCGCTTTCGGATCTGATGATGCGGGGTGCGGTTCCGAAGGGCGAGACGCATCAGACGCTCAAGGGCATTTCAATGCCGACGGGTGAAGCAAGCAAGCCTCGCGCTGAATCGGCGGACGCGGCTTCGAAGACGAAGTAAGACTTAACAACAGACAACGGAGGTGAGTCATCATGAAGAAACTAGTGCCTGCGGCTCTTATCGCAATCGGATTGTTCTTTGCCGGCTGCAGTTCTCAAGCCGTCGACGACTCTGTCGTCACTGCCAAGGTGAAGGGCGAACTTGCTACCGACAAGCAGACGAGCGCAATAAAAATAGGCGTCGATACGGTAGGAGGCGTGGTAACCCTATCCGGCACGGTTCCAACTGACACTGAAAAGAACAAAGCCGAGGATCTCGCCAAAAAGACCAATGGCGTGAAGCGCGTGGTGAATAAGATCTCGGTTGATCCGAGTTCACTGGGCGCTACGAACATTGGAGACAAGGCTGGCGAAGCAGCAAAGAACGTCGGCGGTGCGATCAGCGATGAAGCCATCCTGGCGACTGTTAAGGCCAAACTAATCGCTGACGGGATCACCGGTACCAACATCGACGTCAACAAAGGCAATGTGGTTCTAAAAGGACAAGTGGATAACCCGCAAAAGAAGGCTAAAGCGGAAGATCTCGCAAAAAGAACCAACGGCGTCCGGGATGTGCGAAATCAGTTGACGATAAAGAACGCATCATCGTCGTAATCAAATTGGTACTCGAGTATGGGCGTCCTCCGTGGCCGCCCCTCTTGCCGGAAGCGAATGCCTTGATGGAAGGAGGGGCGGCCACGGAGGAACTGCCCATACAGGAGTGCCCTTAATCGCTACCGAAACCTTTGTTGAGGTTCATACAGCCACTTTCCGGTGAGCAATGAGCCGCAGCAGTCCATTGATCGCCAGGTGAAGGAGAACATAAACAACCAGCGCGATCACATAAGAAAGCCTTAGCTGGAATCGGCCGCTTGACGGGTCAACAAGCAGGCCGCGGAAGGGCGCGAGCAAAGGACGGTTCAACGCTTCGATGAACCGGTTGAAGGAATTTGATTCGCGAGCGCCAAGCAAGTCGAGAACAATCTCAAGTGTGATGAGGCCGTAAATCAAGTAGAAGATGTAGTCCACTACTTGAGAAACGCGCGCGACGACGCGAGCGCGGTCGACTTCCGTTTCGGTCTCAACCACCTCTGCAAAAGCCTTGCGTTTGAAACCTTCGCCCACCACCGCGGCGTTGTGTTTATCCCGCTCGTCCAGCCGGTCCGCCTCTCGCGCTATCTCTGCATGAACTCCCCTGCGCGTCTCTTGCTTTACGGCTTCGTGTTCGGCGATACGGTGCGACTCGTCGATAGCAAGTTTCTCGTCCTCGAGCAACATTTACCACCTCCTGGGTAGTGGAAACTGGATGTGACGCTGTAGGCAAGGCCGGTGCCATCGAATTCGCTGTGATTCGCGATGGGTCAGAACAAAGTTTCGTATGGATCACGAACAAAGTTGTGTATTGTCACTCGCTAGAAGCGTGTGTCCGAATCGAACATGAGAGAATTGTGTCCGATTAATGCTGGGATACGTAACTGCTCATGGAATCAATGGCTAGAGGTCTACGGAAAAATCCAGGCGTCTCACTATTCAGAACCGGCACACCGGTTGCGCATGGACTGCCTCAGAGTTGTGAAACGGTCGCGTTACGGTTCGCAACGGAGGAGATCGCGTGAAAGACGGTATACCAAACAAGAACACTCTGCTGGTGGTCGACGATGACGTCGAGTGGACTGATCTACTCAGGGTCTTCTTCTCCAACAAGTACGCCGTATCTGTTGCGAACCACGCAGACCAGGCAATCGAGGCCATTCTGCGCGAGCCGCCTCAGGTAATAATCCTGGACTTGATAATGCCGTCGGTAGATGGCTTCGGACTGATGCATCGGATGAAAGATATCCTACCGAAGACGGTTCAGACGGTTCTCACAACAGGGTGGGGAGGTTCGGATCTCAAAGAATGCGCCGAATCAGTCGGCTGCGTTGCGGTGCTCTCGAAGCCCGTTTCATTGACGGAGTTAGAAACGTTGGTTTCATCACTAATGGACGGATCGTACAAAGCGGGCTCGCAGATTAACGGGGAAACCAGTGTGCACGCTGTCCGAACACCAGGAAACGATAATCGCAATTAAGGGCAAGCGAAGTACAAGTGGCCTGGGTGTCCGATTAGTCCGACAGATACTTTGCCATCCTATCCAACAGCGCGTCAAAATCAACCGGCTTAGTCACGAAGTCCACCCAGAGGGCTGTTCCCAGCATACGCTCAATGTACTCGACGTCGTGCGCCGTAAGAGCGATGATCGGAACACTGTTCATCGCCGCATCTTCTTTGATCCTCTTGGTAGCGCTGAAGCCATCAATACCCGGCAACGACAGGTCCATCAAGATAATGTCGGGTTTTGAACTGAGGGCACACTCGATAGCCTGAGCGCCATCGGCGGCTTCTATTACTTCATAACCTTCGATTTCCAGCAGCTTCTTTAGTCCGGTGCGGCTGTCTTCGAAATCATCAACCAACAGCACGCGTTTGGGAGAGTTCATTTGTGTTCCTGCTTTACTCGCGCCACTGGCGGGCATTGTAACAACCGAATGCGCCCCGACCAAGACGCTAAACCGACACCCCGTGATGGTTCGATCTAACTAGCGATCACAGGTGAGTCCGACAAGTTGCCAGCTTGCCGCGGTCAGCGCACACCTTGCAACAGCTTCGCGAGAAGTCTCTCGAAAAGCTGGCATCTTGCCGGACTTCTCACGAGTCTGCGTACACATATCGGTCACATACACGAGGCAATCGTGTCTTCTTTTAGTCCGCGCTCAACTTCAGCATCCACAAAACCTGCCTTCATATCTGAACGTCTGAGGTGGTACATCGGTTGCCTTAGCAGACGTGACGAAGCTATTTGTTCCGTCGGCCGTAAAAGATTACAGCACGGAAAGCAAAAGTCCCGGTGTCGCCTCTTTTCTTTGCGGGAACGCGTGCCGGCAAGCTAGTCAGACACAAGCTAGTCAGAGAGTTGGGCGATGTAATGGGCGCACCGGGATCAGGCAATTCGTGGTCGGGGAACAATGCAATGCTATTGCTCTGTGACGCAGCCGGCAAAGTACAAGCGATAAATTCGGGAGCGGGCATAGAAGTCGTTTCCGGTATCAACGCCGGAGAAATGCTCGGCGTTAATTCGGCAGTGAACCGGTGGTTCCTGGAGCGAATGCAAGAAGCAGGCGAGCTGGCACATTACACCGCCGAAGCCGATCTGGATCTGGAAGATGGAGAGAGACACGTGTTCGTAAGGCTCGACAGACTGAAGTGCGAGAATGAACTCTATCGATATGCGCTGCAGTTGTGTCCGGACCATGCGGCGAGACCCGCTCGCGAGCTGCCCAGGATAGAAGAAGGTGATTCCGTAGTCACCCGAAAACAATGGCACGAAATAAAGAACCATGTGGGCGCCTTACGGTTGTATGCTACGTTCCTCAAACGGCGAATGCCGGAAGGAGACGAGCGAGAAATAGTAGATAAGGTGCTCCAGGGAATAAATACGCTGATTGGGTATCTTGATCGCATTCGAAGGGGAGAACCTTAAATGAAGAAGCAGCAGAACGTCCTTGTCATCGACGACGAAGAACAGATGTTGGACTCATTGCGGCTGAATCTTCAACAAACCGGTTATTCGGTTACTACGGCCTCGAGCGGAGCCGAAGGCATAGCGCTCTACGACGCTGGTGACTTCAACCTGGTCCTCTGCGATCTCCAACTGCCCGACATCCCGGGCCTTGAAGTGCTGCGAAAGCTGAAAGAAAAGGATCCCGCTACTGAGGTCATTATTATCAGCGCCTATGGATCGATCGAAAACGCCGTCGAAGCCACCAAGGGCGGCGCGTTTCACTTCGTCGAGAAGCCCTTCGAGTTTGATGAACTGCAACTGCTCATCGATCGCGCGATCGAGCGCCAGGAGCTGATCGAAGAAAGCGAGGGGCTTCGCCGGACTCTTCGTGACAGGACCACCTACAGCAATATCATCGGGCGCTCAAAGAAAATGCAAACCATCTACGAGATGATCGAAGCGGTCGCAAAGAGCGACGCGAACATCTTGATAGTAGGAGAATCAGGGACCGGCAAAGAGCTAATCGCAAACGCGATCCATTACAACTCGCACAGATCGAAGGGAAAGTTCGTTAAGGTGAATTGCTCCGCCTTGCCCAAAGAGCTGATCGAGTCCGAGTTGTTCGGGCACACTAAAGGCGCGTTCACGGGCGCGGCTCGTGACAAGGAGGGGCTGATCGCAGGCGCCAACGGCGGCTCGCTGCTTCTGGATGAAATTGCCGAGATGCCTCTGGAGTTGCAGCCCAAGCTGCTGCGCGCGCTGCAGGAGCGCATCTACTACCGTCTGGGTAGCGAGCAGCCCATAGAAGTCGATTTTAGATTGATCTGCTCTACCAATCAAAACCCACTTGATGCCGTGCGCGGGGGATCACTTCGGGAGGATCTTTACTATCGAGTATCCACTATTACTATCGAACTGCCGCCGCTGCGCGAGCGCGCCGAAGACATTCAACTTCTTGCGGATCATTTTCTGAAAACCTTTTCTGACAAGTATGGAAAGCAAATGCAGGGCTTCTCTCAGCCGGCGCGCGCGTCCATGTATAACCATCAATGGCCCGGTAACGTGCGAGAGCTCGAATCTGCAATTGAAAGAGCTGTCCTGCTTTCCAAAAGCGACGTGGTTGAGGCGACCGATTTTCAGTTCACACTGATCGAGCCGCAGGCACATTCAGATAACGGATTCGTGGCGCCATCCAATATGACGCTCGAGGAAATCGAGCGCGCGGTGATCGAGCAGACACTCAAGCGGACCAATGGAAACAAGCAAGCCGCCGCAAAGGCGCTGGGCATTTATCGCCCGAGGTTATACAGCAAGATTCAGAAGTACAATCTAACCGTTTGAGCTTTGTGACTTCTCTTCCTCAACCGGAAAGCCCTTATCAAACCAGGCGCTCAACCCGCCCGCAAGGGGTCTAACCTTTTCAATACCTCGTCGCTTTAACAACAGCGCCACACGGGCGCTGGTCGCTTCATTCGGTCAGGTGCAGAACAGCACTATCTCGCGGTCACGGGGAATCCGGGCGTGGTCCTGCTCAACCGTTTCCGGCGACATCCGAATCGCTCCGGGAATCGTTTGCGGCGCGGCATCGAAATCGAGTGAATGGCGAAGATCAACGACGACTACATCTTCACCTCCTTCAATCCTTCGCTTCAGCTCATCGGGCGTGATCCGCGCGATTCGCAAACTCCGAATGAACCGTCTGCGTTGGACGTATTTCCACGCGATGTACGCGCCGAGGGCTCCGGCGAGGATAATCAGGATTGAGAAACCAAGGCTGGCCACGCGAGCGGCCACCTGTTCAAGTTGATTGCTAAAGACATAGCCAAGCGCGACAAAGGATCCCAGATACAACAGTGCTCCAAGCCCATCAAAAAGCAGGAAGCGCCCAAGTCGCATTCCGATAATGCCCGCCAACGGCGGCGCCATTGTGTTCAACCCAGGCACAAACTTGGCAATAAGCAGTGAGCGAGCGCCGTGACGCACGAACGCACCTTCGGTCTTGCGAACGCACGAATCCGGCTCCAGCGAAATGCGGCAAAGCAGATTCAACACCTTCCCACCCCGAACTCTTCCGAACTGATACCAGCTCACGTCGCCTATCATGGATGCCAGGACCGCAAGCGCAATCGCCGTCCAAACGTTCATCTGCCCCTGACCGGCAAGAGCACCCGCGGCGAGCAGGAGCGGCGTCGCCGGCAGCGGGAGGCCGAGTTGTTCTGCTAACACCCAGACGAACAGCACCGAGTATCCGTGACGAATCAGAAATTGGAACGCTTCGTCCATAATGCTTTCGACCAGCCTGATGCTCCGGAATCAGCGACCGTCATATTAGCGCAGTACGCGGCCGCTCGCACAGCAGTAGAAAGCCGCTTACGTTTTGATATAAGATTTCACCCAAGAAGGTCGGAAAGATTCGACAAACGTCAGTTGTCGCTGAAGAGTTTGTCACTGGCCTGTTGAAGGGGATCGATTATCGACAAACTGTGAAGTTTGTCGGACTCACAAAGGAGTCGTTATGCGCTCAACTGTCCGTCTTTCACTGCTAGTCCTTGTTGCCCTGGCGCTCACGGCGCCAATCATTTCAACCACCCTTGCACAACAACCTTCGCCAGCGCCTCCGCAGGCGTTCGAGCCCTTCGTCAACCGCGTTCGCGAGGCGCTCAAGCTAACTGACCAGCAGGTCGGCGAACTGCGAACCGTTCTGACGAAGCACGCCCCGAGGCTGCTCGAGCTGCGCAACCGGGCACAGGCAAACGCATACGCCCCTGGGCTTCAGACCGAAGCAGATAAGGAACAAAAGGCGATTCGCGAAGAGTTGAGCGCGTTCCTCGACGAAGAGCAAAAGGGCAAGCTGGCTACCGTCGACACGAAGCCGCTGGTCCCACTGGGACCGGGTTTCATGGTCATCAACATTACGCCACGAGTCCACATCGAACCTGGCTCAACAAAGCTTGCGAGCGTCGAGCATCTGATTCCCGCGCCTGCATCGGCTGCAACTGGCCGAACCCGCTTGACCGAGGATCAGCGAATTCTTCACTTGCTAAATCGGATTGCATTCGGTCCTCGTCCAGGTGACATCGGCCGAATCAAGCAGACGGGCATCGATCGCTTCATCGACGAGCAGTTGCATCCGGAGTCAATTGACGATTCGGACCTCGAGACACGGTTGGCGGTGTTGCCAACACAACGGCTGGCATCCGCCGAACTCTATCAATTTTATCCTCCACCACAAGTTGCCGAGCAGCGCGCAGCAGAGAAGAACTCTCCCCCGGTTTTCGGCCGTCCGCCGCAAGTTATTGGCGAACTCGTTCAGCAGAAACTTGTGCGAGCGGTGTCGAGCAACAGGCAGTTGCAGGAAGTGCTGACCGATTTCTGGTTCAACCATTTCAATGTCTTCGCGCAGAAGGAAGCGGACCAGTGGCTGGTGACAAGCTACGAACGGGACGTCATTCGTCCGCACGCGTTGAGCAGGTTCCGCGATCTGCTGCTCGCGACTGCCCAGAGCCCGGCGATGCTTTTCTACCTCGATAACTGGCTGTCGTCTTCGCCGGACTCGAAGCAGCCGCGTCCTCCGCGGCCGCAATTACCTCCGAACGCGCAACCACCGAAACCGGCTCCCGGAGCCACTTCCACGCCAGGCGAAGCCGCTATGACCGCTACCGGCCCGGACGCGAACCCAGCAATGGCCGCTAAGAAAGACGGGTCCCAGAATCCGCAATCTACTCCTGCGCAGAAACCGCCGCCGCGCAAGCCCGGCATCAACGAGAACTATGCTCGCGAGCTGATGGAGCTGCACACGTTGGGAGTCGACGGAGGCTACACGCAGAAAGACGTGCAGGAAGTCGCGCGTTGCTTTACCGGATGGACCATCGATCGGCCGTTTCAGGGTGGCGGGTTTGTGTTCCGCCCGTGGATGCACGACGACCGCGCAAAGACCGTGCTTGGCGTGAACATTCCCGCGGGCGGCGGCGTCAACGACGGATTGCGCGTGATTGAAATCCTGTCGAGACATCCGTCAACCGCGCGCTTCATTTCGAAGAAGCTGTGTCAGCGACTTCTCTCAGACGATCCGTCTCCGCAACTTGTCGAACGAGTTGCGCAAGTATTTCTCAAGACGGACGGTGACATTCGCGAAGTCATTCGCGCGATTGTCACCTCACCGGAGTTCAACTCGCCAGCCGCGTTCCGATCAAAGATCAAATCCCCACTCGAGCTCGCCGCGTCAGCTATTCGAGCAGTTGACGCCGACACAAATGGCGCTCCTTCATTGCACGATTGGATTAGAAGAATGGGTGAGCCTCTTTACCAGTTCGCGTTCCCGACCGGATACGGCGAAGACTCGGCGAAGTGGGTGAACACCGGAGTGTTCTTCAATCGGATCAATTTCGCGGTGGCACTTGCGAACAATCAAATCAATGGGACAAATTTCGATCCGCTGCGCCTGGTTTCTAAAGAGGTTGTCGCGAGCCCCGATCGAATGACCAGTCAATTGGCCGGATTGATTGTCCACACCGAACTGTCGGCCGACAGTCTGCGCGCGGTCCGAGCCGGTCTCGCAGATCAACCGGCAGTTGCGGCGACAGGCATGGCTCGTCCAGCGATTGATAATGGCCAGAGACCCGCGCAGCGCCCGGTGGCTGCACCGGTCAACACGGCTTCAATGCCCGATGCCGCCGCGGAGCGCCGCCGCATCGCTCAAGTGATAGGGTTGCTGATGGGGACCACAGAGTTTCAGCGCAAGTAATCCCCCTAACTACGAGACTGTCGTCGTCTTTGTTTGTGACCTATACCACGGCCCGGCGACAAGCTGGCAGCTTGTCGGACAGGCTTTGATATTTCCACCACTTTGGCTGATACTGATGCGACTCAAACCGCCAGGAGGTGACAGTGGGAACTCAGACTCAAATAGATGTGAGAGTGATCGCCAAGGACGGCAAGTACCTTGGCAACGACGTTGGGGGCGCACTGGTGACCATTCACGATGTCCAAACAGGCGAGTTGCTCGCTCACGGTTCCACCAACGGCGGATCGGGGGTCGCGAACCTGATGGACATTCCTCTCCCACGCTACGCCGTACTGCCGGTTGATGAAGCGTCCGTCTTCACAGCCTCGCTCGACCTGGATGAACCGAAGCTGATCAGGGTTACGGCTTACGGGCCACAAGGCGCGCAGCAATCGGCTAACACTGTGTCGCAAACGCAGTGGGTCTATCCGGGGAAAGACATAACCGGCGGAGCGAAGGGCGGCGGGTTGCTGCTGGAGATACCCGGCCTGGTGGTTCAGGTCTTGAATCCTCCAACTCACTTTCTGCCGCAGACCGCTCCCGATCACATCGACATCAGGGTTAACGTGACGATGATGTGCGGGTGTCCGATTGGAGTCGGGCATCCGCCTTGGCATCCGGCGCAATTCGAAGTCAAGGCTGTGATCAAGCAGGGAGCGACGATCGTTACCGAGGTTCCGCTCGAGTATCAGGAGAATGAGCCTTTCGACGTTCCAAGCCAGTTTGCCGGCACGTGGCCGGTACCGCCCAACGACACGGGTCAACCCGCGATCTACGACATAATCGTGTTCGCGTTTCAGCAGAAGAACGGCAACACAGGCGTGGATCGCGCGACGGTAATAATTCCAGTGCCGCCAGCGAGCGATGCAGGAGGCGATTCGTAGAACGCCGCCTTGACAGTCTTTTGCAGACTCGCTGATAATGCCGCCAAGCAAATGAACACTAGAGAACAAAAGATGGTGGTCGGAGAAGAACCGAACGGTAACGCGGCGTTCGATGGAAAGGGTTGCCGCTTCTTCCGCTTCAGTTCGTTTAGCTTTAGCACCGCAGCTATAGCGGAGGGGGCCGGGGTCTAGTCCGAGAACGGATATCAAAGTTTTCTGAGGCCCGCTCCTTCCGACGAAGGCAGCGGGCCTCAAAGTTTTTTGGCGAAGGTTCAACGGAAACCACGATGGAGAACAACACACCTAAGGTTGCATTCCAGGGCGAACGCGGCGCCTTCAGCGAGGACGCCGCAAGACAACTGCTCGGTTCCCACGCGGATACGATTCCCTGCCGGACCTTCGAGGAGATGTTTGAAGCGGTAACAACCTGCGCAGCTGATGCGGCGGCTGCTCCAATCGAAAACAGCCTCGCTGGTTCCGTTCACAAGAACTACGACTTGTTGATGGAGCACGATCTTACGATCATCGGGGAAACGAACGTGCGAATCGTGCATCATCTGATAGCGCCTCGCGGCCTGACCCTAAAAGACATTCGACGAGTTCATTCGCATCCGGTCGCACTCGCGCAGTGCGAAAGGTTTCTGCGCGCGAATCGGCAAATCGAAGTAGTTCCCGCTTATGACACTGCCGGCTCAGTCAAGATGATTGTCGAGAGCGGTTCTCTGGAAGACGCAGCGATAGCGGGCGCCACGGCCGCGGCAGTCTACGGTGCGGAGATCATCGTCGAAAGCATCGAAGACAATGCCAAGAATTTCACGCGGTTCCTGTTGTTGACACGCCCTGAACGCGCAGCCTCTTTCAAAACCGTAGCCGGCTTAACCGAACGAAAGACTTCGATTGTTTTTCGCGTAGCCAACAAACCGGGCGCATTATTCCGGTCGATCGCCGCGTTCGCGCTGCGCGACATCGACCTTACCAAGATCGAGTCGCGCCCGATTGAAGGCCGCCCGTGGGAGTATTCCTTTTATGTCGATCTGATTGGTGATCAACACGAGCCCCAGGTCGAGCGTGCGCTTGCGAATCTAGCGGAGCTCGCCGAAAGCGTGCGCGTGTTGGGAAGTTACCCAAGGAGTAATGAGTGAAGCAGAACCGCAAAGGAAGGAGAGAGACATGATCATCGCAATGAAATCCAACGCCACCGAAGAACAGATTCAGGAAGTCTGCGAGAGCATTCGCCGATACGGATATCAGCCGCATCTGATTCGCGGTGAGGAGCGCGTCGTAATCGGCGCGGTCGGGCACGGCGACAACAAAGACCATCTTCAAAACCTGCGTTCGGTGCCCGGCGTCGAGAATGTTGTTCCGATACTGCAGCCTTACAAAATCGTGGGCCGCGAGCTGAAGCCCCAAAAAACAACCGTCCGCGTCGGCGATCTGGAGATCGGAGGTAAAGAGTTTGTCGTGATGGCCGGGCCTTGCTCAGTTGAGACCCGCGAGCAATTGATGGAAACGGCAGACGCGGTCAAGGAGGCGGGCGCTCAGGTGCTGCGTGGCGGAGCTTACAAACCTCGGACGTCGCCTTATGATTTTCAGGGGCTGGAGGTCGAAGGACTGAAGCTGCTGGCCGAAGCTCGTGATCGCACCGGCCTCAAGATCGTCACCGAAGTCGTGACTACCGAAGACACTGAAATCGTAGCCGAATACGCCGACATTCTTCAGGTTGGCGCTCGCAACATGCAGAACTTTGCACTGTTGAAGCGACTGGGCAGCGCCAATCGCCCAGTTCTTCTGAAGCGAGGGATGAGCTCTACGATCAAGGAACTTCTTTTGTCGGCCGAGTACATCGCGTCGCACGGCAACGATCAGATTATTCTTTGCGAGCGAGGAATTCGAACGTTCGAGACCGCCACGCGAAATACGCTGGACCTGGCTGCAGTCCCGCTGTTGAATGAGCTGAGTCATCTGCCGGTCATCGTAGACCCTTCGCACGCCACCGGGCGTCGCAGTTTGGTACGTCCAGCCGCCAAAGGCGCGGTCGCCGTCGGTGCTGACGGTTTGATCATCGAGGTTCATCCTCATCCGCAAGACGCCTGGTCCGATGGCCCCCAATCCCTGACGCCTTCAATGTTCGTGGAAATAATGACTGACCTGCGCGCCTATGTTCAGCTGGAGTCGCGTTACATCAATTGATTACGGCACGGCCTAGCTTTGCGTGCTTTGCGAATTCTCAGCGCAAAGACGCAAAGGACCGCAAAGCACACAAAGGTGGTTTTGTCGCTCAGCAGCGGAACCTTTATACTTATGGTGCATGGCTTTAGTTGAACTCGCGCATCAAGAGAATGCCCGCGGAGACTTCTTCGTCGACACAACCTGCATCGACTGCGATCTCTGCCGGCAAATTGCGCCCGACACTTTTTCTGATATAGGCGATCAATCAATCGTCTATCATCAGCCCGACGCACCCGCGCAGGAATTCGATGCTCTCAAGGCACTTGTCACTTGCCCGACAGCTTCAATCGGAACCATCAGTAATCGAAACGCGAAAGCGGCTGTGGAGGCCTATCCTGAGGCTGTGGACGACAACGTCTACTTCTGCGGCTTTGCATCCGAGTCATCTTTTGGAGCGTCGAGTTATTTCATCGCTCGCCCGGATGGCAACGTACTCGTCGATTCGCCGAGATTCGCAACGCCGCTCGTAAAACGCATCGAGAATATGGGCGGAATCAAGCTGATGTTTCTTACACATCGCGACGACGTCGCCGATCATGAGAAATGGGCAAGTCATTTCGGCGCCGAACGGATTCTGCACCGTGACGATATCTCGCGGTCAACTTCCGGGGTCGAGCGGCAGTTGACCGGAAGGGCCGCCATAGCTCTGGATAACGACTTACTGGCGATCCCAACTCCCGGACATACGCGCGGTCATACAGTGCTGCTCTATCGCGATCGATATCTCTTCTCGGGCGATCATCTCTGGTGGTCCGCTGCTTACGATGCGCTCAACGCCTCGCAGTCCGTCTGCTGGTATTCGTGGGCGGAGCAGACTCATTCGATGCAGAGGCTGCTCGATTACCAGTTCGAATGGGTGTTGCCTGGACACGGGCGACGCGTTCATCTAAGCTCGTCGCTCATGCGCGAGCAGCTCGAGACGTGCGTTGCTCGAATGAGGCGCCAATCGCGCGTGGCAAGTTAGATTTTCGCTGGCTCCCAACCTTACTCTTAGGAAGGCTCTGCTGTTGCATTCAATTACCTGGTCACGAATTATCTGGTGCAAGTTACTAGCGGTAGCCTTCGTCATTGCGCTGGGTTTCGCGGCACATGGCCAGGAGCAACGCCAGAATCAACCGGAAGACAAAACGTCGCTTCGCGTGCGCCTCGGGTTCAGGCTTTTTAAAGACGATCGCTTCTCCTCCCCGCAAGGCGATCTTCAGAATAGTTGTCTGTCATGCCATCTTTCCGATGAGGATCCGCAGGGCACGCGAGCACACGCCGACTTCTTTGCCAGGAGCTGGGTCCCATGGCGCGCAGGAGACCCGCGCAGGGACGAACTGCGCAATTCGCCGACGATCCTGGATGCTGCGCTGATGCCGCGGTTGCACTTCGATGGCGAATTCGATTCGCTGGAAGGTCTCGTTAGAGGGACGCTCGCGGGTCGTCCGATGGGATGGCTGCCCGGCGAGGAGGAGCAATCGTTCGAGAGAATCCGCGGAATTATTTTGAAAGACTCGGGCGACGGCGCGGATTCCAACAGCAGTTATCAGGCGCTATTCAAGGCGGCGTATGACGTGGACACTGAACGCCTCAACAAGTCCCAATTGATTGATCTGACAGTGAAAGCGATCTCAGATTATTTAAGAACTCTGAAGTCGGCGCGATCGACTCCGTATGATCGGTTTGTCAAAGCAAACGGGCTGGATGTCGGTCCGGATGCAAATGTAAGTGAGGATCCAACGCACTTTGCCAATCGTCTGCTGGAGAAGATCGCAGCGCTCGACAAGAGTCAGGCGCTAAAACTGACCAATGATTTTAATGCGACTGCTCTCAAGGGACTGAAAGTATTCTTTCGCACTGACGGGACGGGAGCTGGAAACTGTGTAACTTGTCACACGCCTCCGTTGTTCACAGATCTTTCGTTTCACAACATGGGTATCAGCCAAAGCGAATATGATCAGGTTCATGGAGAGCGTGCCTTTGAGAAGCTCGAAATACCGGGCGTCGCCCGGCCGGAGAGACCTTCACGCCGGTTCCGCGAGATTCCTTCGCTCAAGAAGCCGGGGTGCGCCGATCTCGGCTACTGGAACTTCGTCGACGTAAAGGACTCTCCGCTTCGCCGCGCAGGCGAGACCGACGATCGATTTCTGCAACGAATGATCGCAACGTTCAAAACGCCCACACTACGCGACCTGGCTTTCACTTATCCGTATATGCACACAGGCGGTTTCACAACCGTCGAGAGTGCCCTGTCTGAGCTGATGCGATTGAGCGAGATGGCTCGCGCGGGTCACGTTCGCGAGGGCGATGATGAATTAGGGAAAATCATGATAAGCGAAGCTGACATCGGTCCACTGGCCGCGTTTCTGATGACGTTGAATGACGATCTGAAACCTGGCCAAAAGTACTAGTGATCCGAAATACCCGTGCAAATCCAGTCGATCAGTTTCATTCGTGGTCTATTGAGTCATGGACGCATAGACCACGGATAACGCTGATTCGACGGATGTACACGGATCGTGCGTCTCTTACGGTGGACCTCCCATGATGCCACGATTGCGCGGAGTCTTTCTGCTCGCGTTCTGGTTCGCTTCCATTGCGCTGATCGCGCCGTTTCTAATAGCAATCGTCCTGATCACTAAGAACGAGAATCTGCTTTATTCTCCTGTGCGGCTTTTCATCAAAGCGGGTCTCGCGATGGTGCGAGTCCGAGTGGAAGTAACCGGACTCGAGAAGCTTGATCCGAAGAAGACCTACATCTTCACCCCAAACCACCAAAGCCTCATCGAAGTCCCGCTCTGGGTCGCCTACCTCGGGAACATCGCCTATCTTGGAAAAAAAGAGGTCTTCAAGTATCCGATCTTTGGTTACGGGATACGCCTTGTCGGAGTGGTTCCTGTCGATCGAAGTAACAGCCCAGCGGCTGTGGAAAGCGCGAAACTGGCGACCGAGAACATACGCCGGGGAAAGTCCTACGTTGTTTATCCGGAAGGAACTCGCTCGAGCGACGGAGGATTGCTGCCTTTCAAGAAGGGCGCATTCATGATGGCCATCGACGCCGGAGTTCCTGTTGTTCCGATAACCATTTCCGGCGCGACCCGGATCATGCCCAAAGGCCAGATCAAGGTTTTTCCTTCGACCGTTCGCGTCACAATTCACGAGCCTATTTCGACTGCGGGTTACTCAAAGGCGAATATCGCTGAGTTGATCGACCAGACAAAGCAGAAGGTTTTTTCGGCGCTCGACGAAGGCGAAGCGGAGTTGACGGGTGCTACGGCTTCAACGCGCAGCAAAGTTGTGCGCCGCAAGTAAGGGGTGGCCACGGAGGGCCACCCCAGATCGATCGTCCGCAATCTGGGGTGGCCACGGAGGGCCACCCCTACATATGGCCGAGATCAAAATCTTCATCTCGCGAGCCACATCTTCATTGACCGAGTGACAAGCTCGGAGGCGTCCTGCTGAACGAAGTGCCCAGCCCCGGGTATCGTCACCAGAGTCAAGTCCTTCTCCAGCCATTCCCACGTATTGTTCAATCCATGCGCATTCAATGCCGTATCATTCAGGCCGTGAATCATCAACACCGGCGCCTTCACTTTTATGACCGGTGACGGATCTTCCGCATAAGGCTCTCGGGGATAGTTGCGCTTGTAATAGTTGAGCATCGCTTCAAAGTCCGAGCGCTTGAATGCCTCGACATACTTCTCGCGCGCCTTCAGGTCTTTCACTCAAAAGGCCAGCTGCTCAGCCTTGAGCTTCGAAGCCGCATCTTCCTTTTGAAAGTTGCGCGCGTACTGGCTGTTCTTCTGTTGCTCGGGGTTTGTAGCAAGCTCTCGAGCGATGCCGCGCGGATGCGGAAGATTCAGGATGATCAATTTATCGACCATCTCAGGCATCGCCATCGCGAACGACCACGCGACCATCCCTCCCCAGTCGTGTCCGACTACGATGGCCTTGTCACGACCAAGGCGTTTGATCACCGCCGCAACGTCCCCGACCAGGAATCTGATATCGTAGTTCTCGACGCCCTTCGGTTTGTCGCTTAGGTTGTAGCCGCGCTGATCTATGGCAACCACCTGGTAGTTGTCTGAGAGGCCTTCCATCTGATCGCGCCACGTGTACCAGAAATCCGGGAAGCCGTGAATCATCACGATCAACGGCGCTTTGCTCCTGTCGCCTTTCGTCGGACCGAGACTCGCGTAGTGGATTTTGACTCCGCCCGAATCGGCATAGCCGTGTTCGACCCGCTTGTCCAAATCGGAATCGGCGGCACGAGCGCACAACGTAAACATCATTACGATTACAGCAGCAGTGAATAGACGTCTCATCAGTACCTCTCAGGTTTGGATTCGATCAAAGATTCTCAGCGGCGATTATACATTTCCAGAACGACATTGATAATGCCACTGGCTGAACAATCATGTAGGGGGCCCTCCGTGGCCGCCCCTCATTGCGGGAACGAAAATGCTGCCGGAATCAGGGGCGGCCACGGAGGGCCGCCCCTACATGATTTTCAAGCGATACACTCCGGTCATCAGCCGGTCGGCAAAGCCTTCATTCACGAGCGCATGGTTGCCTAATCCCGCTTCTGGACGAGACAGCCCGGTAACTCGCGAGAGTTCGCCAGGCACGGTCAGACCAGCGCCTTGCAGAAACGCTCGCGCAAGCTCTTTCAAAGCCTCCGCGCGCTTGACCTTCTTTGACATCTCCTCAGGAAACCGTCCTTCCGCGAGCGTCCAGATGTAAGTGAATGTCGGCTTGTAGATAACCTCGGAAGGGATGACTTTCATTGCGCGTTGAAGCTCGTCGATTGCGCGAGTGAACCGCGCGCGATCCGTAATGCCGGACTCGCCTCGAAGATCACGCGTCGCCATCTCCCATTCGCGCCGCAGAACTTTGAGAATCGCGCGAGCATTCGGCGAAAGTATCTGTGACTCCTTTCCTCTGGGAACACCCCAAAGCGCGTTGAAGTGAGGAATCAGGCGCGGAGCTATGAAAGTCGAGCGCGCTTTCACAAGCTTCGCGTAGTAAACCCGTCCCTGTCGCATCACTTCGTCTTTGATGTGCCAGGCGAGGTTGGCTTCAGGGTCCTTCTGAACATTGCGAGGCATGAACGCGTCACGCATGCCGCAAACAGCGATGTACAACGACGGCCCGGGACGACGTGCATCAGTCAGCGTCGAGCAGAATCCGAGGCTCTCGACTAATCGCTCGGTCTCTGCCGCGGTCTCGATGCGCAAGTCAGGGGTGCGACGCCATGTTTGGTCGCGATAGGCTTCGACTTCTTCGGGTATTGATTGAGGCATCCGGAGAGAAATCAGAACACTTGTAGGGCGGCCCTCCGTGGCCGCCCCAGATTCAAACACAAGTCCTTTTGCTCCATGCTGGGGCGGCCACGGAGGGCCGCCCCTACACGTGGCCTTAAACCTAACGCGACTAATTATTAGTCTTCAGATTCGAGTTCCGTCTCTTCTTCCGCGCGGAGCCTGCGTCGTCTCAACACGATCATTGTAATCACTGCTACTACGGCGATCGCGAGAAGGATCATGCCGGCGCCCTTGACCCAACGCTCGAGCAACTCCCAGCTTCGACCGAAGAAGTATCCCACAAGCGTGATGGTGAAGGACCACAGCAACGCTCCCAGCGCGTTGTAGAGCGCAAACGTTCGCCAGTGCATGCGCGACGACCCAGCGAGCAGCGCGGCGAACACTCGCAAGCCGGTAATGAAGCGGGCGACGAGAATCGTTTTGTCACCATGTCCGGCGAAGAACCTGTCCATATGCGCGATTCGCGCGTGAGTCAGTCCTACGTATCGACCATAGCGCTCGAGCGTGGCGCGTCCGATCCTGTGACCTAGGTAATAACCCGCATTGTCTCCAAGAACGGCGCCGGCTGCTGCTATCGCCATCACTTCCCACACGTGAAAGTGACCTTCGTATGCGAAGAACCCGGCGGCTAGAAGAATGGTTTCGCCCGGCACGGGTATGCCGGCGTTCTCGAGCATCACGCCGAAGAACACGACCCAATAACCGTATTGTTGAAAGTATTGAAGCAGTTTGGCGAGCATCGTCTGTCGACCGTGATCTTACGGCGAGGGAGCCTTCTCGAAACCGGCCTGGGCGAAGTGTCCATCAAAAGTGAAAGCGATGTTGATACTGAGCTGTTTCATAACGATGAATGAGATGCAATCTGTTAGCGAGTAATCCTTGTCACGATGTTGCTGAAAGTGCTCCCAGCCTTCGTCGAACAGAGATTGATCCACGTGAACGAACTGGACAGAAGGGCTAAGCAGAAGACTATTACCGACTTGAACCGCTTTTTCATGCTGTCCGCGGCTATTGAAGTAAGTCACGACTTCATCGAATACATAAGAAGTTGTCACGAATGAAGGGCGTGACGGAACGATGCTCTGCCAATGGTGTGTTGCCGCCTCGTGGTTTTGGTCTCTGGCTAATTCAAGGGCTAACAAATAGCTCGTATCGAGAAATACTTTGCTCATTGCTTATAGATGTACTGGTCATGTTTTACCGACGAATCAGTAACATCGTCGTCAATTGGATCCTTCCCAAGCTGAAGGATCGGATCGGCCATCGTCAGCGGCACAATCACGATCACACCGTTTTCCTTTCTGATCTCCACTTCGTTAATCCCTTCCAAAAACCTCTTGGGAATGAGCAAGCCCTGATCAGTTACTTCCGTTCTCATAACTCTCCTCCAATCAATCGGGCCAGAAGCGGATTATATCACATCCGGTGTTGATCCCTTTTCAGCATCGCGTACACCGTCGGAGTCACAACCAGCGAAAGCAACAACGCTCCCATCAAGCCGCCGATCACCGCGATCGCTAGAGCCTGCAGCATCTCGGCGCCCTGACCGATCGCAAGCGCCAACGGCAGCATACCGAGCATCGCCGCAAGTGAAGTCATGAGCACCGGCCTGAACCTGCGCCTGCCTGAGCGCAACAAAGCTTCGCGAAGCGAGTCACCCGCGGCCAGATGATCTTCCACTGCATCGAGCATCAGAATACCGTTCTTCGCGACGATTCCCACGACCATGATCATTCCCATGTAAGAAACCACATTGAGCGTCGTGTTTGTGATCAACAGCGCAATAAGAACACCACTCAATGCGAGCACGGCCCCGGTGACAATAGCAGCCGGGTGCGAGAAGGATCGGAACTCGATCAACAGCGTCACGAACACCAGCGCTACCGCAAGCGCCAATGAGAGAGTCATCTCGCGAAAGCTCGATTGCTGTTCCCTGTAAAGCCCGCCGTACTCGACAGTCATTCCCAGCGGAAGTTTTACCTCTTTCGCCAGCGTAGCCTTGATTTTGCTGATCGCGGAGCCCAGATCGAGCCCCTCGAGGCGCCCGGTCACCGCAACCGTTTGACGCAACCCGTCGCGCGCGATCTCTGTCTGGCCCTTGTCGTACTCGATGTCTGCAACCTGATCGAGACGGAACAACGAGTTCTTCGCAGGCGATCTGATTGGAAGAGCGCGCAACGCGTCGATCGAGGTTCGCAGCTCCTCTGGTAGAACGACGCGAACATTGACTTGTCGATCTTGCTGAAGTATCACCGACGGGGTTTCGCCGGTCATCGCTGTGGTCGCGGTGTTCGCCACGTCGGTGGCAGTAACTCCCATAGCTGCCGCGCGCTGAGGATCAATCTTAAACGTGATCGCCGGACCGCTTACCGTTACGCCGTCGAAGGTGTCCACCACGCCGGGAATCTTCTTGATTATGCCTTCAATCTCCGCGGCTTTTTTGTGAAGCGCCGCTGCGTCTTCGCTGAAGAGTTTGATTTCAATCGGTTCAGGCGCGCTGCTCAGATCTCCGACCATGTCGCTAAGGATGCCCGGTAGTTCGACGCGCGTCAGACCGGGCTCGCTTGATAAAATCTGTTTGCGAAGATCGTCTTTCACCTCTTCGGTCGAACGCTTGCGATCGGGTTTAAGCTTCACGGCAAAATCGCCTCGGTTGGGTTCGGTGACGAAAATGCCTAGCTCCAAACCCGTTCGCCGCGAATAGCTCTCGACTTCGGGAGTGTCTTTCAACATCTGATCGACGTGTTTTAGAAGCCGATCAGTTTCGGTAAGCGATGTTCCCGCCGGCGTCCAGTAATCCAATATGAATGCGCCTTCGTCGATCTCGGGAAGGAACTCCGAGCCGAGATTCCGATAGACGAAATACGAAACCGCAATCACGCCGGCACAGACAATCAACACAACGACCCGGTTGTCGAGCGCCCTTCCGAGCAGCCATTCGTATCTCCGCACGATCACGCCTAAAACTCTTCCCTGCTCTTTCATTTCTTCGCGCTCTTCCGCGCTCAGATCGCCTTCCACCTCGATGCCATCGAGGCTGTTGTCTGAGTCCTTTTGACGACGCTTAACAGTTATGAAACGCTCGGCGAGAACAGGAGTGAATGACAGCGCGAGCACCAACGAAGTCAGCAACGCTACCGCCATCGTAAGAGCGAGAGAGCGGAAGAAAACTCCCGTCACTCCGGTCAACAATGTCAACGGCAGAAACACTACCACCGGAGTGATTGTCGAGCCGATGATCGGAATTGTAATCTCCGATACCGCACTTTGGACGGCCTCGTGGCGGGACTGGCCCCGTGCTCGGTGCGTGTAGATGTTTTCAACCACCACAATCGCATCGTCGATCACTAAGCCTATCGCGGCCGCCACACCGCCCAGCGTCATCAAATCGAAGCTGAGACCGGCAAGCCACATTGCCAGAAACGTCGCAAGTATCGTCACCGGAATCACGAGTATCGCCACAAACGTCGTGCCCGCGTTTCTAAGAAAGCCGTATAGAATCCCGACCGACAGCAGCAACCCGATCAGAATTGAATCGCGAACAGAATGTATCGAGGCTCGCACCAGGAGCGACTGATCGTAGAAGGGCGCAAGCTTCACGTCCTTCGGAAGCTGCGAGCCCATAGCCGACAGTTCCGCCTTCACTGCATCGACCACATCGACCGTGTTTGCGTCGAACTGGCGGGTTATGTTGAGCAGAACCGCCGGATGCCCGTCGGCAGTCACGATTGTGTAGTTAGGCGCGACTCCCTCTCCGACCGTAGCGACATCGCGGAGGGTCACCGGAGCGTTGTTTACCACCGCGACGACGATCTCAGCCAACTCCTCCGGCTTCTTAGCCTGCCCGCTTACCAGCGCGAGCTCCAGTTTGTGGTTTTCTTCAATGAGCCCCGGGGAGGCAATGATGTTCGCCTTGTGGACTGACTCCACCACCTGTTCGAGTGAGACGCCGTGCGCCACGAGCCGCGCCGGGTCAACGGTCACTTGAAACTCACGCTTCTCTCCGCCGGCGATGTTCACGTCTGCGATGCCTGGAAGCCGGGTCAGTCGAGGCCTAACAACATAAGTCGCAAGATCGCGAAGGCTCGCAGGGTCACGCTCATCTGAAATCAGGCTGTAGCCGGCGACGGGAAAAACTGCGAAAGTCAGCCGTTCAACTCGTCGCACCGAAGCCGACGGAGGCAGAGTCGAAACCATTTGCGCGAGCCGCTCCTGAACCATCTGAAGAGACTCGGCTATATCAACCGACCAATCAAAGAAGAGGCTGATATCGCACCCGCCGCGCTGCGTCGTAGATCGAATGCGGTTGATGCCTGGAAGGCCGTTCATCACCTCTTCGATGGGTCGCGTGACTGTGGCCAGCACTTGCTGCGCGGGAACTACGCCGTCGTCGATTATTATGACGACGCGAGGAAAATCTGTTTGAGGGAAGATGCCTACGGGCAGTTGGAATGCGGCAAAGATTCCAGCCGCGCAAAGCAGCGCAACAAGCACAACAACCGCGCGCTTCTGATTTGAGATCAACCGCGCGAGGCTCACTTCTTATCTCCTGGTTTGTCCTTCTCTTCCTTGTCGCCTTTGTCTTCGTCGGATTGATCGCCCTCCTTTTCATCGGCGGCGATTTCGACCTTCGTTTTATCCGGCAATGCGTAGTTGCCTTCGACGACGATTGTCTCACCGCCCTTGAGCCCGGACGTGATCTCCATTTTGTCTTTTGAGCGAATGCCTACGGTGACTTTAGTCTCGTGAGCTATGGAATTCTCGTCTACCACCATCACCGTGCCGGTGTTACCGGTGCTTGCGTCGAGCGTGACCGCAGCGACAGGAACGACCATCACATTGCTTGCGGCTTGTGTAGCGACGACCACTTTTGCCGCGCTGTCGGCGCGGAGGCGGCCGTCTTCATTCTTAAGATTCACCCATACTTCAACCGTGCGATTCTGCGGGTCGCTTGCTTTGCTGACCAATGAAATCACACCTACCAACTCTTCGCCGGGCAGGCTCTGTGGATAGACCCTGGCCGTATCGCCTACCTTGAGTTGGGCGGCGACGGTGTCAGCGACCGGCGCCTTTACGATCACTTCGCTTACATCGTCGACGGCAAACAACTTGGCTCCGGCGGCGGCGAACTCTCCCTGAAATTGAAACTGCTCGGCGACCACACCAGTTAGCGGCGCTCGTATGGTCGCGTAGCTGAGTTGTGAATCGAGCGCGGCGAGCCGGTCCTCGGATTGTTTAAGCTTCGCTTCGGCGACGCGCCGGTCGTTGGGGCTAATCGTAGCCGCGTGCAACCGTGCGGTCGCTTCAGCCAGGCGCAAATCGTTTTCGGCGGTTGTGCGAGCAAGCTCCGAAGCGTCAAGGTCCTTCTTTGAGATTCCGCCCTGTTCGTAAAGCTTCAACCGGCGCTCATAGACCGCGCGCGCGTTCGCCAGATTCGCTCGAGCATCCCGCAAGGCCTTCTCGTCCTGCGCCGCTGTTTGAGGGATTGTCCCGCCAATTACGTTTCGTAGATTTGTCCGAGCCTCGTCGACTGCCGATGCGGCCTCCGCGCGTTGAGCCTGAACGTCGCGCGCCTCCAGCGTTGCGATCACGTCTCCTTCATGAACCGGCCTATTCTTGAGCAGAGCCATGGTTCTTATTTGGCCCGCTATCTTTGAGCTAACCGTTGCTTCTTTGCGAGCGAAGATGGTTCCGAGAGCCGTGACTTCTGCCGCAATTGAATCGCGCTCCACGCTGGCGACGCGAACGCTAACAACTACGGCTTCTTCCTCTTCTGCCGCAGGCTTCTTCCTCCCGCGCAGGAACAGAAAGACGATCAATGCCAGGAGAATCAAAAGCGTCAGGATCACCGGCACGCGATATCTTTGATATGCGGCGACGACGCGCGACTTTTGCCGGTCCCCAGCGGAATGCTCTTCCGGGAGCGTAGTTATGCTCACTTTCTTGTCCATCTTCTCCGAACCTATTGTCCTGTGGCTTGAAGAAGCCGCGCCTTCGCCGACTGGTAATCAAACAACGCTTGATTGAGCGCCGCTCTTTGCGACGCGAGCATTGAAAACGCGTCGCTGACTTCAATGAACGGAGCTTCGCCTCCGCGATAACGCGCGATTGAAGCCTGGACGTTGCGCTCGGCATCGCTGACGCTCGCGCTTAGGAACTGATATCGCGCCGCGGCAGCCAGCGCCTGTGCTCGCGCAGCGTAGAATTGCGACGTGAGAATTCTAAGCGCGAGATTGCGCTCGGATTCGAAGCTCTGCAGTCGCAGGCGAGCCTGTTGTTCGCGGCTCCGGCTTGCGCCCCAATCGAAAATCGGAATAGTCAGATTCACCGTCGCAAGCACGCCGCTGTGATCGTGAAGCGGATCGGGTTTGAGCGAATTCGAATCGAACCCGGCGTTAATCGAATAGGTGACTTGTGGCAGGCGCTCCGCGCGGGCGGCTCTTACTTCCTGCTGAGCCGCGCGCCGTTCAGCATCGAGCTGTGCCAGTTCAGGTCGCATAGCAATTGAATCCGGTGCGAACCGATCGACTTCGACGGAGTTTGGCGCGGCAGTTGTCAGATCGAGAACGTCGATTGGGTTTGCGAAATCGTAGCCGACAAGAACGCGCAATCCGCCGGCCGCCACGGCCTCGGTTACGCGGGCTTGCTCGAGTTCATCTCGCCGGGAAGCGACCTGCAACTTTGCGCGAATGGAATCGACTTGCGCGACCTCGCCGGCGTTGAACATCAGGTCGGTGATGTGCGCGAATTCTTCTGTTGCGTTCAGACTCAGCTCAGAAGCTCGTCGCTTCGCGATCGCCAGCGCTAGCCCGTAGTAAGCGTCGTCAACAGCCTGAATCAAAGTCCGGCGGGCGATCTCGGTGCCAGCTTTCGCTGCCTCCAGAAGCGCGACACTGCGTCTCAACGCAGCGCGCAACCGACCGTTGAGATCAATATCACCTGAAGCTCCAACAAGCGGTTGATACTCCGCCACAGCGTTCGCGCTTATAAAGCTGAATCGATCGGAGCGTGGCGTGCCGGGTGCGACCATGCCCAGCGTAGGAGAGTTGTAGATCAGCGTAGAAGGAACGGTGATCTTGGGAAGAAATGCTGTCCTGGCTTGCTTGACGTCTTCGGCCGCTATGAGCTCGACGTACTTTGCGGTTTGAAACGCGGAGGCTTGCGCAAACGCTAAACGAACAGCTTCATCTCGACTAAGAGTGTTCGCCTGGGGAGCTGTCTGCTGCGCTAAAGGCTGTTTAACATTGGGCTGCGCAGGAAACTGCGGCAAGAGCAAAAGCGGAGGCATAACCGATCTCGCCGGAGCTTGCTGGCCGCTAGCGACCGCGACTCCAACCGCAAGGATTGTCAGCGCCAAAGGCACGCGCAGAAGCTGAGCGAGACGAAACTCGCTCTGAATGAATTGATTCATCGTTTCATCGCACGCATGTCGAAGTGAGCGTCACACAGAGCTCGCTTGATTCTGTTTCAATGACCTAGCTTCACTTATTGTGCGCTGCCAATCGAATTGCTGTCCAGAAGGTATTGCCATTTATAGCCCGACAGTCGCGATCCGGCGAAGTGACCGAACGTAAGAGCGCCTTTAAAGACAGGCAAACAAGACTGAGAGAACTGAAGAAGCTTCCAACCGAAGACAAGATAGCAGAGATCTGGGGCAGGCTTGGGGACGACGACGTGGATGACGATCTCTTATGCGAGGCCCTGTTG
>Ga0137359_10000349_pt1 | contig 34941 bp, 28 predicted proteins | sample Mad1_40_16metaG_FD_108281 | JGI IMG/M metagenome (GOLD analysis project Ga0137359, IMG submission 108281) | Vadose zone soil microbial communities from Angelo Coast Range Reserve, California, USA - Mad1_40_16 metaG | ecosystem: Environmental > Terrestrial > Soil > Vadose zone | place: USA... | reverse complement strand
GGAGGCGGCCGATGGAGCCGTTCGAATAGTCGTTGAAGCTGACGGCGCCGCCCATTACAAGGACTTCGTGCTGTCCGACCCATGGCGAATCGTAATTGATATAAGCGGTGTTCGATCAGCGTTTGGTAACAAGACTACGCCTGTGGGCGCAGCCTCGGTCGAACGCCTGCGGGTGGGGCAACCCAGCCCTAGTGTCGTTCGAATCGTACTCGATACCAAATCGAAAGTTTCATATCGCGTGGATCGCGAAGGCGTATCGCTGGTCATCACAGTAGGCAATGTCGTCGCTCCGCGCGACGGAAATGTCAAACCGCAGGCGGACGCGAAGGCGCAGCGGAATACGAACCCCGCAATAAAAGAAGCCGCCGCTACTCAGCGAAAACCCGAAGTCAAAGTCGCGGGCAATCGCATCGAGAACAAGAGCGACAACAATAAAGCCGATCAGTCCTCTAAAGAGGCGATTGCACCTTCTAACTTGATCGCTCAGACCGGCGGGCAAAGCGCACCTCCGCGAGTCTCCTCTCAGCCGAGCCGTTCGCTGCCGGTGGCCGCGCAGCCGACGTCGCAACCCAGCTACGGGAAGCCGAACGCTCAGCCCGCGCAACCGTCCGCCGTTCGCAGCGTACTGGACGTTCAGCGGCCCTCATCGGCGCTGAATCCAACGCAATCTCCGAGACGGACAGAACTGGCCTTTTGTGATGCAAATTATGTCGGTGGGCTGATAAGCTTCGATCTTCGATCAGGCGTGGACCTCCGCGACATGCTGCGGTTTATTTCGCAGCAGTACGGCGTGAACTTCATCGTCGACAAATCGGTTAGTCAGGTGCCTGTTGATATCAGAGTAACTGACATACCCTGGAATCAGGTTATGGATTCGGTGTTGCGCGCAAACCGCCTGGGAGCGGTGTGGGAGAGCAACGGCCGCATCATACGAGTTGCGACGCTCGCGGCAGTTAAAGAAGAAGAGGAACAGACGCGAGCAATCGCCGAAGAGAAAGCAAAACAAGTCCCACTTGTAACGAAGATCATCCACCTCAAGTACGCCCGCGCAGCAGGAGCATTGGGTAGCAGCGGCGCGGGTGCTTCCGGCCACGGCGGCGGCGGCGGCGGCGGTGGTATGAGTAGTGGCGGAGGTGCAGGCGCATCGGGTCAGGGCTCGTTGATGTCGATAGTGAACAGCCGCTTGAGCCCGCGTGGTCGAACCGAGATTGACCTTCGCACTAACAGTCTGATTATCACCGATCTTCCTGAATACACTCTGGTGATCGAGGACATGATTTCCAAGCTCGACAGGCCTGAGCCCCAGGTCGAGATCGAGACTCGCATCGTCATAGCAAGCCGGAACTTCCTGCGCGACATCGGCAGCGAGCTGGCGGGCGGCGCTTTAGGCAAGAACGGCCGCACTGGCCTGTTTGAAACCACGCCGGCCCAGTTCAACGGCGGAGCAATCAGTCCCGGAGGCGCGGGAAGCGGCTCCAGTGGCTCCAGCTCGGGAAGCAGTTCGGGAAGCGGCTCCGGCAGCAGCGGTTCCACAACGGGTCTTGGCAAAAACCTGGTCGGTCCGTTTGCCGACAACTCACTTCGAGCAGCAGTAGCAAACTCGGTGCTGAGCTTGACGACAGGCGCGATCGGAACCGGCATTCTCTCGATGGCGCTCTCTGCTTCGGAGACGAAGGGTCAGATACGCACCATCGCGAGCCCGCGAGTTACTACGACGGACAACAAGACCGCTGAGATCGTCAACGGTGTTCAAATACCGGTTCAGACGGTTTCGAATAATACGATCACGACCACCTTCGTGACCGCCGCGTTGAGACTGGAAATCACGCCGCAGATCATCGAAGAGAATGGCCAGGTGTTGATGCACGTGGTCGCCGAGAACAACAGCGTAGACTTCTCGCTTGCCAATCAGTTCAACAACGGCACACCCGGAATCGATACGCAATCCGCTGAGTCGACGGTGCTCGTCGCCGACGGCGGAACGACTGTGATGGGCGGCATCAACATCGACTCCGAAGGCCACACGGTCAACCGGACGCCGGGTGTCTCGCGCATCCCGCTACTCGGCGAGCTGTTCAAACACCGCAGCACGCGACGCGACTCGAATGAAATTCTATTCTTCGTCACGCCGCGCATCGTAAGAAGCGACGGCACGATGGGTCCGCGTCTTCCGCAGCGCAGTTCGGTCGAGGGCATGCCCAATCCGGGCGTTGCAGTCGCACCGGCGGCGAAGGACAGCAAGACGCAGGTCGCTCCGGCAACAACGGCAGTGGCGCCCGGCAAAGGCGGACAATAGTAAGAAACTGACAGGGAGACGGGGAGACACGGCGAAGGGGAGATTTGATCGCTCCGTCACCGGTCTCCCCGTCGCCGCTTCGAAAGGGAATTAAGGATGGACTTCGCGGACACTCTGGAAACGCTGGCAAGACGAATCGAAGGTTGTGTCGCGGTGATGATCCTTGGCACTGACGGCATACCGATAGAGCGCCACGTCCAGCAGATGAATCAGTCGCTGGACATAGACATGATCGCCACCGAATTTACGACTCTGGTGAGGCGAAGCATGCGCACAGCCGTGGACACCGAGCTGGGTGAATTGCGCGAGATGCTGCTGGGAACTGACGCGATGATGTTTCTTGTGCGGCCAATCACTTCCGATTACTTCCTGCTTCTGGCGCTCAATCGGGGCGGAAACATAGGGCGCGCGCGATTCGAATTGCGCAAGGCTCAACTCGCAATGGAAATCGAATTCGCGATGTGAAATCGTGGTCCCGACCTACGACGTTGTCTTATTGGAGCTTCTACCAGGCACTCAGAAATATTACGCTGTCTATCATCTCTTCAGCGGAGAGACCGGCAATAATTTTCAATAACCGGCGCATTTGTTCGCCTATGTTATACCGCTGCTGTTGCGCCAGAATTATGCCGGAGTGACGCTTGCCGTCTGTCAGGTATTGGGTGTGAAGCCGTTGATAATCACCCACGTTGAAGGAATACAAAGCACGTCCCTGTGAAGTCGCAAGTTCCAGGTGATCAGCATCATCTCGCCGTATCATTCCCTGCTCAAGCGCTGTAACTAGATCAACACCTCGAATCCGCAGCGCGTGAATCAAGTCGACATCCATCGTATCTTCATCAAGGTAGAGTTTGATCTTCATCAGGCGGGCTGTTTCTCTTGCAAGTACTCCTGCTCAATGCGGTCAGCATCAGCCTCATCGGCTGCAAGCTCCGCTTCGATCTCGTCTCGGTTAGCGTGGTAGTAGGCAAGTGCGGCGTGAACCTGCGCTTCGGTTAGATGTCCGTATCGCCGTGCAATTTCTTCCGGGCTATGGCCAAGTTTGTACCATGTAGCAATGCGATGAACTGTGATGCCTGTTCCTGCAATACAGGGTCTGCCATGTCGTATTTCAGGATCACTAATTATTAGCGTGCCTATGTTGGTGCTCATTTGATTGCTCCCGTTTGTCGATCAAACGTGCCAGCATTATACACCAGGTTGTTCTCGCCGAAGGCGTGCAACGCGTCTAGCGCGTTAGCCCTTATTCAGGAACCTACTTCTTCAAACTAATCGCCAGCGAATTGAAGGGGATGTCTATGTTGAAGTAGAAGCCATTTGCCGAATTGCCTACGATGCTCTTCAGAATCGCCAGTAGCCATGTCTTGTATCGTGACATGATATTGTCTGCGTCGATTTCAGTACAATTCTCAGGCTGTCTGTCTCATTTCGGTTGACATACACTCTTGCATATTCCTAAAATCACGCCACCGTGATCGCGGTAATAATCATCCTCGTAGTCCTGAACTTTAAAAAAGCACCTATCTCTTGCGAGTGCGGCGATCATTTGTGGTGCGATTGCTTATCCAGTCACCTTTCTCGGCGGCTTAGGGGCTTTCAGGTTCAGCTATCGTCCTCTCTCTGACGGGGACCTACGGTGGGTGCTTGCAAATACTTTTCTCTGGGGTTCGATTTGGTTTCTGATTAGCCTGATTGTGAGTCGAATAATATACCGCAAGAGATTCAACACTGCTTATTTTGACTAACGACGATGCGTATAATCGTAATTCAATTCCTCGCGTTGTCCCTTTTATCCGGTTGCGCATCACCACAGGCAAACAAGAACGAACCCGCAGCCCCAGAAAGCAATGAAAGCCTCCCTCAGCTCCTTGGGCGTCAGCGACGAGAGATTGAAACAAAAATAAACTTGCCAATCCAAGAAGCCACTCGGACTGAGATTGTCAAAATACTACCAACTTGGAACGTTGTTGGATGGAATTTCGAACGCAGTACAGATGACAATCGAACATTTGGACAGATGTTCGCGCCCTCTGAAGCAATCGAGGAATCCCTTAAAAACCGTCCCGCTATAGTCACGGCGGATCTAGTGGATAATCAAGGACGGCGTAAGATTCTTAGTTTTGCTGCGCGTTCTTTCGTGAATAACCACAACGAGAGATACTGGAGAATCGAATTACTGACTCCGGAATTACGTCAATTAATCTTAAAGCCACACAAGGGGAATAGCTCCGAGGGTACAGACGACTAAACAGTTTAATTTGGAGACCTGCTATGAGTTGGATTAGCGATTTTCTTCAAGGCATTCCGCTTAACAGTGTATTGCGAGAGAAGCTGTCTACGTCTGAGAAGAGGGTAGCGGAGCTTGAGGCAAAGAATGACGTTTCGCAAGCGGAGATTGACTCGCTTCAAGAAGAGATTCGACAATTGAAGGATGAGTTGGAACGTCGTTCTCATTCTGAACTAAAGGAGATTCAGATCGATATCTTGATCACGCTCGCGACTACCAAAGAGGATGGCCTAACGGCTGCGGACCTTCAAGACAATCTCCATCTTTCCCAAAACGCCGTCAAGCATCACTTAAGCCAATTAGCGTCTCGCGGCTACATTCAGAAACCTCGCTACATGGACATTGCTCAGGTCTACAAGATTCTCCCGCCGGGCCGGGCGTTCCTAGTGGACGACGACCTCGCCTAGAAATTCTTTATTTCAACTCATTTCAACTATTTCAACTCACTTTTGTGCAAACCCCTCACTTGCCTATAAAGTGGGAAGGGTGGGGAGGTTGTTAGGCAAGGACAACTCAGGCAAACACCTATCCGACAAGCTCCAGCTTGTTAAAGACGATCCGAGTATTACCTTGCGACCTGTCGTCTCTATCTCTTATTCTCTGAAGTTGGCCGGTGGGCCAAATTCGTGACATACTGACACTCGAAGGGAATCAAACTGAAATGAACGCAAATGACATCCGACGCGGGATGATAATTATCTACAACAACCAGCCATATCGTGTGCTCGACTTTCAGCATCGAACACCCGGCAACCTTCGCGCATTCGTTCAAGCCAAGCTGCGCAGCCTCAAAAACGGCTCCTCTACTGAAGTCCGATTCAGCTCTACTGAAAACATCGAGCGAGCTGCCCTGGAAGATCATGAGATGGAGTACCTTTACGCCGACGGTGACATGCACCACTTCATGAATACCGAGACTTATGATCAGATAGCGCTCGACGCTGAATCGCTTGGCGACTCGACCAACTATTTGACTCCAGGCACAAAGATCCAGGTTGAATTTTTCGAAGGCGCGCCCATTGGCGTCGAGCTGCCTCCCGCGGTCGAGTTGACGGTGGTCGAGACTACGCCCGAATTGAAAGGTGCGACGGCTTCAAACAGCCCGAAACCCGCGAAGCTGGAGACGGGAGTCACGGTACAAGTGCCGCCGTTTGTAAAGGAAGGTGACCGCATACGCGTCGATCCGTCGAAGGGCGTTTATCTGGAACGTGTGAAGTAGATGCCTGAAGCGCAGGCATCCAGCCTGCGTATCCGCACATTGCCAGCAGGCAAGGACGCCTGTGTCGCTGGGCATTCAAGCCGCAAAGCATGTACTTCGTCTACAGCCTCGCCCTCTCGCTTCTTTTCTTCGCCCTTTTGCCATACTTCGCTTATCAGGCTTTGCGTAACGGCAAGTACGCAGGCAGCTTCAAAGAACGACTGGGGTGGTTGCCGGTCCAGCCCGGCTCAACTGAAGTCAGTCGCGAGACGATCTGGCTCCATGCTGTTTCGGTCGGTGAGTTCCTGGCTGCGAAACCGCTAATAGACAGGCTCAGGTCTGACTTCCCGGCGTATCGGCTGGTTGTATCAACCGCAACACTCACAGGTCAGAACCTCGCGCGCGCGGAGTCGAACGCCTTTGATGCTACGTTCTATTTCCCGTTCGACTGGAAATTCTCCGTGCGTCGCGCGCTCGACAGAGTGAAGCCATCGATAGTGATAATCCTCGAGACGGAGTTGTGGCCCAACTTCTTGAGCGAATGTCGAAGGCGCAGTGTGATCGTTGTCCTCGCGAACGGACGAATCTCGGAGCGATCCTTTCGTCGTTACGGTCGCGTGCGCTCGCTAATCCAGCGCGCGATCGGTGACTTTTCCCTGATCATCATGCAGAGTGAAGCCGATGCGGAGCGAGCCCGGCAGCTCGGAGCGTCACGTGTGCGAGTGTGCGGGAACCTCAAGTACGATGTGGCCATCGAAAGATTCACCTCGCCCGACAGCTCCGATTTGAGATTTGAGATTTCAACTTCAGAATCTGCGGACCAGAACAGACGCGCAGACATCGACCAAAGGTTTGGACTTTCGCTATCCTCTCACTTGGTCGTCGCAGGCAGCACGGCTCCCGGTGAAGAGGACCTCCTGCTTGCATCGCTACGCGAAATACGCGCGCATCGTGGGCTTGAAGGCACCCGGTTGCTTATTGCGCCCCGGCATCCAGAGCGATTCAACGAGGTGGCGCGTCTGGTCTCCGGATCGGGGTTCTCGTACGCGCGCCGCTCTGATTCGCTTTCAACTGGCTGCGACTCAACGGAAACGACTTCAGTCGACGGAGCATCACTAGAGGCTGACATTGTACTGCTGGATACGATAGGTGAGCTCGCACTCGTTTATCGGTTCGCGACTGTGGTGTTTGTCGGAGGCAGCATGGTGCCGCGTGGCGGGCACAACGTTATCGAGCCTGCTGCGTTTGCAAAACCGATCATTGTTGGTCCGCACACGGAGAACTTTCGTCAGATAGTTTCAGATTTCGCCAAAGCCGGCGCGCTTGTACAAGTAGGTCCCGAAGCGCTTGCAGTTGAATTGATACGCCTCTTGGCGGATCCCACCGAAGCACAAGCAACGGGGCAACGGGCGAAGAACATTTTGAAAGCCAACCGCGGCGCGACTGAATGTGTTATACAAGGGATCAAGGAAGAGTTGGGTCGAGGCCAGCGCGCGGCAACGTAGTTTTCGGAATTGACGCGGAGGATTTTACATCCACCAAATGGGAGAATGAGTAAAGGACGATAAAGTTCGTAGTTCGGCCTTCAGGCGGAAGTTCGTAAGTCGGCGCAAATGAGAGCTACAAGCTTCCGCCTGAAGGCCGGACAACGAACTTTTCACAGCATCTCTACTTTGGCGAGATTGGCCCGCAGTGCTAGTGTGTTCTCGGTTTTTCAACGGACTGCTAATGCCGCGTGCTGGTCGCGGATAAATCCAAATCGTTAGTCACCAAGTTAAGGAGCGCGCATGGCCGAATCCCAAACCGTCACCACCGCAGCCAGCCCGGAACTAACGGGGCGTTCAATCGCAGTCGGACTAATCGTCGCGCTAGTCATCGGCAGCGCATATCCATACTGTGTTCTGAAACTCGGCTTCGGACCTAACCTGTCCGTAGTCTCAGCGTTCTTCGGATTCATCGCGCTTGTTCTGATTATGCGCGCCGCCGGTACGAACGCCCGCGAGAACAACATCGTGCAAACCATGGGCACAAGCGCCGGACAAACCGCCTTCATGTGCGTATTGCTGGCAGCTTTCGACATGCTCAACACGAAGGGTGTTCTTAATCCGCCGATTCATCTGGGCACCTGGCAGATATTTTTCTGGCTCTGTAGCGCAAGCCTGCTCGGCATTCTGTTAGCCGTCCCGATGCGCCGGCACTACATCGACGAAGAGAACCTGACCTACGCTGACGGGCTCGCCGCGGGCGAGACCATTCGCGTGCTCCACGAGGGGCGAGAGAAAGGCGCGTCGGCCGGACCGGTCAAGGCACTTGGGTTCGGCGGCCTTGCGTCTGGCGCGCTTATGATCCTTACGAGCTTTCTCAAAGTGTTCCCCGACACACTGTTTCTCCCGGGCATGCAGCCCATGAGCATAGGCTTCAACTGGAGCCTGCTCTCATTCGGCTCGGGACTTTTGGTCGGGTTTCGCATTTGTTTCGCAATGGCGATTGGAATGTTCGTGAGCTGGTTTATTCTGCCGTCTTATCTCGTGAGCCACGGGATGATTCCCGAGCAGACTTTTCCCATGACCTTGCGCTGGGTTATGTGGCCCGCTACGGGCTTGATGGTTGCGGGCGGGCTTATGTCGCTGGCGTTGAAATGGAATCTCATTGTTAAGACCTTCCGTGGACTCAGGGGCAGCAAGATTGACAGTAGAGATTTCCCAATGAAGTGGGTTGTTGCCGGCTCGCTGGTCATGACCGTAGTGGTTTGTCTGGTCCAATACTTCAGCATGGGAATTCCGGTTTGGATTTCATTCATCGCCGTTCTGCTGTCGTTGCCACTGATGCTGGTAGGTTTGCGCGTGCTGGGCGAGACCAACTGGGGTCCGATCAGCGCGATGTCGAACATGATGCAGGCCGTGTTCGCCTTCATCTCGCCGGGTAACGTGCCGGTCAACATGTCTTCGAGCGGGCTGACCGGAACCATCGCGGTAACGTCCGAAGCGTTGATGCAGGACTTCAAGGCAGGTCAGTTGCTCCGCTCAAACAGCCGAAGCCTTACGATCGCGCAATTGATCGCGGCGCCCGTTGGCTCACTCGCTACGGCTATTATTTACCCCCTGCTTCGCGACAAGTTCGGGATCGGACCGCAGGGACTCTCTTCCCCCATTAGCGTCAAATGGGCAGGCTTCGCCGAGTTGCTGACGAAGGGCCTCAATGCGCTGCCGCCGGGGTGCCTGGTTGGACTGGCGATCGGCATCGGGGTGGGGATCGCGCTCACATTCCTCGCTGAAAGGTATGAAGTGACTCCGTCACCGGCCGCGATTGGCATCGGCATGCTTCTGCCCGCTTCTGTTCTGATGGTCTTCATTTTGGGCGGAGTTGGACAGCTTATTTGGTCGAAGGTCTCGGAGAAAACCGAAGACGACTATCGGATCCCTCTGGCGTCGGGACTGATCGCGGGCGAAGCGATTCTGGCTGTCGTACAGGCGATACTCGCGGCTGCCGGTGTTAATTTTTAAGCGGCGATCTGGCTTTAACCTCGATGGATCGCCCCACGATCACCTGTCTGCCCGGCTCAGCTTGACTCGATTGGTATTCAAGACAAGTGAATAACACGCACAACAAGCTCACTCGTGCTCTGATATGGGCGCCTTCCAAGCTCTACGAATTGACGGTCCGTCTGCGAGTGGTTGCCTATGAGACCGCCTATTTACAGCCGAAGCGGTTGGACGCGACGGTGATCAGTGTGGGAAATCTGACGCTGGGCGGCGCGGGCAAAACGCCAATGGTGCAATACATCTCGAGCTACCTCAAATCTGAAGACCACCGAGTAGCGATACTTACACGAGGCTATGCTCGCAAGTCGTCCGGCATGCGAGTCCTGAACGATCCGGCAAAACGCGGCCAGGACGAACATTCGAGCTCATACCTGGAATTCGGCGACGAGCCTGTGATGCTCGCCCTGGCAATGCCTGAGATCCCGATCATCGTCAACAAAGACCGATATGAGGCAGGACGCAGGGCCGAGCAGAGCTTCGGCTCCGACGTGCTGGTGCTTGACGACGGCTACCAGCACCTTTCTTTGGCGCGCGACTTGAACATTCTGTTGATCGATGCGACGGATACCTTCGGCGGGTTCGAAATGCCGCCGTTCGGGCGTCTGCGCGAGCCGCTATACGGTCTCAAGCGTGCCGACGTGGTGATCGTCACTCGCGCGGACCAGGCATTCGATGAAGCACAAACGCTAGCCCTCATAAAGCACTACTGCGGCGAGAGCGTGCCGGTGATGTTCTTCTATTCGGGCATAACGGCGCTGCGTCATCTTGCTACCGGCGAGATGTACGAGATTAACAACTTCGCCGGCTGGAACGTGGCGGTAGTGTGCGCCATCGGCAACCCTCAAGCTTTTAGCGATGACCTATTGCAAGTCGGGATCAACATTGTGAGCGAAAAGTTCTTTCGCGATCATCACTCTTTCACGCAAGCGGAGATGGACGAGATCACCCGCTCGGCTAAAGAGGCGGGCGCGGATGCGATTCTCACAACAGAAAAAGACGCGGTGCGATTAGAAGGGCTGAAGCATGGAGACATTCCTCTGTATGCAGCTCAGCTTGAACTCCAAAGCGATGACGAAGTAAGGCTGAAGAGCCTGCTTCTCAGAACGCTAAGTAAGAAGTAAGACCGTCAGGGTGGTGGCGTAGCTACGCTCGAGGTTTGATCGATAGCTAACAAGCTGTGGCTCGGTTATGTCTTCGATCAAAGCATACTCAAATGTACCGACTCGAATGCTGAACGGGGTCTCCCTGTGCACGTCTGAGAGCGGCTCCGCGACGAAGATGAAATCATGGTCTGTTCTTGATTTAGTCACGCTGGGCTGCGACGTAAATGAAGGATTATCAAACGCAAAATGCTCCGATGTTTCCTCGACAGCATGCAATATGAATTCACCTGCGCGTCGTTCTAATCCGCGAGGGTGTAGTGCTACCTCAACGGTCGTGTAACGTCTTCCAGACTTAATACTCCCTTCCCGGACCCTTAACGCGGAAGCAACACGTTCCAGCCCTGTATGGTACTGCTGCGTCATGCCCTCATGCCGTGGTACCAATTCAATGCCCTCTGATTTGCCGGTAATCAACAAATTGTATTCGGCGTTAAGACTGGCGAGCGCTGTTTCTGTTAGAGCAGTTTGGAGTTCCTCTGTCATCTGAGTTGGCTGGGTGGGTGCGATAAATTGAAGTGCCAACAATACGGCTACCAGGGAGAGACCTGCGATAGTCCACTTGTTAACCTTCATTTTAGACCGTCTGCCTCACCCGACTGGATGATCCATCTCATACTAGCACAGTTATCTCGAAGCTCTTTTCTTCTTATTTATCTCATGCCGCTGTCAAAGTTGATCGTGACTTGCGCGAACCGGCCGGAAACTACCGTGACGGTTTCCTGGCCGCCGCGAGGGAGCCGGCGGCCTGTTCCGCTGGGAGGCCCAACGAGGTAAGTACCCGGAGGCACGACGACCCGAAACCGGCCATCAGAGCCTGTTTCAACTCGCTTGACCTCGCTGCCGTCGCTCGCTCGTAAGATCACCAGCGTCGTCTGAAATGGAGCGGTGTCTGACTGCCCCTCCCTTGTTGGACCAGGGTGCACCGGGCTTATGACTGCCTTGCCTTCAATGCCCGACTCGCTATGCGTGGTCACTCCAGCACCTCCCCCGATCGAAACGATCTCAGAGCCCCTCAATTCAAACTCGCCGTCAGCAACAGTCGCCCTTCTGTAAACAACGATTCGTCGATGACCAATGTTGCCGCGGAGACTATAGCCGCGGATCTCCGGGTTGTCAGCGCCATCGCCTCTGTTAAAGCGGAGCGGAAGCTCCGCGAAACTCTGCGACCTTCGGTCCCAATGAAAGACTCGAAGCACGGCCGCCGCCGCGCCGCGCCGCCACCACAGACTTAGAACTTCCGGAATCGAGTCTCCGTCAAGGTCAACCACTTGAACGGAGTTGATATCAACCGCGCCTGAAAGATCGTTAGCCTCCCACAACGTGCGAGGGTTTCTTCCCGTGCTTTCTATCGCCAGGTGAGCCGCGTCACCTGTCCGCCACATAACAACCTGCTGGAGATCGCGCGTTCCCGTCAGATGTCCGCGACCGACCACTTTCTTAGCGCCCGGCCTGGGCTGGCCGGCACCCTGCGCAAAAGAAGTTGCCGCTGATGACAACGCTAACAATATAGCCACGATCATCAGCGGCAAACCTGATCTGATTAATTTGCTTGCTGCGCGGCGATCTGTATTTCGCGTTAAGTTCATAGTTTGAATCTTAGCACCAACGCCGCGACAGCCTAACCAACCCGAATGCTTTAGTGGCGGAATCGATTGTCATTCCATCGATTGCGACCGAAGTCGTCTCGATCATGATTCCTGTCTCGATCCCAACCTCTGTTATCGAACCGACTCCCTTCCCAGCGACGATCATTTCCGTAATAGCGGTATCCGTTTCCGTAATAACGGTATCCGTTGTAGCCCCTGTAGCCACGATATCGATCGTCGTCTCTGCCGTTAGCATAGACGTAAGCCGAGCCTCCGCCTGCTCCCAGCAACCCGCCGATGATCGCTCCCTTCCTGCCACCCAGCAGACCGCCGATCACCGCACCAGCCGCAGCTCCTCCGCCAATGACTCCCGCCTTTTGTCCATTCGACATTCTGCCGCCGAATGACTGCGCACTGGCAGATGACGCCACCGCAAACAACAGCATCAATCCCAACGTAGCCGCACAAAACTTTTTGGTTAGTGTATTCACTTTCATCCCTCCCATTCTCGCTTAACCTCGCGGCTCGTGCCGCTCACCTGGAATGGGCAACAGGCGTGCCGTCGTCAAAACGGCGCGCAGCCACTTAGAAGTACGCGTCCTTGTTGCCGATTATGGTCTGAAGCTTAAAGGTTGCCTCGACCAGCGCTGACCATTTCGTGCTTAGGACACTTAATTTGTTTAGCAATGTGATGGTTTGGATAGCCGCGGATCGGCCACATTTTGCGGATAGAGCGACGGCGTCCGATCAAGCCACGCCGGCGAGTCGGAGAATCCCGCGCGCGCGTTCTGCTATAGCTGCGTAGTTTTCATTCCTTAGATCGCCGCCCGTAAACAGGCGCCCGCCGACCGCGATGCCAAAGGCCCCTGCGTGAACGTACTCCACGATGTTGTCGGACCCCACGCCGCCTGAAACTACCAGCCGGACTCCGTTGATCCGCGACGTAAGCGCCGCAACATAATCCGCTCCGCCCAGAGAGGCCGCCGGAAACAGGTTAACCATTGGTACTCCCATCGCCCACGCGTTAGCCACTTCGGTAGGAGTAAGCGCGCCGATCAACGGAGGTATGTGAGCGCGGCGGCACGCTTCCACGAGTTGCCCGTTCGTGTGAGGCATGGAAATAACCTGGGCGCCGCTCTTGATCGCGCGATCCATCTGATCGTGGTTTGTCACTGACCCGGCGCAGACACACACACGATCACCATAGCGATGCCGCAAATCCGAGATCACTCTGAAGCTCCCTGGAGTAGCGAGGGTCACTTCGATGATTTTGATTCCACCGACAATCGCGGCTTCCGCCGAGCGCACCGCAGACTCAGCAGATGCCGCCCGGACAACGGCAAAGACCCTGCTGGCCTCGACAAATTGGATCAGCTCGGCGTCTTTCATAACTGAATATTACCAACAACTACCGATTACCCTTCAGCTCTGGCGCAACACCACGCGTGCGGGCGCCCCATCGCCGTCCTTAACTTTCAGCGGCAGACATATCATTTCGTAATCGCCCGGAGCTACTTCGCGCAGGTCCAGACCTTCAATAACTATGACGTCCGCCGACAGCAATATCATATGGGTTTCAGGCTCGGCATCGAACTTGTCTACTGACAGATAGTCAATTCCAACCACCTTGATGCCATCGTTTATTAACGATCGCGCCGCTCCGGGCGTTATGTAAACGTATTCTTTGACGAACGTTTTCTGGCTCCAGAGATAAGAGTTCCGCGTCTTGAACAGCACTCGAGCGTCGACCGTAAAATCGAACTCTTCCAATACGGCTTCGTTGATTACCGGCGCCGTAACCTCGACCACTCGCGCGCGGCCCATCAGTAACTCTAGTGGGAGCTTATCAACCGTGAGGCCGTTCTCGATCAGATGAAATGGCGGATCGACATGCGTGCCCGCGTGAGAGCTGAACGAGTAGCGACTCAGGTTATATTTCTCATCATTTTCGTTAGCCTTGGTTCTGCGATTGATTTTTACGTGCGGATCGCCGGGATAGACTATCAACTCCTTTGAGAGGGGAACCGTCACATCATGGATTTTCATACCGACTGGCCTTTCCTTGTTATCGGTCGCATGCTATTTCGCCGCTGCGAAGATTGTCAAATTCACAGTGGTGGTTCAGTGTGACTAAAAGCGGACTTGCAACGGATAACGCCCACGTAGTAACGAATTCATTCGTTGCAATTATCAGAAACGAATGAATTCGTTTATACGCGGGAAGTCCGGCTTTTAATCACAACCGTCTGACTCCGTCAACGACAAAGGAAGAACTAACCCGTTGATTCTCGCTGACTCCGTTTCGCTGATCGGCGCAGATCGGCGTACCCGAAGGCGGCGCAAATCAGCGGTTAATTGATCGCTTATTGCGAATATCCTGCTTGAGTTGGGTCAGAAGACTAGACACGCGGCGCGTTTCGCTTTCGTCCAGTTGTTCGCCTCCAAACCTGACACGATTGTACAGCCTGGTTATCTCGTGAATAGGGGTGAGTCCCGATGCAACCGCGAACTCGAGGGGTGTCTGATGAGGCTGTTTGAGCAGACCCGCGCGCCTCGCGATCGCGAGCATCTGCTCGTAAAAGAGCACCGCAGATTGTCGATAGTCGCGCCGCTTCAGCCGGCGCCGCCATAGCGGCAGTATGAAGAGGCGATGCCACCACGGTCCGTATCCAGTAGCCGGCAACCCGCGCCGCTTTCGGTGGGACACAATCACAAAAAAGAACAAGGCCGCCAGCGCGAGAATCGCAAGGCCGGACGCCAGCTCGAATAACGTAGTCGCAGTCCACCTTCGATTGAGGATAAATCGATCCAGGATTCCTCGCATCCACAGCTTCGCGCTCAGGTAGTAACCGAACAAGCGATCCTTGGTTGTTAGCAGCCGATGCTGCAGATTGACCATGATCGACGCCTGCTCGTCACTGTCCAGCGTAACAATGTAGTCGAGCCAGAAGACTTCCATCGCGTCGGCGTACTTCCTCAGCTCAGCCAGCAACCCGCCTTGCGTGTAGTCGTTGATGCCTGCGGCGGGCGTCGGATCGAACTCGATCCACGAATCATTGTGCGGGAAATAGGCTTCGACCCACGAGTGCGCATCACTCTCTCGAACCACATACATATCGTTGAGCTCGTTGTACTCGCCCATCTGAAACCCGTTGACGATTCGCGACGGGATCTCGAGTGTCCTCAACATAATCACCATCGCGGTGGCGAAGTATTCGCAGTGGCCTTCCCGAGTGTTGAACAGAAAGTCAGCCAGCGGATCCTCGTTAGCGGGCTTTAGATCGAGCGTGTAGTGAAACTCGGTCTTGAGATAGTTCTCAATTGCCCTTGCTTTGTCATAGGGCGTGGGCGCATTGCGCGCGATCACATGAGCGAGCTGGGAAATTCGCGGATCGAGCTTGCGCGGCGGATGCGCGTAGAGGCGCCTGATGTCCTCAGGCGAGGACGCAGGTGCATCAGCCCTGAGTTCCGCATCGCTCGGAATGCTTATATCGGACGATATCGCATAAGCGATTCGACCCGTTAACCCCGTGACTGAAAGAGCATCAGTATATTTGTCCTGTGAGAGCCTGGGGACAGGGCCATAAAAAGACAACGCCTTCTGTGCGGCAAAAAGCGTGGCGGTGTTAAGCGGCTCAAGGACGAATCGTTCTTCGATCAAACTTGGTTGGTCGCTCGATCGAGCTCGAAGCGGCGCCCCCCGTTCGGTTGTTGGGTCGACAAGCGGAAGCGAGTATTTATATACGAACTGCGTGTCTTTAGGCGGAACCTGGCCTCCTATAGACACACCTTGATTCTGAGTCAGTTGACGTCCCTGTTGCGGGACACTCCAGGCTCGCCCGTCGTATTCTTCAAGCGCGATGCCACGCCATCGCAGATACCGCGGCGGCTTGCGATCAAGCCGCACTCGCATCACCACGCGAGGGTTCTTCTTGATTGACGCAACATCGCCCAACTCGACTCGATCGGAGAAGCCGGTGACAGCATCACCTTGTCCGACGCCTCGCGTGACTCCGCCTCCGGCGAATCGCGGAATCAGAAAGAAAAAGGGCAGCGTGAGTACAATCACAATGATAATCTGCGCAGCAGAGGCGCCCAGGAGATAGCGCACACGCGGGCCCTTCTTTCGTGCAGGGCTCTCAACATTCCTTCGATATTTGATCTGGCGCGGCTGCTTCAGCGATACGACCGTTTCCTCTTCAAGATGATTCACGTGCCGGCGCGCCCGGCGAATTTCAAACGCCGCCAACGTCGAGATAAAGAAGAACAAAAACGTGGCTAGCGAAACGACAAACGTTGCGTTGAATGTGAGGCCGGCAGCCAACAGCATCTGAAAGAGCGCGATCAAGTACAGGAACACCCAGTCGCGATCGCGCTTGTTCTGAAAGAGCTTCGCGGCGGAAACGAACAAGGTCATATGAACGAGCGCGAGCACGCGATTGCTGATCAGCGCGGCGTCCAAAAACACAAACGGAACGTAAGCTATGCTCAGTGCGCGCCACATCCACTCGCGCAATCGGAGTCGTTTCACTCCACGTGTATCGCGATAGAAGCAGATCACGAGCGCGATTGCGTATGCGGCGAGCGAGATGGCGTCAAGCTCGCCGGTCAACGCCATTGCAAGGAACGCCGTCGCGACTAACGCATATGAAGTTGTCCTGAAATAAGCTTCCATCGAATCAAATGATGAATGCGGAACGATGAATGATGAACGTTCATCATTCATCAATCATCATTCATCGTTTCCTCACAGGTCTTCCATGAAAACAACATGCGCGCTGCGCCACACGTGCGCGGGGATCGTTCCCTTCCTTGCCGAAGTGATCAGCACTTTGAAGCGCCGGTCGTCGCGAAGCACCGGCACCTCATCGAGCAAGCGCCAGGCGATGCCTCCGGCCGGCTTGCGTCGCATCGTGTCAGCCTCCTGCGACTGTGCAATCTCCGCCCTTCGTTTCTTCCACGACAGAAAAGCCCATTTGTCTGCTTTCTGCCTTTGGCCTTCCGCCTTCTGGCTACCGCTTTCCGGCTCCGTAGGTTCAAGTGTCGCGAGCGATCCAAGTATCTTGTACAGGTGCTCGAATCCCGAGCCTGACGCCACATCGTGCTTCTCGCCCGTGGTTATCAACTCAACCTCGGCGCGCTCCATTATGAAGTGATTAGCCAGCGACGCAGCCATAAGCACTGCACGCTCGAACCGATCCTGAAACGCGCTGCCCTCGACCTCGCCACCATCGGCGCTCGATTCCCTTGCCTGTAATTTCGCTTGCTTCCCGGAAATGCCGCGTACGTTTCCCAATTCCGAATCGGGTGGTCCGATTTCAAGCATGGTCGTATCGAAGACAATTGTCAGCCGCCACTCGTCCTCTCGCATATGCTCGCGCACCATCATCTGCATCGATTTGGCCGTAGCCTTCCAGTCGATGTTGCGAATGTGATCTGACGGGTGATAACGGCGAATGGCGTACAGGTCATCACCGGAACCGCGAGCGTGGCTCTGAATCTGTCCGGCAAGCATCGGCAAGGCGTGATAGAAATCATCGAGAGGTTGAGGCTTTGGATATATAAGTATCTCGCCCGCGGCGTCGATCCTGCGCCATTTTTTGAAGAAGCCGGCCGGGAACTTCGTAGCGATGCGGAAGCCGGTGATGGGATAGCGACCTCGACGCTCGAACGTATGCTCGCTGCGTTGCCGGACGCTGGACCGCGCCGGTACCAAAACGAAGTAGGCGAGCTTGCCAAGCCCCGACAGGGCGACGGTGCGACGGGGCGACCGGGCGAGGAGGGGCCGCGTCGCCCGGTCGCCCCGTCGCACCGTCGCCCCCTCGCTTTGCCGCCCCCTCTCCCGGCCGCTCTGTCGCTCTGTCTCCGCCTCGCCTTTTGCGGAGTCATCTGACAGTGCTTCGATCATCAAGCTGTAGCTCGGCATCAGGCGCTTGTGATTCAACAGCGTGACGCTGATGTTAGCGGGCTCACCGGCGAAGATGTGATCGGGAAAACGCAATTGAATTGCTACGTCCGCCAGGGAGATGCGAGCGATAAGGTTCGCGGCTATCAAAAACGCGATCATCGCCGACAGCACAAGATATAGAAGGTTGTTTCCGGCATTCCACGCAGCGAAACCGATAATTATCAGGAACACGACGAACAACAAGCCTTCGATTGTAAAGCTCGTTCTGATGGCGAAACGGAGAATCTCCAGCCGCACATTTCGCGCAAGGCGGGGAATGATGTATAGCGCGCCAATCAGCGCCAGTAACAATGAGACCGCCGCTGCCGCGGCCGCGAGGTGGGTGCTGTTCTGATCAGCCGCTGCCGAGCTGAGCAACGCGATGATAAACGCCACGCCGAGGAAAAAGACCGTTATGAAGAAATCGCGCCAGGCCTGCCGGTTCATACTACCTCAGCTTATTCAAAGCGGCACGTTGACGCTCTTGATGATTTCCTGAAGAGCCGCCTCAGCTTCATCCGACCGCCGCATTCCGGTCGAATAACGCGAGTTGACAATGACTCGATGAGCGAAGATGGGCACCACCAACCGCTTGATGTCATCCGGTATGACGTAGTCGCGCCCTTCGATAAACGCCAAAGCCTGAGCCGCGTGATAAAGCGCCAGACTCCCGCGCGGGCTCACGCCCAAATCAAGTATGTCCGCGTCGCGCGTAGCTCGAACGATGCGGATCAAGTAATCGATCAGCGACTCATCGACGGCAACATCACGCACTTCGCGTTGAAGTCCGAGCACGCTGTCGCTGTGCATAACCGGGATCAAATCATCGATCGGGGAGTTCAGCGTTTGTTGCCGAAGAATGGTCTTCTCGTCCTCGCTGTCCGGATAACCCATTCGCAGTCTCATCATGAAACGGTCGAGCTGTGATTCGGGCAGCGGATAGGTTCCGTGGTGCTCGATGGGATTCTGAGTCGCGAGCACCATGAACGGCCGCGGCAACTGATAAGTCTCCTGCTCGACGGTTACTTGTCCTTCGGCCATCGCTTCCAGCAGGGCGGATTGAGTCTTTGGGGTCGATCGGTTGATCTCGTCGGCCAGTATTACGTTGGCGAAGATCGGTCCCGGTTTGAACTCGAACGTGCTCGACCGCTGATTGAAGACTTCAAGTCCGGTGATGTCCGAGGGCAGCATGTCGGAGGTGAATTGAATGCGTTGAAACGTGCAGTCGAAACTTCGTGCCAGGGTGTGCCCAAGCGTAGTCTTGCCGACGCCGGGAACGTCTTCGATCAGCAGATGCCCGCCAGCCAGCAGTGTCACCAGAGCAAGCTCGACAACATCCGACTTGCCGCGAATAACACTCTCGATTGTTGATTGGAGCTGCTCAAGCTTCCCGGCGGTGGTGATCACTAAGTTCCTCGCTCAAGCGATTTGGGCGCTAAATCAATCTAACACAAATGAACGCATGTCGCGACGGAAAGTTGCCTGAAGACTCTTAGTGCTGAGAACGAATCTCTTTTGCGCAACTCTGGTGTTGCATGAGATTCTGTGACCAAAATTTTCCCAGAAGAAGGCTCGAACACATGACGGATTCGCAATCAGACTCAACTCGCGCCGGTTCCGACTATCGGACAGGGTTCCTCGCGATGCTGCAGAATCAGGGGAAGCGTAGCAAAGGCGACAAGGCTGCCCGAGAGCGCGGGTTTGTTGTCCTGGTGCGCGGCGGAAGCAATCTCAAACCGATTCAGTCGTTGTGCTTCGATGAGAAGCAAACCTACAATCATTGCCTGACTGCACGATACCGGCTCCAGCCCGGAGCGGCCATCGGAACCCTGGTAGCAGCCTTCATCGCCGACCTGCTCACGATCGATCGCAAACAAAAGGAGATTGCTGGAGACCTGATGCCAGTCGTTTCCTATGAAGCTTCGCCTGATACGACTCGTGGATTTGGGTGGACCGATATGGCATCGGTTTATCTCGATCGGTTGGAACCGACCGGGTTGCTTTTGAAGCTTTGGCCCGCTTCGCCCGGCTACAAAACGACAGGCTACTTCACCGACTTTCCGATTAGTCATTTCGAGCGCTACGTAAAAGGCGGCGTACTTGACGAAGCCGAAGTCATCAAAGCGGAAGCCTTGAACGAGAGACAGATTCCGCATTTGCGCCGCGAGCTCGAGGCAGCCGGAATCATGTCCGGCTCCCCGGCGCTTCCGGCGCAAGGGGTTCTGACTCAGGATGAATTGGGCCTCATATGTAAGACTCTCTCCGACCCTTCAATTCTCGGAACCGGTCAGCGGCTGGTGCTTCTGGGAGAAATCAGCGACACAGCGACCGACGTTACTGAATGGCAGTCGGCGATGAATGCACTTTTCGGTCACTTACCGGAGCGAGTCGGAATAGTGCTCTCCGGCGCTCCAAAAGACTTTGTACTTCCCGCTAACGACCCGCACTTTCTGGAGATCACTCTGCCGAAGGAAGGAAGCGAACCGATCGACGGAAAACACGAATATGCCTACAGGTACACCGACTCGTCATTTCACAAGGACGAACCGGCGCGAAAGGACGAACTGGGAGTAAACGATTTTGCGAATGCGATAGCGCGGCTACTTTTGCACCGACAGACCCAACCGCCGCTGACGATAGGAATTCACGGACCCTGGGGCAAGGGTAAGTCCTCATTCATGAGATTGGTCGATAGCGCACTGGTCAAATTCGCGGAGATCAATCGCAACGACAAACGTCCCGAACTAAACGGCGAAACACGAACTCAGCGATGGAACGATATAGTTGCGAAGCTTCTTCAGTTGGAGTCCAGGATTCAAGCCGGTCTTGCCAGCGTAACGGAGGTCGACGAATACCAGAGAGATAAACAGGCAGAGTCCGCTCTATGGAAAACCATGGTGCGTGATGCCCACATCAGCGTCTTCTTTAACGCCTGGCAATTTGAAGATGCCAAACAAACGTGGGCGGGGCTTGCCAGCCAGATCAGCGGAGAAATGGAGAAGGCGGTTCCGTGGTATTCGCGACAACGGTTGAAGCTCCGATATGCCTGGAAGGAACGCAAAACCGAACTCATTCTCAACATCTTGATGCCGATGGCTGTTACCGGGTTCGTGACCGCCCTGATCATCCTCGGGTTCTTTAACAACATCGTACCTAAAGACAAAGTCGATACGCCCCTTGGCACCTTGTTGCAGTATCTTCTGCCAGCCAGTTCGGGGCTGTTTACTGTCTGGCTCGTGAGCTCCCAGATTCTCAAGGTCGCCGAACCAATAAGCACACGCGTGCTGAGTTATGTTCGCCTGCCCAATTACCGCGACCAGATGGGCTTTCAACACCGAGTCAGGGATGACTTGCAATTCGTCTATCAGTTCGTCAAAAAACGACGGCGTGACGCGAGGGTCGTAGTCTACATAGACGATCTGGATCGCTGCTCTGAAAACAAGATCATGGAGACGCTCCAGGCGATCAATCTCATTCTTGCGAGTTGCGAATTCTTTGTCTTCGTCGGGATGGACACGGAAATGATTTATCGCGCTATTAAAGCGTACTATAAGGACAACGTCCCGGCGCGTTTTCCGGAGAACTATCTCAGCAAGATCGTTCAAATCTCTTTCTATCTTCCGGAAACCGATCAAAGCACACGTTGCGGATACCTGGATACGCTCTTCAGCGCGACAGCGCGGCTCGAACTCCTGAACCAATCGAAGCCGGCCGGCGGAGGAGAAACCCTGGAGCAAGTGCAAACCGTCGCTTCGGATGAATTACGGTTTGATTTTGCCGGTCTGCTAAAGATAGTGCCGATTCAATTGAAGGAAGCGGAAGACACGGCGGCTGAGCTTCAGACCTTTCGAGACTACAGCGGGTTTCTCGACGATAATCCACGCGAGATCAAACGATTGATAAACATCCACAGGCTCATCAAGATTCTCGTTCAAAAACACGACACGTCATGGCCTGCAGAAATGCAACGAAAGCTGGTCAAGTGGCTGATCTTCTGTGAGACTTGGCCGGATCTCGTCGATGATATTCTTGACGAGAAGGAGTACGCTCAGTCTTTGAACTGCCTGGGCGATCTCGCCGGGAGCCTGAAAGCGAATCGTGGGAAGTCTACAAGCCCCTATCCGTCACCGGAACACTTAAGCGAGTTTGCTCACTTTATGAAGGATCAGGATGCCCTCACCGGCGAAGATATTAATGAAGGCTTCCGCCTCGCCGCTTATCTTTCGCAACTGGTGCGCAAGTCGTCCGCCGTGCCGGGATCAGTCCCGCAACCCGCGCCGACCGTCGCGCCTCCTGCGGGAGACGAGGGTGCAAAAGGTGCTAACGCTTTGCCACAATGAAGCGGGGCCTCGGCTCGGACATCGGCAATCGGAATTGAACCAATGAAGAAAAACATGCGGATCAAACAACGGCAACTGCTCATGCTTGCGTGCGCGTTGCTGGTGGTCTCTCTCTCGGCCGTCGGCCAATCCAAGACAATCAAGGAGACGATCAGGGACCTGCAACCGACTGTAATCCTGGTCTCCATTGATGGATTTCGATACGACTATCTGGACAAGTATCAGCCGCCGACCCTCAGGTCATTGGCTCGAGACGGCGTGCAGGCAAAGTGGATGATCCCTTCATTTCCAAGCAAGACTTTTCCTAACCACTACACGATCGTCACGGGGCTCTACCCACAGAATAACGGCATAGTCGAGAACAGCGTTTACGACAAGAGCACCGGTGTAACCTTCTCGATGAGCAATCGAGAAGAAGTGCAAAACGGGCGCTGGTGGCTGGGCGAACCGATCTGGGTTACCGCCGAGAAGCAGGGGCAAAAGGCCGCGCCGTTCTTCTGGCCCGGAAGCGAAGCCAAAATATCGGGCATCTGGCCGACGTACTGGAAGCCTTATGACGGCAAGGTGTCCAATGATTCGCGTATCGATCAGGTGTTGTCGTGGCTCGATCTGCCGCGCGGCAAGCGGCCAACCTTCCTGACTCTGTACTTCAATGACGTGGACAACGCTGGACATGAGTTCAGTCCCGATTCGACCGAGACGCGCGACGCCGTTCTCAACGTGGACCGTGAGCTCGCCAAGCTCATCGCTGGACTCAAAGCTCGAGGGATTTTCTCGCAGGTCAACCTGATCATAGTCTCTGATCACGGCATGGCAACTCAGGACCCGCGCAACACAATTATTCTCGATCAGCTCTTTGATACGAACCTTGCCGAGAAGATCCTCTGGACGGCCGAGATCGTCAGCATCTTTCCAAAAGAAGGAAAGGAAGACGCTATCTTCCAAACGCTTAAATCAAAGCTGCCGCCACAAGCAAAGGTCTATCGAAAGGAAGAAATGCCGGCGCGGTTTCACTACTCGAACAGCCCGCGGATCGCTCCGTTGCTGGTTCTCCCCGACGAAGGCTGGACTCTGACGACCAGAGAGAGATTTGAAGAAAGAAAAGCCAAAGGTCACTCGAACAATTTGAAAGGCGGACACGGTTACGACAATGGGCTTACTTCTATGCGAGCGCTGTTCATCGCGCACGGCTCGGCTTTCAAGAAAGGCGTGGTGATCGAACCGTTTGAAAATGTCCAGGTCTACAACGTGATGGCAAAGATTCTCAGGTTGAAACCGGCTCCCAACGACGGGAATGATTCGATAGTGAAGGCGGCTCTGGCGAGTGGAGGCGTGAGCTCGCGATAGTGAACATAAAACTATGGCCAAGGCGCCTTCAATCGAAGATAAACTGGCCGAGCTTGCGGCGCTTGGCAAAGAACCGGATACTCCCGAAGCTCGCAAGCAGCTCCACAAACATCTAGCCGGCAAGATCAGCCTTATCGTTGCCAGGGCCGCGGCGATTGTCGCCCATCTCGAAGATCACGAGTTCACTCCCGATCTAATCGCCGCGTTTAACCGCTTCATGAAAGATCCCGCAAAGACCGACAAAGGCTGCGCTGCGAAGATCGCTATTGTGAAAGCGCTGCTCGCCGCCGATTGCGATGACGAGGCGCTTTTTAGAACTGGAGTTCGACACATTCAACACGAGCCGACTTGGGGCGGACGTTCGGACACCGCTGCTCCGTTGAGAGCGCTCTGCGGTTTGGGTCTGGTTCAGATCGGGTCGCCTGACGCGATGAACGAGCTCGCCGCGTTGCTTGCCGACAAGGAAGCCGATGCCCGCATAGGCGCGGCTGGAGCTCTCGGCCATTGCGGGCCCGCGGCTGCGCCGCTTCTGAGACTAAAGGTGCTGACCGGCGACGAGGAGCCGGCGGTGATTGCAGAGTGCTTGAACGCGCTGATGAAAGTGTCGCCACGCGAGTCGTTCGAATTCGTGGCCAGGTTTGTCGATCGAAGCCATGAGTCTCTTTATGAACCGGCCGCGCTGGCGCTTGCCGAGTCGCGATTGGCCGAAGTCTTCGAGTTGTTGCACGAGAAATGGACTGCGACTTTCGATCGGGAGTTCAAACAGAACCTGCTGCTGCCAATAGGGCTGACCCGCTGCGAAGAAGCGCGCGATTTTCTTGTCTCGGTCCTGGAGACTGGCGAAGTAAGACTCGCCACCGCCGCGATCAATGCGCTGAGCGTCTATCGCGACGACGCGAGTCTTCTAAAGCGCGCGGAGGCGGTCATTGACGGACCGAACAAGCCCGAGTTGCTGGCGGCTTTGCGGCGCGCGTTCGAGTGATTCTGATTCTTAGTGCGGCCAGAGCCAGCCGAACGTACCGGCGGTCAGGAGACCGAACACCAGGCCGTCGAAGACGAACTTCAGGGTCGTTCCCCAATTGCGCTTGCCCCAGATGGAATTCTGAAAATGCGCAAGCGCATATCCGGTGAACGATACGCACCCCACAAACCGGAACACTTCAAGATAGTGTGCGCCAGGCTTCAGTGCGTGGCCGGCTACGTAAGCAGAAATGATGCTCACCACCACGCAGTAGAGAAACCATTGCACGAGACTCGGCCCCATTGAAAGTGGAGCGCTCGGCAAGACGGTAAAGAAAGCGACTGGACCTGCCTTCATCTTGTCCAGGAACGCCGGGTCCTTCATGGCTTTCATCGAGTCTGCGTATGGCATGAAATAGTCGCCCGGCGGAATGTTGAGCGGACGAAGCGCTGCCACTGCCTCGTCTTCCTTTGGTATTTTTCCCATATCGTTTTTGTGGTAGCCCAACGTCATATGCATGATAGAGCTTGCTACAAAGACGATCACCGCCGACAGCAAAATGGGTATCCAAAGCGACATCAGTGACACCATAGATAACCTCCTGATTTTTAGAATCGGGCCGCGTAACGGTAAGGCTGAATCGGCAAGATGCTATTGCTTTGTCGGCGAGTGTGCAAGGCGAAGTGGCCGTCTTCGACGGAATTCGTATAAACCAGTCACATCCGTTTGATCTGTAGTTTATGTATCAAAGAGAATCCAGAACATAGACCAACGGATCAAACGGATTTGACTGGTTCGCACGGATATTAGTCCAACAACTGACGAAGCGATTTATACACGGTGTCGGCGACCATCTTCGTTCCCTCTTCGTTCGGATGAATCCCGTCGCGCTGATTGAGAGACTCGATTCCCGCCACGCCATCCAGAAAGAATGGGATCAGGTGAATCTGATACTGGCGCGCCAGCGACGGGAACGCTTCGTGAACCGCCTTGCCGTACTCCGGTCCTGAGTTCGTAGGCGCCTCCATTCCAGTGAGCAACACCATCGCACCGCGAGCCTTCGAATGCTCGATGATCGTCGAGAGATTGTGCTTCATCTCATCGACCGACTGCCCGCGCAGGATGTCGTTCGCTCCCAGTTCGACGATCACTACGCGAACTTCACCGTCCAACGCCCAGTCTATTCTCCTTACGCCGCCGGCCGTAGTATCTCCGGAGACTCCGGCGTTCACGACTTCGTAGCTGAAGCCGTCCGCGTCGAGCTTCTGTTGCAACAACGCAGGGTAGCTTGCCGTTTGAGGAAGCCCGAGTCCCGCCGTCAGGCTATCGCCGAATGCAACTATCTTCGGTAAACTCTTTCCAGGAAGAGCGGAGGAAGGCGGCGTCGACGTTTCTTGCTTAGGAGCCTGGCCCTTGCAACCACTCACGACCAACATCGCAACTAAGACGAGGTAAACAAAGAATCGATTCATGATTGAATTATACAAGGTCTCTAAAGTAGTTCCCTCGGGCGCGGAGATGCTCACGATCCTGCACTCACTCGATCTCACAATTCCGGACGGCCAGTTCATCACGGTCGTTGGGCCTTCGGGCAGCGGCAAGTCGACCCTGCTCGGCCTGATCGCCGGACTCGACGAGCCAACTGCCGGCGAGATTCGCATCGACGGCCAGACTATCACGAACATGAGCGAAGACGCACTTGCTCAGCTCCGCGGCGCCAAAATTGGATTCATCTTTCAGTCCTTTCATCTAATGCCCTCTCTCACGGCGCTCGAAAACATACTAGTGCCGATGGAAATCGCCGGCGCAAGCAATGCTCGCGAGCGAGCGCAGAGCCTGCTCGAAGACGTAGACCTCGTTGCGCGCGCGCATCATTATCCTTCACAGCTTTCGGGGGGCGAGCAACAGCGAGTCGCAATAGCTCGCGCCTTTGCCAACAACCCCTCGATATTGCTCGCGGACGAACCCACCGGGAATCTGGACTCTCGTAACGGCCATCACGTTTTCGAGTTGATGGTCGATATGAATCGAAAGAGAAACGCAACGCTTGTGCTGGTCACTCACGAACACGAACTCGCGACGCCTGCCGATCGCCAGATCTCGCTGAGGGACGGGCGAGTCGTAAGCGACAGCGATGTTACGGACTCGAGCGCTCGAGACGGTCTGGGACAGGAAGCGGACGTAGTGGAGACCAGCATCTCGTGAAATTCATCTTACAACTTGCGCGTCGTGAGCTTCGAGCATCGTGGCGCAGGCTCCTGTTCTTCTTCGCATGCATCGCAATCGGCGTGGGGGCAATAGTCGCGGGCCGGTCGATGCTTCAAAACGCGAGCACTGCAATCGCGTCGGAAGCGCGCAACCTGCTTACGGCGGACGTGCAAGTTGACAGCAATCGCCCGTGGACTCCTGAAACGCTGGCCGCTATCGATCGCATATCGCAGCCGCTCGCCGAAGCAAGAACTGAGACCATTGAATCACCGACCATGCTCCGCCCGGCCGACACCTCGCGCGAAGGCGCGATGATGATCGAGCTGAAAGGCATTGACTCCGGGTTTCCGCTGGTTGGTGAATTCAAATTGGCCAATGGCGAGCCGTTTTCCTATGAACTCGTTCAGAACGGCGGCGCAGTTGTTTCGGTTGCGCTTCTGGATCGCTTAGCGCTGGCGATCGGCGATGAAGTGAAGATCGGGAATTCATCTTTTCAAATTCGCGGCTCGATCGAGCGCGAGCCGGGCGGCGGAAGCGGGTTTCGTATCGGCCCTCGCGTCTTCGTCGAGCGAACCGCGGTCGAGTCGGCGGGACTTACAGGATTCGGCAGTCGCGCGCGACGCAAGATCTACTTCACTACGCCGCTCGATAAACTGCCCGCGCTCACTCGTCAACTTCGCGACGAGCTTAAGAACAACCTGATCAACATTCGTTCGTATAAGGAGTCCCAGGAGAATCTTAGCGAGCAGTTCTCGCGCGCCGAAGATTACTCGTCGCTGACTGGACTTGTCATTCTGGTGCTCGGCGGCATCGGTATCTCAAATGTCACTCGCGTCTTCATCGAGCAGAAGAAGAAAGCCATTGCGGTGTTGAAGTGCGTCGGGGCAACAGGAACAAGGATAACAATTGCGTATCTGGCCCAGGTGGTCACGATGGGAATCGTCGGCAGCGGCCTGGGCCTTTTGTTTGGCAAAGGCGTTCTGGTCCTGATTCAGCAGGTCTTCGCCGATAAGCTGCCTTCTTACATGACATACGGGCTTCGAGCGGGAGCCGCCGCGCAAGGATTGACGGTCGGCATCCTGATTTCAGTTTTGTTTTCGGCGCTGCCGCTGCTGCGCATCCGTCACATTAAGCCGAACGTGCTCCTGCGTGAGAGCGCTGCCATTAAGCGGGGCGCTCTGGATCTTTTGCGGTGGGCTACTGCGGTGATCGTAATGCTCGGCCTGTTGATGGTTGTTTCGTGGCAGGCGGGGTCAATCCGCGTAGGCCTGGTTTTCCTTGGAGGGCTTGCGGTGACGGCGGGCGGGCTTTACCTCGCTGCGACGTTGCTCATTCTCCTTGTGCGCCGGACTCGCCCGCTAACCTCCTTTGCCCTGAAGCAAGCAATAAACAGCCTTCATCGCCCGGGCAATCAAACTCGCGTGATCGTAATGGTAGTCGGGCTCGGAGTGTTTCTCGTCATCTCGACGCAGTCGCTTCAGGCCAATCTGATTCGCGAATTTGATCTCGGCCGAAACGGGAGTATCCCTAACATGTTCCTGATCGATGTTCAGAAGGACCAGGCACAGGGCCTCTCGGATCTGGTTACACAGCTAACGGGCAGCCGGCCGTTGCTGGTTCCAACGGTTCGAGCTCGTATGCTTGCGATCAACGGTCAGGAGATCGATTTCAACGATCTGGATAAGAAACGCGAACGTAACAGGCTGAGCCGCGAGTACGTTGTTACCTATCGGCCTGAGCTCGAGTCAAATGAAAAAGTAGTCGGCGGCAATTTTTGGGATTCAACCTCGTCGCCCGAGCCGGAAGTTTCAATCGAGGAGAGCATGCGTGGACTCGCCGGGCTCGACGTTGGGGGGGAAATGACGTTCGACCTCCAGGGCCGCAAGATTACGGCGAAAGTTACAAGCATAAGAAAGATAGATTGGCGAAATTCGCGGACCGGTTTCATGGTGCTTTTCCGGCCAGGGACGCTCGAGGAGGCGCCACAGATGTTTGTGGGTGCGCTCAATGGACCGAGCGGCGAGGTCGAACGCTCGCGACTGCAAAGGGCGCTGGTGGATGCCTACCCAAATGTTTCAGTAATCGATGTAGTAGACGTCGTCCGGTCGATCGAGCGCATCATTCACAACATTACGCTTGCGATCTCGTTTGTCGGCGCGTTCATTCTGTTGAGCGGCGCTTTGATCCTGATCGGCTCACTGGCGATGACAAAGTTTCAGCGGATCTACGAGGTCGCGTTGCTCAAGACACTGGGCGCGAAACGAAAGACACTGTTGAGGATTCTGCTTGCCGAATACGGGCTGATCGGAATAGTCGCGGGAGTCATCGGCTCGGTCGCAGCGGCCGGCTTATCATATGTGACATCGCGCTGGGTGTTTGAGATCCCCTGGAGCTTCACACCGCTGGTCAACTTTGGAGGCGTCGTCGCAACGATCATCCTGGTGATTGGAGTTGGAATCCTGGCTACAGTCGACGTGCTGTCCCGCAAGCCGCTGGCGACGCTGCGGGCGCAGTGAACCATGTAGGGACGGCCCTCTGAGGCCGCCCCTCTTGACGAAGCCAGGCATCCAACTAACAAAAAGGGGCGGCCACAGAGGGCCGCCCCTACATATTAATTACTGACGCTGAACGGATCTTAGAAGCCGCCCATTCCGCCGCCGCCCGGCATCTGCGGAGCTTCCTTCTCTTGTTCCGGAAGTTCTGAGATCAGGGCTTCGGTCGTAAGAAGCAGTCCTGCAATCGAAGCTGCGTTCTGCAATGCGTAGCGAGTGACCTTTGTGGGATCGACTACACCCATCGCGATCATATCACCGTACTCTTCGGTCTCCGCATTGAAACCATAGTTCGCCGACTTGTTGCTTCTGACCTTATCGACAACCACCGCACCTTCTTGACCCGAGTTCGCAACGATCTGGCGCAGCGGTTCCTCGAGCGCCCGTTTCACGATCCCGACTCCGATGTTCTCGTCTTCATTGTCAAGCTTGAAGTTCTCAAGCGCCTTTTGCGCGCGGATGAAGGCAACGCCGCCGCCCGGAACTATGCCCTCTTCAACCGCGGCCTTGGTCGCGTGCATTGCGTCCTCGACGCGAGCCTTCTTCTCCTTCAACTCAGTCTCGGTAGCCGCGCCGACTTTGATCACCGCGACGCCACCCACGAGCTTCGCCAGCCGCTCCTGCAGTTTCTCGCGATCGTAGTCCGATGTGGTGTCATCGATCTGCGCGCGAATCTGCTTGACGCGCCCTTCGATCTCTGAGGTCTTGCCGCCGCCTTCGACAATAGTTGTGTTGTCCTTGTCGACGACGACCTTCTTGGCCCGGCCGAGGTCGGAAAGCTGAATGCTTTCGAGCTTGATACCGAGGTCTTCGGTTATCGCCTTGCCGCCGGTGAGAATCGCGATGTCCTGAAGCATAGCCTTTCGGCGATCGCCAAATCCCGGCGCCTTTACTGCACAAACCTGCAACGTGCCTCGCAGCCTGTTCACAACCAGCGTAGCCAGCGCTTCGCCTTCAACGTCTTCGGCGATGATCAGCAACGGCTTGCCGCCACGAGCAACCTGCTCGAGCAGCGGAAGCAGATCCTTCATCGACGAAATCTTCTTCTCGTGAATGAGGATTACCGCGTCTTCGAGCGCGGCTTCCATTCTCTCAGGATCCGTGACGAAGTACGGTGAGAGATAGCCTCGATCGAACTGCATACCTTCCACGACTTCAAGCGCGGTTTCCAGTGTTCGCGATTCCTCGACGGTGATCACGCCGTCCTGGCCGACTTTGGCCATAGCTTCGGCAATCAAATTCCCGATGGTCGCATCACCGTTTGCCGAGATGGTGCCCACCTGGGCGATTGCTTCGTTGTCCTTGACCTTCTTGGACAAGCGCTGAATCTCTTCGACCGCTTTCTCGACTGCCTTGTCGATGCCGCGCTTGAGCGCCATCGGACTCGCGCCGGCGGCGACGGTCTTCACACCTTCGCGGAAGATCGCTTGAGCGAGCACTGTTGCAGTTGTAGTTCCATCGCCCGCTATGTCAGAGGTCTTCGAGGCAACTTCGCGCACCATCTGCGCGCCAGTGTTCTCGAGCTTGTCTTCTAATTCGATTTCCTTAGCGACTGTGACTCCATCCTTGGTGATGGTAGGCGAGCCGAATTTCTTTTCAATGACAACGTTTCGTCCCTTTGGACCGAGAGTCACCTTGACCGCGTCCGCAAGACGATTGACTCCAGACAAAAGAGCTCGGCGTGACTCCTCTCCGTATGCTATGTGTTTAGCCATATTCTTGTTCTCCTAGTTCTAAGAATTACTATCTGCCTTTTCCTTTTGCCTTTGAGCCTTCGCTCGCGGCAGCTCTCTCGATCACGCCGAGAATGTCGTCCTCGCGCATGATCAAATAATCCTGATCATCAAGTTTGACCTCGGTGCCGGCGTATTTGCCGAACAGGACTCGGTCGCCCTCTTTGACGTCCAGCGCCAGGCGCTCACCGCTATCGAGCTTCTTGCCAGCTCCTGCGGCGATAACCTCGCCCTCTTGCGGCTTTTCTCTGGCACTGTCGGGAATGATGATGCCCCCGCGGATCTGCTCCCCTTCCTCGATCCGCTTGATGATCACGCGATCCTGTAGCGGGCGTATGCTTGCCATATTTGTTCGATTCTCCTTTCCAATGAATTGAAGCTAAGCGCTAATGAGATGGGAATACATGCGCGCGTTAGCACTCTCCAATGAGACTGCTAAGAATATATTGAATGCGCCGGTCTGTCAATGAGTGGGCGAATAATATCGGGCGTTGACGGTTGTCCGGCGCGCCTTTCCTTTGCGTGCCTTTTGCGCAACGGGCGCCATCGGTCATAATAAAGCCGGACGGTAAAGGTTGCGTGAACATTGTTCCTTAGGTTAGCCGTACAGAATGAAGGATCGCATGGTCCCTGGAGATGTTAGCCCGCAAACTCGCAGGATTATGATCAAAGCTATCAAACTGGGTTTCTTGCCCACAGCCCTAATGCTTCTCATCGCGTCTGCTTCGTTTGCTGATGTGCAGATACCTCAACCGCAGGGAATGCTGAACGATTTCGCGGGTAAGATCAGCCCGGCCACCAGGGGGCAAGTCGAAACACTGCTACAAAACTTTCGCGATCGAACAGGGATAGAGGTCACCGTAGTGACGGTCCCTTTTGATGACATGCAGGGTTATCCTATCGAGGAATACGCGCTTGGGCTCGGACGGCAGTGGGGCGTTGGGCGAGACTCGGAGAAAAGAGCGCTTGTCCTTGTAATCGCAATCAAACCGCCCGACAGTCAAGGCGCCTATCACGGGGGCACGAGGCTGGAGGTCAGCCGGCATCTTGAAGGCGACCTGCCCGATGCTCTCGCAGGCGAACTAATTCGGAAGATGCGAGACGACTTCACTGCAGGACGTTTTGATCAAGCTCTAACGACAGGGACTCAAACAATCCTGGCGACTCTTGCGCAAAAACTGGGCATCTCGATGGATGGAATCGATTCGAGTCAGGCCGCGCGGCAACCGGTTCGTCAGCCGGCGCGCGCGCCAAGCCGTCGTGGGGGCGGAATCCCCCTGTTCGCGATCGTCATCCTGGTCTTCGTCGTCCTGGCGATCATTCGCGGGATTGGGGGAGGACGCGGTGGCGGCGGACGGCGCGGAGGAATTGGCTCTGACTGGTTGTTGTGGGCGATCCTCTTTGGCAGCGGACGAGGTGGAGGCTGGGGCGGTGGCGGTTGGGGCGGCTCCAGCGGCGGCTCAAGTTGGGGCGGCGGAGGCGACAGTGGTGGAGGTGGCTTCGGCGGCTTCGGTGGTGGCGGCGACTTCGGCGGCGGCGGCGCAAGCGATAGTTGGTAGAAGTGATTCGTGACGAGTGATGCGTGATTCGTGACGCATGATTCGTGATCTCTTGGGTTCACGGATCACGTTTCACGCATCACGAGTCCGGGTTCACTTATCACTCTCGGAGGACAATGTGGCTGATGAACTAATCGAGTTCGTGCAAAGACTGAGGGACGCACACGGAAACAATCTGCAATCAATCGTCTTGTATGGCGCGGCCGCCGCGGGAGGCCAGATTGATGAAGATCGGCCCAAAAAGGTTCTCGTCGTCCTTGATCGAATCACTCCGCCTGATTTGAAAGTTGCGCACTCGGTTGCTGAGTGGTGGCGAGGTGAAGGCAACCCTGTCCCTGTCTACTTTACGAGCGAAGAGGTCGCTGATTCGTCGGATGTCTTCCCAATCGAATTCATCGATATGAGTCAGACGCGCCGTGTTCTCTACGGCCAGGATCCGTTTGACGGTCTGGATATCTCTACTGAGAACCTGCGTCATCAGCTCGAATACGAATTGCGCGCAAAACTGCTTAGACTAAGAAGGCTCTACATTCCCGCATCGAGAAATGCGAACGAACTCGCCCGGCTGATGGCCGGATCATTGGACAATTTCGCAGTGCTGTTTCGCCACGTGATCACAATGCGCGGAAAAGAAGCTCCGTTCGATAAGCGTGAGTCCATCATGAAACTTGCGGATGAACTCGCTTTGGACAAGAAGGTATTCGAGCGCATTTTCGAATACTCGGGCGATGAGCACGTGTGGCTGGAGTGGGAGACAAACGAGGTGTTCGGAAAATACCTCGAACAAATTGAACTAGTGGTCGAAGCTGTAGACCACTGACCAGGGCGACGCGACCCTCCTCGAGCCTGCATTAATCGAACCCACCGTTTCGCAATTCGCTAACAAACACTGAAGGGCCGGTCAACGTCGGCGTGGGCGCAGCATTCTAACAGCAGCGGCGGAAACTTCGGAGGCGGTGTTCAATACTGGATGAAAGATCACCTGGGTCTGCGTTTCGAGTTTCGCGACCACGTCTTTTCGAGCGACAGCCCGCACTTCTATCAGTTCCGCGTGGGCCTGTCCTTCTAGGTCGGAAACTAGTTTTTTCCTGCTCCGAGCGCGGCTTCCTCGAATTCTTCTTCGATGGATTCTTCAGGCGCGATCGCGATCATTCCGTGGCGAACCAGATATATGCCGGCGAAGATCACGATCGCGCCTGCAATCTGTCCCACAGTCGGCGCTTCGCCCAGCGCGAACCACGCCACAAGTATCGCTACGATCGGAGTGACGTTGGAATATATCGCGGTCCGAGTCGAACCAATTCTTCGCACACCATGATTCCAGATGATGTAGGCTAGCGCGATTGCGAACAGCCCGCTGTAGATAAGTCCCGCCCATGCCATCGGACGAACTCGGGACCAATCCTGCTTTAGCAGCGATGGCGCGCATACCAGCAGCAACAAGGGAGTCCCGCTCGTCATCATTACGATAGTCGTCTTCATCGATCCATACTTGTGAATCAAATTCTTCGAGCCAACGGTATATAGAGACCAGCAGAGGGTTGTGGTCAACAGAAGGCTGTCGCCGAGGATTGTTTCGCCGAGCGAGAATTCTCCGTGGCCGGTCGTGATAATCAATACAATCCCGGCAAACGCCAGGAGCAGTCCGGCTATGCCACGGGGCATGAAGTACTCGTGCTTCCGAATTCGACCGAGGACAGCGGTGAACAAAGGCGTTGTCGCCAGGATCAAGGCGGCGTTGCCGGCTCGAGTGTGCGCCATCCCGGTTATGAACAGCGTTTGATAGACCGTATTGCCAAGCAGCCCCAATGCAAACAGACGTCGGCCGTCGCCCGGCGCCAGCTTGAAGGTGTCGCGCGACATCAAGGCAACGACCAGCATCGCCAGAGACGCTATCGTGAACCTCAGCGCGTTGAAGCTCAGCGGCAACAAATCTTCGAGTGAGTACTTGATGGCGGTGAAGTTGGATCCCCAGATGAGGGTCATCAGTAACAACAGCAAGTCCGTCGAGCCAAAGCTAGACTGTGTGGCTGCTTTCAATTGCGCCGTGTCTTTGCGATTTGCCATCTTTAGCACTTGACCCAAACCATGTAGGGACTTATCGGGTAGGAGGGAGCCTCGCGGCTCCCGTCCTCCCACACCACCGTACGTACGGTTCCGTATACGGCGGTTCATAAAGTAATCTGGAGCTTTCGCCGTTGATCTTGCAGCGACAGCAGTCC
>Ga0137359_10000346_pt1 | contig 34945 bp, 25 predicted proteins | sample Mad1_40_16metaG_FD_108281 | JGI IMG/M metagenome (GOLD analysis project Ga0137359, IMG submission 108281) | Vadose zone soil microbial communities from Angelo Coast Range Reserve, California, USA - Mad1_40_16 metaG | ecosystem: Environmental > Terrestrial > Soil > Vadose zone | place: USA... | reverse complement strand
GCATCGGCGCGAGCGGCTACTTCAATGTGCTGGCGGGCCGGGATCCGGTTAACGAGGATGGAAAGACTTCGGGGCTGCTGGTTCCCAAGTTCCGCAACATCAGCAAAGAGACAAAGCAGCAACGATTCATACGGGGCTACGGTTTCGAGTGCGGCTCCGGCTCGCGCATGTATCCGGCGTTTGCCAAGAGCGCGTCGCTTACGCCGGGCTTCGGCTCTGAATACAAGAAACGAATCCGCCACTACTACAGCACTCCTGTGAGCATGACTACGCGTGCTGAAATGCTTGCGAGGATTGAAAACTACGCGGAGCTCGATCCCGACGGCGTGGTGGATGCCTGGGGTATACCGGTGCTGAAGATCCATATTCAGTACTCGGATAACGAGCGTGAGATGGCGCGCGACGCGGCGGCGGCGAGCGAAGAGATCCTGCGAGCAGCGGGAGCTGAAGTAGTTTCGACCGGCGGCCGGATGACTGCGCCGGGCCGGATCATCCACGAGCTTGGCACCGCGCGAATGGGCAATGATCCGAAGACATCCGTGCTCAACAAATTCAATCAGAGCTGGGACGTGAAGAATCTGTTCGTTATTGACGGCGCCGCCTTCGTGACGAGCGCAAATCAGAACCCGACGCTTACGATATTGGCGCTGACGATGCGCGCGTGTTCCTATCTGGCGGACGAGTACAGAAAAGGAAACCTGTGATTGAAGATTGCCAACTGCCGATTTGCGATTGCCGATTGATTTCTGCTCGATCTGAATAAGGCGCAAACCGGAAGAATCGGCAATCACAAATTAAAAATCGGAAATATCGATATGCTATTCAGACAATCAGACAAGCAAGACACTGACGAAAGTTTGCGGAAGCTGCCGCCTCGTGAAGCCCGGCTCCATTCAATTCCGGCGATCGCGCGAGGACGGCATTTCAACGGAAGCTTCAGTGTTGGTGGGCTGAACTATGAGTTCAGCTATGCGCCCGCAAGGTGCTCGATTGTGGGGCGAAGACTACAATTCCAGGGTCGGTTGAGTGTGAAAGACTCGCGCGGTCAAACGCACTCGCGAGATCAGGTGAAGGCGACGTTGGTTGGAACTCAGGGAGGCATTGGCACGGCTCCTACGCGACCAGGGAATCCGACGAGCAGCGCTACGGCATCCTCGGATCTTCCGGACATTGAGAGCACGGGGACGACTTCATTTTGCGGTGTTATGTACGTCCATTTTGAGCCGCTTATCGGAAAGGTGCTCGGTGTGCCTGCCGACATGAGCCGGGTTCAACTCAACGCGCGATTTGCGCCGCTCGATGATGAAGAGCGCGCATTCCAGGCAGTCTACAGCTCGATAGTCGGAGCGCTCTATTCAAAACCATCGGACCCGCCCGCCGCCGCGGCCGCGGTCAATGAGCTGAACGCAAAACTGAATCACTGACGTGAGGGTTCACGTCTCCAGTGACTTGTAATTAAGGGCACTCCTGTATGGGCGGTCCTCCGTGGCCGCCCCTCCTTGGAAAAACGCCGAAACCTGGAGCTGCCAAGAGGGGCGGCCACGAAGGATCGCCCATACAGGAACTACCGATCTCTGATACGCTCCACTAGTACGCGCTAGCTTGTGGCGAAGCTCACAAAGCGGTAGTCGGCGACAAGCTGGCAGCTTGTCGGACTGAGAAACATGATTAACAGCATTGGCTGCGGAACTACCTTCAGGCGACGCTCGCGGTCATGCTTGTGCTTTTGCGTGTTTGCCTGCTTGTTCACCTGCCTGCTCACTGAGGCGGCCCTTGCGGATACCTATCCGCGCCAATCCGGCATCGACGCCTTGAATTATGTCTTCCGCGTGACGCTCAGTGACGACGTTGATGAAATCCTCGGCGAAGCAAGCGTTGATCTGCGCTTTCTCCAGGACGGTATCGCTGGCTTCACTTTCGATCTTGCTTCGGTGAACGACGGTAAAGGGATGCGTGTTTCTGAAGTGCGATCGGGCCTCACGCCGCTGCGGTTCACTCACGAAGCTGACCTTCTGCGCGTAACGCTCGAATCGCCCTCCAGGGCGGGTGAACGCAGACAGTTCATCGTCAGGTATCGCGGCGCTCCCGCAAGAGGCCTGCGGATTCTGAAGAACAAGTTTGGCGAGCGCTGCTTCTTCAGCGAGAACTGGCCAAACAACGCGCGCCAGTGGCTCCCCATGATCGATCACCCCTATGACAAGGCGACTAGCGAATTCATCGTCACCGCGCCTATCAAGTATCAAGTTGTAGCCAACGGTCTGCTGCAGGAAGAGACCGATCTCGGCGACGGCCGGCGGCTCACGCACTGGAAACAATCCGTTCCAATTGCCTCTTGGTTGAATGCTCTCGGCGTAGCGCAATTCTCCGCGCACCACGCCGGGTTGGTCAAAGGCATAGAGTTGCAAACCTGGGTGTATCGTCAGGAGCGCGAGGCCGGTCCTTCGTGGTTCGAGACGACCGCGCGCCAAGCGGTGGAATTCTTCAGCGATCAAATCGGGCCGTACTCATACGAGAAGCTGGCGAATGTAGAAGCGGCAGGCTTCGGCGGCGGCACTGAACACGCCAGCGCCATCTTTTATGGTGAAAATTCAATCGTTACGAATCCCGCAACCGGAGCTACTCGCCCGGTAAACACAGGGTTGATCGCGCACGAAATCGCACATCAATGGTTCGGCGACTCCGTCACTGAAAAAGACTGGGACGACGTATGGTTGAGCGAAGGGTTCGCGACCTACTTTACGCTGCTCTTTACCGAGCATTATCAGGGGCGCGACGCCTTCGTCGCCGGGTTGCAACAGAGCCGTGAGCAGGTCTTCACTCTCGAAAAGAAAAGTCCCGGCGTGTCCGTGCTTCATAACAATCTGGCGGATATGAAGAACGTGCTGAACCAGATCATCTATCAGAAAGGCGGTTGGACGCTGCACATGTTGCGGGGCTTGATGGGCACGGAAAAGTTCTGGGCAGGCATTCGCGATTATTACCGGCGTTATCGAGATGGCAGCGCTTCGACCGATGAGTTTCGCCGCGTGATGGAGGAAAACTCCGGGCTGGAGCTGTCGTGGTTCTTTCAGCAATGGCTGGCGCGCGCCGGGTCGCCTGTAATTGAAGGCAACTGGGTTTACGACGCACAAACAAGGCGTGTTGTGGTTGAACTTACTCAAGTGCAATCCGCTGAAGCTTATCGTTTGCCTCTCGAAATTGGTTTCACCATCGACGGCGCGCCAAAGATCGAAAAGGTCGAGTTGACCAGAAAACAACAACGTTTTGAGATTGCGGCGGACAAAGAGCCGGTTGCGGTTACGCTCGATCCGAACACCCGAGTGCTGATGGAAGCGCGCTTCGGCAAACGCTGATCAGAACGTCCGACAAACTTCAGGTTGTCGCCGCCCGTGCTTTTCCCGACAAACTGAAGTTTGTCGGACAGACGAGGATATCCTTCGATGGTCACAATCAAAGCATGGCTCTTTGTTGCGATTGGGGTTGTCACGGTCTTCTATCTTTGGACATGGTTTTCGCTGACTCGCCGGCGCCAAAGCTCTGGACCGACCATGCCCCGGCCACTGGATCTGGGAATTGGATTCGTCACTAACTTCTTCGACACGCTGGGCGTCGGTTCGTTTGCGACAACGACATCGATGTACAAACTCTTGAAGCGCGTGCGCGACGAAGACATTCCGGGGACGCTCAACGTTGGGCATACCATTCCTGTGATCGCGCAAGCCTTCATCTACATCGCTATCGTCGAGGTAGATATGGCCACGCTGATTTCTTTGATCGCAGCGTCGGTGCTCGGCATGTGGCTTGGCGCGGGCGTGGTCGCCAGGTTACCGCGTCGAGCGATACAAATCGGGATGGGCGTCGCGTTGCTGGTGGCAGCAGCGTTGACGTTAATGACTATCTATAACAAGCAGGCCGGCGGCGGTGAAGCGCTCGGGTTGACGGGCGCGTCGCTAGGCATTGGCATTGTCGGAAGTTTTGTGCTGGGCTCGTTGCTCGCCCTTGGTATCGGTTCGTACGGTCCGTGTCTGATCATGATCAGCCTCTTGGGCATGAACCCGATAGCCGCGTTTCCGATAATGATGGGATCGGCCGCCTTCATGATGCCAACCGGCAGCACACGGTTCATTGTCAAAGAGCGTTACAACCTGCGCGCGGCACTGGGATTGGCTTTGGGTGGCATCCCGGCGGTGTTGCTTGCGGCATACATCGTCAGATCGCTTAATTTGTATTATGTCCGGTGGCTGGTCGTAGTCGTGGTGGTTTACACGGCTCTCTCGTTATTGCGCGCGGCGTGGGTAGAGCGCCGAATCATCAGCGTTCAAGAGGCCGAGGCATGACCGGTACGTTACAAGCAATTGTAGTCAGTCATACTTAATCTGATGAACACCTGTATGGGCGCCCCTCAATCGTGAATCCAAAACGCGTGCAAAAAGGGGCGCCCACGGAGGGACGCGCATACAGGTCCATCAACGAAAGCATGACTGAGTACCAGTTTGCGAAAGCATGGCTGCGGAGTGATCAAATGAGAATCATCGGGATCAATGTTTATCGAGTCGACTTGCCGCTCCACGAAGGCAGCTACAAATGGTCAGGCGGCAGAAGCGTCGAGGTCTTCGATTCAACGGTAGTCGAGTTGGAGACCGATGCCGGAATCAATGGCTTCGGTGAAGTGTGTCCGCTTGGACCTGCCTACCTGCCCGCTTATGCTGCTGGAGCACGCACGGGCATCGCTGAACTGGCGCCTCATCTAATCGGGGTTGATCCAACCAGCGTGGGTCGGGTGAATCAGCTTATGGATCAGTCGTTGCGCGGTCACCCATACGTAAAATCTGCGCTCGACATGGCGTGTTGGGATATTCTTGGTAAGGCTTGCGGTCAACCAGTAGCAACGTTGATGGGGGGCAGTTACGGCGAGGATTTTGCGCTCTATCGCGCGATTTCACAGGACACGCCGGAGCGGATGGCCGCTAATGTCGGAAGGTATCGCGCCGAAGGCTACACTAAGTTTCAACTTAAATCCGGTAGCGATGTTGAAACGGACATCGCGCGCATTCATGCCGTTGCCGCTCAGTTACAGCCGGGCGATGTGCTCGTGGCCGACGCCAACTGCGGCTGGACGCAGCATCAGGCGATGTGCGTCGCCGCCGGAGTCCGCGAAGTGAATGTTTACATCGAGCAACCCTGCCTGAGCTACGAGGAGTGCCTCGTAGTGCGCCGCCATACCAATCGGCCCTTTATTCTCGACGAAGTGATTGACGATTTGAAGACTGTGGTGCGCGGGTACGCCGACCAGGCAATGGATGTGATCAATCTGAAAATCTCGAAGGTTGGCGGTCTGACGAAAGCGCGTCAGATTCGCGATCTGTGTGTTTCGCTGGGCATTGCAATGACGATCGAAGATACGTGGGGTGGAGATATTGTCACCGCGGCGATCGCGCACCTGGCTCACAGCACGCCTCCCGAATATCTGTTTTCGGCCACCGACTTCAATAGCTACGTAACGGTAAGTATTGCTACCGGTGCGCCGGAGCGGCGTGACGGAAAGCTGGCGTCTTCGTCGCGGCCCGGGCTCGGCATCGAACCGCGCAGGGAAGTGTTGGGCGAACCTGTTTTAACGGTGAAATGACTTTGGAGCGGCCTGGGGGATCAGCTCAAGCTAAAACACGTCATTAACCCCATCGACGTTTACTGCGTCTTATTAGACCCCGGCGTGTGGCTCTCGCGGTTTTCTTCTTGATACACTGCTCCAACTGTCCAAAGTCACATTGCGATGCTTGGTAGGGTTTGAATCTGGAATCATTCGGCCACGCACTCAATTACCGGGCGCTCGGTAGCCGGCCCTGGCCTCACCCTACAGCAAGCTCCACGAAAATCAACCCATCAATATCCGCAATGCTGATCTTTCGGCTCGCCAGCGTAGTTTGGTCGCCGCCACTGAGCACGACTGTGCCGGTTGTGAGGGTGGCCGGCCCACCGGCTTTCTGCAGCGCGCTGACGACGGCCTTGAGCCGCGCCGGCATGTCGGCATCGACCGCTCCGGCGACGGCTGCCATCGTGACCCCCTTAAACTGCTTCATCTTAAAGCCGGACGGCGGAGCGCTGAAGGCGGCTTCCAGGTCGCCGCTATTGGGGACGTTATCGGTGAACGTCACGCTCGGCTGAGGCGAACCTTGAAGCGGAGTGTGATCTCCAGCTTTGTTGACCTCGGTAAAAACGACCAGCGCCCTCCGCGTTATTGGTTGCTGTATGTTGGCAATGGCTTCAGCCGAGTTGTGCTTTGAATCCGGATCGGTTGTCGATGATGTGACCGTCGCCATGTTGTTGATTGTAGTCACAGGTGAATTCGGGTTGAGCTTGACTACGATTTGGAAGCTGGCGGTTTCACCGGCCGCAACCGAAGCATTCGAGAAAACGACGTTGCCAGAGCCGCCGACTGGCGGCGTGGCCGGGATCCAGCCCGTGCCGCTGGTCACCACCGCCGACACGAAAGTGGTGTTAGCGGGAATCGGGTCTGTGAGCTTGACGTCTTCTGCTACATTCGGCCCGTTGTTCGTGAGCGTCAGCAGGTAAGTGATAATCCCGCCCGGCGCGATCGATACGATCTTGGCGATGGCAAGATCGGCGCTTGGCAGCTTCAGTGCCGTTCGCGCTATTGCAGTGTTGTCGGTGTTCGGATCGATTGTCGGTGAGGCGACAGTCGCGGTGTTAATGATAGTGGCAGACGCCGGCGTATTTTGATTGACGTTGACCACGATCCGGAACGTGGCGCCATCACCGGCTGCCATCAATCCCTTCGAGAAAACTACATTGCCAGTGCCCCCGACTGCCGGCGTCGCAGGCGGCGGCCAGCCCTTGCCGCTCGTCACCGCCGCCGAAACGAACGTGGTATTCGGTGGCACCGGGTCGGTCACCGTCACACTCTGCGCCGATGACGGGCCGGCATTGTAAACACTCAATGTGTAAGTGACATCGCGACCCGCTGCAACAGGATTTGGGTCATCGGTTTTGGCGATCTGCAAATCGGCGCTAGGCGGTAGTGAGGTCACGTTGGTTGTTACGGCCGCAGTGTTGTTGGCAGCGTTCTTGTCGCTGGGTGACGCAACTGTCGCCGTGTTGCTGATGCTTGCCACCGTCGTATCCGCGTTGACCTTGACCACGATCTGCAAGCTTACGGTTTCACCCGGTGCAACCTGAGTCTTCGAGAAACCAACGTTGCCGGTGCCCCCAACTGCCGGCGTCGTCGGCGTCCCCCATCCCGTGCCGCTCATCACCTCCGCCGAAAAAAAAGTGGTATTCGGGGGCACTCCGGCGGTCACCGTCACACTCTGCGCAGCCAGTGCTCCCACTTGATTGGTCACCCGCAACATGTACGTTATGTTCTGGCCTGCCACGACCGGGTCAGGTGTATCGGTCATAGTAATGCTCAGATCGGCGCTAGGCGGTAGTGAGGTCACGTTGGTTGTTACGGTCGCAGTGTTGTTGGCGGCGTCCGTATCGGTTGTAGCGGAAATAACCTTCGCTGTGTTGCTGATAATAGTCGACGCCGGTGCATTCTGGTTGACGTTGACCACGATTTTGAAAGTTGCGCTTTCACCCGGCGCAACCTGAGTCTTCGAGAAACCGACGTTGCCGGTGCCCCCAACTGCCGGCGTCGTCGGCGTCCCCCATCCCGTGCCGACTATCACCTCCGCCGAAACAAAAGTTGTATTCGGGGGCACGCCGGCGGTCACCGTCACACTCTGCGCTGACGATGCGCCCACTTGATTGGTTACCTGCAACGTGTAGGTTAATTTTTGGCCCGCCACGACTGTGTCGGGCGTACCGGTCATAGTAATACTCAGATCTGCAGCGCTGACTACCGTAGTCGTTGTTACCGCTGTGTCGTTAGTCGGATCAGAATCACTCGCAGTGGCTGAGACTTTCGCCGTGTTGCTCAAGAGCGTGCCGGGCGTGACGTCCTGGCTGACCTTAACGACGATCGTAATCGTTGCCGTCGCCCCGGCCGCCAGGGAAGGGATTTTGCAAGTGACTACGCCGCTGCTGTGGGTGTATGTGAACCCGCCGCCTGATGCTGCTGAGGTGAAAGTTGTGTGAGCGGGCAGCGTGTCGATTACTTTCACGTCCTTCGCCTCGGCCTGGCTATGGTTTGCTACGGTTAGTACGTAGGTCAAGTCGGCGTCCGGCCTAACCGGATCAGGACTATCAGCCGCGGTGATCTTCAAATCGACCGTCTCCGGAGGAGGAGGCGGCAACGCCGGCGGCGCCGGGCAATCCAGCGACTGGGTTCCAATGACAAGCTCGATATAGTTCAGTTCTCCGGCCTGTGGCGTGAACGGAGTTTCGCCAAGATAGAGTGTCGCACCCTGAGCGCTCAACACATGCACGTAAACCGGAGCGAAGGTGTAATCTCTGATTACACCCGCCTCGAGTTTGAAGAAGCCGGTCGCGTCGGTGCACGCGCGGCCGAGACCCTCGACCCAGATGGCGCCGGGTTTGCCGCTGTCAAAGAGCGCGACGGTCAGGTTAGGCAACCCGTTGCCGCCGAGGTCTCGGAGAAATCCGTACAGGCCCCAGTTGGTTTCCGCGACTGACACGCCGGCTATTATGGCTCGGCCATATTCCTGGTCCACCCCGAGCAAGAAGCCATTACTGATTTCTATTTGCTCGGCGATCAGCAAGGTGTTGGGGTGGGTAGGGCCGAGTCTTTGCGTGGATAGCTCCAGTGAGCGGATGAGTAACTGTGCTTCGGCGCCCAGCACCAGGTGCAGATCGCCTAAGGCGTCGACGCGCCCTTGATCGGACGCGGCAAACGTGAGATTAATCGTCCGATCTACGTCATTCAGCGATATGTTATTGGCTGCCATGATTCGTTCTCCGGTTTAGGCCTGTGATAATCCGTTTAATATCCAAGTGTTTTGCAACACCGACGTTCTCACGTCGCAGTAGTGAGGGTGGAGCGCCGCCTGAAGCACCAGGTTGGGCTTGTTGACTAACCCGGCCGTCCCTCGAATCAAGAGGCAGTGCGTGGACTGATTATCCGTGGTCGTATTCAAAAAGCCGAAGGTGCTTGCCGAGAGAGTGGCGCGTCCGAGCGATTCCGTGAAGCGATTATCACTGACGCGCAACGTGTTGGCTTGCAAAAAGACCTGCATCGGAATAAAGGTGCCCGCCGCCAGGACACAATCGCACTGGTTCTCCTGAAAACCAATGTCGCCCAAGCTGGTGATCTGGATGGACGTGTGCGCGATCCCGCTCGGGATTTCGAGCAGATTCAATTCGCACTGGTTGTCGCAAAAGAGCACGTTGCCATTGCCCAGAAACTGTCCGAGCGGGGGGCTGACCACCCCGATCGGCACGGCTGCCATCGGGTCAATCGGCTGCGCACCGGCAGGCAATGCCACTGGTCGCTGCATTGCCCCATAGCTTTGTGGTTGATACCACATGTCGTTTGAAACGCCGAGATTCCTGATGTCCACGGTCGCAGGCCGCAAGCTCTCCGTGCCGGGACTCGCCACGATACCCAGGCTGGTAAGATGGTTGTCGGTTACGACGACTGGTCCGACGGCGGTGATCACAAGGGCGGGACCGAGCGGCACGCTGACGATGTTGCCGTGAAACTTGAGAGCGGGCAGGCCGAGACTGAAGGCCCTTGTAATTGAAGGAATGACGAATTGATTTATTCTCGCTGTTGGATTCGCGGATTGAAGGGGTAGGCCTCCCGTCACCGTGATGTTTTTGCGTGGCGCGATTGCATTGGCGATGTAGACTCCGCCACGCGGCCCGAGTTTGACTTGCGTCAACGGCTTGGCATTGCGCGCGCCGTTGTTAGAGATGCGGTTGCGCTCGATGTCTATGCCATCGCCACGCAGGATGAAGATGCCACAGACCGGCTCTAACTGGTCGGGCCCGTTATCTTCAATCACGTTGTCGCGCACGACCAGGTCGTGCGCCGCGGCCAACGCGATGCCTCCGTAACCCTGAAAGACAGCCATTTGCGGCGGAATCGGTGCGGGAGCGCGATTCAAACAGTGACGAATCTCGTTGCCGATAATCATCAAGCGGGACACGCTGATTATTTCGGCGGTCACATTCAGATCGAAGAACCCGTCGACGCTGATGCCGCTGTCTCCCATCCTGAAAATGCGATTGCGATCGATGAGAATATCGCTCAAGGGAGCGCCTGCGCGCTGACCGATCACCGTACCTATGGCGATCGGAGCATTCGGGACCAGTACCGGGCGTGGACCACAAGGATCGGTTAACGCTGGGCGCCACGAAGCAGCCAACACCTCGCTTGATACTACGTCCACGCCGCCCCCCAGCGTGAAGGGCGTGCCTTGGAATGTTTCCACACTGCCCAGCGTGATGCCGGCGCCGATCCCGTTGAAGATGAGATTGTTGACGGCCTGTACGCGGTCGCACCCTTTCGCCAGGTGCAGGCCGCCGGTCGCCAGAGTTGCGGTAAACGCCCAATCAATTTCGTCGCTCGGCGAGTCCTCCGCAGCAAGTGCTGTGAGCTGACCAGCAGAAATCACTTGAATGACGTTCTCTTGGATCAACACATCATCGCCTATGACGTAAACCGCCGGCGATGTCGTAGTCACATCGAACATCGCGACGCGGCAGTCGCGAATAGTCACGAAAAAGCCGACGTGCATCTCTATGGCGCTGCTGGTGTAGGCGAAGATACGCAAGCGTTCGAGCGTAATGTTCCGCAGCAGATCAGGTTGCTTGAGGCCGCCCTTGGCCGCGCTCAGGTCCGGGCCGGTAAGCAGCACTCCCGTGCCGTTCCGAGGCGGTTCGATCTGTAGACCTTCCACGCAAATGTGCTGTGACGCGTCTATATGAAACGCGGGGAACGACGATCCGCCGACCGCCCCGGGCCTGGATTTGACACGGGAGCGCCAGCCGCAGCCTTTTATCTTGATGTTGTGGCGGTTCTGGATCACGACGTTCTCTTGATATAGACCAGGCAGCACGCAGATCTCACCACCGCTCGCCGGCAAGTTATCAACCGCAGTCTGAATGCTCGTGAAATCACCGTGACTGTGATCGCCATCTCCAACAGTGTACGTACAACAGCCGCGGAGCCGCGTCAGCGGCCGGAACGTCTCGCGGCAGTCGTGAATTGTTCCGGACACGCTGGGTCCTGCGCCACCCGGCACCGTCACCGTCCATTCAATGAGCCCCAGCGGCGCATAGAAGCGCCGGTAGCCGTGCGGAGCGCGTCCGTCCTCGAGCAACCAGGGAACTACCTGATTCGGCGATTCGGGGCGAGCTGCGATAATCCAGTGGTCGCCAGGCTGCCGGTCATTGCCGGTGATGGTGATCTTAAGCCCAGTCTGTCCGAGCTTGACCGGGGTCCCAGTTTGAAAATCAATGTTTGGCGACGCGGTATCCGAGCCGCGGTTCCACACGCGCATGTAAAAGAACTCATTGGCGCCAAGGCCAAGTTGTGATGCGTCCGAGCGGGCCTTCCAGTCTTCTCCGAAGGGACCTGGTAAAGAGGGCACGTCGTCGTCGATTGTGAACTCTTTTGTGTCGGGATCATAAGAAGCATGAACGCTCGTTAGAAAGCCACCTATCTCAGCCAGCTTTTCTTTGTTTGGCAGCACCGCCGACCATGCCAGCAGCTCAACAGTTTGCCCGGAGAGCGGCCAATGAGCCTGATCCCTCGGGTCATTCAACATAGTGATAACGCGCTTCTGGCCGACGGCGTTGCTGCTTACCTTCACACGATAAAGCGGCGCGGCGTTATCAAAGCCCCATGTGAAGCGTGTCGCGTCTATTAACTGCACCCGAATCGCCTGATTCTCGGCGCCAAGGTATCCGCCTCCGACAGGCGGCGAGCAAAGATCGGCAGGGTTGGTTCCCTGGACGTAGTCGACTGTTAACTTTGTGTCCACCACGAGCTCGTTCTCTTCGTTGATCGTCCCGGGGTGAGTGGCTTGCTTGAATGATTGCCACGCCGTGCTGCAGTTGGTTCCCGTCACGCCGGGCGCAACATGCACACGTCTCATCAAGCGCATGCGCGTTGAAGTATCCGGGCCGCCCAGGGCCACTTCAAACAACTCGGTGTCCTCAACCGCCGAGACCGGCTGGAGCCATGCTTCCAGATATATGAGATCGAAGTGCGTACCGGCTTGGAGGGGAATCCTCACGGGCGCACCGGAGGATTGTAGAAAGTCAGATTGCGTCTGGAACCTTTCGACGTGGTCCATCTCGAGATGCAGCCCGCCCAGATAAAACGTGCCGGGGTTGATGGCGAAATCGATGCTGCCGTTTGACGTAAACTTCAAGTCTGAAACCAGGAACCCGTCGTCGGGCGAAGCGGCCGCGCCGATGATGTCTACGCGCGAGCGCCGTTCGTCTTCGCCATGCAAGCGCTCGTTCTCATTGTGATCATCGTCGACGAAGACTCGGCCCTGTTGCGCGCGAACTTCCTTGTAGTGTTTGCGGAAATCAGTCGAAGATCTAGAGATGTCATTGGTAGCCATAACGAAGTATCTCCTACGTCTCAAAGATGAATACAGGGATTAAGCCGAAAGGCATGAACTCATCGACTTTCGCGCGCAGCCCCTCGAGCCGGATCGGGTTGAGAAGGCTGCTGAACGCTCCTATCTCTGAACCGTTCTCCGCGCCGGTAAGCAGTCCCTGCAGAGCCGTCTCGCTGAGCTGCGCGTAGCCCGGCTGCCCGAAGATGCGAGATGTAAAGAAGTGATTTGTGTCAGTGATGAAGGGAGACTCATAAGGATGCGGCACGCGGCTCCCCTCCAGTGCCGCGCTGAAGCGGAAGCATCCGTTCTGCGTGTCGGTCACATTTGCCGAGCCGGGGAAGGGCGGGGTTCCTGGTAACGGCTGGCCGACGATCAAAGCCTCAGAGGCGTTGAGGCGATCAATCTTGATTGCTCCAAAGACCGTCGTGCGAAACATCTCTACTTCGCCCGTCGGCATGTCGATTGCCGCGACCGCCGGATTAATCGACTGCACTATTGAATCCTGCACGGTGAGTTTTTCAACAACTCCCGGCGACTGAATGCTGATCGGGCCGGTGATCGAATGATCGATCACGAGGTGCTGGATCGCGGCTTCGATGACGAGCGTCAGCGGGGGGAAGTTCGGAATACCTTGCGCGTCGACGCCGCCGGGATCGAGCGTGCAATGGCGAATAGTGACCTGCTCGAAATTGCCGCGCAGGACGAGAGAGAAAGCGCTCGCGCCGCCGATCCAGAGACCGTCGAGGGTCATGAAAGAACCCGTATTGGGACCAGAACCAAGTTGCCAATTTGATGCCAGCCGGACATAAGGCCGCTCAAAGTTTGCCGCCTGCACCTGAGTATTTCGAATCCCGCTCTTGTTGGCGGCGCCGCCGAAAGTCGAGCTGTCGCCAAGCTGCGTGACGGCTTTGACGGAGCTGGTCCCGAAGCCAATGTCCTGGGCGCGGATGGCGGCGCTGTTGAACAGGACGGGCGCAGTCGGGGTTTCGATAAAGGCGCTTCGGTCGTAGGAGCCCGCGCCGATGTCCGCTGAAAAACCATAGTTGTAATCAACCTTAAGCGTGGGGCCAGGGGCATTTCCGCGAAAGCCCAGACGCCCCAGCTCAGGATCAATGACCAGCCCATCGGTTGCCGGCGGAACCGTCCAGTTGATCAAATTCCCCGAAGCGATGAGGTCACTCTTGACTTCAACCCCCGGAGCCGTTTCCACGCGGACGGATTTCGCAAGCAGGACGCTTTTGCCGCAATCCTCGATCAGCGCGCCTTGCAGTATCGCTCGCATAACATTGTTCGGCAGCGCTCCAACAGAACGGCGTAACGCCGCCTCGCTCGTGAATGTGATATTGCGCAGCTTGCGCAAAGCATCGGCGCTCGTTTGACTCAGGCTGAGGCTTGGATCGTCGATGAGTCCGCGGATCAACGCTTCATGGATTACATACTCAGCATGACCCAGCACGCGGCATCGCATTGGCGCGGGAAGTTCCCATTCCCGGGAAGAACGCCAAGCCTCCCAGCCGAAGTCCTCGCCGCGGCTGCGGCCCATGAAGAGCGGAACGTCTCGACCGGATGGATCAAAAGTGAACGAAAGATTGTCGGGGCCCGGCATCGGAACGACGCCATGCAGCTCGCGGCTCGGGAGCCGGTAGAGATGGAACCCGAGCTTCGGAATATTGTAACGGCCATCTCTGCCGTGCTGCTTACGCAGGTCCGGGGAATAAAAGTACTCGTCGAATGGACCGTCCGCGAGTTCAGCGCCTCGAGGTGGTCGAAGGTCCGCGTATCCGCCTGCAGGCGTCACGGTGAAGCGCCCGAAGCCGGCAGGCGGCTTCGGATCCAATGCATGAAAAGTCCTCGCAAGGCGGCGAAACTCTTCGACGACGACGCCGTCCCATCCTGCGATGTCGCTGATCAACTCCTCGAGTACGCGGAGAGTTCCCTTGCGGCGGCGATAATAAATCGTTTTTGCTACATCGACTCGGCGGCCTCGCAGATTGAGACTAGACACAAGCCGCGTGCCGACGAGATCCGCAATGTAAGGAATTGCCCATGAATCGCACAGATCTACGAATTGATCGTCCCATAGGCGATCGTTGCTTCGCCGCAGGTACGCCGCCTGCCCGGCTACGATTTCGACGATCGAGCGCAGAACACCCGGATTCTCCGCCAGCCCATCCTCTTCACGATAGAAGGCGGGGATCAGCTCCCAGAGCTTCTCCGCAAAGTAGATTTTGAATTTGTCGTTGGCTTGATTACCCATTGGCGCCTGCCTTTCCGTTCAGCAGCAGGGCGCCGTTTTCGAGATCGAAATACTTGCCGGCGCCCGGCGAGAGGCCGAAAGGGTCGAAAGGCGTTTTATTCCAAAGGAGTCCGGTAACCGCGACCGCGCCCGGAACAGCAAGCACGACCTCGAAGATCCGGCTTCGAAAGAGCGGCATTCCGATGCCGATTCGCTCGGGCGCCAGCAACCCCGTCGTTGTGTCCATAAGCGCTGTGCGCACCGCCGCGAGGACGTCGGCTTCCAGGCGGCGAGGGTCTATCTCGATTGCAATGGAAAGTTTGGGTAAGTCGGCAGGTTGAGCCGGGACACGTACAGGCTCCGCCGGTGCGGCCTCAATGGGCGTGGCGGGATCCGTCAGGCTGCGCACTCGTTGGGAGACTTTCGATGCCAGCGTTTTGTCGCCGACATACCAGATTTGCACGACGGGCCTCTGGCGCTCTTGATTCCAGAGCCACTCTGCGCGCACCGCTCGGACACCTCCCACGGTTGCCGCCGCGACCTCCATATCCTGAATTGAAACGGCTCGCCCCAGCAGAAGCGCGGAGCGGGGCGCATAGGTGCGTAGTCCCGAGGCTGACTCGGCGTCATCGCCGCCCGATGAGCCCAGCGGATTCCGAATGCTTTTGACTCCCTTGATTGCCTTACCCAGTTGATGAATTGAACCCGCGGGCGGGCTTGCTTTGCCGGCGCCAAATCGGTAACTCGCAACGATATTGTTGGAGCCCGTGACCGGGCGGGAACCACGAACGCCGTCGCCAAAAGTGATCGTCGATTCACCATCGTCGTCCTGCCTGACTACGTAGACCTCAGCCGTCGATGCCACGCCGAAAAACGATCGAACCTCGGTCCAACGTACGCCGCTGACGTAGACCATCAAAGTGCTGGCGACGCCTGAATCATTTCCGGCGGCCGGCGACTGTGTGTAGGTGAGCGGCTTCTTCTTCAACTTGAAACTTTGATTGGGAATCGAGGCATCGCCGCTGCCGAGAATCTCCGAGGGTACTCTCTCGCCACGGCTCGCTCTCGCCACGTTTCCATACATCGAGACCGGCGCGGCCAGAGACTGAGGCAGTGTCGATGTCTGATCGAGCGTCACGACGCCGGTCGAGAAATCGATCGCTCCGGTGGTCTCAGCGCCCCGGTTGTTTTTGTCTTCGAGAAGAAAACGATTTCCCGATTTGCCGTCCTGCGGTTGTTCGAAAGGAGGCGCGAGCTGCAGCCCCTGCTGTTTCAACGGGCCTATGGTTGTAAGAGCCGGCGCGACAACGGTCCCGGCGTTGATGAACCCATAGTGGATAGTGATGTCGTTAGAGTCGTCGCGGTTTAGGTTGGTCTGCCCCAATCGTGTCTTGCGGCTTGGCTTGTTGATGGGGGCATCGAGCGTTATCTTTGTGATGGGTACGGATATCTTAGGCGGAATGATCGTTCCGGCGGGGTTACCGTCCTTGTCATGAATTTCTGTGTTGCCCACAGACGGCAATGACCCTTGATCGTCAAAGACCTTTTGGGTTCTGAACCACTGCAGGTTTCCATTCTTCTCGATAACTATCGCAGCTCCTGATTTCAACTGCCGGTAGACGGCATCGAGGGCCAACTCCGGTGGCTTGATAAGCCTTTGCGTCTGAGGAAGGCTCAGCGCGGACGAGGAAACGGGAATAGATGTAATGCCCAAACTGGAAGGCAGAGCGGTCTGCACAGGGTTTTCGCCTCGCCAAAGTAATGCCGTCTGTGTTGGCGTAGTGAGCTTGATCCGAGCAAGCGCGGTGTTGCGCGCCAGGTTGATTGGTTCATGTTCATCCCACTCGATCTTTTTATAAGTAGCACCGTCGCTCGCCCGATAGTTGCTGACTCTTGTGACCACCCGGGCTTGCGTTTTCGAGGGATCGCCGGTTACTTCTAAAAGAAAAATCTGATCGGGTTTCAGCTTCGCGGTAGATGGCGCAAGCAAGAGTGACGCTACAACCGCCGGATCAAAGTCCGCATTGAATTCTTCAAACAAGACTGATGATAAGGTAAACGGCTGGCTCAGCTTCGCGGCCGACGGAGTGGCCAAGATCGACGGGTTGGCCAAGATCGACGAAGCTGCAACCGCGGCTGGATTCCCCGGGCCGTCAATCGTCGTCGGACGAGGAGCGACGACCTTCCACTTGTTCAAAAAAGGATGAGCTCTTGTATCTGCCTCGAGCTCGAAGACCTGGGGCGCGCTGCCGGTAAAGGCGCCTGATCGAAATGACGCACCGGCCGGCAACGTGATGGGTTGCCGTCCATCGGCGAAAACCGCCAGGTCAACCGTGGCCGCGCTTGCAGGGCGCGGAATGTAGCCAAGCAACCCGACCAGCTTGCGCAGAGATGGCCGCAGCCGCGCAGTGCGCAGATAAGATTCGTTGGCGATCACTTCATCATAGAAAGAAATGCTGTCGCAGACGTAAGCCCACATCTCCAGCAGCATGATGCCGAGGTCATCGCTGCTCCGAGCACGCCAATCCGCAAGCGCCGGTTGCTCCCCGATTGACGAGAGCATCGCGGTGCGAAACTCATGGAACGTGGCGATCTGGCGCGGCAGGCTCTCGAGCCCCGCCGGGATGATAAGCGGCGGCGGAAATACTATTTCATCGCAGGGGCAGTTGAAGTTCATGCGCCGCCTTTCATCACCAGTCTCACTGAACCGCGTTCTGGGAACAGGGGATCATTCTCGACGCTGATCACTTCGGTGTGGGCCGGACCGTAAGTCAATTCATTGAAGGCGCGCCAGTCGAACCAACCGCGCCGCCGCATGCGCATTCCTTCAACCGCGCGCACCCCCGGAACCTCCTGGATCACCGCCTCTAATCGAGAGCGTTCAATCGATGTTCCGAAGGTAAAATTGTCCGGAGAGAAGAAGCCAGAGCGCGGGCGAAGGCCGCCGGCGCCGAACAGAGTTTCCAGCACGCGCTCCTTCACTTCACCGCGGTAAGCTGACGGCGCGACGCAGATGGTGATCTCCACATCCAGGTTCGCATAACTCGGATTCATCATATAAGCCGGACGCCCCGCCTGCCGGAAGCGATCGACCTGGTTATTGAGTTCAACGCTTTGCGCGGGAGTGACGGTGACCGCGCCTATCGGGTCGGGCGTGACGAAGGCGGTGAGCCAGCTCCCGGTCCAACGAAAAGCCGCGCCCGCCCGTTGCACCCACGGCAGACGCTCGGCGGCTTCCGCATAATCTTCCGGGCGGACCGCGCGGAAGGTCAGCGCTCGAAACGCTTCCGGGGCGAGCTGTCTTATTTGTTCGGGAGTCTCAGGGTCGAGTCCGTTCCTTGCGGGTATTGGATTGGTTACGGAAACTACAAACGACTGCTGGACCGTGTACTGCGTCAGAGTGTCCGCGGCTACGTTGCCGCGTGCCCCACCCTCGAGCCTATAGCTGACTTCAAAGATAGTACCGGGCGCCGGCACTTCACCGAACTCGCCATCGCCGAAACGGATCGTCTTGCCGGCATCGGAGGCGTAATCCTGATGCACGATCTCATTGCCGATTCGCTGATAGCCAACCACGCGGCGCCAGCTCCCATCATCGAGCGTGAAGACTTTGTCACCGGACTGCGCGGAGTTTGTTCCAAGCAATGCGCGCCGCCAGATCCATTCGACGCCGGTTGCCACTTCAGTGAGACGAATCTCCGGCGTTGAAGTACTCGGAGAATCACCGAGCCAAACCAGGTTCTCTTCATCCGAGCCCGGCAAACTGAAGAGATAGGAGACTGAGCGGTCCGGCCCTTCGCGTTCAATGGCGGACGGACATTTCATTTCGTCGCCGGATGGGCCGATAGTGAATTGCCGCACGTGTCTTGCGCCCGCCGTCGCGGGCAAGAGATTCGCGTGTACGCGAAGCGCTGTTAGATCCATCTCGAAGGGCGTTGCCTGTTCCGGCTCCCATACCAGGCGGGTAATGTCCCCCCCAAAGACCGAATCGGTTTCATGGAGGACGGCTATCAATCGCACCATCCAGGAGCGCGGGGCAACGCCCGGATTGAGCGGCCTGGTTTTCAACAACAACCATTTGCCAGGCTCTTTATCGGGCGGCAAATCATCGAAATGCTTAAGCTCACTTTCGTGATTGCCATTGATGTAGAGTTCCGTCGAGCCGATGGATAGGCACAAATCGTTATCGTCCCACTGATGCGGACACAAATCACTGAGCGTCGCTTTAACGTTGTAGAGTTTCCGATTCTCGCGATTGGCGGCGAAAGATTCCGACAAGCCATGCCCAACCTCGAATTGCATCCTCGCACCGACGGGCAGCCCGGTAACCGGATCAATGGGCCCCGCCTCGACGACTGGGTCCCCTGCCTTCACATCGCCATCGGCATTGACCTGGAAGTCGAGCCACGTCGAAGCACCCAGACCGTCGTGTATGTCGTAATCGACAAGCCTCGCGAGTCGACGCATTGAGCGGCGCTCGGCCGCCGTCTCGAGGTAGGCTTCGCGGCCGATGCGATCCTGATAATACGCAAACTCATCACCGAGCGCGCTCATCACCTCGGCCAGCATCACGCCCACGTCAGCCTCGAGGCGATCCTTCCAATCCGGATAGCGCTGGGAAGCGAAATCGAGCAGGGCCTGGCGAAAGCTCCAGAAATCACGCGCCGTGTAGTCAATCGGAAAGTCAACCAGAGCTTCCGGCGGACACTCGTGCGCGGCCGGTTTGCAATCGAGATCACTCGCGCAATTCGCCTTGAAGCTGAAGGAGACATCATTGAAGAACCGATCAACGCGCGAATCTTCAATATGAAGCCGATAGCGCGAGAAGTCGCCGGGATGTGCTGTCGTAACGCGCAAAACGTCGCGGCCGTCGTAAACGTTGAGCGCCAGGCCGTCGTTTCGCAGGAGATACTTCCTGTCGGTCTCATCAATCGCCCATCTTTTTCCGATTTCCTCTACCGTTATCCGGGCTTCGGTGGAGAGAGGCCTGCCTCTGTTCTTAAACTCCTCACGTAGCGCATCGGAAATATTCTTCCCATCCAGCCCATTGACGAGTTTGATGTTGACGCTAAACAGGAGCCGTCCGTCGACTACAACCCATTGGATATTCGTTACTGGCACTTCGGGCAATCGCTCGCCGCCCGACGGGCTGTAGATGCGGATGGTGCTCGCATCAACAAGATTGAAGAGAGGGACGGTTAACATGACCGGCGAGCGCAGGAAATAAATGTCGAGAGTGGTCTGATCGAAATGAACGTAAACAAAGTCAATCCCGCTGACCGCTTTCTGATTCGGCTTTAGAAGTTCTTCGAGTCTGTCGCGCACTTCCATCAGATCGTCACCTCCAGATTCAGATAGCGACGCTCTTGCCGCGCCTTGATCAGGTACACGATTCGAATCTCCATCACCTCATTTATCGCTTTCACCTTCACATCGTTGACGTCGATCACCGAACCAAGCCAACGCCTGAGCGCTTCGAAGATCGAGACCTGCGCCAGGCTCGCCGAGATCTCGCTGTTGGGGGCGAAGATCATTCGCTTCAATCCGCAGCCAAAGTCGGAACGGTTGATGCGTTCGCCGGGACTGGTGAAAAGCACCTGGCGAATCAACTGATCGACGTGCGCATCGTAGCCGGACTCTTCCTGCAATCGGCCAAGCGCGGCGTCGATCGCGATTGGATAACGAATGCTGGTGAAGATTTCTTTCATTACTCGCTTTTCACTTTCACCTGGGTGCTGGCGATGGTGACCGGCCCCTGCGGAAGCTGCGCCGCGTTGAGGCACAAACCCTGACTTGCGGTGCTAAGCGTCTGAGGGCCGCCGACTTTAACTCGCAAATCAGTCACGATCCACTTCACGCTAAGGCATGGGCTCGCAACGTTCCCAACGAAGAATGGGCAGCCCAAGACGATGAACGTGTCGGCGGACGTCGCCATCGGCGTGCTCGTCGCCTTCACTCGCGTGTTCGAGCTGATTATTTGGACTGCGCCGCCGTGCGGGCATTGCAGGGTCGCAGACGTAATCAGACTGTTTCCCATTTCGCCTTTTAGGCTACTTCCAGAGCGCCGTCGTTAACCTTGACGCCCGACTTTGTGACCTCAACTTTGCCGCTGCCTTGCTCGCTCACGATGCCCGCGCTGCCGACGGTGAGCTTGGCCTGTCCGCTTTCGGTTATCACGTCCTCGCCGACGGTGTAGGTGGAGTCGTTGCTCTCGGTTTTCACATCGTCGTCGCTGATCGTGATCTTTGACTCAGCGGTGTTTTCGAGCAGCAATTCATCGTTGTCATCATCGGCCTTGATAGTGAGTGAATCGGTCTTCCATATTTTGATCGCCGGTCCCGTGGCGTCCTCCGGCAGTTCGCCGTCGCCCCAAAAACAGCCGGTCCACACAGGGTAAGATGAATCACCCGCCTCGAACTCGACCCAGACGCCGGCGCCCGCCGAGGGCAAACTATAGAACCCCACCTTCTCACCGGCGTACGGCACGCAGGGCATCGCCCACACTTCGAGTCCCGCAAGCACCGCCGGCACTTTGACCTTCAAACGTCCGCGCGTCGTCGGGTCTTCGTTGTCGGAAACCGTGCCCCGATACTTTCCGAAGTAGTGGCCTCGCACCCAATCGAGCAAGCTCTGCAGTCCTTCGTTCGACATTGTTTCGCCGTTCATCTCAAGCCCCCCAACCATTGCGAATCAACTCGACGTCCATGCGGTGCTCGGCAGCGTCTATGGTGTGGCGCACGCCGGAGACAAAATACTTGCCGCTGAAGCGGCTGCCCGCGCCGCGCAGATTGATGACCGTGTGCGCCCGGAGCAAACTCTTCAGCGCGAAGATCGTTGTCTGGCACGTGGCCCGGATGAACCAGCCCGCTTCGATCAACGCTCCTTCGCCGCGGCTCTGGAGATCTCCGGCGCCGTCAACCGCGGCGGCGATGTGAATCGAGCGCGTCTCGGTCGCGATTTCATCCAGTGCCTTCTCGCCCAACGAGCGCAGCGGCGACTTGCTGACGTCCCCGTCGATGTCCGACTTATCGTTGAGATCGAGCTGCGCGGCGACCACGCTCGTCGGCCGCTCGGAGTCCCAATTGATATCGAGAGTCGCCAGAGTGTTCGATTCGAGATTTATGATCAGGTCGCCTTCCGCGCCGCCGTCCACCGGAGGCCGCTTGCAGTGCGCGGTCTCAATTCCAAGCTCGTCGCAGGTGATCCAAAAGATAAAACCGTTGCGGCGAGCGAGCCTTCGAACGAACACCAGATCGGTGTCACGCTGAACCATCGTGTGTTTGGTTTCAAAGTGCCCGGCGTCGGTGGAGTCCACATCCGGCACGTAGCCGTACTGAGCGACGATCGCAGTCACGGCCTCGCTATCGGTGACATCGGACCAGAGAGTTGTCTTCGTTTCGCGATCCATGGCAATCGAAGTGTCAGAGCCCGAGACCTCGACGAATGATCCAGCGCCTCCGTGCTCGAGATGAATCTGCTGACCGGTCACCGGCCCTTTTACGAGGTAGTTATTCTTACCATCGACGGGAGCAATCACGGATAGCTCTGAACCGGCGTCGATGCGGCCGTCGACCAGCATCGGAAGATCACCTTCGCTGATGTCGATGTCATAGCGGATGCGATAAGTCGTCATCTCACCCATGCTTTCGTGCACCTCCACCGACACCGCGCCCGCGAGTTCCTGATCGGGCGACCCTCCAACGGCGATGGCGATTCCCAAACCCATTCAATCACTGTCCCTGTATTGAGCATTCCGCGCTTAGCGAGCCTTGCCCCCGGGAATCTCGATCTGGCGTTTCTCCGTCAGAGTCTCCGGGAGCATCGCATCGTTCAGCTCGCAGATGCGCCAGAAGCCCGCGGGGTCATCGAGATACTTCGCCGCGAGGTGATCCACTCGCTCACCCTGCCTCAACACGTGAGTCCCGAGCGTAGTCTGATTCGGATGAGTCGGCACCGGAACAACAGCGACCTGACGGCCGCGATGATCCTTGGCGGTGTAAGTTTGAAGCCGGACGTACCGGCTCTTCGGATCGAACATTGATTCTCCTAGAATGGGAGCAGGCCCATTGACTCGAAACTGTTGACGAGGTTTGCCGCGGACAACGCCTGCTTCTGGCCGCGTGTGTAGAGGTAGCAGGCCCTGGCAATTTTGACTTCTGCACTCTTGTCGTCTTTATCGAACATAGCCGCATCAAGAACCCTCAAGTCCAGCGTCGCCTCAGCGTGGATTGGATAGAGCGTGGGCGAATAGGCTTGTTCGTCAACCGAAAAACCGGTGATGCGCACGGGCACAATGCGTCCGGGGCCCCAGAAGAAAAGCACGACAGGAACCTTGGTGCGGGAAATTACATCCACTTTTGGTCCGCCAGTCAGACTGTTGAGAGCCTTTAGCAGCGGACCCTCACTTTGGGTCGGATACAACAGCATCTCAATCGCTGCAATTCGGTCGGCGATCCCCGAGAGCACCGCGACCGGATGGGTATGGGGTTCTTCGAGTGCGTCTGCCGCATCGAGCCAGAGCTTCAGACTCAGCGTCTCTTCGGGGTCGTACGCCTCCCCGAGCGTATCTTTAATCCGAGGGTCGTCTGTGTCCTTCTTCGAATACCAGGGCGAGAGTTTGCGAGTGACGGACTCGGGGTTGTATTGGAAGACAATGATGTTCGGAACAGGAATCGGGGTGGCCGCGTCGAACCGAATCAGCGCGCCTTTCAATAGTTTTGGACTTTGTGAATATCCGTTTGTCATGTTGATCGGACTTTCTTTGGTCTACATTCGTTGAGTTTCCACCAGTCTCTGTCTATTTGAAGACTTCGTTCAGGGCTGCAGGCTCGACGCAAATTCTCCGAGCCCACTGGCGAGCCGCCGCCTGGTATACTCCGGACCGAATTGCGGTCCGGCCACGGTCAGGATGCAGACCTGTGTCTGCTCGTCACGGCTCAAGTGAACAACTTCTCCGCTACTCCACGTTTGATATACATCCGTTTTGCTCCTCGTGGAGAGATCAAATTCACGACGCACTGAATCCCGCAGATCATCCCAACGCGTCGTACAATTCTGAAAAATGAACTGAAGACCCGCGAGTCTGCCGTCTTTGCTGAGAACGCGTATGAAGGCTTTGCGGCCGAATGCTTGAACGGAATGAGCGTAATCTGAACAGATGTCAAACCTTGGATAATCTTCCGATGGCTCCGACTGCTTGCAAGCGACACCGATTTGGGCCGCGGCAGTCTCGGTTTTATCTCCCCACCTGACGCCGACTGCTCCTTTTGGTTTACCCATCCAACCTCCAAAATCAGTCAACAAGGAATCCTTCTAATGCTTGCCGCTTGTTCCTTGGTTGATCAACGTCTTTAGTCGCGCCAAGCGCTCAGTATTTAACCCGTTCCAGATATCGTCATTTGTGACCCGCACTCCGTGAATCCAGTCACCCTTCCAATCGTGCCCCTCGAGTTCCTTGTAAATGACCGGGCGCTCGGAAGCGGGCGCTGTCTCAAAGATACTGATCACCAGTTCTTGTTCATCCGACACGACACGACCTTTTATCAACTCGCGTATATAACCGACGCGCGCTTTGGTCGTCATTCCTGCGAGGCGGCCTGCTTTCTGAAGCTCTTCGCCGGTTTCGAGGGATACATCGTCTCGGTCTGTCGAATGGAGCCCGTAGTTCGGCGCCCAGTTGATTATCGAGAGGAATTCTGTCTTCGGTTTGTCAACCAAAGGCTTGACGAACCCTTTCAAGTAGGCCTGTCGTGGATGTACGTCGCCATCATCCACCTCGGGGAATTGCTGAGCCAAATCGTCAAGCGACATGCGGATTTCCTGTCCGGCTTGTAGCATAGCCGTAAAGCGGCTGCCGACCGTAGGCCCTGTTGTTCCGACCATCGGTTTGCCCCACAAACTCTCGAAATTCGGAGCCTGCCAGTTCTGTGCAGCTACGTCAGACGTGGGCTTCGGCAGTTTGCTTTCCGCAACGTAGTTATCGGCAGGCGCGTGCGTTGCCTTTCGAACAGCCACGTAAAGGCCTCCGGAGTTTTTGAATTTCGTTCCAGACTTTCCGATTCTGAAAGCCTGCTCAACGTCTTTTATTCCTGCTCGCATCGCTTGCACGGCTTTGCGGCGTGTCACGTTTGTCGGATTAGGGTCGTCCAGGTGTGAGTCGCCAAAGAGCATTTGATCTTTCCCAATACTCAGCCCCGCCTCGTTATCGAAGTCATGAAAGACCTTTGTCACAAGATCCCCAAGGGTGAGTTGAGGTAGGCTTGCTATTTCCGGTTTCTTCATCTGCTTATCTATCTTTTCGTAGATAACCTGAACGCTAACGGCGGCGGTCGCAAGGTTGTTCTCCTTCTCGTTTATGTAAGTAGCCACATCGAGGGCCATCTTATGCAGTAGGTTGTACCAAAACAGCGGATACAACGAACCCCAGTATTCACGTATTTGTCCAGCGGGCGTGCGGACATGCCCGGCGGAGAAAGCGTCTGATAGGAAATGCTGTGCCGCCGCCTCGCGCGCCATCGCTAGTGAGATGTTGCCTTTGGTCACTCCGGCTTGGTAAGCAGCCCGCAACGCCGATTCGTGCAGACTTCTATACTTTGAACCCGCGCTCTGCTCGGGCCCAGGCAGGGGCTTACCAGCGGCGTCTCTGCCGCGGGGAGCTGCGAAGTGGGGGGTGTTTGTCGCAGCTAATTTCTGGTAGCGTTTCTGAACCGCGTTTCTGACCTCTTCTGAAAACCCGCTTGGATAAAAGGCCCAAATCCCGCCCCAGAACCGTGGATCAAATTGCTTGATCAAGTAAAGCGCGTAAATAATCTCATCCCGGGTACCCGCTTTCTTCCCATGGTCGCCTGGAATTCCAGCCAACAACTCAAGTTCCCACCATTCAAAGTAGTCTCCGGTCAACGCGACCACATCGCCGAATTGAAGCTCGAACTTTGTACCGGGCTTCAGCCCCCCGACGTTCACCATAGCCGTGCCGCTCGCTTCGTTACCGAGCGACCGGTGTTCCTCAGACTCGAAGCGTTGAATCTTGCGTTCTACCCTTCCAAAAGAAGTGGCAGATAAGATCTTCCCGGCACTTCCGCCCGACACGACCGTGCGCGCCACCAAATCTGCTTCCTGTTCGTAGCGCTCCTGCGAATCAGGGCTGAGCACCAAGCCACCATCTCCGCACTCACCTTGTTGCACAACGTGCGTCAACTCATGCGCAAGCAGGCGTTTGCCCGGCGAGGTATCCGGTGCGAATCTCCCGGTGTTAAATACGATCTGACTTCCTACCGTATATGCATCGGCGTTGAGCGCGCCCGCTGAGGCCGCCGCCTTCGCATCGGTGTGAAGGCGCACGTTGCTGAAGTCGTATCTGAAGCGCGCCTCCATGAATGCCCGAGTTGCCGCATTGAGCTGCCGACCAGCCGAATGCATCACTTCCGATACCATCGACGGCACAGTCGAAGAACCAGCTTCGTTTGAAGCCTGGCGCTCGGGGAACACCCCCTTCTTTTCTCCCGGCTCGAGTGGCGGCGCTGCCTCGTTAGCCTGTTGCTCAATTGGCTCTCGCTGACTTTGCTGTCTCATCAGGATATGATTGCCGGGAACACCGCGCATGCGTGTAAAGACAGAGGAGGATGCCGGACTACATTTTGGCGTCGACGCCCTGGTGATCTGTTGGTTCTTCACAGTCATAAAAGTTCTTCGAGAACTACTCTGCTATCAGCGTCGTCTTAATCGCGATTCTCCCCACCAACAACTTCCACGTGTGTCTTGGGGTGAGCGACTTGATATTGCACTCGAACAAACATGCCTGCGTCCGTTACGCCTCCTGTGGTGGATATCCACCGGTCCCATAATCATCCATTGGTGGAACGATTATGATCACTGGGGCTATCAAGGCTTTCCCAATAGAACCCAATACTATGAGCGCGATTTCGGCCGCCACCCCAATTCCAGTGGCAATGGTTCCAAGTTTGAGAAGCTGCTTAATCGCCTTTGGATCGAGCGCCGGAGCTGAGACTGGGTGACCAACTCGCTTTGCTGGAATGGGTATAAGTTCCATCATAAGCTGTACACGCAGTTCTCCGGTCATCTTCATACGGCCCACGATTAAATCAGGCGGAGCGAGCTTGCTTGACCAGATGAAAGTCGAAGGTGCCTTGAACTCGAAAGACTGGCTCTTGTGCGGGCCGAATCCAACTTCCACGCTCGAAAAAGATATGTCTTTGATACTACTTCCCTTCGTGAACTTCAGACTCGTTCCAAACTTCTCGAAATCCAAACTCAGATCATCTTTGGAAACAGTCAAAACGCTCCTTGCTGGCGAGAGCTTTACGTTACCAATGAGGGACAGCGAGTGTTTGATGATGTAATTGGGAGTGACCTGCACCCCCTTTTGTTCGACGAGAACCTTCTCCTTGCTGATACCGGGCAGAAAGGCCGGGGGAGTCCCTGTCCCGAGACCTGCGGATTTTTTCGGGGACTTCTGTTTTTGGAGAGCCAGTTGGGCGGAGGAAACGGCCATCGGAGTTGTCTGGTGACCCATTGCAAGGTCGGCTCCGCGATCCGCTTCCGCTTCTAACTCACGTGATTCGTTAGCGGTCAGCCCGCGGCCAGTCGATGATCGCAAGGTCTGTGAACTTTGTTGTACAACATGTCCCAGCTCGTGGGCCAAAAGACTTCTTCCCGCAACTGTCCTCGGCGCGTAATGTCCAGCACCAAAGACAACATTGTCGCCTACGGTATACGCCAGAGCGTTTACCGCCTGTGCCGACTCGGCGGCCCGCCCGCCCGTGTGAACGCGCACCCGAGAGAAATTGTGGCCGAAGCGCGCTTCCGAAACTGACCGTGTTGCTGGATCGAGCGGTTGACCGAGTGAATGCAGAACTTCGTGCACAATCGGCGGAACACTCGAAGCCCCGGCGTCCTTCGAAGCTTTTCTTTGGAGAGGCTGCTCCAAACTCTTGATGTGCGCAGGTCTTGGTGTTGTTTCATCAGCCTTGCGCTGAAAGGTTGCTCGATCCTTTCTCATATTCGTGTGATTGCCGCCTCGACCGCGGACGCGATTTGTCACGGCGGGCGCTGCTTGAGCGCGTTTCGCCGTTGCTTCCTTTGTGACTTGTTGACTCTTCATGTTCATTTGAGGTTTTCCAGAATTGCTCGGGCTATTAGTCTCGCGAGTTGATCCTGAGGTGTTCCTTGCCGAATGCTCACCCGCATATCGAGCGCGCCCAGGTGCTCGCGCCTTCCGTCTGAAGGAAGAGATTGCGCGATGTGTTCCGCGACGTCGGCTCCCAGGCGCGTGACTTCTTCACGGCTCAGTCCGGCAATGCGCAGATGAAGCCGATCGATTTGAACCGTGTTGCGCGTCATCTCTTAGCGTCCTCTTGTCTAAGCATTCTCATGTTTAAGCATCCTCTTACGGTCGCGACTTCCGAGCGCGCGGCCTTCTTTCGTAAGCTCTCGCTCCAACCCACGAAGCACATGAGTCATCTCTAGAGTCTGGTCCGCGCGCTTGGCGATGAACATCGCTCCCAACACCGCAAACTTGATCTGCGCTCCGGTCACCTCGATGCTTTCGGCGAGCAACTTCAAATCGTCGAGCATCGTTTCGGATCGTTCGCTCCCCGCGAGGCCGCCGATTACTTTTGTCCAAATCTCCAGGCGCTGCGCTACGTTCGGCTTCTCGAAATCTATGACGAAGCGCAGGCGGCGAATGAACGCCGGATCGATGTTGTGCTTTTGATTGGTAGTCAAAATCGCAATGCCGGGAAACGATTCGATGGCTTGCAGCAGGTAAGCCGCGTCGGTGTTGGCGAACTTGTCCTGAGCGTCGCGGACTTCATTCACTCGCTTGCTGAACATCGCGTCGGCCTCGTCGAACAGCAGCACCGCGTCCATGTCGGCGGCGCGTGAAAGGATTCGCTCGAGGTTCTGTGATGTTTCTCCGACGTATTTGCTGACGACGCTCGAGAGGTCTATTCGAAACAAATCATGCTTGAGGCTCGCGGCGATGACTTGCGCGGCCATGGTCTTTCCGGTTCCCGGCGGACCGCCCAAGAGCGCCATCAATCCTCGCCCCTGTGGAAACATTCGCCGGGCGTGTTCCTGTTCCCAAAACGCCGCGCGCGTGCGGGCTTCGAACACGATGTCCTGAAGCGTCTCGCGCAAAGGCGCAGCCACGACCAGGTCATCCCAGCCGAACGGACATTCGAGCAACTGCGCGAGATTCCCGAGCCGCGTTCGAGCCGAGAGACGAACGCGCTCAACCGCTTCCTGCGGGCTGGAGACTCGAGCGCGAGCTGCATCGGCGATGTCTCCGACGTGAACTCGATAAGACGACGCGAGCGCATCGAATTCATCCTGCGGCCATTCGCTCGAAGCCGGAATGTAGTCGCGCCAGAGCTGCTTGCGTTCTTCAATGCTGAGCGCGGGCATCTTCATTTTGCGCTCGACCACGCCCGAGATCGGCGCCGGTTCGTGCGCTGAATCACAGATGATGAACTGCAGCGGGAACATTGGAACGCCGGGCACCCAAGGCCTGCGCGAGAGGCTTTCGCCGATCCACGCGAGTGCGCGACGTTCGAGGTATGCGTGCCGTTGAGCTCTCACGAATACTCGAGGCCAGGCAATGTCATCGATTTGATCGGCTTCGATCACAAGCAAAGGAAGCCCAAGCGCGGCGCCGATGGTTGCGGCAAGAGTGCGCCGCCCACTCCCAGGAGCGCCGCTAATGGTGAAGCGCAATCGATCGGGCGACTCTGCGTGAATAGTCCGGTTGATGAACTCTACGTTCTCACGCACGGGCCACGACGCAAGCGCCGGCTGTCGGTCGTAGATCCGCGCGATGCCGACGAGCGATTCGTCGAGCGCGTGCTCACCCGCAAGCCAGTCACGGATCTGCGGGTCGCACGCGAGCGCGCGAGGCTCGCCCGCGCCCATGTCTTTTGCCGAAACCAACTCCCAGCGAAACAGCGGCGACTCAGCGCTCCACACGCTCGAGCGTCCGTAATGAAACAAACGCGCCGCCAGGTCTTCGGTGACGTAAGCGCGGCCCGTATGGTCCTGCAAATAAGCGCACACACGTGCAAGCGACGGGTCGAACGCGACGGCGGCGCAGGCTTGAAGCAGGTCCGATTCTTCGACGCTCAACCCGAACAGCGTATTGATCTGAGCAAGCCGAGACGTGTGATCGCTTGCGAGAGATGCTTCAATCTCGGCAAGCGCAAGGTTGTAGCGATGAGACGATTCATCCTGCTCGATCCACGCCGCTTCGGCTTGAGGAGAGTCGCGATCGGCGAGATTAGCTTCGATCTCGCCGTGGCTGATGGCGGCTCGAGTACTCGGGGCTCCTTCTTCGCTCCACAACTTTTCGAGCCAGCCGAGCCGAAGCGTCGCGAGCAAACGGAAACGCGCCAGCAACAATTCAAGCTCCGGCGACAATTCTCCGGTGGCTGCGAGCCGCGGCTCCGGAATCGATTCGCTGATTGCGTTTTCTGCTCGCGCTGTCATGGCGCCGTCACCCAGTTAGGAGCGCTCTCGGCCCCGTTGATGATTAGTCGAAATGGAACGGTTTCGTTTGAGTTGATCCCGGGAATCGGAAAGCGTAATCGAATCGTGTTCGCATCGATCACCTCAAACTTGCCTAGTGCTGCTCCCGCGCCCAACGAACGCGGCCCGACGAATACTTCGATTGATTCGATTGTGGGTTTCTCTCCTTGCGGGACCGGGTCTTGAAATACAGCGCCCCTCACGTCGAACTCTCCGGTTAAGGGATCGCGAGTTATTGTGTTGTCTATCGCGTTATCGATCCGCGGAGTAACGATGAACGGCATCTCGTTTGAAGTCTTGATGAACGTCCGCATCTGGTTATCGGGACCCATTTGGTGCGTGGTCACTTTCGCGATCGCGGAGTAGATGCCAGGCAGAATCTTTGCAGGCCCCGCAGCCGGCTGAACGACGGCGAAAATCTGAGTGTCGGTTGCTGTCACCCCCCAATCCATCGGGACTTCGATGGGCCCGGTGAATCGCTTGTTCTTTATCAACAGAGTTGTTTGATCGCCTGTCAGATCCGATCCGAAGAAGATGATTTCGCCACCGGTGTTAGTGGTGAGATTTCGTACGGACACTTCAGCCGGCTGCGTTTCTACGCTCGCCGCTGTCCCGTCGGGCATTGTGAAGGTAACCGTCGCGCGGCTTCCGTCTAATCTCGGCGCGCCTCTTGTGAAAGTGAACACCCCGTACTTCAACACGCGTCCCGCGCGCAGGGTTGGCTTCTCCGGCTCGAGCAGGGCCACCGACACTTGATAGTAGACTGCAAGCCTGAGCCGGTGTTCGCCGGAGGTAGAGAAGTTCAGGGCTTCATTGTGCGTTATCGGCAAAAGGGAAATGCGGAAGCGATTGTCGGTGCGGTCAAGATCGCCCGCAAAGATTTTTGTGTTGGCAATCACAGTCGAATCGTCAACTACCGGGTAGTCTCTCAACGCTTTGATTGCCAGGCCTAACAACTGTTGTTCTCTCTGGATACCGGGGTCACCTGGCGTAGAGCTTCGCGCGCTGAGTTGATAATAGAGATTGAGTCCCATCGGTGTGTATCGTATGGGCGGTAGATCGGCAGACGGGGACGGAAGATTCTTGAAGTGTGCGTCTTCGGTTATGTGATACAAATACATTCCAATTGTGCTCTCTCCGGTCAGCTTGTCACGCGGCTCGGCAGACACATTCAAGACCCCCGGGGTGACACCGATGGGCCACGCCGGCGAGGCTCTAATGTATTTGTCAATCAAACTGATGAGCGCATCGGTGACGAGAGAAAGGTTGAGCAGCATGTCTACATTTGCCCCAAACCAAACCGTAACTTCGAAAGTGAACCCCCGGTGTTCGAACTCCGGCCCGAGCCGCCGTTGTGCGTCACCACTCGAACTACTTCACGAGGCGGAGAAGGAGCCGCCGCCACCACATCAACTCTCAGCTGGCCAATGACCAGGCGCGGCTCGTCCGGAATTGGAGCCGCGGACGGAACCGCTGCGGCACGCGGCTCGAGAGTCTGAGCTGTTTCTTCATTCAACCCAGTCAAACCTGATACTCGAGCCTTGCTTCGAACCGCTTCAACGCGTCGCGGCTCGAGCGTCGCGGCTCGTTCGTCATTCACATCTGGCAAAGCTGGAGATCGAGATTCGCTCCGAACCGCATCGGCGCGTCGGCGCTCGAGAGTTTGAGCCCGTTCTTCGCTCCGAACTGCATCGGCGCGTCGGCGCTCGAGAGTCTGAGCCCGTTCTTCGCTCGAGCCTTTAACTTGACCCGCTGTCCGAATGGCATCAACGGGACGTGGCTCGGTAGAGGGGGCCGATTCGTTGGTTCGGCCGGCACGAACGAAGCTTGAAGAAGCGCGTGTGGATCGTATGGCGTCTTCTTTACGAATGCGTATCTGCTGGGACACATCGCGGGGCAATCGGTTCGACCGGCCGGCATCGCCTCGATCGCCAGTCTCTTCCTCAGTTGCGAAAGGCTTCGACCCATGTTCAATCCGGGTCGGAGGCGCAAGCACATGCTCCCGCGGAGGAGCCACGCTGGGTTTCCTAAACTCATCCTTGCCGGGAGGCATAAGGTGCTTCTTCTCCTCGAGCACGGCTGTTTGCGTCATCGCCGGGTTGGCGCGGTCCGGCGTCTCGTCCGTGCTGCCTCTGCGCTTGTATTTAGGTGTCGTCTGAAAATCAATCTCATTTGAACTCGGACCGTTCGCTGTAGGTGACTCATGCGAAGTAGACTGCGTCTCGGCCGCCGGACGGCCCAATGCGACGGGCTCGGAAGCGGCCAGCGGTTCACTCGAGTGCTGGTGCGAGGCCGTGATTTGAGAGTCGTTGGAAGTTGCCTGCTGCCTGGAAGCGGCATGCGGCGATCGAGAGACAGGCAATTCGTAAGGTTCAGATGCGGCGGCAAAGGGATCAGACTCGCTTTCACTGATCATCTCGCTGCGCACAGACGGAAGGAGCGACGGCGCTACAGTGTTACCCGTCGCGCGAGCCGCGAGCCGCTGCAGATAGCTTGTCATGACCATTGCCTCCGTTGTGCTGAGATGTCCGCATCGATCAATTCGACGAAAGCGCGCCGCTGGCTCCGGAACAAACCGAGAATCTCGTTTAGGCTCCAGCCGTAGGCAATCGCCAGCCGGTGCACCTCTCGAGCCATCTGCTTGCGTTCCTGCTCGAGCGCGCGCAGCAGGTAATACTGCACATCAAAATGAACCGACTGCTTGCCGCCGCATTCAGGACACTGTGCGTCAAGATCGAGATCCAGAATCGGAGCGACTTCTTCCATTGCTTTCTGTACAGCTTCCAAATTGACGCTGTTCTCCGGCTCAATCAAACAACGCCCGAGCAGCGCGTTCTCGGCGTCTACGGGCGATAGTCCCGCAATCGCCATCTCATCCTCGCCCGTCGGCAAGCGAAACCGGACGCCGTTCGGAAGACGAAACGTTCCGTCAGGCCGCAACTCGGCGGACGATGACGAGGCAGAAGCGCTGAGCGCGGCTAGCAAGTTCTCGATTGTGAACGACAGGTCAAAAAGCTCGCCGCAGATCCTGCAGCGCATCGTGCTGTCAATGCGCGGGCCAAAGGTTCTTTCATAGACCGCCGCCAGCAGCCGATCGCGCTGGGATGCGGTCAACCTTGCCGCCTTCAATTCTTCGGCTGAGTAACCCGGCGCATTGACCAGGAGACGGTCGAGGAGACCGATTGCGGTCACGGTGTCCACGCCGCGAATGGATTGCTCGTCGAAGCCGTTCAACTCTCGAAGTCGAATACGTGACGGATCACCGGTGAGACCCAACGATGCTTGTTCCGCGGACATTGCATCGCCCTCGTTAGGTTTCAGTCGGCTCGGTCACCGCTACGTCGCGCTCCCAACCTTCGTTCTGAAGGACCAGGTGTTCGATGGCGATGACATGCGCATTAGCGTCGAGATCGGGAAGCGCGGTGTATTCCGAAACCCAGCAGCGATAGACCTTGTAAGACTTTGCGATGACGCCCAGCTCATCCAGGAAGTCGATGATGATGTCTTTGCGGAAGTTCTTGAGCGAGATCGCCGCGTCGCCATCCGTGGTGTAGATGAGATTGGCCCACTTCTCGAACTCAGGATCGTGGGTGACGCCGCGCTCGAGAGTGATCGGCTCAAACTTCCAGACGCTAGGAGACACACGCGAAGTGCTGGGATCGCCGCCTTCGCGATGGGTGACCGGTTCGGTCGAGCGTTTGAGAGCGCTGATCTTACTTACGCCGGCGACGTATTTGCCGTCCCACTTGATGCGGAACTTAAAGTTCTTGTAAGGATCGAACCTCTGCGCGTTGACTGAGAATTGCGCCATAGCTTAACTCCTTTCGTCTTAGACTTCGATTTGTCCGGCCATTTGTTGCAGGTAGAGAATGACAAACTCGGCCGGCTTGAGCGGAGCGAAGCCAACCCAGATGTTCACGATTCCCAGATTGCGATCATTCTGGGTTGTGGTTTCTTTATCGCATTTGACGAAGTACGCATCCTTGGGAGTCGTTCCCTGAAATGCGCCCTGCCGAAACAAGTTGTGCATGAAGGCGCCGACGTTAAGACGAATCTGTGCCCACAGCGGCTCGTCATTAGGTTCGAACACAACCCATTTCAGACCACGATAGAGGCTCTCTTCCATGTACAAAGCCAGGCGGCGAATAGGAATGTATTTGTATTCGCTGCCGAAATCATTGTCGCCGTCCATCGTGCGCGCGCCCCAGTTGACGATGCCGTTGGGGAAGATGCGGATGGTGTTGACGGCTCGGGGATTCAGGATGCCGTTCTCACCATCCGAGAACCGTTGTTCGAGTCCGATGACGCCACGCAGGTCAGCATCAGTTCCGGCGGGTGCTTTCCAAACGCCGCGAGTTCCGTCAGTGCGAGCGCACAGACCGGCAATCGCTCCGGCTGGGCCGATGTTCTTCTTCAGTCCGCCGTCGTCAATTGTGATGCGCGGGAAGAAAACCGCGCTGTAATCTTTCGCCAAGCCTATGCGCAACGCCCCGACGCCAGTTGTGGCTTTCTGCGCATTATCCCATGTCTTGGTGGGATCGGTTGGCGGGTCCATCAACAGGAACGCGCGCCGTTGCTGACAAAACGTGCTCGCTTCGCCGTACACCTGTTCGATTGGGATTACCGCGTCTGGCGGCAGCACCATGAGATTGAACAGATCCACTTCCTTGTCAAT
>Ga0137359_10000344_pt1 | contig 35065 bp, 35 predicted proteins | sample Mad1_40_16metaG_FD_108281 | JGI IMG/M metagenome (GOLD analysis project Ga0137359, IMG submission 108281) | Vadose zone soil microbial communities from Angelo Coast Range Reserve, California, USA - Mad1_40_16 metaG | ecosystem: Environmental > Terrestrial > Soil > Vadose zone | place: USA... | reverse complement strand
TTGCGCCCGGCGGGGGTCGAACCCACAACCTTTGGCTCCGGAGGCCAACGCTCTATCCAGTTGAGCTACGGGCGCGAGAGACCGCGATTATAATTCGCTGGATTGACAATCACAAACCACGCCTTGCTTTTTTGCGGTCTTGCAGCAGAGTGAACGCCCCTTCCCCTCCCGGAACCACGCTTATGAACCGCATTCTCGATATCATCGAAAAGGAGCAGCAGAAGGACGGCACCAAATTCAAAGTTGGCGACAGCGTCCGCGTACATACGCGCGTGGTTGAAGGAGATAAGGAGCGCATCCAGATCTTTGCCGGGATCGTGATCGGTCGCAAAGGTCGCGGTTTAAATGAAACGTTCACGGTGCGTCGAATTTCCTACGGCGAAGGAGTCGAGCGCGTCTTCCCGCTTCATTCAACACGCATCGCCAAGATCGAGATCGAGACCGAAGGCAAAGCGCGCCGCGCGAAATTGAATTATCTCCGTCGTCGCAAAGGCAAAGAAGCAACAACGGTTCGCGAGTAGCTCGCGAACGAAAAGCTGAAATTCCGAAACGCTGACACGCTGAAAGTCCGAGCCGGACTGGCGTCTATTTCAGCTTTTCAGTTTTCAGCTTTTCAGTATTTTGACTGCCGGATGTCCTATCGGCGCTGCGGATTTCGGTACGAAAAGAAATTGCGCGCCACCGGAGTCGTTCGAATTGCCGGCGTTGATGAAGCCGGACGTGGCGCGTTAGCTGGACCAGTTGTCGCCGCTGCGGTTGTGCTCCCGGAAAAATTTCGTCACCGGAAAATTAATGACTCCAAGCAACTTGCTCCGGAGCTCCGTGAAAAAATTTACGACGAAATCGTTTCAAACTCCGAAATCGCGTGGAGCGTCGGCGTCGTCGATCACCTCGAGATCGACCGGATCAACATTTTGCGCGCATCGCACGAGGCGATGCGCATCGCGCTCGGAGCTCTCAGCATTCCACCTGAGCACGTTTTGATCGACGGGCTCCCCGTTTTTCCATTTCCGTTTCCGCAGACTGCGATCATTGATGGTGATTGCTACAGTCTGACTATCGCGGCTGCGAGCGTGATTGCGAAGGTCACACGCGATCGGATGATGCGTGACTTCTGCGCACAATTTCCCGAATATTGTTTCGACCAGCACAAGGGCTACAGCACCGAACTGCATCTCTCCAGACTTCATGAATTTGGACCCTGTTCGATCCATCGCCGCTCTTTCGAGCCGGTGGCGCAACCGCTTCTCGCGCTCGAAGGAATTGCCTGAGCATCTCCGTCGCGGGCGGCGCGGCGAGAAACTCGCTTCTCGATTCCTGCGCAGTCGCGGTTACAAAATTCTCTACCGCAATTTCAAGAACCGGCGCGGCGGCGAGATCGACATTGTTTGTCGCGATGGCGACACGCTTGTTTTTGTCGAAGTCAAAACGCGCGGCGGCGAAGAATTCGGCCGGCCAATTGAAGCCGTGGATCGACAAAAGCAGCTGCGTGTCTCAAAAGGCGGCCTCGCCTGGCTGCGATTGCTCGATAATCCCGATGTGACGTTTCGTTTCGATGTCGTCGAAGTATTGATGCCCGACGAGGGCGAAGCGCGCTGCGAGCTCATTCAGAACGCGTTCGAGTTGTCACAGCCGTACATCTATTAAGAGCACGTTTTACATTAACTCGTACGATAAAACGCTTAGGCAATAGATTGCTGCTGTTTCAACGCGTAGGATAATCGGGCCGAGCGTGATCGGCAGGCAGCCTTGCGATTTGGCGAGCGCGAGCTCGGCCGGCGTGAAATCGCCCTCGGGTCCAACCATCATCAAAACGGTCTGCGGCCGGTCGCCGTGTCGCTCGCGGTATTCGGACAGAATCTGCTTCAAATGCAGCGCGTCCGGTTGAAGCGAGCCGATTAACCGAAGATCGACATTTCCACCGTGCGAAAAGAAGTCCTTTAGCCTTTGCGGCGCATGAATTGTCGGCAGCCAATTTTGTCCACACTGCTTCGCGGCTTCGATCGCGATCTGCTGCCACTTCGCCTGCTTTTGCGCCCCGTCCTTTTGATCAAGGTCCACAATCGTGCGTTCGGAAATGAGGGGCGCAATTTCCGCCGCGCCGATCTCCACCGCTTTTTGCACGATCAGATCCATGTTTTTCCCTTTTGGAACCGCCTGGCCAAGCGTGATCCGGCAACGCAGGGGCTGCGTTTCGCTTTCGTGCAGTTTGCGCAGACGAACTTCATTCTTCGCAAGGTCGACAATTTCCGCGGTGACCTCTCGTCCGCGACCGTTGAAAGCGACGGCGCGATCACCGCGCTTCACGCGCAAGACGTCGCGGGCGTGATGCGCCTCAGCATCGGACAAGATTAGCGCGTCTAGATTCCAATTCTCAGGCGCGATGTAGAAACGATGCATTCAACTCGACAGAAAAATTATTTCTCGCTGTGAAAACTGTTCGTAACTTCGGCTAGTTCCGATTTGTTCGCGGCAAAGCGCGATTTCAAAGTCCAGGCAATAATTTGATGGAAGCTGTCGCCGCCATCGACCGTGGTGTGAAGAAAAGTCAGGATCGCGCCTTTCTCCGTGCCGCTGATTTCATCTTGAAGCGCGGAATGACCATCGATGGTGATTGGCGTTGAGGTACTCGCCGACGAATTGGTCATTTGCTTCAACTTATGCTCACGCGCCGACTGATGGTGTTGCTGCAATGTCGTGTCACCGACCGTCGGCTTGAGATCGGTGATAACGATCACGTAGAGGTCCTTGTGTGGATCTGCGGCCTGCAACGATGCTCGCGTGTTCAGATCCGTTCGTTTCACCCAAAAACCTGAGGTCGTAACTTTCAGTTTGTTGTCGTCGGACGCGATGTCTTTCTTTTCAAGGGCAAGTTCATGCAAACGCACACGCTCACTGCGAATCATATCGACGAGCATGATGCCGCCCAGCACACCGAACGGGATTTCCGCGTAGGCAACGATGAGTCCGGCGAGCGCAATGTTCATTCCCTGAAGCGCTCCGTTCGATTTGCGAATCCTAGAGCGAGATATGTGGCCGAGGATGATCGCGGGAATTACAGTAAGAAAAAGGCAACCGAACCACGACAAGATCGACAAGATGAGGCTCCAGATCGCAAGCGGCTCGGTCCGCGATGCTGATGGAGGCGGCGCAGGTTGTGCCGGCAAAGGCCGAGCAGTGTCCTCTGGCATCGCGCCGTTTTAACGGACAGAAACGGCTAGCGGAAGAATTCTTTCGCGCGATCGAAAAAGCTTTTGCGTAACGGCGTGTTGTCGTCACCGCACAACTCGGCGAACTCCTGGAGTTTCGCGCGCTGCTCGGCGTTGAGCCGGGCCGGCACTTCAACGATCACGCGCACGAGCAGATCGCCGCGCTCGCGACCGTTGACGTGCACGATGCCTTTGCCGCGAAGTTTAAAAATTTGTCCACCTTGGGTTGCGGCGGGCACTCTTAGATTCGCTCTCCCTTCCAACGTCGGTACCGGAACTTCGCCGCCAAGTGTCGCCGTCGTGAACGGGATCGGCACTTCGCAATACAAGTTATCTTCGTCGCGCTGGAAAATCTCGTGTTCTTTTACATGAATAACAACGTAGAGATCGCCTTGCGGACCGCCTCGAATACCAACTTCACCGTTGCGCGCCGAACGCAGTCGCGAGCCATCGGCAATTCCGGCCGGAATTTTCAATTTGATACGGCTCGCTTTCTCCACGCGGCCCTCGCCGTCGCATTGGCGGCATGGTTTCTCGACGATCTTGCCGACGCCGCGGCAACGCGGACAGGTTTGCGATACCTGAAAAAATCCCCGCGAGCTGACGACCTGACCGCGCCCCCCGCACGCCGGACAATTGATCGTGCGTGAGCCTGGCTCCGCGCCGCTGCCATTGCATTTGTCACAGCTGTCGAGTTTTCGAACTTCGATTTCCTTTTCCGTCCCGAATGCTGCTTCTTCGAGCGTGATTTGCATGTCGTAACGCAAATCCGCGCCACGTTGTCGATCTTCGGGGCGTCCGCCCATGCCGCCGAAGAAAGTTTCGAAAATGCTTCCGCCAATTCCCGCGCCGGCAGCGCCGAATACTTCACGAAAAATGTCGAACGGATCGTGAAAGCCGCCGCGAAATCCGCCGCCCTGCTCGAACGCGGCATGACCGAACCGATCGTAAGCAGCGCGTTTGTCGGCGTCCATCAACACGTCGTAGGCTTCGCCGATCTCCTTGAACTTGTCTTCGGCGTGCGGGTCGTCCGGATTTTTGTCGGGATGAAATTTTACCGCGAGCTTGCGGTAGGCGCGCTTCACTTCTTCGGCCGACGCGCCCCGAGCGACTCCGAGAACTTCGTAGTAATCGCGCTTCTTCGTTGCGGCCATTGAGAATTAACCGAGCAATTACTTTGCCGGACCTGAGGATACGACCACGGTCGATGGCCGCAGCAACCGGTCTTTGAAACGATAACCACGGCGCGTCTGGCTAATCACGTGTTCTTCCGGAACGTCGCTCGGTTGGTGCGCGATTGCTTCGTGCATATTGGGATCGAATTTCTGGCCGACCGCGTCGATCGGCTGCAATCCATTTTCGGCCAGAAAATCCTGAAGTTGTTTGAGCACGAGACTCATTCCCGAATAGATGGGAGATTTCTCGCCTTCACCACGCGCTGCTTCCAATCCGAGCTCGAAGTGATCGACAATCGAAATGAGCTTCTCGAGCAAAGTCTTATTCGCGTACTTGATCGCTTCTTCTTTTTCGCGCGCGCAACGTTTTTTGTAATTTTCGAAATCGGCCTGACTTCGCATCGCCAAGTCGCGGAACCGATCGAGATCGGCTTGCATGCTGGCCGTTTCGTCCGCGTCGTCCGTTTGCTCAGTCGCTTGCGCGGAAGATTTCGATCTTGCCGCAGCGTTCTGCTTCCGCTGATCCGCTTCTGTTACCGGAACTTTTTTCATGTCTTTCGAATCGCAATCAAAGTGATGTCGTCATTTTGCGCGGTCGATCCAACGAACGTTCGCAAATCGTCGATCAACCGTGTGACCATCGCCTGCGCCCCTTGTTTCGCGCTGGCTCGAACCGCTTCGATGGTTCGTTCCAACCCAAACTCGTTGCCCTCGTCGTCCAGCGCTTCGGTGATCCCATCGGTGTAGAGAAGGATGCAGTCGTCGCGCTCGAGAGGTACGGCGACGTCTTTAGTTAACCTGTCGAACACGTCTCCGCTGTCAATGCCGACGACCATTCCCGGCGGTTTTAGTGGCGCGACTGTTTCGGACTTGCGCGCGTAAATCAGCGGAGCGTCGTGTCCGGCGCGGGCCAAGGTGACGCTCCCGCGCGCGTGGTCGAGAATCAGATAGGCCATGCTGATGAACATGTCCTCCTTAATGTCCGGATAAAGTTGGCGATTCACTTTTTGGAGAACATCAGCCGGCGACGCATTTCCGATGGCCTGGCTACGCAAAACACTCCGGCAAATCGCCATAATCAGTGACGCCGGAACGCCCTTTCCCGAAACGTCCGCGATCGCGACGCCGAGCCGCTCGTCATCGACTTTGATGTAATCGAAATAATCGCCACTGACCTGACGCGCGGGCACATTGATTCCGCTAATTTCAAAACCGGCAATGGTCGGCGATTCGGCGGGAAGCAATATGCGCTGAATGTCGCGGGCGATTTGCAAGTCGTGGTCGAGCCGCTTCTTCTCGTTCGCCTCCGAATAGATGATCGCGTTATAAAGCGCGAAAGCGGACTGTTCGGCGATTGATTTGAAAACGACGAAATCGTTCTGTGAAAATGGCGCGCCCATTCGGCTATTGGCCAACGCGAGCACGCCCATGTTTTGCTTGGCGTAAAGGAGCGGCGCCACCATCACCGAACTGGCGCCGAATGAACTGTCGCGAAGCTTGGATAGCTCCGGCGCTTGCGAAAATTCGTTGGCGCAAACTGGATTCCCGTTCTCCCAAACGTGGCCGAGCAAGCCTTCACCGTTGCCGAGAGTGTGAAGACGCAAGAAACTTTCCAAGGCAACCGGCGAAGCGGCGGCTTGCTGCAAAATGTGAGCTGGAATATCGACAAGTGGCGGACAACCTTTGGAAATAAACGCCGGCCCGAGCTTTGTTCCGGTGCGGTCGGTCAGATAGAGTGCGCCGCCTTGCGCGTCGAGCACGCGCGTCGCGCCTTCGACAATCAATCGATGCAGATCACCCGCCCGGATCGTTTCGCTGAATGCTTCTCCCAGACCGTGCAAGAAATCGAAAACGAGCGACTCCTCGATTTGCATTTCTTCCTGCGAGCGTTCCAGCCGTCGAATGCTTCGCCGCTGGCGCAAGAGTGTGTAAACCCAAACGCCCAGACATACGATCAGCAGCCAGAAGAGGATCGTTGGCGAAAGAGTGGCCAATTACTTCCCCGCTGTCGTTTGATGAAGGTCTTGCTTTAAGTAATCGAGAACGTCCTTGAATCGGGCTAAATTCTCCGGCGCCGCTTCGCACAAGGCCTGATGCGCTTGCAGCATCGTTTCGGTGGTCTCTTTCTTGTGCGTCTCGGCACCATCAACCGCGTGCTCCTTCACTTCTTTACAGTCCGGAGCCGCGGCGCCGTTGGAATGAATGTCGAAGATTTGGTCTAATCCAAGTCCGGAGAGGAGATCGAGGCTGCGCTGGCCGCAATGGACCACGTGCAAATGTCCCTGCCCCAATTCCCGCAACCGCAGCGCCACGGCCGCCAAGGTGCCCATGAACGTGGAATCCATCATCGCGCAATTCTCCAGATCGATAATGAACTCGCGGTAACCGCGGTTGACCATTTCTTGCGCGAATTCTTTCAGGCTACCGCTGTTAAGGAAGTTCCCCTTGCCTTCCACCCGCACCCAAACCGCGGGGCCGTTCACGCCAACTAAAATCGATGACTGCACAGCTGAGTACTAAAGGATACTAGATCGACATCCTAGCTGTCAAACCACGCCCGGCCTCGGTAGTGTCCTAATTTGAGCCCGACTTTCCCGCTTCGACCCATTGGCCACCCATAAGCGCCCAAGCTCTTCCGCTTTTAGTGTCGACGCGCCAATTTCCATTGCCTGCCAACTGGTAACGGCCAACTGGACTGTGGAAAAGGTTCGACAGAATGAGGCCGACAACCAAGCCAGCGAAGAAATAAAACATCAGCGTCTTGTTCATTCGCCGATCATCAAGACGCCATTATCTTTTTGCAACGTTGCATAAATTGAATTAGGACACCACGCCCGGCCTCGACTCAATCCCATTACTCCCAGAGATAGGAACGCGTTTCCGCCACGACCTGGTTGTTCTCGATCAGCAAACAACGCCACGCGATCACGCGGCCGTCGTCGAAGTAATCATCCCCTACCACTTTAAACGCGGTTTTGTAACCACCGCGAGCCTGCGGGTAATAAACCTCTTGCGCCTGAATGTGGGCGTGCAGTTTTTCCTGCTTGTATTCCAGTCGCACCGTCAGGTCCGCTATTCGCCGCGCCTTCCAGAGAAAGTCGAAGTAATTTCCAACCCGCTCACGCTGGTCCAGTTTCGTAACCGCGCCAAAAAGCCGGTATTGCCTCTCGAACCGAATCGAGGCGTCCTGAACGGTGGTCGTTTTGCTCGAGGGCGCAGTGCCTGAAAGTTTACCGCCGCCCTTTGTCGCAGTCCGAGCGTTTTGATCCAGCGTGCTCTTGTCCTGACCCGGCGCGGTTTCCGTCAAAAGATAAAGTTTGGTTTTCCTGAACTGGAAATCGCGGTTCAACGCTATCGGCAGCGGAACAACGCGCTCTAACACGCGCGGTTGCTCTTGCGTCCGCGCGAACAAATTGAACGGCGCAAGGGCAATCAAGAGCGGCATTAATCTCGTCCATCGCATACGGCGCATGCGACGTATAGCACTTCGCACCGCTCAACTCTAGATTCTTTCATGATCGAAGTCCGATACGAGCGCGGCGTTTATCTGCCCGTGCACGATCTCTGGCTCGATCCGTGGGACGCGAAACGTTTCGCTTTTGTTTCGCACGCCCATAGCGATCACATCGCGCCGCATCAGGAAGTGATTCTCTCGGAACGCACCGCGCGCCTAATGCGGGCGCGAATGCCGGGAACGCGCACCGAGCATGCGCTGCCCTTCGGCGAACAGCGCCGCGTGCACGACGTGGATCTTGCGCTGTTGCCAGCCGGCCACATTTTCGGTTCGGCGCAATTGGTTTTGATTCGCAACGATGAAACGCTGCTTTACACGGGCGATTTCAAATTGCGCCATGGAAAATCGGCCGAACCAGCGGAGTGGCGTCAGGCCGACACGTTGATCATGGAAACGACTTTCGGCTTGCCGCGTTACCAGTTTCCGCCAACCGAACACGTGATGGAGCAGATCGTCGCGTTCGCGCGTAACGCGGTCGAGGATGGCGCTGTGCCGGTGCTGCTCGGTTATTCGTTAGGCAAAGCGCAGGAGATTTTATGTTCGCTCGACGGCGCCGGGCTCACGCCGATGCTGCACGGCTCAGTATTTCAAATGACGAGAATCTATGAGCAATTCGGCCAATCGTTTTGCAAATACCTCCGCTACAACAAAAACGACGTCGAAGGAAAAGTTCTCATTTGTCCGCCAAGCGCCGCTCATTCGCCAATGATCGACAACATTCCGCGCAAGCGCGTGGCGATGGTCAGCGGTTGGGCGGTCGAGCCAAGCGCAATTTATCGCTATCAAGTGGACGCGGCGTTTCCCCTGTCCGATCACGCGGATTACAACGATTTGATGCGATATGTCGATCTTGTGCAGCCGAACCGAGTTCTGACGGTTCACGGTTTCGCGGCTGAGTTCGCGCGCGACTTGCGCGAACTCGGAATCGAAGCCTGGGCGCTGAGCGAAGAAAACCAAATGGAATTCAAGATGCCCAAGTCTTCTGTGGTGGCAGGCGCCGCGCCTGCACAGGCGAAAAACACGGCCAAGACTGCAAATTCCGAGTTCCTCCAGTTCGCCAATGTTGGCGAATCAATCGGTGCGACATCCGCCAAGCTCGAAAAAATTCGCTTGCTCGCCGATTACCTGCGCACTCTGACTGATGAACAGCTGGCAAGTGTCGCGATTTATTTTACAGGCCGTGCCTTTGCTCAAAGCGATTTGCGAACGTTGCAGGTTGGCTGGTCGGTGATTGTCCGCGCGTTGATCGGCGCCACAAACATTAGTGACGCTCAGTTGCATCGAATCGCGGCGCGTCATGGCGATCTTGGAAAGACGGCTTTCGAAGTCCTCGACGGCCGGACTGACGCCGAGCCGTTTTCGATCTCAGAATGGAAAAAGCTTTTTGAAGACCTTCACCGCATCCGCGGCCCCATCGCCAAGACTGAACTTCTGCAAGCGCGATTTGCTCGGCTCTCCGCGCGCGAAGGCGAGTACGTCGTCAAGATTCTGACCGGCGATCTCCGAATCGGTTTGCGCGAGGGTCTGGTGGAGGAAGCGATCGCGCGTACGTTTGAAGTTCCGCTCGAGCAAGTCAAGGAAGCGAACATGCTGCTCGGCGATATCGGTGCGACTGCCGTGCTCGCATCGAAAAAACAACTCGATCGCGCCGAGTTGTCGATCTTTCGCCCGATCAAATGCATGCTGGCAGCGCCAGAGTCGACGGCGGAAGCGATTTGGGAAAGATTTGCCGAGCAAGAAGCGAGCGTCGTTTATGTCGAGGATAAGTTCGACGGGATTCGAGCGCAGTTGCATTGCAACTCCGAGCGTGTTGAAATTTATTCGCGCGATTTGCGCCGCATCACCGATCAATTTCCCGAACTCGCCGAGCGCGCGCGCCAGTTCGATGTCGATCTTATTCTCGATGGGGAGATCATTGCTTTCGAGCATGGACGCAAACTCACGTTCTTCGATTTGCAAAAGCGACTGGGCAGAAAAAGCGAAGGCGCGGACTTGTTCGACACCGCATCGGCGGACGTTCCGGTCGCGTTCGTCGCATTCGATCTTCTTTGGCTAGACAACCGCTCGCTATTGAAAGCTCCGCTCGAGGAAAGGCGTCAATTGCTGCGCGGGTTGAAACTTCCACCACAATTTCAAATCGCCGACGTTTTCGCCGCCCATTCAGCGGCGGAGATCGAACAACGCTTTCAGGAAGCGCGCCGCCGTTTGAACGAGGGGCTCATGATCAAAGATCCAAAAAGTTTTTACACGCCGGGCGCGCGGGGAATGTTTTGGTTCAAGCTGAAGAAAGAGCTGGCTACGCTCGACGTGGTCGTTGTCGGCGCCGAATTCGGTCATGGCAAGCGCAACAAAGTGCTGAGCGATTACACGTTCGCGGTGCGCGATGAGACTACCGGCGAGCTGTTGCCGATCGGAAAAGCTTACAGCGGCCTGACCGATGTCGAGATCGCGGAGCTCACCGAACATTTCAAACAAAACACGATCGTGGATCACGGCCGTTACCGCGAAGTGAAACCGGAGATCGTGCTCGAGGTCGCGTTCAACTCGATTCAGCCGAGCACGCGTCACGCGAGCGGACTCGCGTTGCGCTTTCCGAGAATCAAAGCGATTCGCCGCGACAAGAACGTTGATTCAATCGACACGCTCGCGTACGCGCGCGAGCTCGCCGGTCAGCAAACGCGTTAAGGCGTCGCGGACGGCGAAGCAGCTGGAGCGTTCCCTTCTTTGCGCTCGCGCTTCATTTCGCGTTTTTCTTCGCGCTTCTGTTCTTTCTTTTCCTGTTTGGTCAACTTTTCGCCTGGCGTTATTGACGGCGTCACCGCGGCATTCGGCGAAGATGTCGATGCTGCGCTCGGCGCGAGAGATGCAGATTCGTGGGGAACCTTTATTCCTTTGCCAGTCCAACCGCCCTTTGATTGAGATCCCGCTGCCGTTAACGACGGCGAAGCCGAAGGAACAGTGTCGCTGGCGACTGGCGAGTTCGATGCTGTCGCTGTCGGCGTTGCTATCGGAGCTGATTGCGGCACGCTGGCGGATGCGCGCGGAGTTGGTCTCGCGTTTGGCACGAGTAAACGTCCGCGGCGCTGCGACGGCGCAGGCGAAACCATCGGCGACGAAATTGCAGATGCAGTTGCGGTTGGGGCGACTGTGACTGCTCGGTGAGGCGTCATGGTTGTTGCTGGAGTCGCAGTTGCCGCAGGCGCTGTTGTTGCAGCCGGCGATTTGGTCGCGGCCACGGACGGAGCGACAGTCGGCGTGGCCGATGTCGAGGTTGCCGGACTTTCAACTGCTTGAGTCGTCGTGCTCGTCGCGGCCTCGGCCTTTACATATTTTTTCGACGGCGCGTTTGGCGGGGGCGTCGCTTCGGATTTCATTTTCTGGCGCGTTTTCCTGGCTTCTTCCTGGTTACCGATCGCGGCCCAGCCAAGATCGACGGCGGCGGTGGCGATTGTTTGTTTCACCGTGGCCGGACGTTCGTTCGCAACCGGCGCCGAGATCACCGGCGCGGCGATCACTACAGTCTCACCGCGCATCTCTGGTCGCGGCGCGCCGGTAGAAAGATCGACATTCACATTTCGCTCGAGTCGATATCGCTGCACCGATTCGCGACTGATCGAACGCAGCTCATCGTAACTCGGCCCTTCGTTGACGATGGTGGTGTTGTTGTAACTGATGTTGGTGACGTTGGTGGTTTGATTAATGATCGTCACATTGCGTTCCGGCGGTAGGAGCGTTTGCTCCACTCGCGGCGCGCCAAATTCGCGACTTGCGACAAAACAATATTGGTCCGGACCAACGTCGTAATAACTGTCAGACCAATTGCGAATGCCGGTGCGTTGATCGAAACGCGCTTCGGGCGGCAACGGCGCCCAACCGACGTAATCGGGGCTCTTGCGCCACGAAACCCAGGCCGACGCCCATTGATTTCCGGGGACCCAAACCCAGCCAATTCCGCGCAGACGCGTCCAGCGTCCGTAGTGATAGGTGGCCCAACCGAACGGTTCTTCCGAAATCCATGTCCAACCGGCGTCGGTGTAGACCCAGCGGCCGTCGGTATAGGGCCGCCAACGCGAACTTTCAGCTTGGCGCGGGTGAAAGACATAGCCGTAATCGCCGGTCTCGATCCAATCGCCGTAAGGCTCGAGTTTGTTGTAAAAAGTAGAATAGCCGACACTGATGGCGCGTTCGCGCGGTTCACGCGCGCGTGCACGCGATTCTTCGGATTCAGTTCGCTCTGTGCGAGTTTGCGGAGCAGGCGTGGCATTTTCCTTTTCGGCCAAGACTTTTTCACGCGCATCGAGCTCCGCCTGGCGTTGCTCGAGCTGTTGCTGTTGCTCCGCCTGATGTTCGGCAGCGAGACGTTCCTGCACTTTGCGTTCGACTTCAGCGTTCCTTTCGTCTTCGGTCTGTTGCTTCTGACAGGAAACGAACACGGCTGTCGCGATCACGGCTGCAAGGATGGAAAACTTTTTCATGCGATTGGTTAGACCTCTTTTTGAACTCATTATTCAAGGCCTCGGTGTTGGCGAGGGTGTTGGACTCTGAGCTGAAGCCGGTGTGAAGATGACTGTCTCGAGCGCTGAGCGCCGCAGCTTTTGAATGTTCGCGTAGAGCGCGACCAGGGCGAAGCCGACCACGATGCCGACCATGAGCAGGCCAACTCTTTTCGAAAGTTTCGGGTCGGGGTTCACTCGAAAACTATTCGATGCCGATCTTCCGCGCGCAAATGTTCTTCACGCTGGCAATTGAATGGCCGCGATCGCGTCCATCACGCGTTGGCTCAATCGGCCATAGAGATCCTTTCCGTGACCTGACAGATCAGTGTCGGAGAAATAAATCGGCTCGCCCACCACAATGGTAATCTTCCCGGACAAACGCAGCTTGCCATGGATCGGCCAGATATTGTGAGCGCCGAAAATGCGCATCGGCACGACCGGAGCGCGCGTTTTCGCGATCACCAAACCGAGCCCGGGCTCCGCCGGCTGCAAATTTCCATCGGGAGTGCGCGTTCCCTCGGGAAAGACGAGCGCGCACTCGCCCGCGCTTAAAACTCGAATCAGCGCTTTGAGCGCGCTGCGATCACCGCCTTCGAGATTCACCGGAATCACGTTCAACTTCGGCAGCAGCCAGCCAAGGATCGGCACATTCATCAGTGACTTTTTTGCGAGGAAAAAAATCGCGCGGTCAGCGGCGTTCCCGGCCAGAGGGGGATCGAGAAAACTTTGATGATTCGTTGCGAGAATCACCGGACCCTTTTGAATCACGCGCTCGCGGTGAATGATTCGAAATCCGTAAAACAGTTTCGCGAGCGAGCGGCTGAGATTGTAACCAAGCCAATAGTAGAAGTTCACGATTGTTACGCGCGCGTGAAACCTTTGCGCTTCAGACGCGCGAGGATTTTATCGACAACCTGTTCGACCGTTACATGCGACGTGTCGATGACTTCCGCGTCTTTGGCGATGATGAGCGGTGAAGTGGCGCGTGAAGAATCGGCGCGGTCGCGTTGTGCGATTTCGTCGCGATGACCCTGTGCCGCACGCCGCTGCGCGCGAACTTCGGGCGAGGCGTCGATGTAAAACTTGTAAGGCGTGTCAGGAAAAACAACCGAAGCGATATCGCGGCCTTCAATCACGAGATCGTGACCGGCTGACGACTCGCGCATTCTCTCAACCAGCCTCCTGCGAACTTCCGGCACGGTGCTGACGCGCGAAACTTCCGCGTTCACCCGCTCCTCATGCAGATGCGGCGTTAGATCGACATCGTCGATGAGAAGATGAAACTCTCCGTCGATAAATTTTCCATCCAGTTTCGCAGCATCGATGAATTTTGCGATTGCCTCCTTGTCAGTCGCTTCGATGCCGCGATTGAAGACCGACCAGGTGACGGCGCGGTACATCGCGCCCGAATTCACGTAAACAAAATCAAGCCGACGCGACAGCTCCCGCGCCACGCTGCTTTTCCCTGACGCGGCCGGGCCGTCGATCGCGATGACGCAGTATTGCTCTGTTGATTCCATACTCTGGCGAGACGGCAGTTTTTCGCCGCGCGTGGACGGAAGCAAGCGCGCGATTACTCTTCGACCGGCGCGGCCGGGACGAGCGTTCCGATGACGGGCGTGCTACTGCGAACCCGGCGCGGACTCATGAATTCTTCCAAATCTTTTTCGAAACCGGGATACGAATCGCGGACACACTCGGAGTCTTGAATGATCGTCTCGCCGTCGGCGAACAGGCCTGCGACTGCGAAGGCCATTGCAATTCGATGATCTCCAAAGCATGAGAGCTTAGCGCCGCGCAACGGCGCAGGGCCATGGATTTCGAGCCCGTCGTTGAGCTCGATGACCTGGACGCCCATGCCGCGCAAATTGTGTGCGATGGCCGCGATCCGATCGGTTTCTTTGACCCGCAACTCCTGCGCGTGACGAATGATCGTGGTGCCGTTGGCCAGCGCGCCGGCAACGGCCAGCACCGGCAGCTCGTCAATCAATTGCGGAATTTCCCTGCCGTGAATAACTGTTCCCTTGAGTGGAACGCCGGTGACCTCGACAACGCCGCGCGGCTCCAATTGATCGACATCTTCGACCGCTTCGCGCACTTGCGCGCCCATTCGGACGAGAACGCCGAGCAACGCAGTGCGGGTACCATTCAATCCGATGTTACGGACGAGAAGATGACCGCCAGGTTGCGCGGCCGCGGCAACTAACCAAAACGCAGCCGAGGAAATGTCCCCCGGAATGATGAAGTCGCGCGATTCCGGAACTTGATCGCCGAAAACGCTGACCGTGTCGTCTTCGTCTTTTGCCGTGCGGATCAGGAAATAATTGAACATGAGCTCGGTGTGATTCCGACTCGTGAACGGCTCATCTAGGGTGGTTTTGCCCTTCGCGAAAAGTCCGGCGAGAAGGATCGCGCTCTTAACCTGCGCGCTGGCGACGGGGGATCGATAATGAATTCCGCGCAACGCGCCGCCGCGAATTCGCAGAGGCGGCGTTTGCTCTGGCCCTTCCGCGACGATGTCAGCACCCATCTTACGCAACGGCTCGATCACGCGATCCATCGGACGTTGCGTGAGCGAAGCATTGCCGACGAGCCGTGTCTCAAATGTTTGACCCGCGAGCAAACCGGCCAAAAGGCGCATGGTTGTCGCGGAACCGCCACAATCAATTTCCTGGGCCGGCGGCGTGAGCACTCGCTTTTTGCCGTGGACGACCAAGACGTCGGGGTCGGGCTGCTCGATTTGAATTCCAAGCGCGCGCAACGCGTTGACGGTGCGCAGGCAATCATCGCTCGGAAGAAAACCGCGCAAGGTACAGACCCCGTTCGAGAGCGCGGCAATGATCGCCGCGCGATGAGAAATACTTTTGTCGCCGGGGACGGTGATCTCGGCCTCGATACGAGGCGCTCGTTTTACGCGTAGCTCCATATCACCCTTAAACCAGCGTTACGGAACGAGAAAAATCTTACTGGTAAAGGGATCTTTAACCTCCGTTCCGGGGGGGAAACCTCGGACATCGACAAGGCCCTGATCTGGCGCGTAGGGACTCTTAACAAAGCCAGGCTTGCCCGGCACGGGAGTGCCGTAGGGATAATCGCCTTTGGCCGGTTTCGTGCTGGCGGCGGTTGGCGCCGGTGCGGGTGGCGGTGCGCTCGCCTCCGTATTCTCGGGCGGAGGCGCGTTTGGGTTGAATGGCTGCTGAGTCGGCGGATTCTCTGCTGTGGTCGCGGCCTCGGGATATCTTGGTGCCCGCCGGGCGCCGTTTGGCGGCAGTTCCTCCTCCATGCAAGATGAAAGAAAGAACGCGATGAGAAGGGCAAACGACAGCCACAATTTCATAATTTTCTTGGACGCAGTCTACACGGCTTCTATTTCAATGCCAGTGCGCCCAGAATCGCAACTCATTTTACAAGAGCCAATCGCCCTGCGATTTCCGTATCCGTTGCAGCAATGGAGTCTTCCCGGCAAATCCTGATCGTCGACGACGACGCAACCAGCCGGGCATTGCTCGCGCGAATGCTCTCGGCCGCCGGATACGAATGCCGGGAAACGGACAATGCGCACGATGCGTTGAAGATTGTCCATGAAAAACAACCGGCGGTGTTGCTGCTCGATTTCAAAATGCCGGGCATGGATGGAGCCGAGGCGCTGCGCCATTTGCGCAACGATCCGAATCCAAAGATCGGGCAAATCCCGGTGATTATGTTGACGGGCTACGGTGAAAATGAGGTCGCTTGTCTTGAGGCCGGCGCCGACGATTTCGTGATCAAGCCGATCAAGCCCGAAGTGCTGCGCGCGCGCATTGAAGCGCAGCTGCGGCTTCATTTGTTACGCGTCCAATCGCAACGACAGAACAAAGATCTGGAAGATTGGCGTCGAAATCACGAACGCGACTTAGCCGCGGCGCGTGCAACACAGCAATCACTGATTCCACCTCGACTGCCAGAGCTGCCTGGATGGGAGATTGCCACTTGTTACCGTCCGGTCATTGAAGTCGGCGGTGATATTTATGGATGGTTGCCGATCAATGATGGTCGCTGGTTGTTTTGGATTGCGGATGCGACGGGTCACGGCGCGTCGGCGGCATTGCTTACGACGTTGGCGACGATGTTGTTCTATCATGCGCATGAACAGCACCATCAGCCCGCAGCGATCATGGAAGCGGTGAACAATGAGCTTCGCGGGATTTTCGGCGGACATTCTTTCATGAGCGCAATGTGCGTCGCTCTAGATCCAAAGACGAGTCGAGCCAGCGTAGTGGGCGCGGGACATCCACCGCTCTTGATCACGCGATTCGGGCGCGGTACCGAAGCGATTGCATCCGCAGCGCCGCCGTTGGGGCTAATGGAACAATCTCAGTTCACCGAGACAATGCTCGAGTTGAACGCGGGTGATGCTTTTACACTTTACACTGACGGACTGTTTGGCGCCGCGAAGACTGGCAAGTTGCGATCAACTCCGACGCAACTTGCAGGAATCATTAATCCCTTTGCCGCGAGCGCGGACGTCCTGTTAGAGCTCATGTTGAAAGCGGCGACGCCTGATTCGAGCGAATCGCCGCCCGATGATGTTGCCGCCATCGTTGTCCGAAGGTCGAATTAGCAAGAGAAAAAAATTTTGTTACGCCAAAATAATTATTGCCCTGTTGCAGACGAAGCATTAATCAGCCTGTATGCCGAAAACCAAGACACCTTCAAAACGCAAGCCCAATCCCGCCTTCATGAGACCGGTCCAGCCTGACGACAAGCTCGCTGCTGTCGTGGGCTCGGCGCCGCTGCCCCGTTCCGAACTGACCAAGAAGCTTTGGAACTACATCAAGAAGAACGGCCTTCAGGACAAAACGAAGAGAACGCAAATCAACGCCGACGACGCGCTCCGAGCGGTTTTCAATGGCAAGAGCCAAGTCAGCATGTTCGAGATGACGAAGCTCGTCTCGGGCCACATTCGTTAGGCCAGCGATTTGCCGTTTCACCTTCGGCGTTTGGCGCCGATAAGAAGCAGAGCGGGCTCCAGTTTGGGGCCGGCGAGCAGCCGTCGCTCCTCATACTTGCGCACCACTGCCGCCTGAGTGAGGTTTTGGCGTGAAAAGCTTAGCGATCGGAATCGTCCTCGTCGTTGGGGTGTTCTTTTGGCTTTCCGGGCGATCGACGTCGGTTACGAAGATTTCCGAAGATCGCGCAACGGCGACCGGCCCTAGCTCGACGGCATGGAAAACAGATTACCAGAAGGCCCAGGAAGAGGCGAAGACGAGCCACAAACTTGTGCTGCTGAATTTTACCGGTTCAGATTGGTGCGGATGGTGCACCCAACTCGATCGGGTGATTCTTAACCAGCAACAGTTTAAGGAGTACGCGAGCAAGAACTTGGTCCTAGTGGTGATCGATTTTCCGCGTCGCAATGGCCCGGTCTGGAAAGGGCAGAGCGTCGAGCTCAAGAAGCAAAACATGGAGCTGGCTGACAAGTTCAACGTTGAGGGCCTTCCTACGCTGGTCGTGCTCAGTTCCGACGGTAAGACCGTCTGGCGTTACGAAGGGTATTACTCCGGGGGACTGGTCGCTTTTCTGGCCGAGCTGGACAAAGTCCGAAAAGGTTGAGCGTTCGGCCTGACTAATTGTCGAGCTACAGTTCGTTTTCGTCCAACGCACGCTGGAGGACCGTTGCCAACTCATGCCGAGTGAACGGTTTGGGCAACGCCGCCTGAAACCCGTAGGTCAAGAATTCTGCCACCGCCGCTTCATCGGAATACCCGCTGCAAATGATTGCGGTCACATTCGGATCGAGATTGCGGAGATGTTCGATCGTCGCCACGCCTCCAAGTCCGCCGCGAATGGTCGCGTCCAAGATGACGGCGTGAAATCTCTCTCCGCGTCGCATCGCCTGCTCGAATGTTCGCAGTGCCTCTACGCCATCCGGCACAGTTGCCACCTCGTACCCTAACGTCCGCAACAGCTCCGATGTCAGATCACGAATCGCCGCCTCGTCGTCCATCACTAAAACTCGCTGATGATTGAAACGGAAAACCTGATCAGCAAGGGTCGGCTCGGGCGGTGCCGGCTCGGCATCAGTCGCTGGCAGATAAAACGAAAACATCGAACCGCGAGACGAAGTGTGCTCCAGCTGTAAAACTCCGCCGTGTTTCTTGATGATGGAATAACTGATCGACAGACCCAGGCCGGTGGCGGACGGCTTTGTCGTGAAGTACGGATCAAATATCTTCGCGACCAATTTTGGATCAATCCCCCGGCCATTATCCGTGATCGTCACTTTGATGTAACGGCCCGGCGGTAAAAGAACGCTCGAATACGCGTCGACCTCGATATCACGCGCCAAAATCCGCACGATCCCGCCATCGGGCATCGCTTCACGCGCGTTGATGATCAATGCATTCATCACTTGCTCAACCTGCGCCGGGTCCACGGCCGCTCGCCAAAGATCGGTCGGCACATCCAGCTGAGCACGGAGATTAGAGCCGTGCAGTGAAAATTCAGCTGACTGAGCAATCAAGTCGCCTATTGAAACGACGCGCTTCAACGGTGCGCCACCTTTCGAGAACGTCAGCAGCTGGTTGGAAAGCTGGGCGGCGTGCTTGGCGGCCCGACCGGCTTTGGATAAGAACGAAAGCAGCGCGGTGCTGTTATCAGGCGTTTCGATTTGTGCCAGACCGATGTTGCCAGAGATGACTGTCAGAATGTTATTTAGATCATGGGCGATTCCGCCCGCCAATGTGCCGAGTGACTCCAGTTTGCTCGTGGTCAGGCGTTCCTCCTCCATCAGCTTCCGTTCAGTGATGTCTCTCAGAAAAACCGAAACACCGCCGCCGCTGGGGTAAGCTAACAATTCGAGCCAGACCTGGCCCTCGTTATCACTTGCTTCAAACTCCACCGCGACCTGCTCTGACATCGCGCGACGGTAATTCTTTTCGAACACGTCGCGCTTAAAATGTGGAAACTCCATCCACACATCTTTGCCGATGAGGTCGTCCCGGCGCCGCTCCAGAAGTCTCTCTGCCTGCGGATTCACGAACGTGAACTTCCAATCTCGGTCGACCGCGAAGAAGCCGTCGCTGGTCTTTTCGAGAATGTCGGTCATTTTTCGCAGAGCGTCCTGCAATTCGGCGCGGACTTGCAGGCGATCGTTCAGAAGGTGAATCCGCCGTTCCGCCACGGAAAGCCGGACATTCAAACGAGCGGGATCGAGTGGTTTAGTCAGGTAATCGTTTGCACCGGCTTCAAGCGCCTGCTCCAGATCGGAATGGTCATCACGGGCAGTGACTAGGAGAATGAACAGTTCCTCGCCCTGCGGAGTGGCGCGCAGCTGTCGGCAAAGGTCGACTCCACTCTTGCCGGGCAGCATCCAATCGAGGATTAAGAACGGAAAGGACCGCTTCGCCAGCTCGATCTCCGCTTCCTCCGCGCTGGCAACTGCCACGACTTCATGGCCGCGCCGCTCGATCAATTTTTGCAGAGCTCTCCGGCTCTCGGAGTGATCTTCAACAAGCAAAATTCTCATTCCTGGCAGTGCCTTACCCAAAACCCTCGGCACAGTCGTTCGAAGACGCGTCGCCGATCTCAACTCAGAAGCCAGCAGGATGGTTGCCATTGTTCATAGGCCTCGAACGAAATCACTACTTCGGGATTTTCCTTAGCTAAGATCGACAATCCTCACGCGCGAGCGCGCTCACCTTGCGTTACAGTCGCCGTCTGCTAGATACAGCCGAAACTTTAACCTGCCCGAAAATCATTCATGTTCAGCGTTCGTTCGTTTTTCATTTCGGTGCTCGCGTTGGTCGCCTCGCTGTCGGTTCACGCCGATGATGCTGTTGCGCCGCAAGCCGGCGAGAAGAAAAAAAACGCGACCGAGCCCGGGAATACCTTCGATTGGGTCCACGTTGACGGCCCGTACATCGCCTTGACGTTCGACGACGGTCCGAGCGCAAAGTTGACTCCGAAGTTGCTCGACTTGCTTGCCACTCATCACATCAAAGTCACATTCTTCCTGATCGGTGAAAATGTTGCCGAACATCCCGAGATCGTCGCGCGCGAGGTTCGCGAAGGCCACGAAGTCGCGAACCACAGTTGGTCGCACCCGAACTTTGGCAAAATGGGCGACGATGGAGTTCGCAGCCAGATACAAAGAACTGACAACGCGATCAAAAGCGCGGCCGGCGTCGCACCAACTTTATTGCGTCCGCCCTACGGCTCGATCACCCCGCGACAGAAGAAGTGGATCAATCAGGAATTTGGTCACAAAATTGTTCTTTGGGATGTCGATCCACTCGACTGGAGACGTCCGGGCTCCAACGTCGTTTGCGCGCGCATCGTCAAGAACACGCGCGCCGGCTCGATCGTGCTCGCTCACGATATTCACCCGGGGACGATCGACGCGATGCCATGCGTTTTGAAAGAGCTCGAAGCCAAAGGTTTCAAATTCGTGACGGTTTCTGAATTGATATCCATGCAAACGCCGTTGCCGCCGAAGCCATCGCCTACACCCAAGGCCTCGCCCGCGCGAACATCGGCGCCTACAATACCGCGACCGACTTCGCCACCTCCGCACAATTGATCTTGCCGGCATGATCGCCGACCGATATTTGCAGCTCAAAATTGAGCTGGAGGACGGCCTCGCCGGATTGATCAAGCTCGGCTCGGAAATGCAGCGCTCACCGGAGCAATTGGAAACGTTACAGGCGCTGCTTCGCGAGATTAGCGATCCGCTGCTGTTCGTTGTCGCGGGTGAGGTCAAATCGGGAAAATCTTCGCTTCTGAACGCTCTATTCGGAGACGAATTCGCAAAAGTCGACGTGCTGCCGGCGACTGATCGCGTTTACATTTTTCGCTACGGCACGGAGTCGAAGACGACGGAGGTCTCGCCGCGATTGACCGAGCGCTATCTGCCCATTCCGTTTCTGCGCGAGTTTAACGTCGTCGACACACCGGGGACCAACACCATGGTGAAAGAACATCAAATGACGACCGAGGAGTTCATGCCGCGCGCAGACATTGTTTTGTTTGTTTTCTCGGTGACGAATCCGTGGACACAATCGAACTGGGCCTTTCTGCAGTTCCTTCAGAAGACATGGCTGAAGAATGTCATCTTCGTCCTTCAGCAGATTGATCTCCGTGAACCGACCGAGATTGAAATCATCCATCGCCATCTTCAAGACACCGCGCTGCGGCAACTCGGCTTTGTTCCGCCGATCTTCGCTGTATCGGCGCGAAAAGCGTTGTTGGCCCGCACCAGCGGGGTCGACAAAGATCGGCTTTGGGAGGAAAGCGCATTTGGCCCGCTCGAGGAGCAGATCAATTTCATTGTTACGGAATCGAGCACGCGGATGCTGAAATTGCGCTCTACGTTTCAATCCGCGCGCGTCACGCTCGACGAGTTGGCGGGGGAGATCCGGAGCTATCTTGAGAAAATTTCCGCAGATGAGGCAGCTCTGCGTCGGTTAGACGATCTTCTACAGACCCGACGCGAACAACTGCGCAGGCAGGTTTCCAGTTTGGTCCGCGATATTGAAAGCGCTTACGATCAGACCGCCGCGGAGAGAAACAAACTTCTTAGCGAAAATGTGACCGCTTGGAGCAGCTTCAAATTAATTTTTGGACGCAGCGCCCATGAGCGCAATCTGCAGGCCGGCATTGCAGACAAGTTGCGGCAGTTGATAAAGCCACACCTTGATAGAGCCGTGAATGCTTTAGAAACGGATTTGCGCGGGGTGTGGCCCCAAATGCAGGACTTACTCGAGAACCAGCTTTCGACCGATCTGCGTAAGCAGGCGCGGCCGACGATTCCCGATTTCGCCGGACAGCGACGCGAACTCTCCGAGGCGATCCAAACCGCGTTCATCGACATCCTGGCCGGCAAATCGCTTCAAGAGCGACTCGCACGCTCATGTTCACGCACGGCGATTATGATGCGTCTCGTTAGCGGAATAGTTGTCGCCGCCGGCGCGATCGCCATCCTTTCACCAGGACGGAATCCTAATCTGTTGATTATTGCCGCGGGCGTCGCCGCTGCCGGAGCGATAGTCTTAATACTCTTGGCAATCAGTCACCGTCGAAAAATATTGCGCGATTACGAACACGAGCTGAATCCTCGCCGGGCGGAATTTAAGGAAGCGCTCGAACTACAGTTCGGCAAAGCGATTGACTCGTTCTGTGGGGAAATGGCAAAACGCTTCCAGAATTTAAAGGATATCTGCCAACGCGAGCGCGTGCGCTACGAACCGCGGGTGCAACGAGCCGACGAGCTTCAAACAAGATTCGCGAGCCTGAAATTGCGGCTCGGCTAGGTCGCGCGGCTTACTTTTTCGTCGGGCCGCTGCTGCCGCCCTGCTGGACGAGGCGCTGCTCCATTTGGCGGCGCGCGAGAACAAAATTATTATTATCGCCGTAGCTGCGCCACGGTCCCGCCGGAATGTCTTTAACTTCGACAAATTGCCAGTCCGTCACGTCGGTCGGTTGCAAGCCCAGATAATCGCGCACTGCCGGAGAGACATCGAGACCAGCGCCATGGTTTAGATTCGGTTTTGGACGCTCGTTGCCGAACACGTATTGAAAATGATCCGTGCGAAACGGACCGCAATCTTCCCACTGTGCGAAACAGGTCCGATTACCTTTTCGAATCGCAACCCATCGGTGCCAGCAAACGGATTGGCCCTGTCCCATGTAAGCTTGTTTGAACCATGGAATGACCAACGGCCCTTCCGGCTTAAACTGACCATGCGTCACGTCGTTATATGGCAACGCGCAATAAAAGGGATTCTGTCGCGGAATGAACGCTACCGGGATGTAACTGCGTCGCGATGAGCGTTCAGGATTATCGAAACCGCCGTAATTCGCCTGCCAATTCAGATCCCACGAGCTGCGAAAGTTTGGGACAGGGTTATTGCCGCCGGCTTGTTCACCGATCCAAAACACCGTCGTCACAATGTTCGATTTCCACGGATAACGCTGCGCCGCCGGACGCGAACTCGTTGGGACGAACACTTGCGGCTCGACTTTGAGCAACGCTTGGTCGCGCAGCTTCATCGCGTACTTGGCGAAGTCCGCGGCGGTCGCGTAGGGCGAGCTCGATTGCTCCTCCGCTCTCAACGCACCGATAGCGCTGGCAACGACGAGGAGAGCAATAGTCCGTTTCATTGGCCTATAGGGCGGCCTGTTTCTATCCGATTTTTGCCCCTGGCGCAAGGCATTTCGTTATGGAAAAACCAGCGCTAGTGGCGGTTACAATTCGTAATGAGCACTATCTGTTCCACCTCACATTCTGCTCAGCAGCGTGTTGTGGACGTATTCCCGGTCGTTTTTCTCCGGATAATCCAGCGTGTAATGCAGTCCGCGGCTTTCTTTCCGGCTCAATGCCGAGTCGACGATCAATGCGGCGACCGTCGCGAGATTGCGCAGCTCCAACAGGTCTACCGAGACTTTGAAGTTCCAATAGAACTCGCGGATCTCGCGCTGCAGGTTGCGTAATCGCGCGCTCGCGCGCTGCAATCGTTTGTCAGTTCGGACAATTCCCACGTAATCCCACATCAGCCGGCGGATTTCATCCCAATTATGATAAATCACGACCAGCTCATCGACATTTTGCACATCGCCGGCTTGCCACTCCGGCAACGCGATCTCGCGCTGGCTCTGCGAAGATCGACATCGAAGGGATGATTCGACTGCGCGATGCGCCACGACCAATCCCTCTAGCAATGAGTTACTCGCTAACCGATTCGCGCCATGCAATCCAGTGCAGCCCACTTCGCCAATCGCGAACAATCCCGGCAAGTCGGTCGCGCCGTTCACATCCGCTTTGACTCCACCGCATTGATAATGCGCGGCCGGCACGACCGGAATCGGCTGCTTCGTTATGTCGATCCCGAATCGCAGACACGTTTCATAAATATTGGGAAAACGGTCGCGCAAGAACTCCACCGGCTTGTCCGTGATATCGAGAAAAACGCACTGCGCACCGGATCGTTTGATCTCCGCGTCGATCGCGCGGGCGACGATGTCCCGCGACGCCAGCGACCCGCGCTGATCGTAACGTTTCATGAAATCCTCGCCGCGATTATTTCGTAAAATGCCGCCTTCGCCGCGCACCGCTTCCGAAATCAAAAATGACTTCGCCTTTGGGTTAAACAAACAGGTCGGATGAAACTGCACGAACTCCATGTTTGCGATCGTGGCGCCTGCGCGCCAGGCCATCGCCACGCCGTCGCCCGTCGCAATGTCGGGATTCGTTGTGTAAAGATAAACTTTTCCGCAACCGCCTGTCGCAAGCATCACTCGATCGGAACGTATCGTTTCGACCTCGCCACTGCTTTCATCGAGAACGTAGACGCCGAGGCAACGATTTTCCGCGGCAAACCCAACCTTTGCGGCGGTGATCAGATCGACCGCCATGTGATTTTCCAGAAGATTGACATGCGGCTGCCGGCCGAGCTCGCGCAGTAACACGTTCTCAATCTCTTTACCGGTAACATCCCGCACGTGCAGCACGCGCCGTTTGGAATGTCCGCCTTCCCGGCCGAGATCGAATTCGCGATGACCTGAGACTTCGCGCTCGTCGAAGTGCAATCCGAGATCGACCAGGTCCTGAATGCGGCCGGGCGCTTCCGTCACGATCGTGCGGACGACCTGCTCGTCGCACAAACCGGCGCCGGCTTCGAGCGTGTCACGCACATGAAGCTCGAATGAATCTTCATCGCTCGTCACGCACGCGATGCCGCCCTGGGCCCAAGCCGTGTTTGTATCTGCGCCTTTGCGTTTTGTCACCACTGCGACCGAACCGTGCTTCGCTGCTTTGAGCGCGAAGCTCAGACCCGCGATTCCGCTTCCGATTACGACGAAATCGTATTCCTTCATCCCAACCGAATGTTGTCGATCAAGCGTGTCTTGCCAAAATAAACCCCCAGCGCAACCAGCGAGTTTGGCTTTAATGTCTTGATCGGCTGTAAGGTTTCGGCGTCGACCACCTCGACATAATCGATTCGCGCGAGCGGCGCTTCATCGTTCACTTTACGCACCAGATCGACAATCTCTTTCGCTGATTTGGTTTTCAAATCTTTCGCGGCGAGTAGGGCTTTGCGTAAAACGGTCGCTTGTTTCCGTTCTTCATGGTTCAGGTAAGCATTTCGCGAGCTGCACGCGAGGCCATCGGCCTCACGCACAGTGGGCACCGCCACGATGTCGATCTTGTAGTTCAAATCGCGCACCATTCGGCGAAGGATCGCGAGTTGTTGAAAGTCCTTTTCGCCGAAAATCGCGGCGTCAGGCTGCAAAATGTTGAAAAGTTTCGCGACGACCGTGCAGACACCGCGAAAATGTCCAGGACGCGACTTCCCCTCGAGCATCGTCGAGAGCAAGGTCTCGTCGACGAACGCCGAACGGTCATCCGCGTACATCTCCACCGCGTTCGGCCGAAATAAAAGATCAACGCCAAACGCGCGACAAAATTCTTCGTCCTGTTTTTCGGGCCGCGGATATCGCTCGTAATCGCTTCCGGGTTCGAATTGCAACGGGTTCACGAAAATGCTGACGACCACTTCCCCATCCTTGCCGGCTTTTTCGCGCGCGACTCGAATCAGTTCACCGTGCGCTTTGTGCAATGCGCCCATGGTCGGCACGAGCACGCGGCGCTTCGCGCGGTCGCGCGACGGAAATTTCGCGACCGTGGTGGCGATTTGCACACAGCAACCATGAACTACTCCATCGCGCCGTGCGAATTAAGAAAACCGACGCGTCAGTTTAGCTCGTAATCGACGTCGACCACCACGCGCACCAACTTGCGCTCTGGCGTGGCAGCGTCGCGATCCTCAACTTGAAACCATCCCTGGGACGCGCTGCGCAATTTTCCCAAACTCGTTTGCGAATCGCGCGAGAATTGCTCGGCGGCGACGCGCGCGTTCTTGGTCGCCTCTTGAATCATCGCCGGCTTGATCTCGTTGAGCTGATTGTAAATGTAATTCGGCTGGCAGCCGGCGGATAGATGAACGCCGTTGGCCATCAGGGTTGAAGCCGACGCCAGCGCTGGTTTGATCAAATCGACTTTCGCCGTTCGAAGCAGCACCGATTGCTCGGCGCGGAACCGCTCCGGCGGAGGCGGCACGTTCTTGTCGCGCAGCTCCATGCTGGCGTCGTGGAGCGCGGGCGGCTGCACGGCCATGTCTTTGTCATCGAAACCGGCGCCCTTCAAAAACGCAGTAACGGCTTTGGTGCTCTCACTCAATCGTCGATTGATCGCGTCCAAATCGTTGACGGTAACGTTGTAACTGATTGTCCAAACCGCGACGCTGGCGGGCACTTCACGCTCCGACAGTCCTTTCACCGCGATAATTCTCCGACCGCTATTCCAATTGGATATTCCGTCGCCGATAAAAAAACCGCCCGCGTAGATTCCGCCGGCGAGCAGAAGCGCCGAAGCGATGACGGTGACGCCACGAACTCGCAACGATGAGCCTTCTTCATTCATAATGGCTCTTCGCGCCAAACTGAAAATTCTTTCAGAGAAAAATGGGCCTCACGATGCTTCCAACCAGATTGCCTGACGCGCGAATCGAAAACGCTTGTGCCCAAAATTCTCCCAGCCGGCTCGCACGGCTAAGTCGCGTATTTCGGAGAACGAAAATGCCCGCGCCATCGACAGTCGCGCGTCGAAACGGGTCATCGGTTCGCGAAATAGCGTCGCCGTCAAAAGATAAACGCCGGCCGTGCCAAAAAAGCTACGCCGCAGATCCGAAACGAGAACAAATTTGCGCGACAGTTCGCGGCAGTGTTGGAGCACACGAACCGCGTCATCGTCACTAAAGTGATGCAACGCCAGCGTGCACAGCGCGATATCGTATGGTTCGCGCGGCTCCAAACTGAGAATGTTCGTCTCGATGAAGTCGATGTTCTGATAGTCCGCGCTCAAATGCCTCGCGATTTTTAAACTCGCCGATTGCTGATCGACTGCGTCAATGGTTACCGATGCGCCGACATTTCGCGCATAATCCGCGATGAGCCGCGGAATGTCGCCCGAACCAGTGCAAAGATCGACAATGCGCAGCCGCTCGGCAGGTGTGATCCACCGCCGCAGAAAAGTCGTGATCAGCGCGTAACTGCCAAACCAGCGGTTCAGTCGTCGGATGTTTCGGAGATCGCGCTCCAGTTCAGCCGAGACCGGCTGCGGCCGGTCCATGATTTCGAGCGTCGCGGGATCGAACTGCCGCTTCATCCGCGGCAAGATCACTGCTCCAAGAATTTTCGCCAGGAGGCCGGCAGCTCCGCAGTTTCGATTTCGCTCGCGATGCGGCCTTCGAACTCGGGACGGAACGTCGTCGTGGTGCCGTAAACCATGATGACGTCTTCCGAGCCTTCGGCTCGAATTGCGTGAGCAACCCCAGGCGGAATTACCACTCCGACGTTGTTGCGACTGCGGTGATTATCGCCATCGACAAAAAAACGCATGCTGCACGATGGAAGACCGGCCCGCGCGTCGCGCAAAAACATTTCCGCGCGCCCCTGAAGAAAAAACATTACGTCCCATTGCTCGAGGTCGTACGGACGGAGCGAAAAGTTTTGCGGCTGACCCATGAACAGTCGACGCAGCCATTTTTCTGCGGTCGTATCTTCTGGAACATTCGGTGGGTGAATATGAAATCCTTTCGCGCTGTTCGCGAACATCCGCGCAGCCGACCATTGCCTCGGGCGCAAACCGATTTTGCCGAGCAGTCCTTCCGATTCACGGGCCAGCTCGCCAAAGCTTCCACGATGGCGCTGCGGATGAATCGTTCTGGAAAAAATTTCGACGCCGGGAATCCACGCCTTCTTCAGTTCCGTTTTGGCGCGCGGCGCCATCAGCTCACCGGCATCGACACCGGAATCGGCAAGGCGTTGAGCAAGCGAGCCCATCTTGTAATCGCGCGACACCAGCGATTTTCTCGCGCGCTGATCAAGCCCAGCCCACAAATCGTTTTTCATTTTCATAAACTAGAGCCGCTTACATGCCTAACGATGCTGTGCGGTAACCGCCACATTATATTCATTGCAGCCCTGCTCAGGCAAATTTACGCTGTGACGCGTTCGGCGAGCGCGTTGGCCGACATTCATGTTGGAGTATTTCGTTTACCTACTGTATCGAGCGGGCTTTGCCATCCTTGCGCTTTTGCCGTTGCGCACCGTCTTTGCGTTGGGAAACGCGCTCGGATTTGTCGCGTGGCTAACGCTCGGCAAATATCGGCGGCTAGCGTTTCGCAACGTCGACATCGCATTCGGTCAGGAAAAATCCTCGCACGAGAAACGGCGGCTCGTTCGGCAGCATTTTCAGCGGTTGGGCGCAAATCTCCTATCCAGTTTGAAATTGGCGGCGATGCCACTCGAGCAGGCGCGCGCAAATGTTCGCGTTGAAAATGCGGAGGCCGCACATCGCGTCCTGCGCGCGGGCAAACCCGCCATTTTCATTTTGAGTCACATCGGGAACTGGGAAGTGCAGGCACAAATGTTCCCAGCCGTGATCGGATATGTGCGCAACAGCACGGTGTATCAACCACTGAAAAACCAATACATCGACAAACACGTGCGCCAATTGCGCGGGCTCGGCGGTGTTGAAATGTTCGATCGCAACGAAGGTTTTCAAAAAGCGATCGAAATGCTGCGCGGCGGCGGCGCAATCGGCATCTTGAGCGATCAGCACGCGGGCGATCAGGGTTTGTGGGTGCCCCTGTTCGGGAAATTGGCTTCGACCACCTCGTTGCCGGCACTTTTGGCGAAACGCACCGGCGCAGCTGTGCTTGGCACCGCGATTTATACCGAAGCGCCGGGCGAATGGAGAATGTCTTTTACCGAACGGATCGACAGTCCCGGAGATTCGATTGAAGCGATTACGGCAAAAGCAAACCAATTGATCGAGAGACAAACGCGGGCCGCGCCGGAAGAAGGATTTTGGCTTCACAACCGCTGGAAAACGCCGCGTCCAAACTTCCTGCTCGTTCGCTATAAGCGAGGCGTCTTTTTGCCGGAAGATTTGCCGTCCGGGAAATTAAAGCCGTTCCGAATTCTGCTTCGAAGCAGTAATTGGCTCGGCGACGCAGTGATGAGTGTGCCGGCGGTTCGCGCGATCAAAAACGGCCGACCTGATGCGCACGTCACGGTTGTCGCACCGGAAAAGGTCGCGCCGATGTGGAAACTCATTTCCGAAGTCGACGAAGTTCTGCCTCTGCCGAGCAAATCTCTGCTCGCGGCCATGCGGCTGATCAAACGTCAGAAACGTTTCGATGTTGCCGTTCTTTTTCCAAATTCGCTGCGATCGGCACTCGAAGTTTTGTTTGTGCCGAGAAAAGTCGGTTACCGCGGGCACAACCGCGCGTGGTTGCTCAACCAGATTGTTCGCGAACCTCGCCGGCCGCGGCCGGCGGAACATCACGCCCTTCGGTTTCTCCGAATCGCAGATGACTGCGGGGCCGATGTCGATCTTGAGCAGCTTCCGAAGCTCGCCGCACCTCAAAGTGCGAGCGGTAAAGGGCAAAACTTCTTCGGCCTCTGCCCTGGCGCTGAATACGGACCAGCCAAACGCTGGTTGGCGGAACGCTTCGCGGAAGTGGCGACATCAGTTTCGAACGGTTCGAACGCGAAATGGATTTTGTTTGGCACAAAGAGCGACGCGGCTGTCGGCGAGACGATTGCCGCGCAGCTTGGCGACAAATGCGTGAATCGCATCGGTCAGACGACATTGGACGAACTCGTCGCTGAATTGCGCACCTGCCGCGCAGTTTTGACGAACGATACCGGCACAATGCATTTGGCGGCCCTGCTCGGTGTTCCAGTGGTTGCCGTTTTCGGTTCGACCGAACCGCAGCTCACAGGTCCGCTGGGTGATGGTCACGTGATTGTCCGCCATCACGTTGAATGCAGCCCGTGTTTCTTGCGTGAATGCCCAATCGACTTCCGCTGCATGAAAGAAGTGACGACCGCCGAGGTCGTAGATGCGATGATGTCGATCTTGCGATGAATCCGAAACAGCCGCGCGTTCGCACGGAAGTGCAGGTGATGTTTTTCGATACTGATTGTGGCGGCGTTGTTTCGAACATCGCGTATCTGCGGTTCATCGAAATCGCTCGATCATTGCTCGCCGATGAGCTCGGCCTGCCGCTCGCCGAAATGCCAAAGACACAGCGTTATCCGGTAGTTGTTCGGACTGAAATCGATTACCGCCGCGCCGCAAAACTTGGAGACAAGCTTGTCATCGAGGGCTGGCTCGACGATCTGCAACGCGCGCGTTTCTGGTGCGCGTTTCAAATTACTCGTCCCGCCGATGCAGTCGTGATCGCCGATTGCCGGCAAACAGTGGCGCTGATCGAAATGCCGTCCGCGAAATTGTTGCCGTTGCCGAGCAGCTGGGACAAGTACCGTAAATGACCGCTGGCGCCGGCACACTCACGCTGCAAGAGGCTTTGCTCGACCCGCCGGCGTTAAGCCCGCCGCCGCTCCGACATTTTCTTTTCGTCTCTTTGATCGCTCTCGCCGCGCTCGTGCATCTCATAACGATCGGGTGGAGCGATCTCTACAATCACACCGAAGGTCAATACGCCGGCGCTGCGCGCGAAATGATTCAAACGCACCAGTGGCTCTGGCCAACGAACGACGGTTTGCCGCGTTTGCCCAAACCGCCGCTGCTTTACTGGCTCATCATTGTTTCGTTTAAGGTTTTCGGCGTCAGCGCCGGGGCCGCCCGTCTGCCGATTGCGTTGGCGATGGTCGCAAACGTCGCATTTACATTCCTGATCGCGGAGAAGCTCTCCGATTACTGGCGCGGATTCTTTGCAGGGCTGATTTATCTTTGCTGCTGTGGCAGCGCTGTCCTCGGACGCGTTCTGATGCCCGAGCCGTTGTTCTGCTCGTTCATCGGTGCGGCAATTCTCTGCGGGGTGCTCGGATATCAACGGCGACGCCGACGCGCCTGGTGGTTTCTGGGCGTTTGGATTTGCTGCGCGCTCGCCTGTTTAACGAAAAGTCTGCTCGGTGTGATCTATCCCCTCGCCGTTTTTGGTTGCTTATCGATCTTTTATCGAGAAGCGCGAATGCGTTTCAATCGACTGTTTCATTGGACGTACGTCCTGACTTTCCTTGTTCTGCTCGTTCCGTGGTACGTCGCGACCGAATTGCACTTCCCAGGTTTTTTACACCAGCTCATCCAGGTCGAATGGATCGGCCATCTGCGTTCCTTTTCGAACGTTCCCGGGAGCGATAACGGCGTTCCCCGCTTTCAATTCGTCTGGATGCATCTCGTCTGGTGGTTTCCCTGGTCGGTTGCAATTCTTCCGGCGGCGATCGTTTGCTGGCGCAAAGTCATCCGGCCAAACGAGCGCGGTTTTGCCGAAGCTTTGCCGCTGTCTTGGATGGCAGTCGTGTTTTTGCCGCTGCTCATTATCGGACAACGGCAGGATTACTATTCGATGAACATGTGGAGCGCATTCGCGATTTTCGGTGCGACGGCGTGGGAACGACTTTCCAAGCAATGGCACATGGCAGGCACCGGTCTGGTTGGAGTCGTCGGTCTCATTGCCGGATTGACGGCAAGCGTGCATCTACACCTCGCACAAGGGAGCAAGATTCCCAGCGAAGGCGAAGACGGCAGCTGGACAACATGGGATGCAATAGAAGAATTGCCGAACTCGGCCTGGGCGACCCTGCGTCCAATGACTTTGATTATCGCAATATCTCTAATTATCGCTGCACTTGTTGCGTTGTATCTCGCCGCGAAGAATCGGCCGCGAGTTTGCCTGGCGGTTTTGGCGATTGGCATGATCCCGATCGCTCTTTCACTGGCCGATGGGATTGCGCGGATGGCGCCGCAGTTTTCCCTGGCCAACGTGTCTCGCCTTCTCGATAAACAGCTTACCGAAAACGACGCTGTTGTCTTTGAGGGCGAACTCGATGATGCCAGCAGTCTCGTGTTTTACCTGCACCGCCAATTTTATTTGGTCAACGAACCACCGGATGACGACCTGCGCATCGCCGGAGGCAAAGGCGTTTCAATCACCGAAGACGCGATCTTTCGCCACTGGGGCGATCCGCAAACGATCTACTTGATTATCAAGCAAGACCGCGTGCCTCATTGGCAACAGCTTCTTACCGAACGGTTTCACATTTACCATCAGGTCGCGACGTCCGGGCAGCACGTCGTCTTGAGCAACCAAATGTAGTTTCCCGCCTCGGGCATTTGAAAAATGCCGGCTTCGCGCTAGCTTTGGCGCTCGTTTTTCGAATTATGTCCCAGCATCGCAGTCTTAGAGGAACCAGCACGATCGTCGCGAAGCGCAATGTCCTGAAGCGTTTCGAGCGAGTCGAGCTGCTGAAAAAGCGCGGACAGTGGAAGGAAGGCCGGAAAGTCATCGGCTTGCCGAAAACTAAGCCGGACGCTTAATCGGCGCTTTCGCCAGATCGACATTGCGGCGAGTTTGACTGGTGCGCTTAAACCGGTTTCTTGCCGCGGCCGGCGTCGCGTCGCGCCGCAAGTGCGACGAGCTCATCGTTGCCGGACGCGTGACGATCAATGGGCGTGTTTGCACCGATTTTAGCGCGGACCCGGCCGAGCGCGACCACGTCAAAGTCGATGGCAAGCTTGTTTACGCAGAACAGTCGCTCACGATTGCGCTGCACAAACCCGCCGGATTCGTTTCGACTCGAGCCGATCCGCACGCGCGCGATACTATTTTCGATTTGTTGCCACGAAAGTTCCCGCGGCTGTTTAACATTGGGCGGCTGGATGCTCAAACTGAAGGATTGCTGTTGCTCACGAACGATGGCGATCTCGCGCAGCAGCTCACGCATCCGCGCTTCAAAATCGAAAAGGAATATCTCGCCGCCTTGGATCGGCAATGGGACAGCGCGCTCGCGCCGAAACTGTTGCGCGGCATCGTCCTCGATGGGAAAAGGGCGGTGATTGCGCGACTGCAGCCGATTGGACCGAGGCGACTCCGCGTTGTGCTACACCAGGGACTCAATCAGCAGATCCGGCGAATGTTGTACGCGGTCGGCTACGAAGTGAAACAGCTGGTGAGGGTCCGAATTGGAACCTTACGACTCGGCGATTTACCTCGCGGGCACTGGCGGGCGTTGACGAAAACTGAGTTGACCGAATTGCAGCGGCCGATCAAAACACGCCGCCCGGACGCGAGAGGAGATAAATCCAATTTGCGACGAAACCGGTCACGGCGGCCACGCGCAGAAAATTTTTCTCGCCAACGCTGAAGTTTGTCAGCCGCAATCGTCGTCCACGCGTGAGGAGAACAATAAACGCGTAAGCATCAAACATCGACACCGCACAAAGCGTGATAAAAACGAGCGGGTTCCATTTCCACGCGGTGAAGAAATTCTCGTGAAAGAATGCGATGGCGCAGCGCGTCGCGCCACAGGTGACGCATGGGTGACCTGTCAGCGCGAGAAATGCGCAATGCGGCCAAGGTAAACCAACGGCAAACCACGCTGTCGCGAACACGAGCGAAGCCAATGTGACACAGAGCCAGATCAGTTCGTGATCGTTCTCACCCGGAGCGAGCGGACGGCGAACGAAGCGCATTCGCGTTACTGGCCGCCGTTGTGTTGCATTAAGGCGCCGACACCAACGCCGAGCATCAAGCAGAGCACCACAATTCCGCCGCAGCAGATAACGACTGGCAAGACGACGGCCATCACTGCGCGTCCCATGTCAGTTTCGTGACTGCGACTGATTCCAATGCAATCGGCGATGAGCCCCCACACGGCTGCGATCATCCATCCGCAACAGGGGATGATTGCGAGTAGACTCGTTGCCCCGTAAGCAAAACTCAGCGCGCGAAAGGTCGTCTCAAACGTCTTGTTCGCGCCGCCAGCCATCATTAGGAAAACGTGAACAAGTCCTGCCCAAATAAACATGCCGACGGCGATGAAGATTGGCGTCATAATCAACCGAACGATCAGCATCGCCCCGCCCATGCTCACGCCAAGCATACTGTCCAAAGAGTTTTGTTGTGATAACGCGGCAGCCCAACCGAACGTATGAATCAGCGCGGAAAGCAACGTCCAGATGATGGCGGCGATGCTCCCGCCGATGACGCCGAAAAGAAGCGGGTCGCCCAGGCCGCCTTCGGTGCGCATCACGTTGAACGCCTCAGTCGGGCGAGTTAAAACCATCGTCACGGTCTGGACGAACCCGTTGACGAAGCCGAGCGTGTCGCGCCTTTCCCAGGGCAATCCGCTGCGCGCCACGGCGGTTGTCGATGTTGGAACCGGCGCGGCCGACGCGGGAGTGGCCGGAGTTTGTGGCGGCGGTGCGCCGCCCGCCGCAGCACCCGCGGCAAAATCGCTCGCAAGTTCGGCGAATTGCGAAAGCGGCTGCCAGTTCGCCATTCCTTCTTTCCAGCCGAGGTCGGTTGGCACAAAACGACCGGCTCGAACGCCTTCGCGGACCTGTTCTTCAGGAAATACGCCCAGACTCGTTGCGCCCCGATTGACGTGGATCATGGCCATTCCGGCGTTTTAATTACCGGCGTCGGCAAAGTCAATCGCGCTCGGCGCTACTGGTCGAAGCGAGTTTTCTCTGGCGCGTCCAGTGCTCGCCAAAAATACCACGCCGCAGCCGAACGATGCGGCCGGAATTTTTCGCCGAGCTTCAGCAGCTGTTTCGGCTTGGGAAGTTTTCGACGACCGAAAGTCTTAGCGAATCCT
>Ga0137359_10000343_pt1 | contig 35113 bp, 29 predicted proteins | sample Mad1_40_16metaG_FD_108281 | JGI IMG/M metagenome (GOLD analysis project Ga0137359, IMG submission 108281) | Vadose zone soil microbial communities from Angelo Coast Range Reserve, California, USA - Mad1_40_16 metaG | ecosystem: Environmental > Terrestrial > Soil > Vadose zone | place: USA... | reverse complement strand
CTCGGCGCGCTTTCGGTGGGTTATGTCCTGAATCTGGAATATCAGGTGCAGTGCTTTGCTTTCTGAATCGCGGATCAATGATACGCCGACCAGAACCCAAACTTCGTGCCCGAGCTTATGCAGATAACGCTTCTCCATCTGATGGGTCAGGACCTTACCATCGACCACCTCTTTCAAACGAGCGAGGAAATCGCCGAGTTCATCCGGATGGGTAATCGCCTGGAATGTCATCTCCCTAAAATCGTTCTCTGAGTATCCGGCTATGTCGCACAAGCACTGATTGACCTGCAACCAACCGCCGTCAGGTGCTACGAGCGCCATTCCGATCGGAGCGTGGTCAAAGGCGCTGCGAAAGCGCTCTTCGCTTTCCTGCATTTCCGCGAGATGCCGCTTAGCCTGTTCCGCTTGTGATGTCGACGACTCTACGTTCTTCACATAGGTTACATATGTGAAGTAAAGGACTGCAACGATCGGCATCATGGCTATAAAGGCGTAGAAACCAACAACGGCGATTAATTTGACTGTGAGTGCGGCGGCCAATGCGCCGGCGAAGTATGTCAATGAGGTCCAGACATAATGTTGTTTGTAGGTGGACCAGATCGCGCGATTAGCCTTGAGCGACCCGGCGATCGCTACTAGTCCCGAGTTGACAATGTACTGAACGAACGCCATCGTGCAGGTAGCGGTGATCAATCTTGAAGAGAAATGACCGCTGGATAAATCAAGGATGGATCCGAAGAAGAAACGCAGCGTCCAAACAGTCAGGAATGTCGAGAGCGCCATACTCCCCGAGTTGAACGCCATCGTCAAGGGCTTCCTGGTAATACGCAGCGACGAAAAGAGCCCTTCCATGGCAGCCAGAAGAACAGCAGCCTCTCCGTCAAACAGGAGCATCGCCAGAAAGATAAAAATGTCAGAAATGGAAATACACGAATCAAACCGAAAGAATCGGACGACTATTCGCGAGCCGAGGGAGACAGTCACTACCACCAGTAGAAGAAATGGCAGCCCGAGTCCTGACAAGCGAAGGCCAAGCAATGAGAACAACAGAGCTGCCGCACCCGCAGCGGCGATCGCTCGCAGATAGGGCTTCATGAATCGATCTCGATTTTTATGATCGAGACTTTTCCCCGCTGCCTTGTTTTTTGGGGTTCTCACCATTTAAGCGCTAACTTCCTCTTCCTTCGTCTTCTTATTTAGGGGCTTGATCACTGTTGCAGATTCCCGTTCTGATCTGAGATGGATTCCCGGTGTTTACTCTACTCAATAGCTGTGCCAGCGAGGCGAACCACCTTCCCTCTGGCCCATCGCTTGTTTCTTTCGATCTAATTCGGAGATTAGATCGAGCCGGTAGCGCATTAAGCCCCCCATTCGCAATAATTTAGCCCGAACCCTTCGGAGCGGGTTGCGTTCGCCGGCGCGAGGCCTGGATACTCTCAGCCTCGGAATGCCAGGTTTGTGTTTCGGTCAAAATGGCGGAAGCCTATCGACAATCGCCGTTGTTGACCGATACGAAAAAGTGTTTGGTTCAGTGTCTGAGGCTCATAACTTGGAGTCGTCGCAAACCTTGAAGTCCGGGCCGCGGCGCCTGGAACAGTGAGGGTGGCTACTAACTCAGTCCAGGAACGATGATGATGGCTATCGGGGGACTAGCACGACGAAGAGCGATCGAGAGTGGACGTGACATTTGGAGTGGAAGCTCTGTGAGAAGAATCCGGTCGCGGATCCGCCGGAAGCGAGGACGGCCGGGAGCTAACCGCTAACTCCCGGCCTCGTGATTTCTGCCAATCAAAGTATCAGTGTACCCGCTGCTTTAAGAATATCGTGTCGTAGTGACTGATGAACTTGAAGCCGGCTTTCTTGTAGAAGGCTTGCGCGTTCTTAAACCTCTCGTTTACCAGAACGCAAACCGAGCTTGATCGCAATAGAAACCTTCTGCTCAGTTGCGACATGCATCGCGATCCGATGCCTTTGCCGCGTTCAAGCGGATCAACCCAGATGCCCTCCAGATAGACTGTTTCGGGTGTGTCAGTCACGACTTCGGCCTTGAAGATCAGTCTTCCGTTTTCCACCAACACCCAGCTCTGCCCCATCTCGATGCGGCGCGCACACCGCTCGCGAAAGCCTTTGGGGTCGGCTTGTAAAGGATCTATCCCGCTCTCATCAAAGGCAATTTGAGCGTGTGCAGGTACGATGAGATCGAGATCATCCATCGTGGCCAGCCTCAGGCCGGCCACCTCTTGTTTCACCTCGACTGGCCATCGCTGCTCGAACAGATACTCCCGGCCGTACAGACGCGGTGATTGTCCCCCGTCCGCATAATAACTCCAGAAAGTCTCAACCTCGCCTTGCTCGCCGAGCAGGATATGAGCGTTTCGGCAACCTTGAGCAAGGTCAGCGAACGCCTTGGTGGCGCCATCCGAGCGTGTCTCGAACAGTATATAGCGGCCTATCAAGGCGACGCCGGTTAGTTCACCGTGTTTGTCGCGGCACCCGTAGAACTCGCCTTGATTGTGCGGGCTCACGATGCCGTTACGTCGGATGAATCCTGCCATTCCGAATGTAAGCGTTGGTCGCTCACTAAGGAACTCCAGCACTTCAGCTTCGTCTTCGGCGGTGAGCCTTTCCACGAACACAGGCTCACTGGCGCGTAACCGAAACGCTGCCGGATTCACTTTGTTCTCAAGTAAGTTGGTCAGAGGGTACATTGTCCTATCTCCCAAGTTAAACCTTTAGAGAATCCTTTATTCCGGTCAGTGGATCGGGTCTGTGTCTGGCGCGGCCGACATACCTGCGGTCAGGTCCCCGCCCAGGGCAGACATAGCCAAAGATTGCGCGACGGACCCCGGTAGTGAGTCCGCAAGTATGGAGTCGGACAACAGCACTCCATCGGACAGCAACACGCCGTCCGACAACAGTACCCCGTCTGACAGCAACACTCCTGCCGTTAGAAGCACTCCGGCTGACAGCAACACTCCGTCCGAGAGCAGCACTCCGTCAGACAGCAACACTCCGTCCGAGAGCAGTACTCCGTCTGACACGAGCACGCCGTTCGACACTATCGTGCCGTCCGCGAGAAGTACGCCTTCGCCGTAGATGCCTTGATACTGACTCATCAGAGCAGACCCGTAGACGAAATTCCATTTCTGGATAACTCCGCCGCCCCAATTAAACGTCTCCGCTGCGATTGTCGAGGTTGGATCCGTTGTGTCGGTTAGGAGAGCATCGCCGGTGCCTAGCCCCGCCAGATCGGTACGCACCAGGCCCGCAAGCCGGGCGGCACCTTCCAGGTTCATCTCACCTGCTCCCTGCTCGAAGTTGCTGAGTCCCGCGAGTGGTTGTGCGGTGTACTCGAGGATCGCTTTGACGAGATTAGGCGTGAGACTCGGGTTTCTCTGGAATAAGAGAGCAACAGCACCCGCCACCACGGGCGTCGCCATCGACGTGCCACTCATCTTCATCATCTTGTGATTCGTGTTGGCGGTGACTACCGCATCAAGGGAAGGGTTGCCGGTCACCAGAACGTTGTTTGGAGACTCTGCTTCAATTATCTTATTGCCTGGCGCGATAAGGTCAGGCTTGATGAGATTGTCGTAGTGCTTCACGCCCTCGCCGTCAATATAGTAGCCGCGAGTCGGGCCGCGAGAGCTGTAGGTTGCCACTGAATCATCGCTTCGCTCATCTGTTCCATAAGTGTTCGCCGCTCCGACGGTGATCGCCGAGGGCTCTATGCCTGGAGAGTGAATGCTGCCGTAAACCTTGGCTCCGTTCGCGTCTTTGCCCGAATTACCCGCAGCCGCACACACGACCAGACCGGCGTCGTAAGCTCGTCTGACCGCCTGGCAAAGAGGATCGTCCACATAAGAATCAACCGCGACGGTGCCAAGGCTCATGTTGAGTACGCGGATGCTGTAAAGATCTTTGTTCGCGATGCACCAGTCAATGCCGGCAATTGTATTCGATGCAGACCCGCGACCCTGGGAATCAAGCACCCTCACGTTGATGATATTCGCCAGGGGCGCTATGCCGGTGTACGCTCCGCTTGAAACGTGTCCATTTCCGGCAGCCATAGAAGCCACATGCGTGCCGTGGCCATAGGGATCGTCTGTCCTTCCTTCTCCGGTGAAATCGATGCTGGCCACCACTCTGCCGTTAAAGGCATGGTGAGCGGCATAGACACCCGAATCAAGGATGGCGATGCCGATACCGTGACCGTCTATCGTGCCGGTATCTGGAGTGCCGTAGTTTCTTGCGTCCGCGGCCCCACTGGTCGTTTCGAGATGGCCGGTCACCACAGTCTTTCTGTCAAGAGACAGGTATTTTACGGCGTTATCGGCGGCGAGCGCGGCGACCGAACTTGCGGGGATCTGGATCGACATCGACTTGTTGTGATTCAAGCTTCGAAACACAAATCCGCCCATTACGCCGATTTTCGTCGCCAGCCTGCCGAAGGCGGTGCTATTGGATGACGACTTGGTGTCGACAATGACTCGCACCGTGCCGCCAGGAGAACTGACGATCGCTCTCTCCAGGTCCGGCGACATATTGCTTCGCCGCGTTCTTGAATTCGCTAACACCGACCGCGCTCCGGTTGGAAGACCGGTCATCAGGAAAGAGAACACCAGGATCGCTACTGTCAGCAGACTAAGAACACCCTTAGTCGTCATCCTGTTGGCTCTCAACTTCCTGAACGAAGAGCCAGTGCGCCGAATGTCTGATAAGAGGAATCCCTCCGTGACAGGCGCGTTGACCGTTTTTATTGCTTTGCTCATAAAATTTTGATCCTATGCCTTCTGAACCCCGCTCGGCGATCTCATTGTCAATAACCGTGCCAGGGCCTTTGTCGGATTCCCGATTGGCAACGCTTGCTTTTTGTAATGAGCAGCGAGCGGATCGTCTTAGCCCCCTGGCGACGACACTTAGAGCCTCATACCCGTCCTTTGGGTCTGTTGCTGCGTTCTCTCGTTGTTTTTGCGGATCAAGGGAATCAAGTTGAGAGTCAAATCTGGTTTCCGTCACATTGACTAATCCGGTTCGGTCACTTCCGGTGATTTTTAGATAGCGCTAGCGACGGATCAAACGAGAAGATAACCACTTAACTTACGACAACGCTGACGAGCTTTCCTGGGATGACAATCACCTTTGCGATGTCGCGTCCGTCGGTGGCTGCCTTTATTTTGTCATCGGCGAGCGCCGCCTCACGCAGCTCATCATCGCTTGCGTCGGCGCCGGCGAAGATGCGGCTGCGCAGCTTGCCATTAACCTGCACTGCAACTTCAATTTCTTCTTCACGCGCAATCTCGGCGCTGAACTCTGGCCACTGAGCTCGTGACACGCTCTCCGAATGGCCGAAGCTCTCCCACAGTTCTTCGGCTATGTGGGGGGCGAAGGGAGCGAGCATCGGTATCAAGGCCAGAAATGCTTCGCGCGCGACATCTGTATCCCGCTTGCTGGCACCCGCGGTTTTTTCGACGGCTTGATCGAAAGCGTAGATCTCGTTCGTCAGCTCCATCAACGACGAGATGCAGGTGTTTAGGTGCAACCGCTCTTCAAAGTTCTCGGTTATCGAGCGTACGATCTGATGCGTGCGGCGCCGCAGCTTGCGCTGATGGCCCTGAAGATCGCCCTGGTTGATCGATCCGCCGTTCGCCCCGGCAACCCGGCTCTGCCACTTGTGAGCGATTCGCCAGACTCGTTGCAGGTATCTTGACGCGCCTTCGAATCCTGTATCGGACCATTCCTTATCTTTCTCGGGTGGGCCGGCGAACAGCACGAACATGCGCAGGGCGTCCCCGCCGTGAATGTTGATCATCTCGATTGGATCGACTGCGTTCTTTCTGGACTTCGACATCTTCTCGACCCGGCCGGTTACGACCTCCTTACCGCAGATTGCGCACGTCTTCTCCTCAGTCACCTGCTCGGGAAAAAGCCACTCGTGCTCGGGGCAGAAGTATGTTTCCTTGTTGATCATCCCCTGCGTCAGCAGCCGCGTCACCGGCTCGTCGAACTTCACAAGCCCCAGGTCGCGCATCACCTTCGTCCAGTAGCGCGTGTAGATCAAGTGCAGCACCGCGTGCTCGATGCCGCCGATATATTGATCCACCGGCATCCAGTAAGCGACCTTCTCAGGATCGAATGGCTGCTTCTCGTTGTGCGGATCGCAGTAACGAAAGTAGTACCAGCTCGAATCGACGAACGTGTCCATCGTGTCCGTGTCGCGCTTGGCCGGGCCTCCGCACTTAGGGCAGTCGACGTTGACATAGTCCGGCACGTGATCGAGCGGCGAGCCGCCCACGACCTTCAGGTTCACTCCCTTCGGCAACACAACCGGCAACTGATCGTCGGGTACTGGTACGGTCCCACATTTCTCGCAGTGAATCATCGGAACCGGAGTACCCCAGTAGCGCTGACGCGAGATGCCCCAGTCGCGCAGCTTGTAAGTGATCGCCGCGCGCCCGAATCCGTGGGCTTCGGCGTAGTCGGTCATCAACCGATTCGCTTCTTCGGAGGACATACCACTCCACTCACCAGTATTGACCGTAGTGCTCCACGATTCGTCAGGCGCTTCCATTTCCTCGGATGGGATCTCGCGGCCGTCTGCGTTCAGCTTGATCTGGCGGAACGGCACGTTGTATTTGCGCGAGAACTCGAAGTCGCGTTGATCGCCCGACGGCACGGACATGATCGCCCCGGTGCCGTATTCGATCAGCACGAAGTTCGCGATCCATATCGGTACGCGCTCCTGATTGAACGGATTGATCGCGTACCCGCCGGTGAAGATGCCATGCTTCTCAAGCTCATCCACGCGCCCAGTCCGTTGTTCCTGCTTCAGTTTCTCAGCGAATGCCAACACGTCGTCGCGCTGAGGCTTGCCCTCGAGGATTTTCGAGAGCAGCGGATGTCCGGGCGCCAGTATGATCGCGTTCGCGCCGAAGATCGTGTCGATGCGTGTTGTAAAAACGGTGACTGAATCGTCTGCTTCCGCAACCTGGAAACGGACCTCTGCGCCGCGGCTTCGCCCAATCCAGTTGCGCTGCATGGAGATCACGCGCTCGGGCCAGCCGCCCTCCAATTGATCAAGGCCGTCCAGCAACTGGTCGGCATAGTCGGTGATTCGCGCGAACCACTGCATCAATTGTTTCTGAATGACCGGCGTCTCGCATCGCCAGCACTTGCCCTCGGAAGCTTGTTCATTCGACAGCGAAATATTTTCCTTCGGGCACCAGTTGACCGGCGCGAGCTTGCGATAGAGCATCCCGCGCTCCCACATTCGAATAAAGAACCACTGGTTCCACTTGTAGTATTCGGGATCGCAAGTGGCGATCTCGCGCGACCAGTCGTAGCTGAGGCCCATTCGCTGGAACTGCCACTTCATATAAGCGATCGCGTCGCGTGTGAACTTCTCGGGATCAGTGCCGTCTTTGATGGCCGCCGTTTCAGCAGGCTGGCCGAACGCGTCCCATCCGAACGGATGCAGCACGTTGAACCCGCGGATGCGCTTGTACCAGGCTAGAGCGTCGCCGATCGCAAAGTTCGAAACGTGCCCGATGTGCGCGCGCCCAGAGGTATAAGCGAGCATCTCGAGACAGTAGAACTTCTCGCGGCCGGGTTCTTCTTTGACCTCAAAGGTCTTCTCATCAGCCCAGCGCTTCTGCCACTTTTGTTCGATTTCTTGGGGGAAGTATTTTTCTTTCATTATTCGTTCACGACACCGTGAGGTGGAAAGCACCGCGAAACCCGTGGTACCGAGCAACTATGTCCATGCAGAGCTTCTCCGCCTTTTGAGTATCGGGCTTTGGCGGAAGCGAGCTTCTCACATACGCCTCTTCGGCCAGCTTGAATAGCCTCTCCGCCTCATCCTTTACGCGCTCGATGGTCCACTCGCCGGGTTTGATTGATAACAACTGCTCGGCATCAGCCCTTTCAACGTGCAGATCACCTTCGACCAGGAACTCAATGCCCATTCGCAGCAGCCGAATCAAGTGGGCAGCGTTCTTCGCATCGTACCCGACTTTTCGCACCAGCTCCTTGCGTTTAGCACCCATGTAGCCGCCCGAGAAATACTTCCGCTTCAAGCCCGCATACCGCTCACTCAAAGCACCGAGCGTCTGCCCGCGGAAGGGGCCGGCTTCAACAATCGAATCGCGCTCGGTTTGAGTCGCATTCAACTGATTCAGATCGATTCCGCGCGCACCAAGCTCGCCCTCGAGCGCGGCCATCTCATCCTGAGCCTCCTGGTTGAAATGCGTCATGCGCTTGAACTGTGCATACGCATAACCGTTGAACGAATGATATGCCTGCTTGGTAACAAACAACATCCTGTTCTCCCGAAGGACACGACCCAACTCGTGCTCAAAAATCAAATGCCGCTCAGGCAGCCACAGCAAGCTGACCACGTTGGGATTGCACTTGAGAAGAAAGCCTATGAACTTCTTGACTTCGTAGCTGACAGCGTCCCATTCGTTAATGAACTTCTCCTTCACTTCGTCTCGCCCGAACCCCAAATAGTGCTGGACGGGCGCAACATAGACGCCCATCAAGTCCTTATCGTCGATGCTGTTTGGGTCGTGCTGCGGAACGTACATGTTGTGAGCGATCGACCCTCTATAGCCGAGCAAAATCAGATTTTCAGGTAACAGTTCCGATACCTGTTCTTGAGGCAAGTTCTTTAACCTGATTTGAGGTTCCATTTCTCGTCACTTCTCGCCAGGTCTCGCAGCCTATTGATGTTCCACTCGTAGCCTCGCTCCTTATCGACGGGAGTTTCTAAGATAAATGGTACCCGACTGAACTTCAAGTTATGCGTCAGCCGGCGAAACGCATCCGCGCCGATGTGGCCGAGCCCGATGTGCTGATGGCGATCGACTCGCGAGTTCAACGGCGATTTGGAGTCGTTGCAGTGAATCAGTTTGATTCGATCAAATCCAAAAGCGCGATCGATTGCGCCAATCGTCGACTCCAATCCGGCTTCGCTCGAGATGTCATAACCCGCCGCGAATGTGTGCGCTGTGTCCAGGCACACATCAACCGGCAGCCCGTCGAGCGCCGCGAGAAGCGCGGTAATCTGTTCGAAGTCGCGGCCGATAGACGAGCCTTGTCCGGCGGTGTTCTCGATCAGGATGGTCAGCGCGTTGTTTTGTCCTGCCTGGTATGCGCTCGGCGGCGCACCTCTCAATTTAAGGCATCGAGTACACTCGCGCACTGACTCGACCGCCGTGCTAATTGCGGTCTCAACATCCGCGCCTCTTGCGCTGCCGGGATGAACAACCAGATATTCCGCGCCAAGTTCGATGCTGCGTTTGATCTCTCCTCGAAACGCCTCACGCGAACGCGCGAGCAGCACGGGATCCGATGCGGCAAGGTTGATCAGATAGACTGAGTGAATCGCAAGCGGCCATAGCTCGGCTCTTTCGCGAGCCGCTCTGAACTCGCGAATTTCCTCACGCCCGAGCGCGCGCGCAAGCCATCCCCGGGGATTTCGCGCGAAGATTTGAAAACAATCGCAGCGTTTTTCGACCGCCGAGCTAACGGCCTTCAACAGGCCACCCGCTATCGAAGTGTGAATGCCGATTTGGGGAGTTATGTTCCTGGTCATCCAACGCACAATTTCAACACAAAGCCGCCTGGTCACAAAGCGAACGGAGCCATCGTCGCTGAAAAGTTTTCAGTCGTTTGTTTTATAATTCGCCACCATCTCGGTATGGGATGCGGCGTACGTACGGACAACGGCTCTATAGAACATCGCACCCCTCCCGGGTGTCACACGTCGCTCAAACGGCCGTAGTGGCTTCGAGTCCTTCTCTCAATTGCAACCGTTAATTCGCCAGGCGCGACCTTCTCTTGACGGGCCTCGCGAAGGTCAGGTAGACAACACACGATGTTTACGTTAAGGGTGGGAATGGGAATGAGACAAGAGATCATAACGCTAGCGACTGCCTTCCTACTCTCGGGGTTAGTCAACGGCCAGACCGCGCCGAGTTTGGGACCCGGGCGAAAATACACAAGCATCGAGCGCGTGAAGATCGAACACCTGCGAGCCGTTCATGCCGATCGCTCGCGTCTCGCCGGCGAACGCAGACCGGTCTCTCTTGAAAGCGGGTACAACGATTATCGCGCGGTGCTGCATGCTCACGCCGAAGACGCGACTCATACGGGCGGGACGCGGCCCGAACTGCTCGCGGCCGCCAGGCGAGCGAACGTTCAGATCGTAATGCTCACCGATCACGTCAGGCCCGAACGCGACTTCATCAACGACAGTTGGCGCGGACTCCGCGAAGGAGTGCTGTTCATCCCAGGCTCGGAGGACCGCGGGTTTCTCTCGTTCCCGATGAAATCGGTCAAGGGAATTGAAGCCGGCTCTCGCGAACACTACATCGAAATAATTCGCAACGGTGGTGGAAATATCTTTCTGTCTCACGTCGAGGAACGTCCGGACTGGCCAACCGATCAACTCGATGGGCTTGAGATTTACAATCACCATACCGACGTAAAGAACGAAGGCGCGTTCCAACTCTGGCTGCAAGGCACGCTTACCGATCCAGTGCGCTTGCCGGAGCTTGTCGCTGCGCTCGGTGAATACCCGGAAGAAGTCTTCGCCGCGCAACAAGACTATCTGGCGGACATCATCGGCAAGTGGGACCGCGATTCGCAGCAACACCGCCTGACAGGCGTCGCGGCAAACGATTGCCATCACAATCAGGTTTTTACCGTTACTGCCATCGACGAGAAGACCGTTGAAGTCGGCTACATAACCAGCAAGCCGACTTCGACTCGGGTGACTGCCGATAAAGTACCCGGCGTCGCCGCGCTCGTGAAAGGCAGGAAGCCAGGCGAGTTGATCGCGCGGCTCGACTTTGATCCGTACGAACGGAGCTTGCGGTACGTCTCGACTCATATCCTGGCTCACGAGTTGACCGAACCCGCGGTACGCGAGGCGCTCAAACGTGGGCACGCTTACGTAGCGCACGATTGGCTTTGCGACTCAACAGGCTTTGCGTTCGTGGCTGGGACAGGCGGGAAGAGTAACGCCATAATGGGTGACGAAGTTAAGCTCGGCGTCGCGTTGATGCTGAGCGCCGCAACGCCCATCAAGTGCACGATGAAGCTGATCCGCAACGGCGAGGTCCTTCAAACTGCGAACACGAGCCGGTTGGATTTCGATGTCAAAACTCCGGGAGTCTATCGCATCGAAGCCTGGCTTGAGCTAGACGGCGAGCAGCGCCCGTGGATTTACTCGAACCCGATCTACGTAAGATGATGAAAGTTGATCCTGTCAAGCTCGAGATCTTCAAGTCCATTTACTCCTCCGTAGCCGAAGAGATGGGTGTGAGCCTTCGACGTTCGGCTTTCTCTCCAAACATTAAGGAGCGCCGAGACTATTCGTGCGCGGTCTTCAATCAAGACGGCGTCCTGATCGCTCAAGGCGATCACATGCCGGTGCATCTCGGGTCGATGCCGATGTCTGTGCGAGTTGCGTTGGATACCGTCGAACTCGGACCCGGCGATATCGTCGTGCTCAACGATCCATACGCCGGCGGAACTCATCTGCCTGACGTGACGATGGTGGCCGCCGTGTTCGGGCTTCTGCCTTCTGACCCGCCTCTGTTTTACGTGGCCAACAGAGCTCACCACGCGGACATCGGAGGAGCCACGCCCGGTTCGATGGGGCGAGCGGACGAGATCTATCAAGAGGGTTTGAGAATTCCGCCCGTGCGATTGATGATCGGCGGACGCATCAACGACGACGTTATGCGCTTGATCTCGGCGAACGTCCGAATTCCCGAAGAGCGCGAAGGCGACCTGACCGCACAGCTTGGCGCCATCGCGACCGGAGGGCAGCGGCTGCTCGAGATAGTCGAGCGATATGGTTTCAAGGAAGCGGATCTGTATGCTACCCACCTGATCAGCTACACCGCCGAGATGATGCGCCGCGTGATTCGAGACTTGCCCGACGGGGTGTACGAGGGCGAAGACTTTCTCGATGATGACGGTTACTCCGACGATCCCGTACGGATAGCGGTGCGCATCGAGATCAAGGACGATCGCGCCGATGTTGACTTCACCGGCAGCGCACCGCAAGTTCGCGGTCCCATCAACGCGGTCGAAGCGATTACGGTGTCCGCAGTCTATTATGTCTTTCGCTGCCTGATCCCGATGAATGTTCCGGCGAGCTGGGGCATCCTGCAACCGATCACGGTGACGGCCCCGTTGGGAACCGTCGTCAACGCTCGACCGCCTGCCGCCGTCGCCGGCGGGAACGTCGAAACTTCTCAGCGAATAGTTGACACCGTGCTGCTGGCGCTTTCGAAAACAGGGGCATTGGTGCCCGCGGCGAGTCAGGGGACGATGAACAACCTTACGATTGGCGGAACGGACCGGCGCACAGGCAAGCAGTTCGCTTATTACGAAACCGTCGCGGGCGGCATGGGCGCGCGGCCGGGACTTGATGGAATCGACGGCATTCACACGCACATGACCAACTCGCTGAACACTCCCGCGGAGGCGATGGAATATGCCTACCCGCTGCGAGTCCGGCGCTACACGATACGCCGTGAAAGTGGCGGTGGGGGCCAGTTTCGAGGCGGAGATGGAATCGTGCGCGAGGTCGAATTATTGACGGATGCACAAGTGACGATCCTTTCCGATCGGCGAAAGACGCGGCCCTATGGTTTGAACGGCGGTGAGCCGGGAGCGCCGGGCCGCACTGTCCTAATTACCGGGAACGGCGAGCGAGTTATGGCTGGAAAGGACTCCAGTCACGCCAACGCGGGCGATCGCATTCGAATCGAGAGTCCAGGCGGCGGCGGATGGGGGAAGGAAAGTAGAGAGGTTAAAGGCAAAAGTAAAAGGTAAGATAGCCACCATCCCAAATCGTTCAAGGCGCAATTCTCCATTCGTCCAAAACCGTCTCAATTTTGTCTCTGACTCTTTCACGCGCAAGCTGCCGGTCATCATACTTGAATAGCAAATCAAATGACTTTTCAACATACTTGTCGCTTGGCGCTGTCGGGCCAATATCCGTTTGCTTGTCACCATCTGACAGCCGCTGATAAGATTCCCTCGCGATGGCCGAACAAATCCGAGAGCGGCTCGTGCGAGTTCGTGAACAGATCGCGCGAGCGGCCGAACGCGCCGGCCGAAGCGCCGAAGAAATCACCCTCATCGCCGTCTCCAAGACATTCGATTCAGCTACGGTGCAGCAGGCGGTTGATGCCGGCGCCTGCAACCTCGGCGAGAACCGCGTACAAGAAGGGATCACAAAAGTCGCGTTGATCAGAGGAGACGTTCGATGGCATTTGATAGGCCATCTTCAGTCGAACAAGGCTCGACAGGCAGTCGAAGCCTTTGACGTGATTCATACGATCGATAGCAGCCAGTTGGCCGAGCGGCTCGACCGCGTGGCAGGCGAGCTGGCGCAAAGACCACAGGTGCTTGTCCAGGTTGACCTCGCGCACGAGCCGACCAAGTCAGGCGCTGACGAAAGCGAGTTGCCGGCAATCATTGAAGCTCTGGATTCAGCGAGTCATCTAAAGTTTCGAGGCCTGATGACGCTGCCGCCGTTCTTTGATTCGCCCGAGCAGACGCGCCCTTACTTTAGAAGGCTGCGCGAAATCCTGGATGGCTTAAATCGCGGGCGTGCTCATGAGCAAAGATTGACCGAGCTGTCGATGGGAATGAGCCACGACTTCGAGGCGGCGATCGAAGAAGGCGCAACGATGGTGCGGGTCGGCACCGCGATTTTTGGAGAACGAGAAATACCGTAGTCGAAGGCGGATCATTTTTCATTTGTCATTTTCCATTTTTCATTTGTCATTTTGTCCGTTAGATCCGGGGTGTCCTTGAAGAAGTTCGACTGAACAAAATGACAAATGGAAAATAGAGAATCCTTCAGCGTTCTGGCTACTGAGGAGTGAGATTGACTCTAATAGTACTGGCGTTTTACTGGCTGTCACAGATTGTGATGTGGGGGACGATTGCCGTCGCGTCGCTTTTGTTCTTGCGAGTATTGCTCACATGGATCGGCGCGAATCCTTTCGGACGCGTTCCTTATCATCTGACGCGAATCACCGAACCGATGGTCCGTCCGGTAAGGTCGCAATTCGGCGGCGGCCGCTACTTGCGATTTGATCTGATCCCGCTCGTGATGGGAGTGCTGATTCTCGTAACCGGATTGTTCATCGCAACAATGGTCGGTCAGCTTGGCGCCATCATCACAGCCATCTTGGGGAATATCACGTCGCGCGCGATTGCATCAGCCGCGATGATGGGAGAACTCATAAAGCTAATAGGGCTGCTTTACGTCGTCGCAATCTTCCTGAGGTTCTTCTTGCCGTTCTTTGGCGTTGGCTATCGAAACAGATTCTTTCATTTTCTATTCGCGATAACCGAGCCGCTGCTCAAGCCGCTTCGCCGATTTTTCGTCGCAGGCATGTTTGACCTTTCACCTATCGTGGCTATGTTCATCGTCCAGATTCTCACGGGCTTCCTGGCGAGGTTGGTGAGCCCATGAGTTGGTGAGGCGTGCTTGAACTCAATGAGAAAGATGGCGGGGTCACGATCAAGGTAAGAGTACAACCGCGCGCGTCGCGAACTGAAATAATCGGTGAGCACGCCGGCGCGATCAAGATGAGAGTCGCAGCACCGCCAGTCGACGGCAAGGCAAACGAAGAATGCAGGCGCTACCTTGCAAAGCTGCTCAAAGTGGGCGCAACATCGGTCGAGATCATCTCAGGAGATTCATCACGCGACAAGGTCATCCGCGTTTCCAACATCAGCGCCCTGCGCGTTCTTGAGGCGCTAGGGAGGTAGATTCAATGTCGGGACATTCAAAGTGGCATTCAATCAAGCATAAGAAGGGAGCGATTGACGCTAAGCGTGGCAGGGCGTTCTCGAAGCTCATCAAGGAACTGACCGTTGCCGCCCGCGGCGGCGGCGACCCGTTCGGCAATCCCAGGCTTCGCAAAGCGATGGACGACGCCAAGGGGCTCAACATGCCTAAGGACACCATGATGAACGCGATCAAGCGCGGCACGGGTGAGATCGCGGGCGCCGCCATCGAAGACATCACCTATGAAGGCTACGGGCCGGGCGGGGTCGCGGTGTTTGTCGAATGTCAGACCGACAATCGCGTGCGCACCGTCGCGGAGGTCCGGCATATCTTCGCAAAGCACGGCGGAAACCTCGGTGAGTCCGGCTCGGTCGCGTGGATGTTTCAGAAAAAGGGCGCGATCATCATCGACAAAAGCGCCGCCGACGAAGAAAAGATGATGGAGCTGGCGCTTGAAGCCGGAGCCGAAGATGTTGCGGGCGACGAAGAAACCTGGGAAGTGATCACCTCGCCCGAGGACTTCAATGCGGTCCTCGATGCGGTCAAGGCTGCCGGCATCGAGCCGCTGTCATCCGACGTTATTATGCGGCCGACCAACTCAGTGCAAGTCACCGGCTCCACTGCTCAGCAGGTTCTCCGTTTGATGGAAGCGCTCGAAGACAACGACGACGTCTCGAACGTGGCCGCCAACTTCGACATACCAGCGGAAGAGATGGAAGCGGCAGGTTGATGTAGCCTAGACTGTCCAGTCTGCGCATACAAATCAAAGTCGAGTGCGCAGTCTGGACAGACTACGCTACACGAAGCCAGGATGATCTATGCGAATAATCGGCGTCGATCCGGGCAGCGACACAACCGGCTACGGCGTGATCGATAGCGACGGCCGGCACTACGATCTGGTCGAATACGCCGGTATTCGAGGGCCGAAGCACTTGAACTTCGCCGAGCGGCTGCTCGCCATCAGCCGCAAGCTTGAAGAAGTGATCGAGCGCTTGAGCCCGCAGGCGTGCGCTGTCGAAGACACGTTTTACGCGGTGAATGTGAAGAGCGCGCTCAAGCTGGGGCAGGCACGGGGCGCGGTGCTTGTCGTGGCGGCGCGAGCGGGCGTTGAGGTGTTCGAGTACTCCCCGCTCGAGATCAAGTCGGCGTTGGTAGGCTACGGCCGCGCCGAGAAACAGCAAGTTCAAGAGATGGTCCGGGTGCTTCTCGGAATGAAGAACGTTCCCGAGCCGCTCGACGCCAGCGACGCACTCGCAGTAGCCATCTGCCACATCAACATCGCATCGACTCGCGCACGGCTCAGCAAGAACGCGTAACTCGAACTAATAGCTTGAGCGGAACAATGACCAGTAGTAAGATAACTTTGAAAAGGCCAAGCCCCCCAGACGGCTGCTGCAAGTAAGATGGGGTTGAGACGATAGAGCAGGAGCCGAAAGTAGCTAAGGTCTAGTAGAGCGCCCACTCTTTTGGATTGATGCTGGAGCCATGACGGACCTCTACGGAATTCTTGGACTCACTCCTCGCGCGACCGCTAACGAAATCAAGTCGGCCTATAGAAGGCTCGCGCGCAAGTATCATCCCGACGTTTCCGCTTCTCCCGATTCCGCGGCGCGATTCGTGCACATCAATCGCGCCTATCAGGTGCTAAGCGATCCGCGTCGGCGCGAGGCTTACGACAGCGGCCAGTACCACGACGCTCAGCGAACCTTCTATGCGTCGCGCCAGGCTGAAGTCGTGGCGATGCAGCGGCACTTTGACCGCATCGTAGATGAGTGGCTGGCGCGGGAGCGGCAAGAAACGGCTGCCCGCTCGCACGCGGTGTTGATAGTAGTTCCCCTGTTCCTATCGGCGTTCTACGTAATGGTTTCGAAGCCGACGCTGATCGAACAGTCACGGCTGATCGGGAGAGTGGTGATTCTTGCACTGGCGCTCTACGGGCTGGTCTATCTCGTGAAAAACCTCGCGGTGGTGCTGTCGCGGTACACCTATCACATCCCCGACCACCTGACCTCAGTGTTTCGAGAACAGGAAGTGCCAGAGGACAAGCCGATCAGCCGAAGAGCGGGTTTGATCTTTCTCGTGTGCGGGTATCTGGTTTCGATTGGACTGGGCTACGTGGTGAGCAAGTTTGTGCCAGGTAGCTACGGCGCCGCGGTAAGCTTTAGCACGCTGCTCGGCGCGCTTGTCTATCCTCCTATCGCGGTGCTGATCATCGGGAGTATTCGGCGTATTGGCGGTCTGCTTGATCGATTTTGAGAGAAAAGTAAGAGACAGTCGCCAATTTACAGCGACGTGCAACCTCACCGGCTTCGCGAGATAGAGCACTTCTTTGGGATCTACAAAGAGCTTGAGGGGAAACGAACCGAAACCCAGGGTTGGCGAAACGCGGCGAAGCCCGGCGTGTGATTAGAGCAGCTAGCGAGAGATTTCAGAGCGATCAGTAGTGGTCTGAAGTAACTATGGTGACTGGCCTGTTCACGGTGGTCCTACTCCGTTCTTACCAAACTTGATAGTTCTTACCAAACTTGATAGACGCGCTAACTCCAACCAAATTCGCGCTACTTCTTAAAAATCTTTTTCGCCATTGTGCCGAAATCCGATTTCCAGATGCTGCCGCCGCTGGCCCCCTTGCTCTTGGCGGCTTCAGAACTGAGCTCTCGCATTGCCACTTTGTTTTCAGGATCCATCTGAATCGCTTCGCGAAAGAAGTGCTCCGCGCGCTTGGACAATCCTGCTTCTTTGTACAAGATCCCAAGCTTTACACGAATCTGCGCATTGTAAGGCTCCAGCTCGGCCGCTCTGGAGAGGTGCACCTCTGCGTCGCGGCGGGTCCGAGGATTGCGGATTAGCGCAAGGCCGAGATGATAATGATAGGGCGCGCGACTCGGATCCAACTTGATCGCCTCGCGAAGCAGATGAACCGCCGCGTGATATTCCTTTCTCTCAAAACGAGCACGTCCCTGCTGGTAACACAGCTCGGCCATTTGGGCCGGAGGGAGCTGGGGACCGCCCTTAGACGTGCCGACTATTGCTTCAGCGACGGGTGATTCAACAGGAGGTGTCGGTAAGGAACCGCTATTGGCTGGCTGTCCGTTCGACGGATTGGGTCCGCTGGCAACTCGCCCTTCCTCAGACGCGCGCGGCTCGTTCGCTGCCGGCTCGGGTCCGGCCAAAGGCGAAGTTCTCGGCGGTACGGCCGGAAGCGTACCCGAAGCCTTTCTAATCCGGTCGTCATAATTCGCGCGCACCGGCGGCTGGCTCAACGTGTCATACGCCTGGGTGATCAGTGCAAACACGGCTTCGAGCTTGATTCGCAGATCGCCGCTGTCTCGCTGGTGATACCGATCAGGGTGATACTTCTTGGCCAGATGATAATAGGCGGCCTTGATCTCGGCAGTAGTCGCCTGCCTGGTCACCCCCAGCACCTCGTAAAAGTCGGCCGAATTGGCAAAGTGCAGTCTGCGTACGACTTCTTCGCGAACTCGTTCCAGCGATTCGTCAGCTTCCCGAGCGGCAATCTCTTCATCGTTTTCCTTGTCGCGATCCACAAGCCTCAAGAACCCGGCGGCGACCAGCACACAGACCGCGCGATGAGCGTCCGCGTCCCCAAGGCCGCTCAGCGCGCCCACCTCATTCACCGCTGTTGCGGAATCGATTCGAGAGAGGATGTAGCTCTCCAATGGAATCAATCTGCCAGTATCGGCGCGCAGCCCCGATGCTTTCGATCTGAGCACTATTGAATCCTGGGGAACAAGCAGATCAGCCACTTGCTGAATATTTGCGGCGTGACGGGCGCCTTCAAGCAGAATGTCGGCAGCGCCCAGACTGAGCGTTACCTGGTGAGAGGCGCGAATTCGCTCGTCGAAGGAGTAATCGCCTTGCGTCCATTCAAAAACCGACAACATTATGCTCATCACCTGGTCGCAGACCAGCTTGCGCATCTGTTCGTCTTCGAGCACACCCATCTCGACAAGCGCAGGGCCAAGACGCTGAGTCTTTCCGGCCTGCACCTTAGCGCTCTCGATCTGTTCCAGGGTCACAAGCCCTTCCTTCATAAGCTTGTGGTCAAGTTGCTCGTTTGTCAGATTGCTGATGGCGAATGTGGGCGCGCCGGACTCGAAGAAGACCGCTTTGATTGTTTTGGCGCGTGACAACCGGAGCAATCCGCTTGCGCTTTTCTGGGCTATCTCTCGTATGAGATCTGGAACAAGTTTTTCGCCTAGTTGTCCTTGCACCGGAGCTTCCTGTGAGGCAAATGGGCTACGATAGAGCAGTAGCCACACGTGTAAAGCATAAGGGCAAGTCCTGGGGGTCAGGGCTGCCTCATTGTAGATTGAAAGCATGTCGGGTGCAATAGTCTTCCCGAAACGCGCGTTGGTTCAACGCGTTGGTTTAAACCGTTGGTTCAAACCTTGACATGCCGGAGTTCAATCGGTTAGGCTTTAATGTTGGTTTGACCGATAAATTCGCAACAGGAGTGACCACGAAAGTGAAGCCTGATATTCATCCAAAGTACGTGAACGCGACCGTGCATTGCGCGTGCGGCGAGACGTGGCAGACCCGGTCGACAAAGTCGGAGATCCGGCTCGAAATATGTTCCAGTTGCCATCCGTTCTTCACCGGCAAGCAGAAGCTGATCGACACTGCAGGCCGCGTCGAACGGTTCAATCGCAAGTACGGCCGTAAGACCGAAGCCTAGCTGATCAACAGCGCAATATTGGTTGCCGGGGCCGCCCGGTCGCACCCGCCCGCTGACAGTTTTCGATCGAGAACCGTGAGCAAGCTGAATGCGAGAAGTCGATGCGGCAGCCGGCAACCATTACTTTTTGCCGCGCAGGAAGTGAGGCGTTTTATGAGGGAAGACCAGATCATAGTCGGCGGACAGGCGGTGATCGAAGGCGTGATGATGCGAGCACCGCACTCGTATGCAGTAGCGGTGCGCCGGGCCGACGGGCAGATCGTGGCGCAGTCCGAGCGGTTGCCGGTGCTCTCGGAAAAATATCCGCTGCTCAGACTACCCGTGCTTCGCGGGTCCGCGGTGCTGATCCAGTCAATGATACTTGGCCTCAAGGCGCTCAACTTTTCGGCGAACGTTGTCTTCCACGAAGCGGAGAAAGAAACGACGGTTGAAGCTCCCGAGTTTCAAGCCGCTGCCTTGACATCAAACATGGCGGCGACTGCGCCAGTCGCGGTTGCAACTGAAGTCAAGCCCGCGGTCGAAGCGAAGAGTGTCGCGGCCGCGGGGGCGATTGGCTCGATAATCTTCGCTCTTTTTTTCAACGTCCTGCTGTTCATCGTGCTGCCGCTGTTGCTGACAAACGTTCTGTTTGTCTATTTCGGCGGCGGAACCATCGCTGCGCACTCGGCCAGCGGCAAGTGGTACGCGGATGCGTGGGCGTGGCTTCGCGCCGGGCTTCACCCGATTCGCCCTTCAATCGCGTTCAACCTCGTTGACGGACTGATTCGAATGACCTTCTTTCTGGTCATGATCACGAGCTTCTCGTTGCTGCGCGACATCCGCCGCGTCTTCGAATATCACGGCGCCGAGCACAAGGTTGTATACACCTGGGAAGCCGACGAAGAGCTGACGGTCGCAAACGCTCGCACAAAGAGGCGACAGCATCCGCGCTGCGGCACAAGTTTCCTCATGATCGTAATGCTGGTTTCTATAGTCGCGTTCTCGGTGGTGAAGTTCGATTCGCTCTTCCTTAATTTCCTTGTGCGCGTGCTGCTGATCCCGGTCGTCGCCGGCGTGTCATACGAGATAATTCGCGCATCGGCGAAGAGCACCGCCCAATGGTTTTTCTCAGTCATCACCAGACCAGGGCTTTGGCTTCAGAACATCACCACAAAAGAGCCGGATGATTCTCAACTTGAAGTCGCGATCTATGCGCTGAAGGAATCTCTGAAATTAGAGCCGATTAGTCCGTAAGAGCTACGGACTACGGACTACGGACTATTCCTTATGCTCGAGAGGCTAGACGCAATCGAAGAGAAGTACGAAGAACTGACTCGGCAGTTGAGCGATCATGAGCTCCTAGCGGATCAGTCGAGGTATACAAAGATCGCAAAGCAGCACCGCGACCTCGAAGAGATCGTCGCGAAGTGCCGCGAGTTCAAAGCGCTCGATCGCGGTATTCGAGAAACAAAGGAACTGCTCGAAACCGAAGGAGACGCGGACATGGTCAGCCTTGCGCGCGCGGAGCTCGTCGAGCTCGAGCAGCGCCGGGATGCCGTCGAAGCGAACCTGAAATTCCTGCTGCTGCCCAAAGATCCCAACGATGAAAAGAACGTCATTCTGGAAATCCGCGCCGGCACGGGAGGCGACGAAGCCTCATTGTTCGCTGCCGACATCATGCGAATGTACTCGCGCTATGCCGAGCGACAAGGCTGGCGAGTGCAGGTGCTCGACGCGTCCGAGTCGGGCATCGGCGGAGTCAAGGAAGCGATCCTGCTGATCGAAGGCAATCGCGTTTACTCGAGGCTCAAATACGAATCGGGCGTCCATCGCGTTCAGCGAGTTCCCCAGACGGAAGCATCAGGCCGCATCCACACGTCGGCGGTCACAGTGGCGGTGCTTCCGGAAGCCGAAGAGGTCGACATCAAGATCGACCCTAAGGACATTCGCATCGATACGTTCTGTTCGTCAGGGCCGGGTGGCCAGTCCGTCAACACGACGTACTCTGCCGTTAGAATCACGCACCTACCCTCGAACACGGTTGTCTCAATGCAAGACGAGAAGTCCCAAATCAAGAACCGCGAAAAAGCGATGAGAGTCTTGCGCTCGCGGATTCTCGAGATGGAGCAAGAGAAACAGCACCAGGCAATCGCAAGCGAGCGCCGCTCGATGGTCGGGTCGGGTGACCGGTCTGAGAAGATCAGGACCTACAACTTCAAAGACAACCGCGTGAGCGATCATCGGATTGGCTACACGTCGCACCAGCTGAACCTTTTCATGGAAGGCGAGATCGGGGACCTGATCGACGCGCTGGGCGCGTACTACGAAGCGGAGAAACTCAAGGCCGAAGTCGCCGCCTGAAGTTTTTGGTTTCTAGTCTCTGGTTTCCAGTTCGCGGTTGCTCTGCAAACCAGAAACCAGGAACCAGAAACTGGAAACCATGCCCACGATATCCCAAGCCATCACCGAAGGCGCAAGCCGGCTCCACGCTGCGGGCATCGATCAGGAGCGACGGACTGCGGGCCTTCTGCTCTGCAACGTGATGGGCATCGACCGCACTCGCCTGCTCACGAGATCCGAAGAACAAATCGATGAAGCTCAATATCTCGACTACCTCGAGCTTGTTGTGCGGCGCGCTGCCGGTGAGCCGGCGCAATACGTGACTGGCCATCAGGAATTTTACGGTTTGGATTTCATCGTCACTCCGGATGTGCTCATTCCCAGACCCGAGACGGAGTTTCTGATTGAGCGAGTGATGAACCTCGTAGAAGATTCGAAACAGGATTCGCCGCTGATCGTCGACGTCGGCACCGGATCAGGCTGCATCGCAGTCACCGTTGCAAAGCTACTACCCTGCGCGCGATTGATTGCGACGGACGCTTCTCCCGCGGCTCTCAATGTCGCTCGAACCAACGCTGAGCGCCATGGCCTGCGCGATCGCATCGAGTTTCTGGAAGGGGATCTATTTGCGCCGCTTGCTGAACGCGGGCTGGAAGGCGCAGTTGACGTCCTGGCGTCGAATCCGCCTTACGTCAGCGAAGAGAGACCAGAACTGATTCAGCGCGAGGTGTACGAGTGGGAACCTCGCCAAGCTCTGTTCGGCGGTTGCGATGGGATGGATTTCTATCGTCGACTGCTTGCGGATGGCTGGAAATATCTCAAGCCCGGCGGTTATCTGGTCGTCGAAATCGGGTTTGGCCAGCACGACTCAATCCGTAACGCTGTCGCCGCGACATCCTGGAACCTCGTTGATGTGACCCGCGACCTGCAAGACATTCCTCGCACGCTTACCATGAAGAAGCCGTCAGAAAATGTTTAAGGAGAGTCCCATGAAACTGAGAATCACCGCGTGCATTATCGTGCTTCTCGCTCCGTCGCTGCTGCGCGCGCAACAGAAGCTTCCACCGGCTGCGCCATTGCTCTCACCTTCGATCTGTGGAAAGGGCGTCTTCTCGCTCTGGTTGGGCGAGCAGTCTATTGGGCGCGAAGACTTTGAGACCAAATGTCAGCCAAATGGCGGATATGCCGTGAGCGGCCACACGGATTTCAAAGTGCCCGGCGCGTCGATCGATTTGAACACGACGCTTGTAGTTGACAAATCCGGCGAGCCCTTGTCCTCAACGGCGAAGGGCTCGGTAGGCGGCAAGCCATTCGATCAATCCATCGTCGTGAAAGGCGCGGTTGCCACTGTCACATCCAGCGGGGGGACAAAGGAGGTGCCATTCGCGAAAGGAACTTCTCTTCTGGGCGGCAATATTTTCAATATGTTTCAGTTCCTCCTTGCTCGTTATGACGCCGTCAGAGGAGGAACCCAGGAGCTTCAAGTTTTCCCAAACCTCTCCGGAAGAATTGAGCGCGTTGCACGCGACGAGGTTCAAGCCATCGGCATAGCGGCTTCACCGGCGCCTTCTGCTTTCGATCGGTATAGCATCACCGTTGCCACTTCAAACGTTATCGCGTGGGTCGACACGAAAGGCCGGGTTGCAGTGTTAGCGGTTCCATTACAGAACTTCGCAGCGGTGCGCGAAGAATATTCCAGCTTTGTCCCCTCCTTCAAAGCCATCCTGTCGGCCAGGATGAAAGAGACGGAGGTCGATTACACTGCTCCGGCAGGCGCTCCGTTCACTGCCGAAGAAGTCACGGTCGAGGCGAAGGGCTTCACGCTTGCTGGCACTTTGCTTTTGCCGAAGACCGGCAGAGCCCCGTTCCCAGCAGTAGTCACCATCACGGGCTCCGGCCAGGAAACTCGCGATGAAGCTCTGCCTCTGCCTGGTCTTGAAAAATACAGACCTTTTCGACAGATCGCCGAAGCTCTCGCAAGCCGCGGAATAGCCGTGCTGCGAGTCGATGATCGCGGCGTTGGGAATTCCAAGGGCGGCGAGACGCTCAAGGTTTCGACCAGCGCCAATTTCGCGGATGATGTTCGCGCGCAGGTTGATTTCCTCCGCGAGCGCCGAGATGTTGATCCCAATCGAATTGTGCTCCTCGGCCACAGCGAAGGCGGAATGATCGCGCCGATGGTTGCCGCAAGCGATCTACGAATCGCCGCAATCGTGCTGCTGGCCGGACCCGGCAAGCGCGGCGACGCGATCATTGCCTATCAAGTGAATCAAGGTCTCGAGGGCGACGCGACATTGACTGAAGAAGTGAAGGCGAAGGCAAGGGCCGAGCAGCAAGACGCGATGCGTAAGGCAATCGACGGCGACGCCTCAGCCCCCGAGCTGATGCGCAGCCCGTGGATGCGATACTTTCTTGCATACGATCCGCTGCCGACGATTCGCAAAATCCGCCAGCCGATATTGATCTTGCAAGGCGAGCTTGATCGGCAGGTGACCGCTGATCAGGCGGAGACGCTTGCGAAAGCGGCTCGCGAGGCCGGCAATCACGATGTTACGGCGCGGGTGTTTCCGGGATTGAATCATCTCTTCCTTCCGGCGAAGACGGGCGCGGTCAGTGAATACTCTTCGCTTGGCACGAACGCGATCCCCGACGAAGTCATGAAACAGTTAACCGACTGGCTTGTAGAAAAGCTGAAGGCGCCGAAGTGATGCCTTGATGGACGGAGCGCTCTTTTGGACCGCGGCGGCCAGCCTTCGCGACGCCGCTTTGGCTTTCGCGCTTGAGCGATGCGATATGATTTGGACCGCGGCGGCAAGTCTTCGCGCCGCCGCTTTGTCCTTTGTGATTCTAGAAACCGTGAACCGAAAGCGGCGTCGCGAAGACTTGTCGCCGCAGTCCAAAATGATCCGCAATCTTTGCCTAACATTGATGGTGTTGACGGGGCTCGTCATTGGCGACCGGTTCTCTACGGTGTCTTCGGCGACGGAGACCGCTTCGGCTGATGACGGAAACCCGGCTCTTCAACCCCGGCCTTTGCGCGTAGCCATCGTCGGTTTCGCTCCCGCGACGGCGGCCAACAAGCCAGGGCAGTTGTCGCTCGCCGAAGCGCTGAGTCGCGATGCGCGAGTCGCGTTGATCGATCCATCGATCGTCCAGTCAGCGTTGCTAGGAATCGGTTACGACGGCTCGATAAACATGAGCAACGATGAAGCGCGGAAGCTCGGCGCGGCGATTGGCTGTGACTTCTTCGTGGTGGGCAAAGCAGAGGCGCTCACCCGCAGCGAACGCGAGAATGATTCGCACGAAGAAGCTTACACCGGAGTGATTATTGTCGATGGAAGGACCGGCGCGCTTACGGGCTTCGACTTTGTCTCCAACAAAGCTTCGACGAGAGAATCAGCCCTGCAGGCGCTTAATAAAACCCTCGACGCGCGCGCTGCCGGCTATGTAGATCGAATGATTCAAGTCCGCGCGCGAGCTCGAACGGCCCGATCGAGCGATTCAGTCACCTCCGCTTCGCCCGCCGATCTAGTCGAAGATGTGCCCGGCGAGGGCTCGCCTCGCTCCACAGGCTTCAAGGCGCCCGAGTTCGTCAACCGCGTGAAGCCCGAGTACGCAACCGAGGCCGATATCGCCGACATAACGGCAACCGTCGAAGCGATGGTCGTCTTTCGCTCAAACGGAGAAATTGGTGGCATCGAAATTACTCGCTGGGCGGGGTTCGGATTGGACGAATCGTCCGAGCGCGCAATCCGTCAATTGAAGTTCAAGCCTGCTACTCGAGACGGCAATGCCATCAACGTCCGGGCGATGATCCGATACAACTTTCGACGGATCGCCGAGCCCGCCGGTAAGCTCGATCAACCGGCCTCTAAGCCGCCCGACAAACCCGAGCGAGATCTGCGCCAGCTCTTCAAGCCTACGTTTCGCCGTCCCTAGCAGACTTTGTTTTCGCATCCCTTCCACACAGGTCCAACGACTCTTCTCAGATTGAAAAACAATCCCTTGAAGTAGTACAACTCTGAACCAGACCATAGCCATTCAACGGAGGACGAATATGAACACCGACGAAGCAACACGACGAAGAGTCGTTAGTCTCACTGGTCCTTTACTACTGCTCGCCACGCTTGCCTTTGGTGCCAGTGCGGTTGTCGCGCAAACTTGCGAGAAGCTCGCCAATCTCAAGTTGGCAAACACGGCCATCACGGCGGCGCAGTCTGTCGCCGCTGGGGTGTTCACTCCGCCAACGGGCTCGGCCGCTCCTTTCAAAGAGTTGCCCGCCTTCTGTCAAGTCACCGGCGTGATTAAGCCTACCGCTGATTCGGACATCAGATTCGAAGTGTGGATGCCGAGCACGGGGTGGAATGGAAAGTTCCAGGGCATCGGCAACGGCGGCTTCGCGGGGACAATCACTCAACCCGCGCTGGCTGCCGCGGTGTCGCGCGGCTATGCCGCCGCTTCGACTGATACCGGTCACACTACTACTGATGCGAGCTGGGCGCTTGCACACCCTGAGAAGATTGTTGACTACGGGCATCGCGCAATTCACGAGATGACCGAGAAAGCCAAGTCGATCGTCAGTGCGTTCTACGGAAATGGCCCGAAGCGTTCCTACTTCGCCAGTTGCTCAAACGGAGGACGACAGGCGTTGATGGAGGCGCAGCGCTATCCGAACGATTACGATGGACTGATTGCCGGCGCGCCCGCGAATTACTTCACCCACATCCTCACCGGATTCGCGTGGAATCTGCAGGCGACCCTGAATGATCCGGCCAGCTACATCCCCGCCAGTAAATTGAAAGCGGTAGAGACCGCGGCGCTGGCTGCATGTGACGCGCGCGATGGTGTGACGGACGGCGTGATTGACGATCCCACCAAATGCAGCTTCGATCCATCCGTCCTGCTTTGCAAAGGAGCCGACTCGGAGGCCTGCCTGACAGAAAAGCAAATCGTAGCGCTGAAGAGAATCTATGCCGGGCCGCGCACCTCGACGGGCGAACAGATCATCCCGGGCTTTGTGCCTGGAGGCGAAACGGGTCCGGGCGGCTGGCTTGCATGGATCACCGGAGCCGGATCAAACAAAGGGCTGCAATTCTTTTTCGCCACGCAGACTTTCGCGAATATGATCTACAACAATCCGGCGTGGGACTTCAAGACCTTCAACCTCGACAAAGACAGCAAGCTCGCTGACGAGAAACTGGCATCGAGCCTGAATGCGACCGATCCGAACATGAAGGCTTTCAAGGCGCGCGGAGGCAAGCTGATCCTGTATCACGGCTGGAGTGACGCCGCGCTTCCACCGGTCAACACGATCAATTACTTTCAAAGCGTAGTTTCGAAGATGGGCCAGCGCGACGCGGGATCATTCATTCGGCTCTTTATGGTGCCTGGCATGCAGCATTGCGGCGGCGGTCCCGGCCCGAACAGTTTTGGAGCGGTGGTCACCGGCGGACAATCCGACGCACAACACGACATGTCAATCGCGCTCGAACGCTGGGTTGAAGAAGGCGCGGCGCCGGATCAAATCATCGCTTCGAAGCGGCAGGGGATTGACCCGAAGAGTCCGATCACTCGCACCCGCCCTCTGTGTCCGTATCCGCAGGTGGCGCGCTACAAAGGAAGTGGCAACACGGATGACGCGGCTAATTTTCTTTGTACGATGGAGAAGGCTGCTCCCACCCAGGGTAAGAATGAATGAGATCGCTCTTCGGCTGACAATAGGAACAAGACTGAAAGAGAACCGATAAAAGGCGCGCTCTCCTTCGTGGCTGCCAACGTCACTATTTATGAGCATCTTCTTTAGCGGCTCCTCGCTCACTTCAGAGTCTGAAGCTCTCTGATTCGTTCCTGCGTCGCCCTAACCAGCGTGGATATCTCGGACGCGTTGTATCCACCTGCGCGGAATGCATCGGTGAGCTGTTTCTCGGAAAGTCGAGCAAGCATATTCCCCATCCACTTGGCGTTCTCAACACGAATCCCTTTCAACGTGGAGGGATCTTTGCCCTTGTAATGGAACCGGACTGCTCCATCGCGAACCCCGTCGATGAACGCCTGGTGTGCGTACTGGTCCGGCTTGCCTTTAGTCCCAGCCGGAGGGTCGCCCGGGAGGTGAAGGTCGTGAGCTAGCGAACCGGTCTTACCAAACGTCGCGCCCAGGTCGCCCACATAGTAGATCCTCTCATCCGTATCCTCACCGCTCTTCTTGGAAGGGCGAACCACCTTGTTGTTGTCAACTTTGAGATCCCAGTTGTTCAGCACGAGCATCAGCACCTTGAGTCCCTCCAGTTCACGCGTTCCAACGAAGGGATTATTCTCCCAGGTCCACAGCCCGACCTCCTTGAACCCGCTATGACGGCGCTTGAACCTGACATTCGTAGCGACGCCCCCGGACATCCCGTCGATGTGAACTCTCTCGACGAAGTAGTCCTCATCCGTGTGATAGCCCATGGCCCATACAAAGCGAGTGGCTACTGTTTCAGGTCTCGCTTCCGGGCCAAACTTCACAGTCCATTCTCGGTCCTTGTCGTCTTTGACGTAGATCTTTTTCTGTGTGCCCTTGGTGTCAGCGCCAACGTAGGTGAATTTTCCGGTTAGGTCGGGAGCGCCTTCGCTACCACCGGGACCGTAAAACAGGTCGAGGCTGTCAATGTCAACTGCTTCGTTCCACAGAAGCGGGTGACCCTCGTTACCGTTTACGACACGCGGTTTTTCCTTTTCCACCTTGTTCTTCTTCGAGTTCTCTTGAGCCTTCGATTCACCGAGGACGCAAGGCTGGAAGTCGAGCGCAACAATCGCTAAGAATAGAAGGGTTAGCAATGTTTTTCTAAGACTCATGGCATCGTTCTCCTTTTGAACTGTTAAGCATTGTAACAGAGATTGACAAAGACTCCTTTCAGGCATAGAACAAACGCGACTGACTTTAGTTCTTTCAAACTGGACTTAACTGGACTTGAAATGAAAAAGAAATCAAACGACAAAAGCGCCGGCGGCCGTCGCGAGTTCCTGCAATCGGCGCTCGGCGTCGCCGGTGTTACCTTGATAGAATCGCGTGTGTATCCGATGAGCCTCTCACAAATACATTCACCCGATACCGCGCACTCTGCACTGATGATGAGCACGGCAGCGGAGGCGTTCATCAGTTCGTTGTCTCCCGATCAGCGGGCCAGGGCCACCTTCGCGTTTGAGGACGAACAGCGACTGGACTGGCATTTCATTCCTCGCGCGCGCAAGGGCATCCCATTCAAAGACCTCGATCCTGCTCAACGCCTTCTGGGCAATTCTCTTCTGGGCGCGGGGCTCGGGCAGCGCGGGCTTATAAGGGCTGCGACCATCATGAGCCTGGATGCGATTCTCCGCGAGATGGAGCAAGGCAAAGGTCCGGTGCGCGACCCGGAGCTCTACTTCCTCAGCATCTTCGGCGACGCGCGCTCCGGCAAACCCTGGGGATGGCGAGTGGAAGGACATCACGTCGCGTTGAACTTCACGCTCCTCGAAGGCAAGAGCGTTGCGTCGACGCCCGCCTTCTTCGGCGCGAATCCGGCTGAAGTCTTACAGGGCGCACGCAAAGGGCTGCGGGCTCTTGCGCCCGAAGAAGACCTTGCCCGGTCGCTGATCAAGTCGCTCGATGACAAGCAGCGCGCTCAGGCGGTCGTGAGCGAAAGCGCGCCGTCGGATATTCTCTCCACCAATCTGAGAAAGGCCGAGCCGCTCAAGCCTGCCGGTCTTCAAACCAGCAAGCTGGGTCAGAAGCAGCAAGAGATTCTGATGACTCTTCTGAGCGAATACGCTTCGAGGCACGCCCCGGACATCGCAGCAGCGAGAATGGACAGAGTTCGCGCCGCCGGGTTAGGGAACATCTTTTTCGCGTGGGCGGGCGGGTTCGAAAAAGGCCAGCCGCATTACTATCGCATCCAGGGCCCGTCTTTTCTGGTGGAATACGACAACATTCAGAACAACGCGAATCACATTCACACAGTCTGGCGGGATTTCAACTCAGATTTCGGAGCGGACCTGCTGGCGCTGCACTACAAGCAAGATCATCGTTGAGCGACCTTAAGGGAGTAGTGGGTAGTGGGGTCATACCTACCGAGTAGTGAAAAGCGTCGCGGTCGTAAGGTATAATTCGGACGAAATGATTCAGCTTACGCTCACACAAACGACGCCGCTCATTCAGGAAGCGGACGGCACCGTGCGGATCACCGGCTCTCGCGTGACGCTGGACACTATAATCGGAGCGTTTCAGAAAGGCGCCACGGCCGAGCAGATTCAGGATAGCTTCCCTTCGCTCTCGCTGGCGCAGATCTATGGGGCGATAGCTTACTATCTCGATGACGAATCTGACGTGGAGACTTATCTGCGTAAGCGAAGGGCGGAAGCGGAATCGATAAAACACGAGATCGAGAGCCAGCAGGACACCGCTGGGTTTCGCGCTCGCATCCGAGCATGTCGCGCACAACTCGTCAAATCCTGAGGCCCCCCGGTCGCCTATGCTGCCAGTCTTGATCGACGAGAACTTGGATCAGCGGATCCATGAACGGCTCGGCGATGTACCTTTCTCCAACGCTTGCGTCGAATTGCAGCCGATTGTTTATATGGTCCGCCCTCGTCGGAAGGATAGGCTAGGGTCTAAACGTTACTTGCATCAGTAGGCTCTTGGATGGCAATTCAATCCCAAATAGATCTTCTTAAGCGAAGTATTGATGATTGGAATGAGTGGAGAAGAAATAATCCTAGGATTAGACCGAATCTTAGCTCCGCGAACCTCGCAGGCCAGGACCTCAGTGGCGCTAACCTCAGAGGAGCGAACCTCAGTGAGGCCGACCTAAGCTCGAGTGATCTAGAGAATGCGGACCTGAGCTCGTCAAATTTGATTAGGGCTAATCTCAATCGGGCAGATCTTAGCGGAGCGAAACTTACGGCAGCGCACCTAAGCACGGCAAGTCTCAAGGAAACAGACCTTGTTAATTCTGATCTGAGCGAAGCGGTCCTTATCGGTGCAGACTTTGGTGGTGCACAGCTTAGATCAGCTAACCTCAACGCAGCGATCTTGGGAGGCGCGACTCTAATACGTGCCAATCTCGCGCGTGCCAATCTCTCCAAGGCAAACCTCATTGATGCCGACTTAACGGGGGCCGATCTATCGGGTGCGAATCTTACTGAGGCTGATCTAAATAGTACAAAACTGACTGAGTCCGATCTTGAAGGCGCGACCTTGATTGACGCCGATCTGACCGCCGCAAGCCTCCAAGGCGCGAAACTTGTAATGACCGAGCTTTCTGGGGCTACTCTGATTAATGCAAACCTAAGCGCAAATCTAAATGGCGCTAGGCTTCTTAATGCAAATCTGAGCAACTCTGTACTGGCGGGTGCCAATCTTACTGACGCCTCTCTGAGCCGCGCTAACCTAAGTGATTCGAACATGGATAGTGCCAATCTCACGGACGTCGAGCTATTTGATGCGGACCTAAGTTGGGCGGAGCTTAATAATTCAAGACTTGTGGGTGCTGAAGCGTTGCGTGCCGACCTTCGGGGCACTGAACTCGACGGAGCGGATTTAAGTGGAGCAACCTTTAGCGGCGGCGACCTTAGCGATGCGAGGCTCGTAGGAGCCAACCTTACAGATACCGACCTCACCAACGTGAGGATGATAAGAACAAACTTCAGCAGGGCAAATTTGACGGGATGTAGAATCTACGGCGTGTCCGCATGGGGGCTTAGGTTGGATGGGACAACCCAGATTGATCTGATAGTGACGCCCGCAGGTGAGCCCAAGATCACTGTCGATAACCTTGAAGTGGGGCAATTCATCTATCTGCTTGTCAAAAATGAGAACATTAGAAAGGTCATAACTACGATCACTTCTAAGATGGTGCTGATTCTTGGCGTCTTCACGCCGCCAGCGAGGAAAGCTGTACTAGACGCGATACGAGAACAGCTTCGCCGGAAGGATTACTTGCCGGTGCTGTTTGATTTCGAGGGTGTCGAGAATCGAGATATAACTGAGACAGTAAGTCTTCTCGCCCACATGGCGCGCTTCATAATTGCGGACATTACTGATCCGCGCAGTATCCCTCAAGAGCTTGAGCGCATCATTCCTGATCTTCCCTCAGTCCCGGTCAAGCCATTACTGCAAGCCGACGCAACCGAATATGGAATGTTCGAACACTTCAAGAGATATCCTTGGGTATTGGAAGTGCACCGCTATGACGATATTGATGATCTGGTCGCTTCGCTGGAGCAAGACATCATTGCGCCGGCAGAAGAAAAGGCCAGGGAACTTATTGAGAGTCGTAAAACTTAACCTTTGAGTCGTGCGGCGCTTCATTCGCATTCGAATTGTTCTATCAAACCCCCATCGACGATTCCCATTCCCCTATTGTTTGATCCAACCTGTCCATTAGATCATCGACCTGCTCGCGAGTTATGCACAGCGGCAGCGACGTCGCGTCGGATTGCGAACGTGAATTGCGGACTGCCGATTGCGGTCGGTAGATTCACCGCTCGATCAGGATCGTCAAGTAGCCGCCGAGGTGCCAGGCCTCGTCAAGCGTCCTGTGCTTCGTTCTCATCTGGCCAAGAAGCGGATCGTAAACCTCGATATGTCCGGCGGTGACCCTCACAACGACCTGTGCGTGGTTACCGATCAGGCCATAAGGTTGGAGCTGAACGCTGAGAATCGGGAAGATGCCGCGACGCACTAGATCCCGTAGGTCGTACACGCGCAAACCGTAGTCTTCACGCGAGCCTATAAATCCCATCTGCCGCGCTGCTGTGACTACGGCGGTTGAACTAGTCGCGAGCAAAGGGTCCCATCGGCATGACTTGCGCAAGTCATTCTCAGAAACTTCCACTCCGTATGCCGATAGAACCATTCGCAAGCAAGCGGGCAAACAGGAGCTAGCTTCTTCTTGCGCGTGAAAACGCGGCTTCGATCTCCGCACTGTATTGTTTTCCGAGTTTTCTTCCCTGCTGATGCAGCAGGTCGATATCAGTCAGTGACAGAATCTCTCCGGTCGAGGCGTTTAGCAACGCCTCACCCACTTGACCGGCTACGAATCCAGGAGTCGCGTAAAGAATGGGAACGCGCCACGTTCTACCGTCCTCGCTGAGGCTCGGCGTCCCTGCGCAGTACACTGTGCCGGCATTCGAAACCAAGACCCCGTTGACTCGACCCTGAATATCGGCGGCGTCGAAGGTTGGCGTGTGGCTTATCGCCAAGTTTTTCCGTCTGGACATCAGAGGCATTATAGCAAACGGCTCCGAAGAGGTCGCCATCGATTATCGAATTTGCTAGATCCCCATCGACGATTCCCACTCCCCCAGCGTTTGATCCAACCTGTCCATCAAATCATCAACCTGCTCGCGAGTTATGCACAAAGGCGGGGCGATGTAGATCGGCATCCCTCGCTTCAATGCTCCAGGTCGACGAGGTCCGAACAACGACAGATAAAGCGCCAACCCGTTCTTCAAAGCTATGCCCTGGAATTTCTCTTCGGCGTTAGCCTCAGGTGAGAACCATTCCATCGTCTCGCGGTCGCGCACGAGCTCTAATACCATCAACAATCCTTTGCCGCGCGACTCGGCGATCGTGCGGCGCGCCAGAAAACGTTCGGCGTTTGAGTGAAGGTAATCTCCAACCTGAGCACTGTTCTCAATAAGCCGGTCCTGCTCGAGGATTTCCAGAACCGCGAGGCTCGCGGCACAGGCCAGCGGGTGGCCCATGTTTGTGAAACCGTGAACGAAAGTCTCGCCCGCCGCAAACGGCTCGTTCACCTCATCGCTAACGGTCACCGCGCCCATCGGCACGAAAAGCCCGGAAATCCCTTTGGCTGTGGTCATGATGTCCGCTTGCACGCCGAAGTGCTCCATCGCGAACCAGCGCCCGGTGCGGCCAAAGCCGGTCACTACTTCGTCAGCGATCAGAAGCACGTCATAACGATCACAGATTTCGCGCACCGCCTCCCAATACTCCTTCGGCGGAATCAACCCGTAGTCTTTGCCCGCGCCGACCGGAGGCGCGATGAAGGCAGAGACCTGGTCGGGCCCGGTGAAGTAGATCAGCTCCTCCAACTCGCGAGCGCACTGAAGCGCCCAGTCCACCTCGCTCATTCCCTCGGGTGCCTCCCTCGGGTTGCGGTAATGCCGAACGTGAGGCCAGTTCGCAAGCATCGGAAGAAACGGTTTCCGAAAGCCCGGCCCGCCCGCGACTGACAATGCGCCGAGCGACATCCCGTGATAGCTATCCCAAGTTCCGATCACGACGTTCTTCTGCGCATGGCCGCGAGCAAGGTGATACTGGCGCGCGATCTTGATGGCGGTCTCGACCGCTTCCGATCCGCCCGAGCACAGATAGGTGGTGTTGAGATTTCCCGGAGCGAAGCGGGCTATTCTGGCACACACTTCCGCCCTGGGTTGATTGGAAAGCGCGGGGTGGCAGTAAGCGTACTTCTCGGCTTGTCGAGTAATGGCGTCGATGACCCGGCGATCGCCGTGCGCAATGTTCATGGCAATCGGACCGCCCGAGGCGTCGATGTATCGTTTGCCTTCGTTGTCGTAGAGGTAGATGCCTTCGGCGCGTTCGAGCACCGGCGCGAACGCGTGATAGGAGAATAGGTGACCCCAATCGCCGTCGGCGTTTCGCTGGTTTGGGATAGCTTTTTCTGGTGTTGCCATGAATCCTCCTGGGAGCGCAGGCGTCTCGCCCGCGTGCCTGCAAATCCTATCCTTTGCAACCGAAGTCGGGCAAGACGCCTGCGCGTTCCTTGTGTTCTTGTACTTGACTTGGTGCTTTGCTATTCTCGCGCGCGGATTTGAGCAAGGAAGGAAAAGGCGGCCCGACTAAGAATTCCTCCGCTTGACACGCGCTCCGCCAAAGTCGAACAAGTGAGTGATGGAATAGCCTTGGCGTCACCGGACCACGAGGCCGCGTTGGTGGCGTATCGCGAAGGTCGCGAGCCTGACTTCTCAGCTTGATCTCTGATTACCTGCGCTTTCGATCGACGAGAACATCGTGGTATACATCAACACTCGGACGCGCCCAGGCGTCACGAATTCACTTCACCTGATTCAAGGAGCATAAGATGAACACGAATCCCCGCCGTATATTCTCCGGGCTTGCTTTCCTGCTTATCGTCGCCCTCTGTCTGCCCTCATCATTACGAGCCGCCGACAAGCGGATGATCGCCGAGATGGATTTGTTCAAGTTTGTTTGGATTGCCGATGCGCAAATCTCGCCCGACGGCTCGCGCGTAGTCTTCGTCCGTGTCTGG
>Ga0137359_10000340_pt1 | contig 35252 bp, 37 predicted proteins | sample Mad1_40_16metaG_FD_108281 | JGI IMG/M metagenome (GOLD analysis project Ga0137359, IMG submission 108281) | Vadose zone soil microbial communities from Angelo Coast Range Reserve, California, USA - Mad1_40_16 metaG | ecosystem: Environmental > Terrestrial > Soil > Vadose zone | place: USA... | reverse complement strand
CCGCCCCCGCTGACGCACGCCGTCCCGACCGGCTCGAGCGCGGAGAGCGGCAACTCCGCGATCGGCTTGTCTTCGAGCGTGACGCGCAGCGTCCCGACGCGCTCGTCCTGCGCCACCGGCGCGATCAGCGGCTGCGGCGACACCGTATCGGCCTTGAGCTTGCCGGCCTCGCCTTTGGGCACCGTGACAAAAATGTCGCCGGTGGAGCCGGCTTTGAGCGTACGCGAAGCGCCTTTCCACACGTCCAGCGTGCGTACGACATCGCTTTTGCCAAATAGCTTCACCGCGTCGTAGAACTGGTAGCCCCAGTTGAGCAGCTTCAGCGACTCTTGTGCCCGCGCCCCCTCGGAAGTCGAGCCGAGCAGCACCGATAGCAGGCGCCGCGGCCCGCGCTTGGCTGACGCGATCAGGCAGAAGCCCGCCGCTTCGGTGTGGCCGGTCTTCACGCCGTCGACGCTCGGATCGAGCCACAGCAGGCGATTGCGGTTGGGCTGCGCGATGTTGTTGTAGCGGTATTCCTTGATCGCGTAGTAGCGCGCATACTCGTCCGGAAAATCCCGGATCAGCGCCGCGGCGAGCGTGTAGAGATCGCGCGCCGTGCTGTAGTGCCGCGCGTCGGGCAGCCCGGTCGCATTGGCGAAGTGCGTGTTCGCCATGCCGAGTCGCTGCGCCTCGCGATTCATCAGCTGCACGAACGCTTCCTCGGAGCCTGCGGCTGCTTCGGCGAGCGCGATGCACGCATCGTTGCCCGACTGGATTTCCATGCCCTTGATGAGCTCCTCCACCGTGACCGGCCGGCGCGGGTCGATGAACATGCGCGAACCGGCCGCGTGCGAGGCGCGCACCGACACCGGTACCTGCTGCTCGAGCGTGAGCTTCTTGTCGCGCAATGCCGCGAACACCAGGTAGGCGGTCATCAGCTTGGTGAGCGAAGCAGGCTCGTAGCGCTCGTCCGCCCGCTGCGCCACGAGCACCTGGCCGCTCGTCAGGTCGCCCACGATCCACGCCCTGCCCATCACCGAGGGCGGCGGCGGCGCGGCGGCCTGCGCCGATGCAACGATGAAAAAAGCGAGCAACGCAATGAAGCGGATCATCACCAGCGGCAATCGCAAAAGGCGCGAATTATAGGCGCTAGCGCGGCACGATCGCGTCGATCTCGACTTCGCCGCTGCCTGCGCCGACCAGGCCGAGCCGGGAGGCCGCGGCGTAGGAAAGATCGATCGCGCGATTGGAATGGAACGGGCCGCGATCGTTGACGCGCACGACGACCTGTCTTCCGGTGCGCAGGCTCGTGACGCGCGCGTAGCTCGGGATCGGCAGGATCGGATGCGCCGCAGTCATCGCGTACATGTCGTACGCCTCGCCGCTCGCGGTTTTCTGCCCGTGGAAGCGCTTGCCATACCAGCTCGCCATGCCGCGCTGGTGGTACGGCTGCACGGATGCGAGCGGCAGGTATTTCTTGCCGAACACCTCATAGGGCCGGTTCGCGTACCTATGCAGCGGCTCGCTGCGCGGTCTTGCGTCGGGGATGGAAGCGAGATTGGACGGCGGATTGGCGCCGGGACCGTCGTCCTTGTAGTAACCGCCCTTCTTAGGCGCTGAGCTGCAGGCGGCGAGCGCGATCGCCAGCGCGGCGGCGAGCCGCCTCATGCCTCGTACACGAGATTTCCGGCGACCAGCGTGTAGCGCACGCGACCCGCGAGCTCATAGCCGGCGAAGGGCGTGTGCTTGCCCTGGCTCTTCAGCATCTCCGGCACGACGCGCAGCGCCGCCCGCGGATCGAAGATCGCGATATCCGCTGGCGCGCCGGCCGCCAGGCGCCCGGACGCCACGCCGAGCACCTGTGCGGCGTTGCAGGTGATGCGCGCGAGCGATTTGGCGAGCGGCAGCTTGCGCGCTTCACCCCATTTCAGCGTGAGCGGCAGGAGCAGCTCGAGTCCAGTGGCACCGGGTTCAGCCTCCGCGAACGGCAGATGCTTGCCGTCGTCGTCGACTGGCGTGTGATCCGAGCACGCGCAGTCGATGGTCTCGTCCTCCAGGCCGCGCGCAAGCGCATCGCGGTCCCGCTGGCTGCGCAGCGGCGGCTCGAGGCGGCAGTTCGAATCGAAGTAGCGGAGATCCATGTCGCTGAGATGTAGGTGATGTATCGCGACGTCGCAGCTCACCGGCAGCTTGTCGCGCTTCGCCGCGCGCATCAGGTCCACAGCGCCGGCAGTCGAGAGCCGGCAAAAGTGCACGCGTGCACCGGTGGCGCGCACCAGCTCGAGGATTGTCGCGAGCGCGATCGTTTCGGCAAAGGGCGGAATTCCCGGCAGGCCGAGCCGCGTGGCGAGCTCGCCATCGTGCGCCACGCCGTCCTTCGCGAGCGAGGCGTCCTCCGGTCGCAGCCACACCGGCAAGCCGAACGTCGCGGCGTATTGCAGCGCGCGCCAGAGCACCTGGGTGTTCGCCACCGGCACGTTGGCCTGCGAAAAAGCGACGCAGCCCGCTTCGGCGAGCTGCACCATCTCCGTAAGGCGCTCGCCCTCGAGCTTCACGGTGAGCGCGCCGATGGGATAGACCCGGGCGCGCGAGAGCGCCTTGGCGCGCCGGCGCAGCATGTCGACGAGCCCCGGCTCGTCGAGCGGCGGATCGGTATCCGGGGGACAGGCGAGGCTCGTCACGCCGCCCGCGAGCGCCGCCTCCAGCTCCGACTCGAGCGTCGCCTTGTATTCGAATCCCGGCTCGCCCAGGCGCGCGGAGAGGTCGATGAAACCTGGAGCGGCAACGAGTCCCTTGGCGTCGATCACGCGCTCGGGGTTCGAAAACTCCTCGCTGATCTTGCCGTCGGCGATATAGAGGTCGCCCGTGACCTCGCGCCCGCTCGCCGGGTCGATGATGCGCGCGTTCCGGATGGCGAGGCGCATGCCCTTACCCGGCCACGATGCTCATGACCGCCATGCGCACCGCGATGCCGAAGGTGACCTGCGGCAGGATCACCGAATGCGGGCCGTCGGCGACCGAAGAGTCGATCTCGACACCGCGGTTCATCGGTCCCGGATGCATCACGATCGCTTCCGGCCGCGCGAGCGCGAGCTTCTCCGCGGTGAGGCCATAGTTCTTGAAGTATTCCTGCGCGGAGGGCAGCAGCGCGCCTTGCATGCGCTCGTTCTGCAGCCTGAGCATCACCACCACGTCGCAGTCGCGCAGCCCCGCCTTGATGTCATGGAACACCTTTACCCCGAGCGCCTCGACGCCCGTGGGCAGCAGCGTTTGCGGGGCGATGACGCGCACTTCAGGCGCGCCGAGGCTCGTCAATCCGTGGATCAGCGAGCGCGCGACGCGCGAATGCAGCACGTCGCCGATGATCGCGACCGTCAGGCGGGAAAAATCCTTCTTGTAGTGCCGGATGGTGTAGAGGTCCAGCAAGCCCTGGGTCGGGTGCGCGTGGCGACCGTCACCGGCGTTCACAACGTGCTCGTGGGGCTTCACGTGCCGCGCGATCAGGAACGGTGCACCGGAGGACGCGTGGCGCACGACGAAGATGTCGGCCTGCATTGCCGAGAGGTTCGCCACGGTGTCGAGCAGCGACTCGCCCTTGGTCTGCGACGACAGCGCGATGTTCAGATTGATGACGTCGGCGGACAAGCGTTTCGCGGCGATCTCGAAGGTCGTGCGCGTGCGCGTGGAGGGCTCGAAAAACAGGTTGAAGACACTCTTGCCGCGCAGGAGCGGCACCTTCTTCACTTCGCGCTCCGTGACGCCGACGAACGATTCGGCAGTGTCGAGGATCTGGACGAGGATCTCGCGCGGCAGGCCTTCGATGGAAAGCAGATGCTGCAGCTCGCCTTTGTCGTTGAGCTGCGGATTACGCTGCACGGCTTGGCTCCAGCACGAGCGCGAGCTTGCCGTTCGCTTCGCGCTTCAGGCGTAGCCGCATGCCCGAGGGCACTTCGACGTTTGCGCCGCAGTACTGGGCGCAGATCGGCAACTCGCGCCCGCCGCGATCGGCGAGCACGACCAGCGCGATGCTCGCCGGCCGGCCGTAGTCGAAGAGCTCGTTCATCGCCGCGCGCACCGTGCGGCCGGTGTAGAGCACGTCGTCGACCAGCAGCAGCTCGCGCCCGTTGACATCGAACGGGATCTTGGTGCGCTTCGGATCGTGGTGCAGGCCCTGGGCGTCGTAGTCGTCGCGATAGAACGCGATGTCCATCAGGCCGAGCGGCTCCTTCAAGCCGAGCCGCGCGTGCAGCCGCTCGGCGAGCCAGGCGCCGCCGGTATAGAGCCCGATCATCGCGCTCTTCGGCGAAAGGCGCGGGCGCAGCTCGGCAGCGAGCTGCTCGCAGAGCTTCTCGGCGTCAGGCAGCTTCATGGAAGTATTGTTCGAGCAGGAGCTGGGCGGCGACCGAGTCGATCCGCTTGCGCTTCACAGCTCGCAGTCGGTCCTCGGCTTCCACCGAGGTATAGCGCTCGTCGACACGAGCCACCGGCAGATGAAAGCGGCCTTCGAGCTGGCGCGCGAAGCGTTCGACGCGCTTCGCGAGCGGATGCTCGCCGTTGGCGGCGACCGGCAGACCGACGACGAGCTGCGACGGGCGCCACTCGCTGATCAGTCTGGCAATGGAGTCGAATCCGGGAGCGGCGATCGCGGCGAGCGGATGCGCGCTGCCGACTTCTGGTTCTCCGACTGCTACCCCGATGCGCTTAAGACCGAAATCGAAGGCGAGGACCGTGCGGGAATTTGTGGCTCGCGCGTGGCGCTCGAGCGCCTCAGGCATGTCCCGCTTCGTCCTGCAGCCTCGCGTAGTCGAGGCCGAGAAGCTGCATCGCCTTGGGCAGCCGCTCTGCCGCGGGGATGTCGAAGAGGATCGCGTCCTTCGCCTCGACCGTGAGCCAGGCGTTCTGCGAGAGTTCCTGCTCGAGCTGCCCGGGCGACCAACCGGCGTAGCCGAGCGTCACCAGCATACGTTCGGGGCCTTCGCCGCGGCCAACCGCTTCGAGGATGTCCTTCGACGTGGTGAGGCCGATCGCTTCGCGCACCGACAGCGTCGACTGCCAGTTGCCGACCGGCGCGTGCAGCACGAAGCCGCGATCGGTCTGCACCGGGCCGCCGTAGTAGATCGGCGCTTCGGAGATGGCACCATTGGCGAGCTGCAGCGAGAGCCGCTCGAAGAGCGCCGAAAGCGTCATGTCGATCGGCCGATTCACGACCAGGCCGAGCGCGCCCTGGTCGTTGTGCTCGCAGATGTAGGTCAGGGTCTTCGAAAAGTACGGATCGGCCATGTTCGGCATGGCGATCAGGAAGTGATGCGTCAGGTTGATCGAGGACATGCGCCCGTGGGCGCATTTTACCGCATCAGATCTCCACCATTTCGAAGTCTTCCTTGCGCGCGCCGCATTCCGGGCAGGTCCAGTTCATCGGCACGTCCTCCCAGCGCGTGCCCGGCACCAGGCCTTCGTCGGGCAGCCCCGCAACTTCATCGTAGACGAAGCCGCAGATGAGACACATCCACGTCTTGTACGCGACTTGATTTTCCGTCATAGAAGGGGTCGGATATTAACTCATGTCGACGTCCGCGCCGCCGGCGCCGCCGCTGGTCCTCACCTTCGCTGCAACCGATCCGACCTCCGGCGCGGGGCTGCAGGCGGACCTGCTCACGCTCGCGGCGCTCGGCTGCCATCCGCTGTCGGTGGTCACGGCGCTCACCGCGCAGGACACGAGCGGCGTCGCGCGCGTGCTCGCAATGGAGCCGGGATGGATCACCGAGCAGGCGACACGCGTGCTCGACGACATGGCGGTGGCGGCCTTCAAGGCCGGCGTGCTCGGCTCGGCGGCCAACGTGCGCGCGGTGAGCGAGATCGTGGCAGCGCACGCCGACGTGCCGTTCGTGGTCGATCCGGTGCTCGCGAGCGGACGCGGCGACCGGCTCGCCGACGAAGACGCGATCGAAGCGCTGCGCGAATCGATCCTGCCGCGCACCACCGTTCTGACGCCGAACAGCATCGAGGCGCGCCGGCTCGCCGGCGAGCGCGATCTCGCGGCGTGCGCGCGCGCGCTTGCCGACCATGGCTGCGAATACGTCCTCATCACCGGCACGCACGAAGCAGGAAGCGAGGTGGTGAACACGCTCTTCGATGAAGGCGGCATGGTGCGCGAGGACCGCTGGCCGCGACTGCCGCATGACTACCACGGCTCGGGCTGCACGCTCGCCTCGGCGATCGCCGCCTATCTCGCGCGCGGGCTCGAACCTGCACAGGCCGTGGGCGAAGCCCAGCGCTTCACATGGCACACGCTCGCCGCGGCGTTCGCGGCAGGCGGCGGCCAGCTGCTCCCCAACCGCTTCTACGGACGATGAAGCTGCGCGGGCTCTACGCCATCACGCCGGAGGCGGGCGATGTCGAGCGTAAGGTACGGCTCGCGCTGGAAGGCGGCATCGCGCTGCTCCAGTACCGCAGCAAGACGCGGCACCCGGCGCAGGCAGCGGCGATCGTGCGCATGGCACGCGACTATCGTGTGCCCGTCATCATCAACGACGATGTGGAACTCGCGCTCGAGCTCGACGCGGCCGGCGCGCACCTCGGCCGCGATGACGGCGACCTGCGGCCGGCGCGCCAGCGCCTTGGGCCTCGGATCCTGGGCGCCTCGTGCTACGACCAGCTCGAGCGTGCGCGCGCTGCGGTGGAGGCCGGCGCCGATTACATTGCCTTTGGCAGTGTGTTCGCGTCGCCCACCAAGCCCGCGGCGGTGCGCGCGCCGCTGAGTCTGTTTCGCGAAGCCAAAACGCTCGGCGTACCGCTCGGCGCCATCGGCGGCATCACGCTCGAGAACGCGCCCCAGCTCATCGCCGCGGGCGCAGACCTGCTCGCGGTCATTACCGATCTCTTCGATGCGCCCGACATCCGCGCGCGGGCGCGCGCTTATGGCAAGCTCTTCGTATGAAGAATGAAGAGCTCTACGAGCGCGCACAGCGCGTAATCCCCGGCGGCGTCAATTCGCCGGTGCGTGCCTTTCGCGCCGTCGGCGGCACGCCGCGCTTTCTCCAGCGCGCCGCCGGTGCGTACCTGTGGGATGCCGAGGGCCGGCGCTACATCGACTATGTCGGCTCATGGGGACCGATGCTCCTGGGGCACACGCACGCTACCGTCGTAGCGGCGGTCGAGGCGGCCGCGACGCGCGCGCTCTCGTACGGTGCGCCCACCGCCGAGGAGACGCTGCTTGCGGAGCGCCTGTGCGAGCTCGTGCCTTCGATCGAGCGAGTGCGCCTCGTCTCGTCGGGCACGGAAGCCACCATGACCGCGATTCGCCTCGCGCGCGGCTTCACTGGCCGCAACCTGATCGTCAAGTTCGAAGGCTGCTACCACGGACATGCCGACGCGCTGCTGGTGAAGGCGGGCTCCGGCGCACTGACGTTCGGCCATCCGAGCTCGGCGGGCGTGCCTGAGGAGACGGCGGCGCAGACGCTGGTGCTTGCCTACAACGACATCGGCGCCGTGCGTCTGGCGTTCGAGCGCCAGGGGGCGCAAATCGCGGGGGTCATCGTTGAGCCCGTCGCCGGCAACATGAACCTCGTGCTGCCGGCGCCAGGTTTCCTGCAGGCGCTGCGCGAAGAGTGCGCGAGGCATGGCGCGGTGCTGATCTTCGACGAGGTGATGACCGGCTTTCGTGTCGCGCTCGGTGGTGCACAGGCGCGCTATGGCATCCGCCCGGATCTGACGACGCTCGGCAAAGTCATTGGCGGGGGGCTGCCGCTTGCCGCCGTCGGCGGAAAGCGGGAGATCATGGAGAAGCTGGCGCCGCTCGGGCCGGTGTACCAGGCCGGCACGCTGTCGGGTAATCCGCTCGCGGTCGCGGCGGGGCTTGCCACACTGCAACTCGTGGCGCAGCCGCGGCTTCTCGAGCGCGTCGAGGCGACCACGCGCACGCTCGTCGAGGGACTCACGGACGAGGCGCGCAAGGCCGGCGTCGCGTTCTGCGCGCAATCCATCGGCAGCATGTTCGGCCTGTATTTCCGCGCTACGCCGCCGCGCAGCTACGCCGAGGTGATGCAGTGCGATCGCGAGCGCTTCAACCGGTTCTTCCACGCGATGCTCGAGCAAGGCGTTTACCTTGCGCCGTCGGCGTACGAAGCGGGATTCGTCTCCGCGGCGCACGGTGAGGCCGAGATCGACGCGACGCTCGCGGCGGCGCGCCGCGCGTTTACATCAGGAACAGCGTCGCCAGACCAAGGAAGATGAAGAAGCCGCCCGAATCGGTGCAGGCAGTGATGAGCACGGAGGAGCCGACCGCCGGGTCGCGGCCGAAGCGCGATCGCAGCCAGGGAATGGCGACGCCCATGGTGGCGGCGAGCACCAGCGTGAGCACCATGGCGAGCGCCATGACGCCGCCGAGCGCCACGTTACCATAGAGGGCGTAGGCGACGGCGCCGAGCAGGCTGCCCCAGATGACACCGTTCAGCAGCGCGAGCCCGATCTCCTTCCTGAGGAGCGCCCTCCAGTAGCCGCCCTGAATCTGCCCGAGCGCGAGCGCGCGCACGATCATGGTGATGGTCTGGTTGCCGGAGTTGCCGCCGACCCCGGCGACGATCGGCATCAGCGTGGCGAGCGCGACCAGGCGCTCGATCGAGCCCTCGAAGAGCCCGATCACGCGTGAGGCGATGAACGCGGTGACGAGGTTGATGGCGAGCCAGGCCCAGCGGTTCTTGAAGCTCTCCAGCACCGGGGCGAAGACATCCTCTTCCTCGCGCAGCCCGGCTTCGGCGAGGCGCGACTCGGCGTTGCGCTGGCCGATGTAGTCGACCACCGCGTTCAGCGTCAGCCGGCCGACCAGGGTATCGCTCGAATCGACCACCGGCGCGGACACGAGGTCGTAGCGCTCGAAGGCGCTCGTCGCATGCTCGGCCGGGTCCTCGGCGTAGAACTTCATGCTGTCGGGGACCATGACATTCGTGACGCCCAGATGCAGATCGGAGACGATGAGCCGCGCGAGCGGCAGCGTGCCCTTCAGGCGCTGGGCGCGATCGACGACGAAGAGCTGGTCGGTGTGGTCCGGCAACTCGGCGAGGCGCCGCAGGAAGCGTGTCGCCGCCTCGAGCGTCACGTCGTCGCGCACCGCGACGTGACCGAAGTCCATCAGCGAGCCGACGGAGCCTTCCGGGTAGGAGAGCGCGGCGCGCAGCCGCTCGCGCTCCTCGGCGGGCAGCGCCTGGACCACGTCCTCCATGACCGCCGGCGGCAGGTCGGCGGCGATGTCGGCGAGCTCATCGGCCTGCAACGTTTCGGCGGCGGCCACCAGCTCGGCGGAATCCATGCTCGCGATGAGCGACTCGCGCACCGCCTCGGATACTTCCAGCAGGATCTCGCCATCGCGAGCGGCCTTGACGAGATTCCACACGGCGAGCCGCGCCTCGAGCGGCAAAGCTTCGAGGATGTAGGCGATGTCGGCGGGATGCAGCGCATCGAGCCGCGCGCGCAGCCCGGCGTTGCGCTCCGGAGTCGCGAGCAGCGCCTGCACCTCACGCAGGCTTTGCTGCAGGTCATCGACTTCGAGCCGCGCGAGCGCTTCGGCCATGCGCGAAGCGTATCAGGGGATCTGCACGTCTCCCATGCGGGCGAGGATGGTGGAGACGCGGCCGGCGAGATAAGGCGTCAGCCGGCCGCGCGCGTAACGGTGCGGGCTTGGCAGGACGACGGCAAGCCACGCGGCCTGCTCGGGATTGAGCGCTGACGCCGGCACGCCGAAGTGGTGACGCGCCGCCGCCTCGGCACCGAAGATGCCCTCGCCCCATTCGGCGTAGTTGAGATAGAGCTCGAGGATGCGGCGCTTGGTCAGCGCGTCCTCCAGCATCCAGGTGATGAGCGCCTCCTCGCCCTTGCGCAGCCACGAGCGCTCGGTCGAGAGAAACAGATTCTTCGCGAGCTGCTGGCTGATCGTCGAGGCGCCGGCGACGACGCGCCCGCTTTCCTCGTTGCGCGCGATCGCCTTCTGGATCATCTCCCAGTCGAAGCCCTCGTGGTCGAGGAACCGCACGTCCTCCGCGGCGACCACGGCGCGCTTCAAGTGAACCGAGATGCGCTCATACGGCACCCATTGCTGCCTGAGGTGTGCGTGCGGGTCCTTGGCCTGCAGCGCCTCGAGGCTTCGCTCCATGAACGCAGTGGCGGCCGGCGGCTTGTTCCGCCAGTACACGATGTGGCCGTAGAACCAGAGCTGTGCGACCACGAAAGCGAGGACCAGGCCGCTCAGCGTGTAGCTGAAGGCCTGCCACACGATGAGGAGCGCGCCGAGCGCGCTCCGGCGCCTACCCGCCATCCTGGGTCACGGCGCGCCGGTCACTCGGTCCAGAGCTTGTCGCCTTGGCCGAAAAACCAGGTGCGCGTGATGACGAGGAGATCGGTGTCTCGCCGGATGTCGGCCGGAAAGGCGGCATAAGGGCCCGCCATGCGGACGATCTTGAATGCGGCCGCATCGAGCACTTTCAGGCCGGAGGAGCGGTCGAGCTCGATCGAGTCGACGCTGCCGTCGGCGCGGATCGTGACCGTGAGGCGCAGGTTGCCGTACATCTTGCCGCGCGCCTCCGCCGGATAGTTGATCGTCCCTACCCGCTCGACCTTGGCGCGCCAGTCCTCCTCGTACTGCGCGAAGCGGTACTCCGCGGCGTTCGCGCCGATGAACTTCTTGCGCGGGCGCTTCTGGTACGCGTCGATCTGCTTGTCAATCTGCGCCTGCAGGCGCATGGCCGCGAGCGCCAGGTCGGCGAGATCCCGGCCGCTCGGCTGCGGCGCGACCTGCTCGGCCGGCGCGGCGTGCGGCGGGGGCTGACCAACCTGGCTTTCCTGCGCGCGCGCGAGCGCCAGCAGCTCCTTCTGCCGCGCTTCCAGGTCGCGAACCCGCCGCTCGGCGGCCGCGAGGTCGCGGCCGGGCTCGACTGGATCGGTCACCGGCAGGGGCGAGCGCGCGCGGTGTGGCTCGTCCACCGTGCCGCCGCGATCCAGATTCGTTTGGGCCAGCACTTCCGCGTGCGCCGGTCGTTCACGCGTCTTCGTATTGACGAGCACGACTTCCAGGCGCTGGTCGGCCGACTGCACCCGAAGTGCTTCGGGCAATTTGAAGTGCACGCTGAGAACCACAGCGTGCAGCACGAGCGAGGTGCCGAGCGCCATGGCGAGCACCCGATCGTTGCCGGCCGGGATCCACAACAGACTCATGCGCCTTCTTATTTCAGTTGGACAAGCCCTTCATAGTTTAGGCTTTTTCGCCTGGATCCGCAGCCGCTTCCACGAGCGCCGCGTCGCTTGGCAATGTTTCACGATAGATGCAGTCGACCGAGCGCTCGAGGAGATCGACGTCACGCACGGCCAAGCGCACGCGCGAGCCCGCGGCAGCAGTTTCCGGCACCGATGGCACCCGCAGGAAGAGCGGCAGGCCCGCGAGCCGGACCAGATTTTCGCGCAACACGATAGCGTCGATGTCGTGCACGTTTTCCTGCAGCAGCCAGCGCAGGCTCCAGTAGGTCTCCATGGCGCGCTGGTGCTCGTCATAACGCGCCGAGGTGAGCTCGAACGCGCGCATCGCTGAAAGCAGAGCCTCGGAGCTGCGCGTGTACGGCGGCCGCCGTCCCTGCAGGGCGGCGATGAGCTGCCACTGGTTCACCAGGTCCACATAGCGGCGTAGCGGCGAGCTCATCCAGGCATAGCAGCGCACGCCCAGGCCCTCGTGCGGCTCGGGGTGAACCGAGAGCCGCACCTTGCCGGTCGATTGCACGCGGTAGATGGCGGCGATGTCACGTTCGGCGAGGAGCTCGCCCCAGCTCGAGTTCACGAGGATCATGAGCTCGGAGACCAGCTTGTCGAGCGGCGCGGCCCGCTTGCGCGGCACGATGCGCACGCGGTCGCCCTCGATGAAGAAGCTGAAGTCGAGCGGCGCGAACCCCGCGCTGGGACGTCCGCGCTGCTTCTCCAGCGCGAGCGCCACGCGCCAGAGTGTTCGCAGCTCCTCTTCGTATGCGAGCCCGGCAGTGCGCTCTTCCTCGAACGCATCGTTGAGCGCGTCGTACTCTGCATGGCGCAGGTTGGCGGCGATCGGGATGCGCTCGAGCCGGCTATGCACCGCTTTCGGCAGCCCTTCCGGCGAGACCTCGAAGTAGAGCGACGCCGCCGGCTGCGCAGCGCCATGGTCGAGGGAGAAACGCGCGACGACGTCCTCGGGCAGCATGGTGTATTTGCGGCCCGGCATATAGGCAGTTGACAAGCGCTCTCGCGCCAGCGCATCGAGCACTGAGCCCGGCGCGATGCCGAGCGCGGGCGCCGCGATATGCACGCCGATGCGGACTTCGCCGCCCGGCAGGCGGCTCACCGAAAAGGCGTCGTCGATTTCCGTCGTGCCAAGCTCATCCAGGCTGAAGGCGGCGCCCGGCGCGAGCGGCAGTTCCTCCGTCGGCGCGGGCAGCGGGTGCGGCGCGAACGCAGCGCCACGCGGAAAGAACTCGTGCAAGAAGCGCTTCAGATGGTAGTCGTGCGTATCGGCGAGGAGGCCGCACCGCGCGAAGAGCCGCGCGCCGCTCAGGCCGGTTTCACGGCATGCCTGCTCGAATGCCTTTGTCTCCGGTTTGTTGCCATCGGGGGCGTACAGCAGCTCGTCCTTGAGCGCGGCGATTTCCGGTGGACATTTGAACCCGGCGAGCGCCGTAGCCCATTCCCCAACCTGCGCCTGGACGCGGCGCTTCTTCTCCAAGCCAGCAAGCGCGAGCCGGAGCGTCTCCTCCGGCGCGGCCTGAAAGGTGCCCTTCCCGCGCCGGTAGAAGTACATCGGGGCACCATGGAGCTTCACGAGGATGCCGGCGGCCTCGACGACGCTGGGCTCGCGGCCGACGTAGTCGCGCGCGAGCCTGCGAAAGTCGAACTCGCGCCCGCTCGAGCATTCCCAGAGGAACTGCACGTCCAGTGTCTCGGCAAAGCGCTCCGCTTGCGGCAGCAACTCGCCGGCCGCGGGCTGCTCAAAACTGAGCAGCACGTTGCCCGCCTTTATCTTGCTCCGCCGGCCATGGGGACTCTCGACCTGAAAGGAGGCAGGCGCCTGGGCGAGCACGGTGCCGACCTTCAGCTCCCCCTCCTCTTCGTACAGCAGGTGCACGTCAATAACCTGCGTAGCGCAGGATTCTCGGCAGGTGTTCGGGAAAGCTGTGCAGGCTGTGATCGCCACCCGCGATGACAAGCTGCTCGGCGCCGGCATAGCGTTCTACCGCCTGGCGGTAGTCCAGCACTTCGTCCCCTGTCTCCACCAAAAGCAGATAACGCTCTGGCGTAATCCTTGGCACGTAGAGCTCGCGAAATTGGGCGAGGTGAGAAGCCGTGAGCTCATACGGCTCGCCGGTGTAGAGGTTCCTTTGCGGGCCCACATAGGCGGCGAGGCCGATATGTGGCTCGATTGCCGGGTTGATGAGCACCGCCTTGCCGCCCTGCGCCTCTACCATGTAAGTGGCATAAAACCCGCCGAGCGATGAACCGATGTAGCACACCGGTTTGTCGCCTACCACGCTGCGTATCAAGCGCACGACATCGCGCGGCGTGTGCGGCAGCGCCGGGCAGGCGAATTCCTGCGCCAGGCCGCGCTCACTCATGTATCGCTGCATGAGCTGTGACTTGTGCGATTGCGGTGAGGAGTTGAAGCCGTGGAGGTAGACGATCAAGCGGCGGCGGCGCTTTGCAGGCACTCCAGGAGCTTCGTATGAATGGCACCGAAGCCGCCGTTGGACATGATGAGCACGCTGTCGCCGGGCCGCGCATCGGCGACGACCGCCCGCACCAATGCATCAAGGTCGTTCAGGCAGCGCGCACGGCCGGCAAGCGGCGCAAAGACGCTCGCGGCATCCCAGCCGAGGCCGGCGTTATAGACGTAGATCCGGTCCGCAGCCGCGAGGCTGGCGGGGAGTGCGTCCTTCATCACCCCGCGCTTCATCGTGTTGGAACGGGGCTCGAGCACCGCGAGAATCCGGCCCTGCCCTACTCTTTCACGGAGCCCTTGCAGGGTGACCTCGATAGCGGTCGGGTGATGAGCGAAATCATCGTAGACCGTGACCCCGCCCGACTGCCCGCTCAGCTGCAGCCGTCGCCGCACTCCCGAAAAGCGCCCGAGGGCCTCCATCGCCTGTGCCGGCGCGACACCAACATGGCGCGCGGCTGCAATGGCAGCAAGGGCGTTCATACGGTTGTATGCGCCCAGCATTCGCCACTTGAGCCGCCCCTGTGACTGCCCCGCCAGCCGCACCTCGAAGCTGCCATCCACGGCAGGCGCTCCGGCTTCCCACCCCGTCGACACACCGAACGCCTCCACTGGGGTCCAAGTGCCCTTAGCGAGTACCCGCTTTAGCGCCTCATCCAGGCCATTTACCACGAGCAATCCACTCCGCGGCACGGTGCGCACGAAATGGTGGAATTGCCGTTCGATCGATGCGAGATCATCGAAGATGTCAGCATGATCGAACTCCAAATTGTTCATGATGGCGGTGCGAGCGCCGTAGTGCACGAATTTGGACCGCTTGTCGAAGAAGGCGGTGTCGTACTCGTCCGCCTCGATCACGAAGAGCGGGCTACCGGTATGGCGCGCCGAAACCGGGAAATCGAGCGGAATGCCGCCAATCAGGAACCCCGGCGAGCGGCCGGCGCACTCCAGGATCCAAGCGAGCATTGCCGAGACCGTGGTCTTGCCGTGCGTGCCCGCGACCGCAAGGACATGCCGTCCGGCAAGCACGTGCTCGGCAAGCCATTGCGGACCCGAAACGTAGCGCTCGCCTCGATCGAGGATCGCTTCCATCAGCGGCTTGCCGCGGGTCACCACATTGCCGATCACCCAAAGGTCAGGCTTTAGGCGCACCTGGTCTTCGCCGAACCCTTCGATGAGCTCGATGCCGAGCGCGGCAAGCTGCTCGCTCATCGGGGGATATACGTTGGCGTCGCATCCGGTGACGCGGTAGCCCGCGGCGTTCGCGATCGCGGCAATGCCGCCCATGAAGGTTCCGCAAATACCGAGGATGTGCAGGTGCTTGGCCATGGCGGGGAGCCGCCGATTCTAGTGGATGACCTATGATTGGACGGCAGCCATGGCCCGCAAAAGCAATCGCCAGACTGCCATGCGAACGCGCATCGCCGCCGCTGCCGCGCGCATCATGGCGGAAGACGGCGTCGACGATTTCGCACTCGCCAAACGCAAGGCCGCGCGGCAGCTCGGCGCGCTCGATACGCAGGCACTACCTCGTAACGACGAGATCGAGGCGGAGTTGCGTGCCTACCGGGCGCTCTACCACGCGGATGAGCACGCCCGCGTGATCGAGGAGCTGCGTCGCGTCGCCTTGAAAGCGATGCGTGCGCTCGAGCGCTTCCACCCCTATCTGACCGGACCGGTCTTGAAAGGCACCGCCAGCCCTTATGCGGAGATCGATCTGCAGCTCTTTCCCGATAGCGCCAAGGACGTGGAGATCTTCCTTCTCGATCGCGGCGTCTCCTTCACCACGCACGAGGCCAGGCGCTATTCCGGCGATACGGCCCATCCAGTCGGCGTGATCAACCTCGCTTGGGACAGCGTGCCGATGCGACTCTCGGTTTTCGATCCGCGGCTTGAGCGCCTGGCTTTGAAGACGTCAGCCGCGGGACGGGTTCTCGAGCGGGCGGGTATATCAGAAGTAAGCGCTCTCTTAAGCAGCGATTCGGATGATATAAAACGTTAAGTTGCCGGCATCTCCATCGATCATTACGCTTTCTGGCCTAAGCCACCGCTTCGTGTCGCGAATCTAGCGCCGCTCTGCCGGTCATTCTGAAGTGCTGTCAGCTCCTAAGCTAGAATGCGCGGCTTCTGCCGCGAAATATCGGCCAAAACACACTAACTGCCGGTAACTGCCCCCACGGATGGACCTACGGAAGCTGAAGAAGCTGATCGATCTCGTGCAGGAGTCGGGTATCGCCGAACTGGAGATCACCGAGGGCGAGGAGAAAGTGAAGATCGTAAAGGGCGGCGTGGTCGTTACCGCACCGGTCGCCGCCCCAGCGCCCGTGGTCGAGGCTCGCGCCGCCCCAAGCACGGCGTCCGGGCCGGCGGGCGAGCCAGAGCCCGCGCAGGAGGGCCATGTGGTGAAGGCGCCGATGGTCGGCACCTTCTACCGCTCGCCATCGCCTGACGCGAAGCCCTTCGTCGAGGTCGGGCAGGCGGTGAAGGAGGGCGACACGATCTGCATCATCGAGGCGATGAAGCTGATGAACGAGATCGAGGCCGATGCTTCCGGAACCGTGAAGGCGATCCTCGTCGAGAACGGCCAGCCGGTCGAATACGGCCAGCCGCTTTTCATCCTAGCCTAGTGTTCGAAAAGATCCTGATCGCCAACCGGGGCGAGATCGCGCTTCGCATACAGCGCGCCTGCCGGGAGATGGGGATCCGCACGGTGATGGTGCACTCGGAAGCCGATACCGAGGCAAAGTACGTAAAGCTCGCCGATGAGTCTGTTTGCATCGGGCCGCCGCCGGCCGCCTCGAGCTACCTGAACATCCCGGCGATCATCAGCGCCGCGGAGGTCACCGATGCCGAGGCGATTCACCCGGGCTACGGCTTCCTTGCGGAGAACGCGGACTTCGCGGAGAAGGTGGAACGCTCGGGCTTCGTCTTTATCGGGCCACGGCCGGAGAACATCCGCCTGATGGGCGACAAGGTAAGCGCAAAACAGGCGATGGTGAAAGCGGGTGTGCCGACGGTGCCCGGTTCGGAGGGCGCGTTGCCCGAAGACCAGAAGGAGGTTGTACGCATCGCCCGCAAGGTCGGCTACCCGGTGATCATCAAGGCAGCGGGCGGCGGTGGTGGCCGCGGCATGCGGGTCGTGCATACAGAGGCGGCGCTCCTCAACGCGGTCAACCTGACGCGCAGCGAAGCGCAGGCTGCCTTCGCCAATCCGGTCATATACCTGGAGAAGTATCTCGAGCGGCCGCGGCATATCGAGATCCAGATCCTGGCCGATGCGCACAAGAATGCCGTCCATTTGGGCGAGCGTGATTGCTCGCTGCAACGGCGCCATCAAAAGGTGATGGAAGAAGCGCCGGCGCCGGAATTGCCACTCAAGCTGCGCGACCGCATCGGCGAGCGCTGTGTCGATGCCTGCCGCAGAATCGGCTACCGCGGTGCCGGGACCTTCGAGTTCCTGTTCGAAGACGGCGAGTTCTACTTCATCGAGATGAACACCCGCATCCAGGTGGAGCATCCGGTTACCGAGATGATCAGCGGTGTGGATCTCGTGCAGGAGCAGATCCGCGTCGCAGCGGGAGAAAAGCTGCGCTTTCGACAAAAGGACATCGCGCTGCGCGGCCATGCCATCGAATGCCGCATCAATGCCGAGGATCCGTACCGCTTCACTCCCTCGCCGGGAAAGATCACCTCCTACCATCCGCCTGGCGGGCCGGGCATCCGCGTCGATTCGCACGTCTATCAGGGCTACAGCGTGCCGCCGTATTACGACTCGATGGTCGGCAAAGTGATCGCCTACGGCGCCAACCGCGAGCAGGCGATTGCTCGGATGCGCATCGCGCTTTCGGAAATGGTCGTCGAGGGCATCCAGACGAATATCGCGCTGCATCGCGAGCTCCTGAGCGACACGCGCGTACTGCGAGGCGGTGTGTCCATTCACTATCTGGAGCAGAAGCTCGCCCAGGAGCAGACCAAGAAGAAGTGATGCCGTTGCTCGCGCTTCGGGTCGAGGTGCCAGCGGAGGTGGCCGAGGCGTTGAGCGACGCGCTGCTCGAGGAAGGCGCCCAATCCGTGAGCATCGAAGCGCTTGACGATCCCGAGACGGTGCTGAGCGCCATCTTCGCCGGCAACGCGGATCCGGGGCGTGCGCTTGAAAGGGCACTCGCGCACTGCAACGCCCGCGCCGCGGGCTACTCGGTCCGCGGCATCGAAGACGCCGACTGGGTGCGCCGGAGCGAGGCGCAGTTCGCGCCGGTGCGCGTTGGACACCTGTGGGTAGGCGCGAGCTGGCATGTCCCACCGGCCGATTGCGCGTGTGTCCACCTCGATCCTGGACTCGCCTTCGGTACCGGAAGCCATGCCAGCACCCGGCTCGTGCTCGGTTGTCTCGACCGCGTCGTGCGCGGCGGGGAAAGGGTGCTTGATTACGGCTGTGGTTCCGGAATCCTTGCCATCGCCGCTGTAAGGCTCGGCGCTGCAACAGCCGACGCGGTGGACAACGACCCGATCGCGCTCGATGTGACGCGCGACAACGCGCGCGCCAACGGCATCGAGCTGCGTGCCTTTCTACCGGAGGCGCTGCCCCGGGGCCGCTATGATCTCGTCGTGGCGAATATTCTTGCGCGGCCGTTGATCGAGCTCGCGCCGCGCCTCGCCGGGCACGCGGAGCAGGGCGCGGCCATCGCGCTCAGCGGCCTGCTGACGGCCCAGGCCGAGGAGGTCATGAGTGCCTATGCCGCGATGTTCGACATGGGCGTCACAGCGCGCGAGGACGACTGGGTATTGCTGTCGGGGGTGCGGCGATGAGCCTCATCACACGCTGCCCGGTCTGCGGCACTGCGTTTCGCGTGCAGAGCTCGCAGCTTGCCGCGCATGCGGGGACCGTGCGTTGCGGCAAGTGCGGCGGCGTGTTCAACGGCGTAGCGGCGCTCGTGGAGGAGGGCGACGATCGCTTCGCGCTCGAGCCCTCGCCGCAGCTCGGGCTCTTCGACCCCGGCCGCCAGGCGCCGGTTTCAGCCGCGCCGCCGGGCGCGCACCAATTACCGGACTTCCTTGTGCCGCAGCAGCGCTCGCGGCGCGCGACCTGGCTCTGGGCGCTCGCCGTACTGCTCGGCCTGCTCGTCCTGATGGCGCAGGTCGCCTACCGCTTTCGCGCCGAGCTCGCGGCGTCGAACGCGACGGCGCGCGCGACGCTGGTCGCGTTCTGCCAGTCGTTCGGCTGCGACGTGCCGCTTCCCCGTCATCCGGAGCTCATGAGCATCGACGCCTCGGAACTGCAGGCCGATACGCGGCGCGAGGGCCTCATCATCCTCACCGCATCGCTCCGCAACCGCGCGCGCTTCGCGCAGGACTATCCCGCGCTCGAGCTCACGCTGACCGATGAGAACGACCTCCCGGTGCTGCGCCGCGTGCTCGCACCGCGCGACTATCTCGATGCGCCGCGCAGCCGCGAGCTCATGCGCCAGGGGATTTCGGGCGGGAGCGAAGCCGCGCTGCGGGTCTATCTCGACACCAGCCGTACCCGCGCGATCGGCTACCGGCTCTACCTTTTCTATCCGCTATGAGCACCCTCGTTACTGGCTCGATCGCCTACGACACCATCATGGTGTTCCCCGATCGCTTCCGCAATCACCTGCTCGCCGATCAGCTGCACATCCTCAACGTGTGCTTCCTCACGCCGCAGATGCGCCGCGAGTTCGGCGGCACCGCGGGCAACATTGCCTACAACCTGAAGCTGCTGGGCGAGGCGCCACTCGTGATGGCTACCGTGGGCGAAGACAGCGGTCCGTATCTCGAGCGGCTGCAGGGCCTCGGCATCCGCACCAGCCTGCTGAAGCAGATTCCCGGGCAGTTCACCGCGCAGGCTTTCATCACCACGGATCTCGACGACAACCAGATCACCGCCTTCCATCCGGGCGCGATGAACTTCGCTCACGAAAATCACATCGGCGCGGACCTTGGCGCGCGACTCGCGATCATTGCGCCCGACGGCAAGGAGGGCATGCTGCAGCACGCGCGCGAGTGCGCCGAGCACCGTATCGACATGATGTTCGACCCGGGACAGGGCCTGCCCATGTTCTCGGGGCAGGAGCTCGATGGATTCCTGCGCGTTGCGCGCTACGTTGCGGTGAATGACTACGAAGGCAAACTGCTTGAGGAGCGCACCGGCCGCAAGCTCGAGGAAATTGCGCGCAGTGTGCAGGCGCTCATTTATACGCAGGGGGCGAAAGGCTCGGTGATCCTCGCCGCGGGTAAACGCCACGACATTCCGTGCGTTGAAGCGGAGGCGGTCGTCGATCCTACCGGCTGCGGCGATGCCTACCGTGCGGGGCTGCTGTACGCAATTGGGCACGGCTGGGACTGGACGAGCGCAGGCAGGCTTGCCTCACTGATGGGCGCGATCAAAGTCGCGCAGCGCGGAGCGCAGAACCATGCGCCTTCGCGCGACGAGATCGAGACGCGGTTCCGCCGCGCTTTCGGCTACTCGCCCTGGAAGGCTTAGCTGAGTTCGCGGCGGATTCTTTGCCGGCCAGCTGAGCATCATGCCGTCGCCTTCGTGGCGCGGCAGGAGATGCCTGTGGTAATGGAAGACCGTCTGCCACGCTGCCTTGCCGTTCGCCTGATAGACCGATAGGCCTTGCGGCCGGAAAGCCGCGCGAATGGCGCGCGCGACGCGCGCTGCCGTGCGCAGCAGGGCGCCTGCCTGGTCGTGGTCGAGCTCATACAGGTTCTCCACATGCGCCTTGGCCGCCACAAGCAGGTGGCCCGGGTTGACCTGACCCGCGTCCATGAAGGCTATGGTGCGCTCGTCCTCGTACACCACGGCAGCCGGAATTTCCTTCGCCACGATCCGGCAGAACACGCAGTTGCTCATCACTCTCCTCCGCTGGAACGGCGCCGGCATGGCACCTGGTGGATGCTGCGATCCTCGAGCCGCAGCGCAGTGAGGCTGCCGCCCCACACGCAGCCACTATCGAGTGCGGCGACCTGCGATGTCAACTTCAGCCCGAGCGCCGACCAGTGGCCGCAAAGGATGGTCGGCTCACGCGGCGCTCGCAATTCGAACCAGGGCCGGTAGCCGCGCGGTGGCTTCGTGCCCTTCGCGCGAAAGTCCATCTTGCCTTCACGCGTGCAGAAACGCATTCGCGTCATCGCGTTCACGATGACGCGCAGCCGGTCCCAGCCGGTGAGCCCGTCGCTCCATTGCGCGGGCTCGCTGCCGTACATGTTGAGCAGGAAATCGCGGTAGTCGGGCCCGGCGAGCGCATGCTCGACCTCGCGCGCCAGTTCCAGCGCACGTGTCGTGCTCCATTGCGGCAGCAAACCGGCGTGGACCATCGCGTAGCCGTCGGCTGCATGCATCAGAGGTCGCTTGCGCAGCCAGTCGACAAGCTGACGCCGGTCGGGCGCCGCGAGCACGTCCTGGAAAGTGTCGTCAGGTCGCGGACGCTCAAAACCTTCGTGCTGCGTCACCAGGTGCAGGTCGTGGTTACCGAGCACGACCACAGCACGGTCGCCGAGGTTGCGCACGAAGCGCAGGACCTCCGCCGACTTGGGCCCGCGGTTGACGAGATCACCGACGAGCCACAGGCGATCACGCCCGCCAAAGCCGACTTGCTCGAGCAGCGCCTGCAGCTCGTCGAAACAGGCCTGGACATCGCCGATCGCATAGGTCGCCATCGCAGCTAGAAGCTAGCATCGAGCCGCCGGTACTGTATCGCCTCCGCGACGTGCTCGGCGCCTACCGTGCTGGCGCCGGCCAGATCGGCGATCGACCGGGCTACCCGCAGCACACGGTGATAAGCGCGCGGCGAAAGCAGCAGCCGCGCGAGGGCATGACGCAGCAATTCGCCGCCCTCGCGTCCGGTCGCGCAATGCCGGTCGATGTCCCGCGTGCCAAGCAGTGCGTTGGGCTTGCCTTGCCGGGCGAGCTGCGCTTCGCGCGCGCGCGCCACGCGGCTCGCGATATGCGCGGAGGGCTCGCTCGGCCCCGGCGCGGTGAGCTCGGCTTCGCGCGGCGCGGGTACTTCGAGCTTGAGGTCGATGCGGTCGGCGAGCGGGCCCGATACGCGTCCGCGGTAGCGCGCGATGCGCTCCGGCGTGCAGCGGCAGCGGCCGCTGCGATCGCCGCAGTGGCCGCAAGCGCAGGGGTTCATGGCGGCGATGAGCTGAAAGCGCGCCGGGAATTGCACTTGCCGCGCCGCCCGCGAGATCGCCACGCGCCCGGTCTCGAGCGGCTCGCGCAGCGCCTCGAGCACGTCGCGGTCGAACTCCGGGAGCTCGTCGAGGAAAAGTACCCCGTGATGCGCGAGCGAAATCTCGCCCGGTCGCGGCAGATTGCCGCCGCCGACCATGGCGGCCGCCGAGGCGCTGTGGTGCGGCGCCCGGAACGGGCGCTCGCCCCAGCGGGCCGCGTCGAAGCCGCCCGTCGAGACGGAATGAACCGCCGCGACCTCGAGCGACTCCGCCTCCGAGAGCGACGGCAGGATGCCGGGAAAGCGCGCGGCGAGCATCGACTTGCCGGTCCCCGGCGGCCCGATCATGAGCACGCTGTGGCCGCCGGCGGCGGCGACTTCCAGCGCACGCTTGACGTGCTGCTGGCCCTTCACCTCGCTGAAGTCCGGATACGTCGGCCGCACGGCCGGCGTCGCCGAACAATACTGAGCAAGACGGGCCTCGTCGGCGAGGTGGCCGACGACGTCGAGCAGCGACTTCGCCGGCAGGATGCGCGCGCCTTGTGCGAGCGCGGCCTGCGGCGCGTTGCCTTCGGGCAGCACAAACGCACGACCTGCGGCGCGCGCCGAGAGGGCCATGGCGAGCGCGCCGCGCACCGGCCTCAGCTCGCCGGTGAGCGAGAGCTCGCCCGCGAACTCCTGGCCTTGCAGCGCCTCGGGCGCGAGCTGACCGTTCGCCGCCAGGATGCCGAGGGCGATTGGCAGATCGAAACGGCTGGAGTCCTTAGGCAATTCCGCTGGCGCGAGATTCACCGTAATGCGGCGCGCCGGGAATTCGAAGTGGGTGTGATTAAGCGCCGCGCGCACGCGATCGCGCGCTTCGCGCACTTCGGCGTCTGGAAGCCCGACGATGTGAAACGACGGCAGGCCAGGCCCGAGGTGCACTTCGACCGTGACCTCGGGCGCTTCGACACCGGCGAGCGCGCGGCTCGCTACCGTAGCGACTGTCATGGCCCGCCTGTTTCCCCAAAGCGAGCAACGTATTAACCGGCTAGCCGTTTACCGCGCAGCGTTGCCGCCAGAGCGCCGCTCCAGCTCCGCGAGACGCGCCTCGAGCGCTGCCACGCGCGCAAGCGCAGCCTCGAGCAGCTTTTTCTGCACCTCGAAGTCCTCGCGCATGACGAGGTCCATGCGGTCGAACCAGCCCGCGAGCAGCGCGCGCAGGTTTTTCTCGATGTCCTGTGCCGGGGAGTTGCGCAGCGCTTCGTTGATGCGCTCGCTCAAGTCGTCAAAGAACCGCCGTTCGTTCATCCCGCCAACCTTAGCACCTGCCTACGCACCATCGCCGGGCAGCAGCGCGCGCACCTGCACCGGCACGGAGCGTCACCGCTTTCGCAATGCGGGAAGTTCTTGATAGTGCAGCAAGAAAGGCGATGGCATAGGAGATGCTAACGCTGAGGCGGCATTTCCTATCCACCTTCAGGGAGAGCATCAAATGCGCAAGTTCGTCGTTCCCCTGGCGCTCGCCGCCTCGGCATCAGCTTCGGGCATTGCCAGCGCCCAGCAAGCCGCTGCGCCAGCGCCTTCGCCAGTAGCGGGAAACATGACCCTCGTCTCCGAATACCGGTTCCGTGGCATCGACCAGACGTACGGCAAGCCGGCAATCCAGGGCGGATTCGATTACAGCCATTCGAGCGGCATTTACCTTGGCAACTGGGACTCGAACGTCAGCCAAGGCGCCGGCTATCCGGGCGGCAACCTCGAAATGGACTTCTACGGCGGCTGGAAGAAAGCCTTCGGCGATTTCGGCCTCGATGTCGGCGGCATTTACTACTACTACCCGGGTACTGAGTCTGCGCCTCTTGCGAATCCCCATAGCACGACGACCAACACCGGCACCGTGTACAACTTCGAGGGGTACGTCGGCGGCAGCTGGAAATGGATCTCGTTGAAGGGCTTCTATGCGTTCAGCGACTACTTCCAGGTTCCCGACACCAAGCATACGTACTACATCGACCTCTCGGGCACGTACGACCTCGGTGGCGGTTGGGGCGTAAACGGCCATGTAGGTCATCTCAAAGTCAAAAACTATTCGGAAGCCGATTACACCGACTACAAGGCGGGCGTCACCAAGGACCTCACCGGCTGGGTGCTGGGCGCGTCGGTCGTCGGCACGAACGCCAAAGGCAGCTGCCCGTTCACGCCAACAGGGTCACCGTACTGCTTCCCTAATACGGACGGCACCAAGTTCCGGGACGCGGGCCGCACGACGGTGGTGCTATCCGTCGGCAAGACATTCTGAGGCCAACCGGGCGGCGCAAATCGCCGCCCACAGGAGACCCGCATGAAACTCGTAACGGCAATCATCAAGCCCTTCAAGCTCGACGAAGTCCGAGAAGCGCTCTCGGCGATCGGCGTACAGGGCATCACGGTGACCGAGGTGAAGGGCTTCGGTCGGCAAAAGGGGCACACCGAGCTCTATCGAGGCGCGGAGTACGTGGTCGACTTCCTGCCGAAGGTAAAGATCGAGGCGGCCATCAAATCCGAGATGCTCGAGCAGGCGATCGACGCGATCGAGAAATCGGCGAACACCGGCAAGATCGGCGACGGCAAGATCTTCGTGTTCGATCTTGAGAAGGTAATCCGCATCCGCACCGGCGAGACCGATGCGGCTGCGCTCTGAGGAGAACACGATGAAGAGACTATGTGCATTCCTGGCGCTCGTGCTGTCGCTCGCTTTCGCGGGCGCGACGCTCGCGCAAGACAAGGCGGCGACCGAGGCGAAGAAGGACGAGGCAAAGCCCGCTGCTGCTGCACCGGCGGCCGCCGCTCCAGCCGCACCTACGAAGCCCGAGCTCATCGACGGCGCGAAGATCAATTCGGGAGACACGGCATGGATGCTCGCGTCGACAGCGCTCGTGTTGCTGATGACCATCCCCGGTCTCGCGCTTTTCTATGGCGGAATGGTGCGCAAGAAAAACGTGCTTGCCACGGTCATGCAGAGTTTCGCCATTACCTGCCTGGTGACGGTGCTCTGGGTAATCGTCGGCTACAGCCTGGCATTCACGCCCGGGAACGCGTACTTCGGCGGCTTCGACCGATTCTTCCTCTCCGGCATGGTCTACATGAAGGAGGCGAATAAGGTCACCGTCAGTCATCTGGGCGTAACGATTCCTGAATCGGTCTACATGACGTTCCAGATGACCTTCGCGATTATCACTCCCGCGCTGATTGCCGGTGCCTTTGCCGACCGCATGAAGTTCTCGGCAATGCTCTGGTTCATGGGGCTGTGGTCGGTCCTCATCTATTCACCGATCGCGCACATGATGTGGGAAGGCACGAGCGGCAAATGGGCGACGGCGGGGATTCTCGACTTCGCGGGCGGTACGGTGGTGCATATCAATGCCGGCATTGCCGCGCTGGTGTGCGCGCTGGTTCTAGGAAAGCGCGTCGGCTACGGCAAGGAAGCAATGCCGCCGCACAACCTGGTGCTGACGGTGACGGGCGCCGCCTTGCTTTGGGTGGGTTGGTTCGGCTTCAACGCGGGCTCCGCCGTTGCCGCCGACGGCCGAGCCGGCATGGCGATGGTCGTGACACAGCTCGCCACCGCAGTAGCCGCGCTCTCCTGGATGTTCGCGGAGTGGATCTCCAAAGGTAAGCCGTCCGTGCTGGGCATTGCATCGGGCGCCGTCGCTGGTCTGGTCGCGATCACTCCGGCTTCCGGCTTCGTCGGGATCACTGGGGCGTTCGTCATCGGCATCGCCGCCGGCGTTCTTTGCTTCTGGGCATCGACCGCGCTCAAGAAGGCGCTTGGCTATGACGATTCGCTGGACGCCTTCGGCGTGCACTGCATCGGTGGCATCGTCGGCGCGCTCCTGACCGGCGTGTTCAACGTCAAGGACATCAGCGGTGCCGATGCGAGCCTTCTGATCCAGCTGTACGGCGTGCTCACCACATTGGTCGTCAGCGGCGTCGGCAGCTTCATCATCCTCAAGGTGATCGACATGGTGATTGGGCTGCGCGTCACCGAAGAGGAAGAACGAGAAGGCCTCGACGTCAGTCTGCACGGCGAGCAGGTTGCATAACGGCAGCAGTTCGCAGTCAAAAAAGGGCGCCTCGTGCGCCCTTTTTTATTGCGCGAGCTTCGCGAGAAGTGCGAGCAACTGGGCGCGCTCCGCATCGCTCAAGCGCGCAGCCACGCGGCGCTCGTGCCGCTCGATGCGCTGGCGCAGCCGAAGCGCGAGCATCCGGCCCGGCCGGGTGAGCCACAGGCCGTTGGTGCGCCGGTCGCTGCCGCGGCGCCGCTCGACGAGGCCGCGTCCTTCCAGCGCGTCGATCACGCCGACCATGGTCGAGCGATCGAGCCGCACCGCCTCGGCGAGCCTGCCCTGCGTGATCCCCGGGTTCGCTTCGATCAGGAGCACGATGCCCGCGCGTCCCGGCGAAACCTCGCCCACGCTTGCGGCGAAATCGCGAAACACCGCCTGCTGCGCCAGGCGCAGCCGGTAGCCAAGGAGCTCCGGGAGGATGCCGTGCGCGAGCTCTGCTCGCGGGCGCTTTGCGTGTCGGGCTGCCAAGCGGTTCGCCGGCATCGTACACGGAATAGAATTGCGCGTTTTCGAGGAACCCGATGGCCTACGCTATTCCCCTGTGGATACCGCCCGCGCTGCCGATCGCGGGCTCGAACGACCAGTTTCCCGTGCGGCGTATCTTCTGCGTCGGGCGCAACTACGCTGAGCACCAGAAGGAAATGGGCGGCGACGGCCGCGAGACGCCGTTTTTCTTCCTGAAGAGCGAGTTCGCTCTCGTGGTGCGCGGCGGCACCGTGCACTACCCCGCCAAGACGTCCAACTACCACTACGAGACCGAGCTCGTGGTCGCGCTGCACAAAGGCGGCCGCCGTATCGACGTGAAGCGCGCGAACGATCACATCTTCGGCTACGCCGTGGGCCTCGACATGACGCGCCGCGACCTGCAGCAGTGGGGCAAGGACCACGGACGTCCCTGGGATTTCGGCAAGAACTTCGACGAGTCCGCGCCGTGCAGCGAGCTCATCCCGGCCGCGAAGATCGGCCATCCGTCCAAGGGTTCCATCTGGCTGCAGGTGAACGGCAAGCAGCGCCAGAAGGCCGACCTTTCGGACATGATCTGGTCGGTGCCCGAGCAGATCGCGTTCCTCTCCGAGCACTACACGCTCGAGCCGGGCGACGTCATCTTCACCGGCACACCGGCGGGCGTCGGCCCCGTGAAGCCGGGCGACGAGCTGATCGCCGGCATCGACGGCGTCAGCGAGCTGAAGGTGAAGATCGCGCCGGCGCTGTGAAGCTTTATACGTACTTTCGCAGCTCGGCGTCGTTCCGCGTTCGCATCGCGCTCCACCTGAAGGGGCTCACCTACGAGCCGGTGTTCGTACACCTGGCGAAAGGCGAGCACCGGCAGCCGCAGTACACGAAGGTGAATGCCCAAGCGCTCGTGCCGACGCTCGAGCTCGACGACGGTACGCGCCTTACCCAATCGCTCGCCATCATGGAGTGGCTCGAGGAGAGGCATTCCACGCCAGCATTGCTGCCAAGGGATGCGTTAGGTCGCTCGCGCGTGCGGGCGATTTCGGATCTGATCGCTTGCGAAATCCATCCGCTCAATAACCTGCGCGTACTGCAGCACCTGAAGCGCGCGCTGGGACAGTCGCAGGATCAGATCGACACTTGGTACCGGCACTGGATTGCCGACGGCCTGCAGAAGCTTGAAGCCGAGCTCGCCGCTCCGGGCACGGGCAAGTTCTGCCATGGCGATTCCCCAACCCTGGCCGACTGCTGCCTCGTGCCGCAGATCTTCAACGCGAAGCGCTACGAGAGCGACCTCGCGCCCTATCCGAAAACGATGCGCGTTTTCGATAACTGCATGAAGCTCGAGGCTTTCGACCGCGCCCAACCTTCGAAGCAACCGGACGCAGAGTAGGCCATGGGCAAGCCGAACGCATACGACGACATCCCGGGCACCACGGTGTTCGACGCGCAGCGCTTGCACCAAGGCTACCACTTGAACATGTTCTGCATGTCGCTGATGAAGGCCGAGAACCGCGAAACGTTCAAAGCTAACGAGCGCGCCTACCTCGACCGCTGGCCGATGACCGAGGAGCAAAAGCAGGCGGTGCTCGATCGCGACTGGAACGGCATGATCGATCGAGGAGGGAACATTTATTACCTCGCCAAGCTGTTCTTCACCGACCAGAAGTCGTTCCAGTACGTGGCCGCGATCATGACCGGCAGCACGCAGGAGGAGTACGCCGCGATGATGCTGAAGGGCGGGCGGCGGCCGGAAGGCAACCGCTACAAGAAAGAGTGGAAAAAGAAGCGTGGCTAGGATCATCGCCGGCGTGACCACCTCGCACGTGCCGGCGATCGGCGCGGCGCTCGACAACGGCAAGAGCGGCGAGCCCTACTGGAAGAAAGTGTTCGACGGCTACAAGCGCTCCAAGGAATGGATCCGCAAGGCGAAGCCCGACGTGATCCTGCTGGTCTACAACGATCACGCCTCGGCGTTCTCGCTGGAAATCATCCCAACCTTCGCGCTCGGCTGCGCGGCGGAGTTCCCGATCGCGGACGAGGGCTGGGGGCCACGCCCGGTGCCGAAGGTGATCGGCCATCCCGACCTCGCGGCGCATGTCGCGCAGGCGGTGATCCTCGACGAGTTCGACCTCACGGTGGTCAACGCGATGGAGGTCGACCACGGGCTGACGGTGCCGCTGTCGCTGATGTACGGGCAGCCCAAGGAGTGGCCGTGTCGGGTAATCCCGCTGCCGGTGAACGTGGTGGTCTACCCGCCGCCGACGGCCCACCGCTGCTACCAGCTCGGGCGCGCGCTGCGCAAGGCGATCCGTTCCTACGACGAAGATCTGCGCGTGGTGGTGTTCGGCACCGGCGGCATGTCGCACCAGCTGCAGGGGCCGCGCGCGGGGTTCATCAACAGCAAGTTCGACCATCGCTTCCTCGATCTCATGACCAAGGATCCGAAAGCGCTCACGCGCATCACGCATCTTGAGCTGCTGCGCGAAGCGGGTTCGGAGGGCATCGAGCTGGTGATGTGGCTCATAATGCGTGGCGCACTCGACGAGAAGGTGCGGGAAGTGCACCGCTTCTACCACGTGCCCGCGTCGAACACCGCGGTCGGGCACCTTATCCTGGAGAACGTCGAATGAAGGTCTGCGTGGCAGGTCAGGGCGCCTTCGGGCAGAAGCACCTCGAGGGCATAGCCAACATCAAGGGCATCGAAGTGGTCTCTCTCGCCGGCGGCAATCCCGAGGCGACGGCGGAAGTCGCGCGCAAGTTCAAGATTCCGCACGCGACGGTCGACCTCGCCGAGAGCCTGAGGCAGCCAGGGGTCGCGGCCGTGATCCTCGCGACGCCGACGCAGATGCACGCGCGCCAGGCGATCCAGTGCATGCGGGCCGGCAAGCACGTGCAGGTCGAGATCCCGATGGCCGAGACCCTGGCCGACTCACGCGAGATCGCGAAGGTGCAGAAAGAGACCGGCCTGGTCGCGATGGCGGGGCATACGCGCCGCTTCAACCCCAGCCACCAGTGGGTGCGGAAGAAAATCCTCGCCGGCGAGCTCAAGTTGCAGCACCTCGTGGTGCAATCGTTCTTCTTCCGCCGCACCAACATGAACGCCGCAGGCAAGCCGCGCAGCTGGACTGATCACCTGCTGTGGCATCACGCCTGCCACACGGTTGACCTCTTCTCCTACCAGGCGCGCGAGCCGATCGCCAAAGCTCGCGCGCTGCAGGGGCCGATGCACCCGAACCTCGGCATCGCCATGGACATGAGCATCCAGATGGCCACGCCGTCGGGCGTGGTGTGCTCGCTCGCGCTTTCGTTCAACAACGACGGACCGCTCGGGACGTTCTTCCGCTACATCTGCGACAACGGCACTTACATCGCGCGCTACGACGATCTGTTCGACGGCAAGGACAACAAGATCGACGTATCGAAGGTCGATGTCTCCATGAACGGCATCGAACTGCAGGACCGCGAGTTCTTCGCCGCGATCCGCGAGGAGCGCGAGCCCAATGCGAGCGTTGCGCAATGCCTGCCGGCGATGGAAGCGCTCGATCGCCTAGAGAAAAGCCTTTCTGCTCCGTGAACGTTAGCGCTCGCTGAAGAGCGCTTTCAGCGCGTCGGGAATGGCCTCACCCTTCAGCGTCTTTCCCGGCAGAGCGCGTCCCCACACCCGGGTCTCCGTACCCTTGGCCAGCGCCGTGCCGTCGGCTCGCGTCATCTCGTGCGCGACGACGAACGACTTGCCGCCGAAACGCGTGATACGCGAGTGCACTTCGCAGCGATCGCCGTGCAGCGCCGGCGAAAGGAACTGGCAATCTGCCGAGACGAGCGGCATGGAGAGGTGTTCCTCCCGCATGCGTTTCGGCGTGTATCCCACCGACTCGAAGAACGCCCACGTCGCCGCGTCCATCCAGCGAAAGTAGGTCGGGTAGAAGATGATGCCGGCCGGGTCGCAGTCGCCCCAGTGCACCCGGCAGGGGAGCCGGTTGACGATGGAGCGGAACTCGGGCGTCGCGCTCATGGCAGGCGGCGATTATAGGGTGCGCGATTGACACGGCCCCGGGGCGTGGGCGAGACTCCCAATACCGCGCCGATTTGATGTTCAGCTTGCGGGCGCGTTACAAATGCCGCTAAAGAGACGTGTCGAAGAGGCCCGTTTCGCGCAAAGCTGGACGGGCCTTTTTTGTCGGAGCGTTCGTGTCAGTCGGGTCATCCGCCGCCAAGCTGCAAGCGCTGCTCCGCAGCCGCATCGCGCTGCTCGACGGCGCCATGGGCACCATGATCCAGCGCGCGCGGCTCGCGGAAGAAGACTACCGCGGCGCGCGGTTTCGCGACTGGCCGCGCGAGCTGCGCGGCCACAACGACTTGCTGTCGCTTACGCAGCCGCGGCTGGTGCGTGACATCCACGCGCAGTATCTGCAGGCCGGCGCCGACATCATCGAGACGAACACCTTCAATTCCACCGCGGTGGCGCTCGCCGACTATGGCATGCAGTCGCTCGCGCGGGAGCTCAATCGTGCGGCCGCCGAGCTGGCCCGCGACGCCGTGCGCGAATGGCAGGCGAAGGCACCGGAGCGGCCGCGGTTCGTGGCCGGAGTGCTCGGGCCGACGAATAAGACCGCTTCCATCTCGCCCGACGTCAACGATCCGGGCTTTCGCGCGATCAGCTTCGACGAGCTGGTCGCGGCGTACGGCGAAGCGCTGGAAGGGCTGCTCGAGGGCGGCGTCGACCTGCTCCTCGTGGAAACGGTGTTCGATACGCTGAACGCCAAAGCGGCGCTGTTCGCGATCGAGACGGCTTTCGAGCGCCGCGGCGCGCGCCTGCCGGTCATCGTCTCCGGCACCATCACCGACGCATCGGGACGTACGCTTTCTGGCCAGACGGCCGAGGCGTTCTACAACTCGATGCGCCATTCGCGCGCACTGGCCGTGGGCCTGAATTGCGCGCTCGGCGCGAAGGAGCTGCGCCCGTACGTCGAAGAGCTCGCCAGGCTTGCCGAGGTCTTTACCTCCTGTCATCCGAACGCGGGGCTGCCCAATGCCTTCGGCGAATACGAGGACACCCCGGAGTCCATGGCGCGGCAGATCGGCGAATGGGCGCGCGCCGGCTGGATCAACATCGCGGGCGGCTGCTGCGGCACCACGCCGGAACATATCGCCGCGATGGCCGAAACCTTGCACGACGTGCCGCCGCGCCAGGCGGCGGCGCGGCCGCCGGCGCTGCGCCTTGCGGGCCTCGAGCCGCTCAACATCGATGAGCGTTCGCTCTTCGTCAACGTCGGCGAGCGCGCCAACGTCACCGGCTCGCGCGCCTTCGCGCGCATGGTGCTCGCCGGGGACTACGCCGGCGCTCTTGTCGTCGCGCGCCAGCAGGTGGAGAACGGCGCCCAGATCGTCGACGTCAACATGGACGAGGCGATGCTCGATTCGGAAAAGGCGATGCGCACGTTCCTCAGCCTGCTCGCCGCCGAGCCCGACATCGCGCGCGTGCCGGTGATGATCGACAGCTCGCGCTGGAGCGTGATCGAGGCGGGGCTGAAGTGCGTGCAAGGCAAGGCGATCGTCAACTCCATCTCGCTGAAAGAAGGCGAAGCCGAGTTCCTGCGCCAGGCGAGTCTTTGCCGGCGCTACGGCGCGGCAGCAGTCGTCATGGCGTTCGATGAACAAGGGCAGGCGGATTCGCTCGAGCGGCGCGCAACCGTTTGCGAGCGCGCCTATCGCCTGCTCACTGAGACCGGCTTCCCGGCCGAGGACATCATCTTCGACCCGAACATCTTCGCCATCGCGACGGGGCTCGAAGAGCACGCGCGCTACGGCGTCGACTACCTCGAAGCCGTGCGCTGGATCCGCGCGCAGCTGCCGAACGCGAAGGTCTCTGGCGGTGTCTCGAACCTTTCGTTCTCTTTCCGCGGCAACGATGCGGTGCGCGAAGCGATGCATACGGCGTTCCTCTATCACGCCATCAAGGCCGGCATGTCGATGGGCATCGTCAACGCGGGCCAGCTTGAGGTTTATCAGGAGCTCGACCCGGAGCTGCGCGAGCGCGTGGAGGACGTCATCTTCAACCGCCGGGCGGACGCGACCGAGCGGCTGATCGAGTTCGCGGGCCGCGTGAAGGCGACGGCAAAGCAGGCCGGCAAGGACGACGCGTGGCGCACGGGCAGCGTAGAGGAGCGGCTGGCGCACGCGCTCATCAACGGCGTGTCTTCGCACATCGTCGCCGACACCGAGGAGGCGCGGCAGAAATATCCGCGGCCGATCCAGGTAATCGAGGGCCCGCTGATGGACGGCATGAACGTCGTCGGCGATCTCTTCGGCGCCGGCAAGATGTTCCTGCCGCAGGTCGTCAAATCCGCGCGCGTGATGAAGCAGGCGGTGGCGCACCTCGTGCCCTATATCGAGGCGGAAAAAGCGCGCAGCGGCGACGCTGGCCGCGCCAGGGGACGCATCGTGCTTGCGACGGTGAAAGGCGACGTTCACGACATCGGCAAGAACATCGTCGCCGTCGTGCTCCAGTGCAACAACTACGAGGTGCTCAACCTCGGCGTCATGGTGCCGGCGCAGACCATCCTCGACACCGCGCTGCGCGAGAAGGTCGATGCCATCGGCCTGTCCGGGCTCATTACCCCCTCCCTCGAGGAGATGGCGCATGTCGCGCGCGAAATGGAGCGCCAGGCGATGCGTCTGCCGCTCCTCATCGGCGGCGCGACCACCTCGCGCGCGCATACGGCAGTGAAGATCGCACCGAACTATTCAGGGCCGGTGGTCTATGTTCCAGACGCGTCGCGCAGCGTGCCGGCCGTGCAGGGCCTGCTTGCCGATTCGCGCGAAGCGTACCTGGCGCAGGTGCGGGCGGACTACGAAAAGATTCGCCTGCAGCACAGCCAGAAGAGCGGGCCGGGCCCGCTCCATCCGCTCGCGGACGCGCGCCGGCTGGGCCAGAAGACCGACTGGGCGGCGTATACGCCGCCCAAGCCCCAGCGCCAAGGCGTGATCGCGCTGCCGCGCTATCCGCTGGCGGAGCTCGTCCCGTACATCGACTGGTCGCCTTTCTTCCAGGCGTGGGAGCTTTCCGGTCCCTATCCGCGCATCCTCGAGGATCCGGTCGTCGGAGCCGAGGCGCGCAAGCTGCTCGCGGAAGCGCGCGCCATGCTGGAGCGCATCGTCGACGAGCAGTGGCTCGACGCCAATGGCGTCGCCGCGCTCTATCCGGCCGCGCAGTTCGACTCCGACGACATCGAAATCTACGCCGACGAGGCGCGCCGCACGCGGCTCATGACCTGGCACAACCTGCGGCAGCAGAACCACAAGCCGCAGGGCCGGGCGAACTTGTGTCTCGCCGATTTTGTTGCGCCGAAAGCCAGCGGCGTCGCTGACTGGGTTGGCGCCTTCGCGGTGTGCGCAGACGGGCTCGAGGAGCGCGTGCGGCGCTATGAAGCCGCGCACGACGACTACAACGCCATCATGCTTAAGGTGCTCGCCGATCGCCTCGCCGAGGCATTCGCGGAGCGGCTGCACGAGCGTGCGCGGCGCGAATTCTGGGGCTATGCAGCAGACGAACAGCTCTCCGCGGAGCAACTGATCGCGGAGGCCTATCGCGGCATCCGGCCGGCACCGGGCTACCCGGCGTGCCCGGATCACACGGCCAAGGCGAGCCTCTTCCGGCTGCTCGAGGCCGAGCGCCACGCCGGGATGAGGCTCACTGAATCGTACGCGATGCTTCCCGCCTCATCGGTTGCCGGCTTTTATCTGTCGCATCCGCAGGCAAGCTATTTCGCCGTCGGCAAGATCGGCCGCGACCAGGTCGAGGACTACGCGCGCCGGAGCGGCCTGACGCTCGCCGAGGCGGAAAAATGGCTGGCGCCGAACCTCGCCTACGAACCGCAGACAGCACCAGTCGGCGCGTCGCTATAATCGCCGCATGGGTAAGGGTGACAAGCGCACGCGGCGCGGCAAGATCTATCGCAGCAGCTACGGCAAGAAGCGGCCGCATCGCGTGAAAAAGACGAAGAAACCGGCCTGATCATTCCTCGCGGCGCCCGACGGGCAGCCCGAGCGCCTTGAGCTTGCGGTAGAGATGCGTGCGCTCGAGCCCCGAGCGCTCAGCGACGCGCGACATGCTGCCGTGCTCGCGCGCGAGCAGGTTCTCGAAGTACACGCGCTCGAAAGCTTCGCGCGCCTCGCGATACGGACGGTCGAACGTCATTTCCGGCAACGCACCGGGGGAGCCGCGCGCGGCGAGCACCCGCTCGACATCGGGGAGCTGGATTTCCTCGTCGAGCGAAGTGAACGCAAGGTCCTTCACCACGCTTTCGAGCTCCGCGAGATTTCCGGGCCAGGAATGGTGGCGCAGCGCGTTCAGCGCCGCGATGGCGAGCCGCCGCGGCGAGCACACCCGCGCCTCGACGAGCTGCGCCAGCATGAGCGACGCGAGGTCGGGCACGTCCTCGGCGAATTCGCGCACCGTCGGCAGCTTCAGCGTGAGCTCGGCAAGCCGCATGCAAAGATCGGGGTCGAACTCGTGCTTTTCGACCAGCACACGCACGTCGACCGGCGAGAAGCACACGAGGCGCGCCTTGTGCTTGTCGGCGCGCGGCAGCAGGAATTCGAGGTGGCGCTGCTCCGCGCGCTCGAGGCGGCTCAGGTCGGGAAGAAAAAGCACCCCGCCGGCGGCCTTGCCGAGGAGGTCGGAGGGCGCCTCATCGAGCATTTGCGCGCCATCGACGAACGGTGCGCCGGCCGGCGCCAGCAGCCGGGCGAAGAGCTCTGCGTGCATGCCGCGCTCGCCGCGCAGCATGAGCGGCGCGGCGACCTGCGCGAGCT
>Ga0137359_10000334_pt1 | contig 35411 bp, 26 predicted proteins | sample Mad1_40_16metaG_FD_108281 | JGI IMG/M metagenome (GOLD analysis project Ga0137359, IMG submission 108281) | Vadose zone soil microbial communities from Angelo Coast Range Reserve, California, USA - Mad1_40_16 metaG | ecosystem: Environmental > Terrestrial > Soil > Vadose zone | place: USA... | reverse complement strand
GCGGCCTTTCGGGCCGCCATCACCGAGCCGGAACTCGAAGCCGAAGAAGAAAAATCGTCGCTGATCGCGAGCGGCTTCACGTCGCGACCCGAGGTGCAGCGCCTGAACCGCAACGGCATCTATATTTTCGTGAATCGCCGCCTCGTTCGTGATCGCCTAACCCTCCATGCAATTCACGAGGCCTATCGCAACATTCTTCCTTCGAACGTTTTCCCCGCGACGCTCCTTTTCCTCGAAATGCCCTACCACGAAGTGGACGTCAACGTCCATCCAGCAAAAATCGAAGTGCGTTTCCGACGTTCGCAATTCGTTCATGACTTCACGCGCGACGCAATTCGCCAGGCGCTCATGAACGCCCGTCCCATCGCCAGCTTCGCCACTGCAGCGGGAACGGCGCGATCCACTTTCGGCGGTACCGCGCAGCCTGGAAATAATTCAGCCAACGGCAGCGCTTTTTCCGATGGCATTACGCCCGCTCCTATCCAATCCGGAATCCCGCGGGCAGTGATCCCCGCCATGGAAGAAATCGGTCTCGGTTCCGGAGTCGGTTCCGATGGCGGCTTCGAACTTTCCGGAGCACCGCCACAACCCATTGCTCAACGCTTCACGTTCGAATCATCTGGCGGACTCGCTTCCGCCGCGCTCGCTCCTGAACCGGCCGCTCCCGCCGCAACCTGGGCCGCGAATTTTGCGACCGCAAATTCAGCTGCACCCGCGTCGCTACCCCATCCCGATCAAATCGCCGATCTAAAGCCGCTTGGCCAGGTCAGCGCCAGCTTCATCATCGCCGTCAACGGCGACGGCCTTTGGATCGTCGACCAGCACGTCGCGCACGAACGCGTCCTCTTCGAACAGCACCTCGCCGCTCGCCGCGCCGGCAAAGTCGAATCGCAGCGCATGCTCATGCCGCTCGTGCTCGAACTTTCCCCGCGTCAGATCGTCATCTTCGAAAAAATCGCAGAAGAAATGTCCGCCAACGGTTTTGAAGTTGAACCGATGGGCCCGCGCAGCGCCGCCATCCAAGCCGCTCCTGCGGGTGTCGCCACTACCGACGCGGAAAAGCTTCTCACCGAGATTCTCGACGGCCTCGATCGCGAAAACGCCGCCATCTCCATTGAAACGCTTCAGGCCAAAATCGCCGCCTCCACGGCGTGCCACGCCGCCATCAAAGTCAACACGCCGCTCGATCACACCAAAATGGAATGGCTGCTCGACGCGCTCGCAAAAACGGATTGCCCGATGAGCTGCCCGCACGGCCGACCTGTGGTCTTGCGTTATTCGGTAAAGGAAATCGAGCGCGCGTTTCATCGGATTTGATTCAGGGAGAATAGACGCATGAGCGATTCGCAGAAAACTGCGGTAATCTTCGGCCTCGCCAACAAGCGCAGCATCGCCTGGGCCATCGCGCAGAAGCTTCATCAAGCCGGCTGGCAACTCGCGATCACCTATCAAAACGAGCGCCTCGAGCAGGAAGCCAAGGACCTCATCACTGAACTTCCGGGTTCCGCAGGTTTCATGTGCGATGTGGCCAGCGACGAACAAATCACCACGCTCTTCGAAAAATTGAAAGCGCGTTACGGAACGCTGCAAGGCCTCGTACACAGTGTCGCATTCGCGCTCGCCGACGACCTCAAAGGCGAATTCGTTAACACTTCCCGCGAAGGCTTCCGCATCGCACACGACATCAGCGTCTACTCGCTCGTCGCTGTGACGCGAGCCGCAGCTCCGCTCATGACCGAAGGCGGCAGCGTCATCACCCTAAGCTACTTCGGCGCCGAAAAAGTCGTGCCGAAATATAACGTCATGGGCGTCGCAAAAGCCGCGCTCGAAGCCAGCGTCCGCTACCTCGCCAGCGATCTCGGCCCGAAGAATATTCGCGTCAACGCCATCTCCGCCGGCCCGCTTAAAACGCTTGCTGCGCGCGGAATCTCAGGCCTTGGGGATATGCTCAAAGGCCACGCCGAGCGGTCCCCGCTCCGCCGCAACGTGGACGCCGGCGAAGTTGGCGCCACCGCCGCGTTTCTCCTCTCGCCCGGCGGTTCCGGCATCACCGGCGAAACGATTTACGTCGATTGCGGCTACAACATCATGGGTTTTTGAAAATTTCCGTGCCCAAACTCACCATCGCCATTGACGGCCCAGCCGGCTCGGGCAAGAGCAGCGTTGCGCAGCGCGTCGCCCAAATCCTTGGCTATCTCTATCTCGATAGCGGCGCGATGTACCGTGCATTTGCCCTCAAAGCGCTGCAAGGAACCGGCCCTGCCCTCGGTTCTGAAAGACAACTCGAAGAACTCGCTACTTGCACGCAGATCGAACTGAAGGCCATTCCGCCGCATCTCGCCGGCTCGGGCGTAAAAAACCAGGTGCTCCTCGACGGCCTCGACGTCACGCAAGCCATCCGCACTTCCGAAGTCGCGCAAGTGGCATCGCAAGTTGCCACGGTTGCCAAGGTCCGCAAACTGCTCGTCGCCCAACAGCAGCGCGCGGGCGCCGGTGGCGGCATCGTCATGGAAGGCCGCGACATCGGCACAGTAGTTTTTCCCAACGCCGAGCTAAAGATTTTTCTCGAAGCCTCGCCGGAAGTGCGCGCCGAGCGACGCTGGAAAGAACACGAAGAAAAAAGCGAACATCTCACGCTCGCGCAAGTAATCGAAGAAGTCCGCGAACGTGACAAGCGTGACCGCGAGCGCAAAGTTTCGCCGCTTGTTCGCGCAAAGGACGCCGTACTTGTGGACAACACCGCGATGGACATCGAAGAAACCGCGCGGCTCATCGTTATGCTCGCCCGCGAACGCGAATCGGAATTGCCCAAATCCGCTGGAGGGAAGGGTAATGCGTAATCTTTTGATGATCTTGCTCGCCTCGACTGGGGGCCTTCTGTTCATTCCTATTGGAATCATCGCGCAATCTCCTGCGTCTGCTTCGCAAGCGGAAGCGAAGAAGAATTTTCACGCTTATCTTGACGCCGACTGGAAGCGGTGGCTTTCGGAATATCCCGGACTTGCCACCGGAGTCGGCGAGCGCGCTTACAATCGCAAATGGTCGGATGATTCGCCGGCGGGTCTCGAAGCTCGCAGCCAACATCTTCACGAGAGCCTGGCCGTCCTAAAGAAAATCGATCGCTCCGCGTTGCCATCGTCCGAGCAACTCAACTACGACCTCTATCTCGATCTTTTGCAAACTTCCGAAGAAGGTTTACAGTACGGCGATGATCCCTTGCCGTTCCGCCAGGTCGTGCCCGGAAGCATCTGGCTTCCGCTCAGCCAGATGGGTGGCATTCCACAAGGCGCTGCAGAAACTCTCGCGAGCATGCCCAATCAGACCGTCTCCGATTATGAGGATATCCTCGCGCGCCTCGAGGCCCTTCCAAAGCATTTCGACCAAAATATTCTGCTTCTCCAGGATGGGCTGAAGCACGGCTACTCGCATCCCAAAATTATCCTCCGCGACGTTCCCAAACAAATCGCTGACCTCGCTCCCGCCGATCCTTCGAAGAGCGCCCTCCTCGCGCCTTTCAGTGACTTTCCAAACTCCATTCCGCAATCCGAACGCACACGCCTCAAGCTCCGCGCCGAAGAGATTTACACCAAGGCGGTTCTTCCCGCCGTGACTCGCTATCACGATTACGTCGCGAACACCTACATTCCCGCCAGCCGCGACGCCATCGCCACCACCGCACTTCCCAACGGCGCCGCGGCTTACGTGTTTCACATTCGCTGGCAGACCACCACGAATCTCACGGCGGCGCAAATTCACGAAGTCGGTCTCTCCGAAGTCAAACGCATCCGCGCGGAAATGGAGAAACTGATCACCACGTCCGGCTTCAAAGGCAGCTTCCACGAGTTCACCGAGTTTCTCCGCACCGATCCGCGTTTCTATTTCGACGAACCGGAAGATCTCGTGAACGCCTATAAAGTCATAGCGAAATCCGTTGACCCCGAACTCGTCAAGGAATTTGGCAAACTCCCTCGCAATCAGTACGGCATCATTCCCATTCCCGATTTCAAAGCGCCGTCGCAAACCACTGCGTACTATCAACCCGGCGCTCCCGCCGCTGGCCGCCCGGGCTACTATTTCGTGAACACCTACAATCTGAAGGCGCGCCCCAAGTGGGAGATGGAAGCTCTCTCGCTCCACGAATCCGTTCCGGGTCATCATTTGCAACTCTCGCTTGGCCAGGAACTGGAGGACGTTCCCGAATTTCGCCGTCACGTTGGCTACTCCGCGTTCGTCGAAGGCTGGGGCCTCTATGCGGAAAGTCTCGGCGAAGACCTCGGCCTTTACAAAGATCCTTATTCCAAATTTGGCCAGCTCACTTACGAAATGTGGCGCGCCGTTCGCCTTGTCGTGGACACAGGCATGCACTCTATGGGTTGGACCCGCGATCAGGCCATCCAATTCTTCAAGGACAACACCGGCAAGACGGATCAGGACATCACCGTCGAAATCGATCGTTACATCGCATGGCCCGGTCAGGCACTCGCCTACAAAATCGGCCAGCTCAAAATTCGCGAACTTCGCGCGCTTGCCGAAAAAGAGCTCGGCCCCAAATTCGACAAGCGCAAGTTTCACGACGTCGTCCTGGAAAACGGTGCCGTTCCGCTCAACATTCTCGAATCCCACGTCAAAGCGTGGATCGCGTCAGAGAAATCTCGCTGACCGAGTCAATAAAATCAATCACGTAGCGAAAAATCTTCACTTTTTTTTCCGACTCCCTCAAAAAACGCTTGACAGAAAATCGAATCCCATTTACCTTCACGTTACCTCAGTTGTTTTCCGTTTTTTGCGGGATCCTCACTGAGCGCGAAAGAGCAGATATGGGACAAGACGGCATAAACGACAACGGAACGATGCTCAGGCCAGTCGGTCGCGTACTCTGCTTGTTTGCGCGACACTAAAAACTCCGCCTAACTCGTTTGTTTTCATAGTGTTCTATCGCGGGATCATTCCCGGGATGGTGTAGTTCACGGATACTTCGACACGGTCACCCGCAGGGGCTCGGGTTCGAATCCCGAGAGCCGTGAGCGCCAGTTCCTCCCGGTCTTTTGATCTCGCGTTCACTCAGCGAAAAGAGACTAGTTAACTGAGTAGTACTACTGGTGTGTGGACGTTGTTGAAGAAAATTCAGGATGCAAAAGTTCAAAAGCTTGTGGCGTGGCGAAGGCACGGGCTACTTCGGAACCAACGGTTGTGGGTTCGAGTCCCACCGGGGATGTAAATCACGGTAGCTCAGGGGTAGAGCATTGGACATGTCCTGGGCCGCCGATTCCCGCCACAATCAAAATCCGGGATGGTGCAGAGCTGAGTTACTTCGTCTGTCACACGATGCGGGGCTGTCGCCCCGCAATTCTGCTCGATTTTCCTCCCGGATCGAATTTGTCCGGCGCGAATCGCAACCGGTCAGCGGTTCGCGCCGGGGCGGCCGATGTTTCGAACAGCGGCTCCACGCGAAATTGTGCGGCTGACGATGTTTATGCGGCACAACGGGGTTGGACGTGGTGAAGGACAGGGCTACTTCGCTTGAAGGGCGGGAGACGTGGCTTCGATTCTCACTTGGCCCACCAATTCAAGGCTGCTCGCAGCCTTGCAAGGGTTAGCTCAGTGAATAGAGCACCACATACTCTGGCCGTTTGTTCCCGTCCAGCAAGTTTTTAGTCAGGAGAGAGCAACATGAATAGAAACGCATTTGGAAAGTTTTGCGATCAACAGAAGTTCCAAGGCTCAGCAAATCAAACTGAGCCGCAACACATTCCGACCGCCAATGCGGTCTTAGAAAGGAAATAGCAGTGGGCAGTGATTTGAATCGCTTCTTTTCCCGAATGGGCGCCCGAGTCAAGTTTCTCGAGGGTGTCCCAACAGCCCGACGCTGGAATGTATCTCGTTCCGCCGCGGATTCAACGAGCATCGTTCTCGACATTCTTCGAGACAAGCACGGCGAATACTTCGAGGTTCGGACTGCACCAGGCACATCGCAGGAACTCGTTGTCCTGCAGGTTGAGCCTCGGGAAAGGCACTTGCTCCTTCTCAGCCGGCAGTTTGGCGATAAGGGGCAGCTTCTCGCGAAACAGAAGTTCTTGTGCGGTCGCGATGAGCGCCACTGGTTCGTCGCAGCAATTCCAGAGAGCGAGCCAGTAGGCACCGTCGCCGCCGCCAAGATCGCGCTGAAGCCCGAAGAGGTGAGGTTGCGTGAATCGTCGCTCGGGGTCTCTCGTAAACAGAGTTTCCGCCGCCGCAACGCAGCCTTCGTCCGCCAAGGAGAGTGGTTTTTTCTTCCAGCGCGCGACGTTGTTGCCAATCCTATGCACGTTCTGCGGAATGAGTTTCTTTCCCGCGGAAATGGCGGGAAGCCTCACGTTGCCGAGGAATGCTATCGCTCCGGTGGAGAAACCGTCTATGTCTCGGCGAAATATCCAACCGGTCTTGCGGCGGTCGAGTTCAACCGGCTGCCGGAAAGCGAACGCAAACGCGGCAATTTCCGCATGATGCAACGCGATGCGGCGGCCTATGTCCGGGGCGAAGTTTGGCACCCCGATCATGCGACCGTCGAGCTCGACGGCTGGCATCGCGTTTTGATGAACACCGAGAACCGCTCAAGCGCCATGCGCTTTCTCGCATTTCTCGATTAACTGCCGAAGCTTTGAGCTTCGGACTGGATTCCGAAGCGCAAAGCCTTCGGAGAAAGAAGGAGTAGTACGATGGCAAAACTCAACGTATGGAAGCGCCTGTTCGCGAGTGGAACTCGCGCAAAAACTCATGAAGGAGCAGTAGCGCAGAAGGTCGATGCGCGGCGCGAATTGCGGCGCAGCGTGCTCACCTGCCTGCTCTGGGAAGACACGTTCTACGAAAAGGGCAGCAAGATCGCGGAGCGCATCTCCGACCTCGTAATAAAGAACAAGGCCGAAGATGTAGCCGCGCTCGCGGGCGAAGCCCGCGACAAGATGCAGCTTCGCGACGTTCCTCTCTTCCTTGTCCGCGAGCTCGCTCGCCGCAAGGGAGCCGGAACGCTCGTGGCGGAAACGCTCGAGTATGTGATCCAGCGCGCCGATGAACTCTCTGAGTTTGTCGCGCTCTACTGGACTCCGCGCAAGCAGCCGCTCTCCGCCGGTGTAAAGCGCGGCCTGGCCAAGGCGTTCACAAAGTTTGACGCCTACCAGCTCGCGAAGTACAACCGCGACGCTGCCGTAAAGCTTCGCGACGTGCTCTTTCTCAGCCACGCCAAGCCCATCAACGCCGAGCAGGCCGCTCTTTGGAAGCGTCTCGTTGAGAACACGCTCGAGCCTCCCGACACTTGGGAGGTTGCCTTGTCCGCAGGGAAGGACAAGCGCGAGACCTGGGAGCGCCTGCTTCGCGAAGAAAAGCTTGGCGGGATGGCCGTGCTTCGCAACCTCCGCCTGATGCTTGCATCCGGCGTTGCGCCGAAGCTCGTCGCCGCTCGGCTTGAGAAGGGAATTGCCCGCGCGCTCCCGTTCCGTTTCGTGACGGCAGCGCGTCACGCGCCCAAGCTCGAGGAAGCTCTCGAAAAGGCCATGCTCAAGGGCATCGCCGCTTTCGAAAAGCTTTCTGGTCACACCGGACTGCTCGTGGACGTTTCGAGTTCGATGGACTCGGCGCTCGCTCGCAAGAACGAGACCACGCGCATGGACGCGGCGGCCGGCCTCGCCATCTTTCTCCGTGAAACGGCGGCTGATTTTGAAGTTGCCACCTTCTCGGAAAAGTGCGTGATGGTTACTCCGCGCCGTGGCTTCGCTCTTCGCGACGCCATCGTGAGCTCACAGCCGCACTCTTCGACGTACTTGAAGCGTGCGCTCACCGAGCTTCGCGATAAGCGCGCCTGGAGCGATCTCGACCGCGTGATCGTCATCACGGACGAGCAGTCCCACGACGGAATCGCTCCCGCGTGGACGCCGAAGGCCTACGTCGTGAACGTTGCGCCGTATCAGCACGGCGTAAGCTACGGTAACGGCTGGACGCACATTGACGGCTGGTCCGAACGCGTCGTGGATTACATCGCAGCGACTGAATCGGAATCCGCCGAATAACTCAACAAACGCGCGCGAGTTCCGCGCGCAAAAATCCAAAGCGCGGCATGAAGTCTGCCGGAAGAAATTCCGCCAGCGCTCCTTGCCGCGCTTTGCTATTTCAGATCGCTTGTTTAGGCTGGCGTAGACATCGACGCCAGAAATTCCATGTTGGATTTCGTCTTCGTCAACCGGCTCAGCAACAATTCCATCGCTTCGACGGTCGAAAGCGGGCTCAGCACCTTGCGCAGAACCCAAATGCGGCTCAACTCATCCGGCGGCAACAGCAATTCATCCTTACGCGTGCCGGATCGCTGAATATCAATTGCCGGGAACACACGTTTATCGGCCAGTCTTCGGTCGAGATAAATTTCCATGTTGCCCGTGCCTTTGAACTCCTCAAAAATCACGTCGTCCATGCGGCTGCCCGTGTCAATCAGCGCCGTCGCGATAATCGTCAGCGACCCGCCTTCTTCCACGTTTCGCGCCGCTGCAAAAAACCGCCGGGGCCTCTGCAAAGCGTTCGCGTCAATACCGCCCGACAAAACCTTGCCCGACGGCGGCGTCACCGCGTTGTACGCGCGCGCCAGACGCGTGATCGAGTCCAGCAGCACGACCACGTCCCGTTTGTGCTCCACGAGCCGCTTCGCCTTTTCCAGAACCATTTCGGCAACTTGAATGTGCCGCTGCGGCGCTTCGTCGAACGTCGAGCTGATCACTTCGCCCTTCACCGTCCGCTGCATGTCCGTAACTTCTTCCGGCCGTTCATCAATCAGCAGCACAATCAATGCCACTTCCGGATGATTCGTCGTGATCGAGTTCGCGATGGACTGCAGCATCATCGTCTTGCCGGTACGTGGCGGCGCATTGATCAATCCGCGCTGGCCCTTGCCGATCGGGCAAAGCAAATCCAGCACGCGCCCCGTCATATTTTCTTTCGTCGTCTCTTCCTTCAGCCGTCCTTGCGGATACAGCGGCGTCAGGTTGTCGAAGAAAATCTTGTTTCGCGCGACCTCCGGATCCTCAAAATTGACCGCTTCCACTTTGATCAGCGCAAAGTACCGCTCGCCGTCTTTTGGTGGACGCACCTGGCCGCTGACCGTATCGCCCGTCCGCAAATCAAACTTCCGAATTTGCGACGGCGAAACATAAATGTCGTCTGGCCCGGGCAAATAGTTGTATTCCGGCGCGCGCAGGAAGCCGAATCCGTCCGGCAAACATTCCAGCACTCCTTCCGAAAAAATGAGCCCGCTCTTTTCCGTCTGGGCCCGCAGGATCTGGAAAATTAACTCCTGCTTGCGCATGCCGCTCGCGCCGGGAACATTCAGCTCCTTGGCAATCTTCGCCAGGTCCGTGATGTTCTTCTCCTTGAGCTCGGCTAAGCTGATACTGATTTGGTTGTTACTCTCTGCTGTTTCTTTCGCCATATGTCCTTAACTTTAGTTTCGTGAATTGTTTGAGATTTTGGATTGCACGGGATGATGCACCGCGCTGGCAGTTCCGGGAAGAACCGGCCAGGAGGGGCAAACTGAACTACGGCCAACCGCATTCAGCGTCATGCTTTGACTTCGTGCAGCGGTCCCGCGAAATCGAAACCGCAACTGCACTTCGCTGCTTTTAGTTGGTCAAACTCGTGTCTTTCTCGGCGCCGGCCACAAACGGTTCGGCTACGGGCGCAACCGGGGCGTGCTCGGAAGGCACAATCGGCCGCTCCAGTGCAATCTGCAGCACTTCATCCATGGTCTCTACTAGGTGTACCGTGAGACTGGAGAGGATCTCCTGCGGGATGTCCGCCAGGTCCTTCTCATTGTCCTTCGGAAGCACTATCGTACGCAAGCCCATTCGGTGGGAGGCCAAAAGCTTTTCTTTCACTCCGCCGATGGGCAGAACTTTCCCGCGCAAGGTGATTTCTCCCGTCATCGCCACGTCGCAGCGCACCGGAATCCTTGTCAGCGCGCTTACAATCGAAGTGCAGATTGTGATGCCCGCCGAAGGTCCGTCTTTCGGAATCGCGCCTTCCGGCACATGCAGGTGAATATCGAGATTCCGGTAAAAATCTTTGGGCAAACCAATTTGCGTCGAGCGAGAACGAATATAGCTCATCGCCGCTTGGGCTGATTCCTGCATCACTTCCCCGAGTTTCCCCGTCGGCGTCAGCCGGCCCTTGCCTTCCATGATCGCCGCTTCGGTCACAAGCACGGAACCGCCGACTTCGGTCCACGCCAGACCCGTCGTCAAGCCGATTTCGTTGTGCTTTTCCAGCCAGAATTCTCGGTACTTCAGAACTCCCAGGAAATCGTTCACGTTCTCGGCAGTAATTTCCGCCTTCACGCCGTCTTTTTCCGAAACGACCTTGCGCGCCATCTTCCGCGCAATGTTCTGAATTTCGCGTTCGAGGTTCCGCACTCCTGCTTCGTGCGTGTAGTGCCGGATAATGTGCAGCAAGCCCTCATCCGTGAAACTAAGGTTTTCTTCCTTCAATCCTGTGGCTTCCAGCGCGCGCTTCACCAGGAAACGCTTCGCAATCTCCAGCTTTTCCTTTTCTGTGTAGCCCGGAAGGCGCAGGATTTCCATGCGGTCCTGCAAAGGCTGCGGAATTGTGTGCAGCACGTTTGCCGTGCACACAAACATCACCTTCGAAAGGTCGTACTCCACGTCCAGATAGTGATCCGTGAACGCGTGATTCAATTCCGGGTCCAGCACTTCCATCAGCGCCGCCGACGGGTCGCCGCGGAAATCCGTGGACATTTTGTCCACTTCGTCCAGCACAAAAATCGGATTCACCGTCGCGGCCTTCTTCATCATTTGAATGATTTGGCCGGGCAGGGCGCCGATATAAGTCCGCCGATGCCCGCGAATTTCCGCTTCATCGCGCACTCCACCGAGCGACACGCGCACAAACTTTCTTCCCGTCGCGTGACCGATGGACATGGCCAGGGAAGTTTTCCCCACTCCTGGCGGCCCGACAAAGCACAAAATCGAACCCTTCGGATTCTTCACCAGTTGCCGCACCGCAAGGAACTCCAGAATCCGGTCCTTCACTTTCTCCAGACCGTAATGCTCCTTGTTCAGGATGTCTTCCGCGGCTTTAATGTCGCGAATCTCTTTCGAACGCTTCTTCCAGGGCACCGCCAGCAGCCAATCCAGGTAATTCCGGCTCACCGTGGATTCCGCGGACATCGGAGGCATCAGCTCAAGCCGCTTCAACTCGGCCGTCGCTTTTTCGTGGACCTCTTTCGGCATTCCGGCCGTATCAATCTTCTTCTTCAGTTCGTCGAGTTCGTTCTTTTCGCCGCGCCCCAGCTCTTTTTGAATCGCCTTGAGCTTTTCGTTCAGGTAATACTCTTTTTGCGCCCGCTCCATTTGCCGCTTCACGCGCGTGTTGATGTTGCGGTCCACGTTCAGCTTTTCCAGTTCAATTTCCAGAATGTCGCCGATACGGTTTAGCCGCTCCAGCGGATCCACCGTCTCCAGCAAATCTTGTTTTTCGTCCACGGGAAGCTGCAAATTCGCCGCAATCGTGTCGGAAAGCCGCGCCGGATCATCCACCCGCGCGGCTGCAATCATCGTGTCGTAGTTCAAGCTCTGTGAAAGCTTGATGAATTGTTCATACAGGTTCGTGGTCTTCTCGACGACCTGCTGCACTTGCGGGGAAGGCTCGATGCGCGCGCTAAGCAAGCGTACGGTCGCGCGGAAAAACCCTTCTTCGGCTGCCACAGAAATCGCCCGCGCCCGTTCGACGCCTTCCACCAGAACCTTGATGTTGCCGTCGGGCAGCTTCACGCTCTGCACGATGTTCGCGAGCGTTCCGACCGCATAAATCTCTTCCGGCTTCGGATCGTCCACCGACGCGTCATGCTGCGTGGAGAGAAAAATCTTCTTGTCGCCCGCGAGCGCTTCTTCCAGCGCGCGTACGCTGGCCTCTCGGCCAACGATAAATGGCGTCATCTGCTGCGGGAAAATGACCATGTCCCGCACCGGCATCATCGGTACGCGCTTCATTTCCTGTTTTTCACGGCTAAACATGCGGGCCCCTGGACTTCCTAAACCCAGATTACAACCAGTGGAGGATTACCAGCTCTTATTTCTTGCGGAGCGGTTCCATGCTCAAGCGGCGGTCACCCTGCCTTTTCGAGCAAACTCCAATTGATTTCGTGGCCGCGCACCATCTCCGCCGTCACCACGAACTCTTTCACCTTTCGCTGCTGCATCGGCAGGTGATACATCAGTTCCAGCATCAAATCTTCCAGAATCATGCGCAGGCCGCGCGCGCCCACTTTGCGCTGCAGCGCCAGTTCCGCGACGGTTTCAATCGCATCGTCCGTAAAACGCAACCGCACGTTTTCAAATTCAAACAGCCGCTGGTATTGCTTCAGCAGCGCGTTCTTCGGCTCCGTCAAGATCTTCACAAGCGCGCCCTTGTCGAGGTCGCTCATCACGCCGGCAACCGGCAGGCGGCCCACGAATTCCGGAATCAATCCATAACGGATCAAATCGCCCGGCTGCACTTGCTCAAGCAGTTGCGTGTTGCGGCGCTGTGCCGTCGTTGGCGCCGCTTCGGTATGGAATCCCAGCGAGCGCTTGCCCACGCGCTTCTCGATAATCTTCTCGAGGCCCACGAACGCTCCGCCGCAAATAAAGAGGATGTTCGTCGTGTCCACCGCCGTGAATTCCTGGTGAGGATGTTTCCTTCCGCCCTGCGGCGGCACGTTGGCCACCGTGCCTTCCAAAATCTTTAGCAGCGCCTGCTGAACGCCTTCGCCGCTCACGTCGCGCGTGATCGAAGGGTTCTCATCCTTCTTCGCGATCTTGTCAATCTCGTCTATATAGATGATGCCGGACTGTGCCTTCTGCACGTCGCCATCGGCGGCTTGCAGCAGCTTCAAAATAATATTTTCCACGTCTTCGCCGACGTAACCCGCTTCGGTCAGCGTTGTCGCGTCCACAATCGCGAAGGGAACTTCCAGCATGCGCGAAAGCGTCTGCGCCAAAAGCGTTTTGCCGGTTCCGGTCGGGCCAATCAGCAAAATATTGGACTTGCTCAAATCCACGTCGCCCGGCTGCTTGTTCAAAATAATCCGTTTGTAGTGGTTGTAAACCGCCACGGCCAGCTTCTTCTTCGTGCGGTCCTGCCCGATGACATAGGCATCGAGGAATTGTTTAATCTCCGGCGGACGCGGCAGCCGCTTTGTCGGCGAGGCCGCTTGCTCGCGCTTTTCATCTTCCAGAATCGTTTGGCAGACGCTCACGCACTCGTTGCAAATGTACGCCCGAGGGTAGTCGGACGGCGAGCTAATCAGTTTTTCCACCTGCTCCTGCGTCTTGTGGCAGAAGGAACAGCGCAACGGTTCGTCTGTGCTGTACTTTTTCACTGGTGTGAAGGCCTCGCCTCCGCTGAGCTTTTGGCGGAGCTTCTATCCCTTAATTCTAGGCCGAATCTTTCCCGGAACCAAACGCAATCCTGAACCGCTACTAACTTTCTTGAAACACCGCCACGGTCTTACTTTGCGGGATAAATCATACCTGCAAGCGCTTTTCCGTTTTCCAAGCAATTCCGCTACTTGTGCTTGAAAATAATCTCATCAATCATCCCATATTCCTTGGCCTGTTCGGGATTCATGATGTAATCGCGCTCCACATCCTTTTCAATTCGTTCCACCGGCTGTCCGCTGTGCTTGGCGATAATCTGATTGATTGTCGTCCGCATCCGTAAAATCTCTTTCGCATGCAAATCAATGTCCGTCGCCTGGCCGCCGAGACCGCTCATCCACGGTTGATGAATCAAAATGCGCGCATTTGGCAGCGCAAAGCGCTTTTTCGGCGCGCCGCCCACCAGCAAGACCGCCGCAATAGACGCCGCCTGGCCTACACAGGTTGTCACCACGTCCGGCTTCACGAACTGCATCGTGTCGTAGATCGCGAATCCCGCGGTGATCGAGCCGCCCGGGGAGTTGATGTACAGCTGAATGTCCTTTTCCGGGTCTTCCGCCTGCAAAAAGAGCATCTGCGCCGTTGCCAGGTTCGCCACGTGGTCGTCAATCGGCGTCCCGATGAAAATGATGTGCTCTTTCAGCAGCCGCGAATAAATGTCGTAAGCGCGTTCGCCGCGGCTGGTCTGCTCCACCACCATCGGAACTAGAGTCGTGCCGCGATACTCTGGGTCTTCGTAGTTTTTCATTTGTGTGATTGTTATTGGACGCGCTTGCAGGAGTCCTGGTTACTTTCCCGCCGCTGCGGCCGCCGTTCGGATCCTGGCATTCTGCGCGAGCCAGTCGAGAGTTTTATCACTCCGCAGCTTGGCTCTCATCCTATCCAGCGCACCTTGCTTTGTCAAACGAGCGCGAATCGCATCTACCGATTCGTTATTATGTCCGGCAAGATGCTCCAGCTCGTGGTTAACGTCTTCTTCTGCCGCGTCAATATTTTCCGTCGAAGCGATGCGGTCCACGATCAATTCCGCCTTCACGTCGTCTTTCGCGCGTTCTGCCTGGCGGTTCCGCAGCGTAACCCAGTCCACATTTACCGCGCGAGGATCGACACCCTGTTGAGCCAGAGAACGCACCACGCGTTCGAGCCGCGCATCCATTTGATGCTCGACCAGCGATTCGGGAACGGGGAAGTCATGCACTTTAATCAATTCCGCGATAATTTTTTCGCGCTGCAAATCCTTCTGCCGGTGATCCCGTTCGTGCTCCAGACTCTCGCGAATTTTCTTCTTTAATTCATCGAGTGAGGTCGCGTCGCTCACGTCTTTCGCAAAATCGTCGTTGAGTTCCGGCAATTTCTTCGTTTTGATTCCGAGAACGTCCGCGGCGTAATTGAATTTCTTTCCCGCAAGCTTCGGATCGGGATAGTCCGCCGGATACTCGACCGCAAAATCCTTGTGATCGCCGACGTTCGCGCCCATCAAATTCGTATTGAACGGCTCCATCGTCTCTTCCGCGCCCACGTGGCAAAGAACATTGTCCGCCTGTAGCGGCTCGCCCCCGCCTTCTGGCGTTCCCACCAATTTCAACTGCACGAAATCGCCGTTTTCGACCGCGCGGCCCTCTACGGGAGCAAACGTCGCCGCGCGCTCGCGCGTCTCTTCCAGCGCCTTGGCGACATCTTCGTCCGTAATATCCATCGCCGGCATTTCGATTTCGAGTTGCTTGTAATTTCCGAGCTCAAATTCCGGAAGAACTTCAAACACTGCGCGGAATTTCACTGCCTGCCCTTCGTTGTAATCCAGCTTGTCCACTTGAGGCTGCGAAACCGGCGTTAATTTCTGTTCCGCAACGGCCTTTTCCACTTTTTCTGGAACGAGCGTCTGCAACACTTCGCCCTTGATCTCTTCCGCAAAGCGCTTCTTGATCAAAGTGATCGGAGCTTTTCCCGGACGAAAGCCCGGCACGCGCGCCACGCGCATCAATTCCTTCGCTACTTTTTCCGTCGCTTTCGACACTTCCTCCGCGGGAATTTCCAATTCCAGTTCGCGGCGGCATGTTGCTTCTGCCATGCGGCTATCCTCTTCTTTCTCTTCTTCGCTTGATTCGGATCAGGGCCAACGAGGTGAGACAGGCGTGCGTTTTCCCTTCAACTCGAATTATCAGTATAAGTTACGCTCTCCGCATCGTCAATTCGCTCATTCCGCGGCTGGAAGCGCCTTCGGTTTTCCCTCAAGACGAATGGTCAGAATTTCGTGTGGATGAATTTCAATCGTGAGTCCGCCGGAATTCTGGAGAGGCAGCGGCTTCTGATTCCGTTCGACGGCATCCGTCTGAAAAGCTCGTTCGAGGGTTAGCAGGTGAGTCGTAAATGTCACATTTCGCACGCTTCCGCCAAGATCGAGCAAGCGCAGGATCGTGCCGTTGCCGTCTTCGGCCGGCTTCCAGGTTTCGAGCAGCAGGCTCGAATCATCAATTGTCAGGAAGCTGGCGGCTTTGCCGTCGAGCGGCCGTGATGCTTCAACCGCTTTGTCTTGCGACGTGATCTCATTTTCTTCGAGCGGCGTGAACTCTTCCCAGCCTCTGCGGCTCAGCGCAGTTGCATCCGTGGATTCTGCGCTCGCCACTACATACCGAAATCGAAAGTCGCCGCCCTGCGCGGCTCGGTAGTTGGTGTGCCAATAATTATTCATCGCGTAAGAAAAAATCGTTCCCGGTCGTTCCCCAAAAGTAGTCGGCCACGCGCCCCGATTGATATCGCCCAGCGTCACAAGCGAAGCGTCCAGCGGCATCACCGTTCCCGAAAATCCGTCTTGCGCCACGGAAACCCAGTGCTGCACGTTGAACCACTCATGTCCTGCGCCGGGATACATGTCTTTTGCGGGATCGACAACACCATTTTGGATTTCGTACTGAAATTGCGGACGGCTCACCGCGAATGGAAATGCAAAATAGACCGCTTCCTTGGCCAGGACCTCTTTCTTGGAAACGTCCTCGATGAACTCGATTTTCTTCTCGTTCTCGTAGAGGTGGATTTCCGTCACGATTCTCGGCGTGTTTTCCGCCGAACTTTCCATCCGCGCAAGCCAGCCGTAGGGCGTTCGTTCCGTGGAGAGCAAGCGGCCTTTTTCCGCTTGATGGATTTGCAGTTCCGGACGCGGAGAAACTACACGATATTGCAGCAGGCTGTTCGGTTCCTTATCGCCGCCGGTGACGTACAAGTATTGGCCAAAGCGATAGGAGCTTCGCGCATCCACAAGTTCTTTGCTGAGTTGTTTGTCGTAAATACTTCGCACTGCACCGGATGCAGCATCGAGCTCCACGCGGTAAAAGGGGCTCTCAAGCGTCGTGTTGTTTGTTTCGGTCGTGGCTGGAGGCGCTTCGTTTCCTGATCGCGCGAAATAGACTTTGTACCCAACCGGCGGAACATCTCTCGCCAAAAATTCCACGCGGCGAAAACCATTTCCTTCGCGTACGACGGAAAACGGGACTGCTGCTCCCGTAGCGCGATCGAAGATTTGCGAGCCCTTGTCGAGATCCATGCTGACCAAGCCGTCGCGCTTCCAATTGAGCGAATTGAAAACCAAAATGCTGCCGACGGGAGCCGCAATCGAATCGGAAAGGCTAGCAAGGCTGCTGCGGAGAAGATGATCGCGCTTTTCCCGCGCTGAGATGGCACGCGAATCTTTTACGATCAGCTGATTCCTCGCCTCATCGCTTGTGGGATCGTAAACGCTGTCCCCGGAGAGCCACGTATGCTCATCCATCAGCACCATGTCCGCCCACATGTCACTTAAAGTTTCCTGATCGACAGCGAGACGCGGATTCACAAGCGCGCTGATGGTCGCGAACTTTTCCGCGGAAGGCGCGCGGCTTTCCGTTTCGCGTTCCATGGCCGCGTAGAAAGCATCGGAGCCGATCCCGTCTTCCCAGTAGGGGCCACCGTCGCCGCGTAACGTCGGCAAATTGTCACCAAACTGCTTTGCAATTGCGCCGAGCGCGTCGTGAAAACCGGAGTATTCAATGCGAGGGTAGGCGTGTGCGGCGTTCCATTGGTCCGCCAGCTCGGCTTGCTGCGGAAAGAGATCGCTGTTCTCCACTTGTGTGCCAAAAATGATCGCCGCGTTCGCGCGATAATTGGGCCGCTGATACATCTGCAGGAAAAGCGGCAGCACTTCTTCACCGGTTTTGACGAGCGGAGGAAGTCCGAAAAGAAATTGCATTTGCATGTAGTGCCGCGAATACCAGAAAAGCACTTTCTTGCCGTCCGGTCCTTCCCAATACATCGGTGTGTTTTGGTTCAGCTGTCCTTGCAAAAGGACGGGAGCCCGGTCGTTGTTGCTACCCGCAAAAAAGTAGGGAATTCCGGCGGAGGCAAGAATGGAAGCATACGACCAGGTATAAGAAGGCACGTCGGTGATGTTCGCGTAGTTGAACGGCGTGCCGTATTTCCGGCTGAAATTCACGCTGGGATAAAGCGAGCGAATCAGCGTTTCCGCAGTCGGAAAACCGGTGAGTACATTGGAGGATTGCGCGGGAATATAAATTTGTTCCTTCCGGATCGCGCCCAAAACGCGCTCGCGTTCTTGCGGCGAACGGTTTTTGAGATATTGCTCCAGATTCCACTCGCCGTCGGTGCTGAAGCGAAATCCAGGATGCTTCGCGGTCAGGTCCATGGCCTCATCGAAGAGGCGGCTCTGAATGGCGGCGACTTTTGCCTGATAGTCGGTGTACCCGATATCCAGGTGAACATGTGGCACGACGAAGAGCGTCCACTTTTTTTGTGGATCTAGCTTTTCTGCGAATTTCGCGGCATGACTGTTAACCTTCACTTGAATTTGAGATGGAGTGCCGACAGAAAATTCGGGCACCGCGACCAGAAAACGTTCCTCTCCGAATTCTTGATTGCCACGCAGTGCTTGCTTGTAGTGTTGGCTCGCAATTTCAAAATCCACGCTGCCGGAACGCGGACGTTCAGCGTATCGCACAAAAACGGCAATCTGTTCCCAAAGCGTTTCGCCTCGACGCTCGTAAAAAATTGTCGGCTCGGCTTGCGCCGCGATTTCCGGGGATTTCGTTTGCATGCGGTCAAGTTCGATCGCGTCGTAATTGAACCCCGCATCGGGCACGCCTTCGCTGGCGGTTGCGATAGCTTGCAGCGCGATTGTATTCGGTCCCAGGCGAATGAGGCCCCGTGGAATTTCAAATTCCACGGACGCATGAGAGTACGCGGGAAAAAATGCGGCGATGGTGTCGCCCATGTTGTAATCAAGTTTTGGATGCAAATAAAAAAGCCCACTGCGTCCATTGATTGTAATTTGCAGCGCGGGCACGCTCGGGTTTTCGATAAGCAACGAAACGCGCACCCGGAACGGGTCCGAAGAGTTTTCTTTGATTTCAAATTGAATGGAGCGCGGCGCGTTCGCTGCGGTTGCTTTTCCCGAAGGGAAAAGAGCGGGAGCAAAGCTGTACCACGATTTTCCCGGCTCATCGCGTCCGATGACGTACACGCCCGGCTGCGATGCGGCGCCGCCTGCGAATTCCGCCGACGAGCCGTCGAACGCTCCAATGCGCCAAACCACATCGGATTGCTGCGCAGCTATGCGCGGAGAAAACGAAGCCGTTGCCAGAAGCAAAATTAAGAGAATCGAGCGTCTGAGATTCATGAAGGATTTTCGCCTGCTAGTCCGCGGCGGCAGAGTGGCCGAGGCCGCGTGTAAGATCCGCGTGAAGCAAGCGGTGAAAGAGATGTTCGCCGCCCTCGCGGCGGACAGAGAGGCGTCCCGCGACGTAGGCGCGGGAGCCGAGCCCGCGCTGCACCGAATCGCAGATAGCCATGTCTTCGTCCTGCACTTTTTCGCTGACCTTGATGCTGGCCTGGTTGCGCTTGAGCGCTTTTGCGCTTACGTCGGAAAAATAGTAGTCGAAGACAACGGCGCATTTGTCCACGGCGAGTGGAAGAACGAGGTTCGTGTCCATAACCCCTTCGTAGGCGTTGAGCATGAAATTCGGATAGATCCAGAGATAGAAAGCGCGGCCCTGGCGCGTGGCGGCGACATCTTTTTTGGATTTGGAGCCGGAGCTGAGCGGGCTGGACTGCAAACACGCGCGCTCGAAATTTTCGATGGTATAGCTGGTGTATTCAATGACGCTACTGAGTCCTTTGTGGGCGTGGGGAACGTGATAGCCGCCGTCGAGATAGTTATCCACGTAAACTTTCCAATTGCACTGCAACGTGTAGACGCGGCGATCGAAAAATTTGAGTTTCTTGGTTAGCTGAAGCGGCGCGACAAGTTCCGGAACTTTGCCGAGAAAATTCTGCAGCGAGTCGGCCTTGCTGTTGAGATTGACGTAGACGAAATTTTCCCAGGTGTCCACGGCAATCGGCACGAGACCGTTTTTGCCGCGGTCGAAATCGCAGACGCCGTCAAATTCAACCATTCCTTTGAGCGAGCCGTCGTTGCCGTAGGTCCATCCGTGATACGGGCAGCGGAAATTTTTGGCGCAACCTTGGGCTTCGGGAACGACGGCGGCGGCGTGATGGCGGCAGACGTTGTAAAGGGCGCGGAGGACGCCGTCATCGCCGCGCACGACGATGATGGGTTCTCCGGCAAGATCTGTCGTAAAAAAATCGCCTTTTTTCTGAACCTGATCGAGACGTCCAGCGACCTGCCAGGTGTTTGCGAAGACGCTTTCGGTTTCGAGCCGCGCGATGCCGGGATCGAAGTACCAGGGGGAAGGAATGGTCCAGGCTTTTTCGAGCGGGTCGTTAGGATTGTAGAGGCTGAGTAGGGAAGAAACGCTGCGTTCCATGGCTGCTCCTCGAGCGGTGGAAGAAGAATGCACGCGGTACGAATGCCGCGGGGCGCGGCGGAATTCGCGCGCCTTCTTTGTATCGCGAATAGAAGCGTCGAGGCAAGGAAACACGTGTACACGGCGAAGTCACGCAGAGTTCAAAGAAGGAGTGTATGGAAATACGCGAAGGAGCTGGAAATCTGGGACTTAGGCTTTGAGAGGGCGAATTTCCAAAAAGCGAGCTAGTGCTGGTCACCGTAACCCGTGACGGCTCTGTGCCACCAGTAAGGGTGGCGCGCCTCGGGCGGTGACGAGCACAGGCTCGCCAATTGGTTAACGCTAATCTAGTGGCTCGCGAATTGCCCCCGTTGTAAAGATTCACAAGGTTGCGAGCACTCAGCTCATGCGTAACGAATGCGCGTACGCTTCAGCGCTGCCAGTCCTCCGAGACCCAATGCGCTCAACAGCAACGTGCTGGGCTCCGGGACGCCAGTGCTGGGGCCACCGTTATCGCCCGTGCCGGTGCCGGTCGAAAACTGCAAGTTGTCCAAAGTAAAGCTCTCGCCATTACCAAAGAAGGGGCCCTTCAGCGTAACTGAAGAAATGGTTGCGCCATTGGAGACGACACCGAAGAACCCGTTAAACTCGGGATCTGTCCCCGCAATGAAGACGTCCGTGGTGGAGGTGTTGCTAAATGTAATGAGCAGGTCCAAGCCCCCACCGTTTCCAAAGAGCGTTAGGTCGAAATCCCCCCCAAACCCAGTCACTCCCGGAGAAAATGTGAAAACAGTCGGCGTCGGAATTGTTGAGAGCTGACCAATTACAGTCAATACCCCGCTCCCGATAGAGGCATTCGACCCAAAAGTCGCGCTCAATCCGGTCGCCAGAGTACTGTCCGCGAAATCCTCCGTTGTGGTGGACCCGACCGCCGCCTGCCAAGTGCTGGCACTTGTGTACGTCGTCACGCTGTCAGCCTGGGCGGCGCTGCTGCAAAATGCAATTACGGCCAAAGCGATTGCCCAAAAACCTAGCTTCCTCATATTGTCTCCCCCTCTGGAAAGTTTGATACGCCCAAAGAATTTGGTAACCCGGCGCCTGTTTCCAAGCATTTGTGACACGACGCCAGTTATCCTTGTTCCAAGCATGGGAAGTACCAAGCCCTTTGCATTCTATGGGTTACAAGAAGGGGAAAACATCTGCCTCGCTTGATCCCAACAAGGATTGAAGTTGTTGTCTATGCTGACCTAAGTCTGACCAGAATCTGACCTGTCAAGCTAGTTCAATTCAGAAGAAGGTTTGACGGCCGAATTCCCGAATTGTGCAACACATTGCGCAACCCTGACCTGCGGTACGTCGAGCCTTAAGGCGTTCGGGGAGTATCATTTAAGGCTAATCTGTGCCTCGCAAACCACAAATCCAATTGTTGGAGCGGCAGCTTCATGCTAGCATCCCGCGCATAGACAAGCTGGCGGAGGCCGGGGTGCGATGTACCTTTGGCCCTTTTCGGGTCGATTTCGAAACCTGCGAAATCCACAAGCATGGAATCCGCCTCCACGTCCAAAGCCAACCAGTCCGCGTCCTTTGGTTCCTGGTCGAACGGCGAGGGCAACTCGTCACCCGTCAGGAGTTGCAGGAGAAGCTCTGGCCGGGCCACTCGATCGAAGAAGTTGACGACAACCTGAATTCGACTGTGAAAAAACTCCGCGAGGCGCTGGGCGACGACGCGGGGAAACCCCGCTATATCGAAACGATCCCGCGCAGGGGATATCGCTTTATCGCTCCTGTTCGAATGGAAGTTTCCGGGAAGCCCGGGGAAGAACAGATTCCTTCGGACGAACCCGGCCGGGTGACGACAGAAGCAGTTGTGGCTCCTCTCGCCGTCGCCGTTCGTGATGAGCCGCTCGGTTGGAAGCGCCATCGCAAGTCGGGAGCCATCGGCTTGCTGGCCGTGATTGTGATTGTAGGCTTACTGTCTGTGACAGCGTTCCTGAAACGGGCCGGCGCTGACGCGCAGATACACTCGATCGCCGTTCTTCCCTTTGAGAATCTCTCCGCAGACTCAGGCGACGACTACTTCGCCGAAGGCTTGACTGACGCGGTAACAACGAATCTCGCTCAGCTCGGGTCCCTGAAGGTGATCTCCCGGTCTTCGGCGAATCACTATCGGAGGGATTCCAAACCACCGGTGAAAATCGGCCAGGAACTTGGCGTCGACGCCGTGGTGGAAGGGACGGTAGCGCGCTCCGGTGGCAGAGTGCGCGTGAATGCGCGGCTCATCTCAACAGGGGACGACCGCAACCTCTGGGCCCAGTCTTTTGAGCGCGACACCGGCGACATCCTCGCACTGGAAGACGATTTGGCCCTGTCCGTCTCGCGAAGAATCGAAGTCGCTCTCTCACCAACGTTTATGCGCCGGCGCGACGAGCCTCATCCGGTCAACACGCATGCTTATGAAGCTTATCTCAACGGCATGCACAACCTGAATAATCACCGGACGAATAATGAGCTGCAGCGAAGCCTGGGGGAGTTCAACGAGGCCATCGCGCTCGATTCCAAATTTGCCGGTGCCTATGCAGGGAAAGCCATCGCCTACAATCTACTTGGGGATTATGACGAAATCCCGGGCAGCCAGGCGGGGCCGAGCGCGGAAGCCGCCGCACGCCGCGCCCTTGAATTGGACCCGTCTCTCGCCGCTGCACACTCGGCGTTGGCGTTTGCCTTGTGGAAATACAGCTGGGACTGGAAAACAGCCGAAGCAGAATTTCAGAAATCGCTGATATTGAATCCGAACAACGCCCATACCCATCACATCTACGCTGTCCTGCTCGCCTGTCGCGGTGATTTTCCCGCCGCCGATGAGCATATGCGCAAAGCGCTGGCGCTTGACCCTCTTTCCATGATCATCCGAACCAACATTGGTTGGTTCCACTATTTTCAGCACGACTACGCAAAAGCAGAGGAATCCTATCTGGAAGTCTTGAAGTTGGATCCCTCGTTCCTTCCCGCAAGGCAGAAACTTTGGATCACCTATGCCCTGGAAGGAAAAACAGAACATGCAACAGCTGAACTGGAAAATCTGATGCGCTTGTTTGGCCATGACCGACTGCTTCGGCGAGTGGAGGGAACCTATCCTTCTGCGAAATATCAAGCGGCGGTGCAGGGATACGCCGAATTGGGAGTGCTGACTCCCTATGAGAGAGCGAGATACCTTGCTCTTTTAGGGAAAAAGCCGGAAGCGGTACGCGCCTTGGCCGAGGCTGCCGCTCAAAGGAGCGCCTGGATGGTTTATCTGCGAATCGAGCCGGCGTTTGACTCCATCCGTTCGCGTCCGGAATTTGCAGATCTGGTCCGTCAGGCAAATGTTCCGGAAATAGTGGGCACAGCCACCAAGTATCCTGGCCACGCAGGTGACTAGGTAGGAAGAATCGGTTCCTGCCGGTTTCGAATCAGTCCATTCCGGCTAGTTCGCTTAAGAATCTTGGTGCGGGAGAGAGGACTTGAACCTCCACGGGTGTTACCCCACAAGATCCTAAGTCTTGCGCGTCTGCCAGTTCCGCCACTCCCGCACCGAGTACAACTTGCTGATAAGAAGGCTTGTGGACAACCTTCTTTTTAGAGTTTACCGCATTTGCGCAGGCCCTATGTGTGAACTTTGAAGCCGCCGGAGCGTTGCTATTCACCAGGGGTAGTTACGGCCATATCTGCCTCGAACAAGCCACGTATAGCACGTAGCCTGTGCCACCACGATCGTGGACGTGTCGGCGTTACCGAAATTATAGCCCCATACGAGATGAGGATCCGTGGGCAGGGGAATTCCCCTAGTCTCGGACCAATAGAAACAATCGAGCTTCAAATTGACAAAAGGATGGCCCGGAGGCAGGGTCGGATTCGTGGCGCCAGGATCCACCAAGCTGAGCGGCTCCTAGTGCGGGCAGTCTCCAACCTTTGCGCTGTGCCACGACTCGTGTGGTCGAGTAAACAACTGCCGCGTCGAAAGGCTTCCTATCTGTGGCTGGCGATCGCTCCCATACTAACGCTGTTTCCTTGTCGAAAACCGCGTCATCGCGAGGTGAATTCGTTCCTGTGCTCCAAATGGCAAACCGGCGGTTCGGCGGATGATCAATCCATAATGCTTCTGTTATGTCCCATATTGGCTGCTTCAGTGAAGTTCCGAACTTTTCGTGTCCTTTCAGCGCCCCGGATTGCATTGCCTTCCGGAGATCAGCAGCATCAGCATGCTTCCAAGACTACGCGAGCAGGTTTCGAATGACTTCGAGACTACCTTCCTTGATACAAATCACCAAAGTCCCTAGCCGACAGGTAGGCGAAAGCTGCCAGCGTTTTCACGGTTCTTTGCTGCCGATAATAATCCGCGCGGAGTTTTGTAAGGAGGTTTAATGCCTCGCCGTAGGCCAATACAGCTCCGGTTAATTTTTGAAATGCCGGCGAGTCATCCGCAGTTTCGCGCCGCTTCGCCTGGGCTTCTGCGGAGAGTTCAAGGATCCGGTCAATAGCTGTATCTGGGCTCATGGTCGAGTCCGTACCTCAAAACACTGACAAGTAGTGCAGTTTTGTGAGGAGTGCGTTTCAGTTCGTTCTAATGTAAAGAACTTAAACTGGCCGCGCCCCAGGAGACTGTTGCGAATTTCGCCGCGCAGTACACGTGTACTATGGCGATCCGCGCCGGGGACATGGCAGGATGGTAGGGCTCGCGGTCCCGCTGCCGCGAGGGCCGCAGCCCCATTAAAAGGGCGGAAGTGTTGGAGAGATCGTTCCCCGCCCGGGGAACCTGAGGGAGAGCGCACGGAATGGGCTCCGTGTCGTCTGATCCAGGCGCAGAAACGCGCACGATGAAGTCGCAACCATTGCCGCTGGAGGTGCCGGTGGTGGCTACAGGTGCGCGTCCGGGCGACCAATCGGAAAAAAGAGAGCTGTTTACGGAGGAGACGGAGACTGTGCTCGTATTTGAGCACGGCGCGGTGATTCATCTTGCGGCAGCGGTGGCCGTGGGGCAGTTGGTTTTCCTGACAAACAAACAAACGGGAAAAGAGATCGTAACGCAAGTGCTCCGGAAGCGAAGCTACCGCCCCACGGCGTGTTACGTCGAGCTGGATTTTACGGAAGCCGCGCCAGGATTCTGGGGAGTGGAATTTCCGAAGGCTGAAGCGGATGCGAAGGTGAATCTGCCGGAGGCCGGCGAAGCAGCAGCGGTTGCGGAAGCGGAGATTACGGAGGAAGAGTTCGGGCCGTCAGCGCCTCCGCCGGACGAAGCGGAAGTGGCGCGGCTCAGGCGCGAAGTCGAGGCGCTGAAATCACAAGTGAAATCGCTCGCCACGCCATCCGAACAGCAGACCGCGAAGCACCTGTCCGAGATGCAGCAACCTTCGGCAAGCGAACTGGAAAATCTGAAATCCTTAATGGGATCGAAGAAGCCTGCGGAAGAGCCTGAAGAAGAAGCAAAGCCCGGGCGGGATGATGCGGAAAACGCGCCGGCTAAGCTCGATGTAATGAGTCCACACGAACCGAAGCCGGAGCCTGTGAAATCGGAAGCGGCGGGCCAGGAAGAGGGAAAACCTGCGCCGGACGGGGAAGCGGAAAACGGCTCTACTTATCCTATCCGGATGCAACTGCCAAAGGCGCAAGGGACGTCAAACCGCACTTCCGAGTTTGCAGCAGATTCGGCGGCAATCACCGCGGCGATTGAAGACCATCTCTTGCCGAAACCGAGTTTGGATTTTGAGCGGTTTCCGGGAGTGGCGGAACCAAAGACGAAGCTCTTCAGCGGTAAGGCGACCAGGAGCCTGAGCGGGCCCATCGGCGTGATGGTGGCGGCCGTTCTTTTCCTCGTGGCTGCGGGAATTGCTACGTATCAGTTTGGATGGCTGCCAAAGTTTGGAGCAAAGAGTTCGAAAAGCGCGGCGAACAAGAGCGCTTTTCCGCCTGCTGCCGCTGTTGATTCTTCCCTTGGGCAGGCAGATCCGCAGACGGATTTGAATACGCCGCGTGTGAATCCGGTTGCTACTGAAGAGCCCATGGCTGCGGCAAATAGCGGGCACGCTGGAGCGACAGAAGCGATTCCGAACTCTGTCGCTGCTTCGCCTAAGGTGACGGCAGCAGGAAATTCGCACGCCGAAGCCGCAGCTTCGAAATCGATTGTGCAACCTGCGCCGGACAAGCGCGGCGCTATGCATGTTGTAGCGCCAAGCAAGACCGCAGTGGAGCCAACTCTCGCGAGCAAAGGCGAAGACATCATAGTGCCGCCGAAACTGGTAAAAGCGATCCGGTCGTTGTCTCCCCCGGAAGCGCTTTGGCGCTACACAAGCGGAAATGTGGTGTTGGATGCCTTGGTGAATGAGACTGGCCACGTGGAATCTGCGACCGTGATTTCCGGACCGGAAGCATTGCATCAGAGGGCTATCACTACGGTGAAGGAATATCTCTATCAGGCGGCGACGAAAAATGGGAAGCCGATTCCGGCGCATGTCGAGGTCAAGATTCAGTTTTGGTATGAGCCATAGAAAAGTCCCTGCCTGAACAAGCAGTCAAAAGCAAAACTAAAAGAGCTTTCACTGGCGCGCACGTGCCGCGCAATGGGATGAGTGTACGGATTCGGATACAATTCGGGACTCAATGAGTGAAAAAGGGAACAAGAGCACGGGGCCGCTGGCCGGAGTGAAAGTGCTGGAGCTGGGGCAGCTTATTGCGGGACCGTTTGCGACGGCGTTTTTGGCGTGGTTTGGGGCAGAAGTGATTAAGGTTGAGCCGCCGGGGACGGGCGATCCGCTGCGGACATGGCGCGTGGTTCACAAGGGAACGTCCCTGTGGTGGCATTTGATGGCGCGGAACAAGAAGTGCGTGACGCTAAATCTGCGCGTCGCGGAAGGGCAGAAGATTGCCCGGGAGTTAGCGAAGAGAGTTGATGTCGTGATTGAAAACTTTCGCCCAGGGACACTCGAGAAGTGGAGACTGGGCTACCAGGAACTAAAGAAAGAAAATCCGAAGCTGATTTTGGCGCGCATATCCGGCTATGGACAAACAGGGCCATACGCGCAGAGGCCCGGATTCGCCGCGGTTGCGGAAGCGTTTGGCGGATTGCGCTATGTGACCGGAGAGCCGGATCGTCCACCAGTTCGGCCGAATTTGAGCTTGGGCGATTCAGTGGCGGGACTGCACGCGGCGCTCGGGATTTTGATGGCGCTTTATCACCGTGATGCGCGTGGCGGGAGCGGACAAGTGATTGACGTGGCGTTGTACGAAGCCGTGCTCAATCTAATGGAAGGAACGATTCCCGAGTACGACAAGGCGGGCGTCAAGCGGGAGCGGGAAGGCATGAGGCTGACGGGAATCGTGCCGAGCGGGACGTATCCGTGCGCGGATGGGGCCTACATCGTGATTGGAGCGAACGGTGACAGCATTTTTCGGAGATTCATGGTGGCCATCGGCAGACAGGATTTAGCGAGGGATGCGCGGTTGGCGAGCAATGAGGGGCGGTCGAAGCATATTGATGAGATAGATGGGGCGATTACGGCGTGGACAAAAGGGCGTAAGTCTTTGGAAGCGTTGAAGATATTAAGCGAGGCGGACGTGCCTTCTGGCCCGATTTATTCAGCCGCGGAGATGCTCGCGGATCCGCATTACCAGGCGAGAGGAGTGTTCGACGAGGCAGACTTGGGAGGCGGGGACCGGGTCAAGTTGCCGAGGCTGGCACCCAGATTAAGCGAGACGCCGGGCGAAATGCGCTGGATTGGACCGGTACTTGGAGAGCATAATACCGAGGTCTACCGAGACTGGCTTGGCTTCCCCGCTGCTGAGCTGGAGCGCCTTTCGAAAGAAGGCGTGATCTAGAAGCGAAGCGACGCGTGGGGAATGCCGCTTGATCATTCAGGAGCAAGGCGATCAGTTGTTGCTCATCCGCCAGACGGACCACGCCTTCCTGGCTGGATTCTTCGCAAAAGAATGGGGAAGTGAGGAGTTCTCACGGCCCGAACCGTTCGAGTCGTTCTGTCTTGCCGTGGCGGAACACGATAACGGCTGGAGCGAATGGGAGCTGCAGCCGACATTGGATGCGAAGTCGCGCACACCGAATACGTTCATGTCCATTCCGACGGAAGAGCACATTGCGCTCTATCAGCGCGGGATTGAGCGGCTGGTCAAGGTGGACCATTATGCGGCGCTGCTGGTGAGCATGCATTGCGCGGGATTGTACGACCGGGCGCGCGCGACGATGCCGGGATATTCGGCAAAGTATGTGAAGTCAACCGAGACCGCACTGGTGAACGATTTTGTGCAGCGATTGCGGCTGCAACAATTGCGGCTAAAAGTGGATTTGCGGGCGAATCCGGCAATGAAGGATTTCGTCGTGGAAGATGCGTTAAAGGCGAATTTCGAACGGCTGGAGACGCTGGACCGCCTGTCGCTGCACTTGTGCTTGAGTCCCCAGGAGAATTGCGTGATTGATGCGGTGCCGAAGGACGCGCACGGGGATGAAGTGGATTTGGATTTGCGGAGCGAAGGCGGAAACGTGCTGACGCTGGCGCCATATCCGTTTAAGAGAGACGGGCTTGAAGTCAGCATTCTGGCGAGGCGGCTTCCGAAGCGTGTGTACGTGGACGATGCGGATTTTCAAAAGACGGTGGCACAGGCGCAATACTTTGGAATCAAATTCACGTTGCGGGCGCGGCGGACGAATACGATGCACCGAGTTGCAGGGCTGTAGGCGCTTGTTGGATTGCGTCGGCGCAAACAGTAGACGCAAAATTACTTAACGAAATCCAGACGGGCGCTGCGACAATGGCCGCGGCGCCCGTTCCGTTTTGTGAAACAGATTGCATGGAGACGAGGCGTTTGCTACCCTCCCGCGCAATGAAGCTATGCGCGGAGGTGCGCGATGGCATTTTGTAAGGCGTGTGGGCAAGACATCGGGGGAGCGGCATTCTGCCCGAAGTGCGGGGCGAGTCAAGGAGCGGCGGCGCCGGCCGCGGCGAGCGGCGAATCGCCGACGGCAGCACTGGAAGAAAACGTGGCCGGATTGCTCTGTTATTTGTTTGGCTGGATCTCGGGACTAATTTTCTTGTTGATAGATAAGCGGCCGTTCGTGAGATTCCACGGTGCGCAAGCCATTGCTCTGAATATCGCGTTTTTCGTCGTGTGGATTGGATTCTGGATCGTGACAGTGGTTCTGGGCTTAATTACGACCATGCTTCACTTTCCGGTCGGCTTTTTGATGGTATTTTTGTTCCCTGTGATCGTTATCGGCTTCATCGCGATGGCAATTTTCTGCATGTATAAGGCTTATCAACGCGAGAAGTTTAAGCTGCCAATCATTGGGGATATGGTGGAGAAAATGGTCGGAGCATAGCGTTAGAAGGATTCAAAAGGTTCACGAGGAAAGAGCCGCTCGCACTCTGGGCGGCTTTTCTTTTTAGATTGCGTTGGGTCTTGACTTTCCTTGTAGGGCACCGCATCGTTAAGGGCTTTGTGCCCGGCGGTGGCTCGTACCGTCTGGCCGGAAAGGCCCGACCGCGCAAATATGACCCGAGTAAGGCTGTGTTTCCACGACCGCTGCTTTGACGGCACCGCTTCGGCCGCACTCTTTTACCGCTTTTACCGCGAAAAATTTGACGCAAGCGCAGATTTTGGATTTACAGGAATGACCCACAAGGCCAAGCAGCCGTGGGAGCCCGGCTTGTTTGACGGCGACGAGAATGTGATTGTGGACTTCAAGTATTCGAATTCGCCAAAGGTGACTTGGTGGTTCGACCACCATCAGAGCGCGTTTTTGACTCCGGCGGATGCGGAGCAGTTCAGAAAAGCACCCGGAAAACACTTCTTTTATGAACCCGCATACAAATCCTGCACGATGCTGATTGCCGATACGGCTCGAGAAAAATTTGGATTTGATACGAAGCCGTTGGCGGACTTGATTCATTGGGGCGACATTATCGATGGAGCGCAGTTTCCGACGCCAGAATCCGCCGTGGAGCTAAAAGAGCCGGCGACGCAATTGGCGCTGGTGATTGAGGCCGCTCCCGAAGACGGAGTGCCGGCGCAGATTATTCGCGAGCTGGCGTACAAGCCGCTGGGGGAAGTGATTGAGCTGCCGATTGTGGCGAAGCATTTGGGGCCGCTATTGGAGAGGCATAAACGTTCGATTGAGATCTTGCGCGAACGGTGCGAAGCAAAGGATGGCGTGATTTTCTTTGACGTGAGCGACCTGGATCTGGAGGGGTACAACAAATTTATTCCGTACTTGCTGCATCCAGAATGCGTCTATTCGATCAGCGTAAGCGCCTCAACGACACGGGCGAAGGTCTCGTTAGGGACGAACCCGTGGAATCAAGCGACTGCGGATCAGAATCTGGCGTCGCTTGCGGAAAAGTTCGGCGGGGGCGGACACCCGCGCGTGGCGGCAATATCCTTTGATCCGGGTGATGTGGAACGTGCGAGAGAAGTCGCGCGAGGACTGGCCGCGACGCTGCGGCAGAGCAAAAAGTGATTTGAAGGATTCATATTGTCGCTTGATGACGGCGCGCAAGTTTCTTGCATTCGGGCGATTGGTCCAGTAGGCTAAAAGAGTTCTTGGTAGAGGTGCGGAGGTCAGGAGTAGCCGGGCAGCAGCGCCGATTCGCTTCGGTGGCCCGCGCGAAAGGGGCAAGAAGTTTTCTCCGCCGAAATTTCTGCCGTAGCGGAAATGGCAGAGGTTGGGGAACGAGGCGAAAGCCCGTTCACTGTCATCCGATCGTTTCGAACGAAGCGATGAGTAACGCGGTCTTGCGGCCGCCGGATGGAGCGCTATCGAGGGGCGGCGTTCTCCGCAGAATTTCTGCGCAGTTCCTTCCTCCGTAGCAGTTCCTCCAGAAAGAAAAACAGCGCATGGATGCGGAGCAATTGACGCGTGCCTTGGTGGACATCGAGTCCACGACGGGAGCCGAGGCAGCTGCCGGAGAGTATTTGTACGCGCATTTGGCGGCGCTGGCCGCGCGAACGTGCGGCGTTGCAGAGCGAATGGCAGTGACGCGCGAGCGCTTTAATGTGCTGGCAACTTGGGGAACGCCGGTCGTAACGCTCTCGACGCATATCGATACCGTGCCACCGTACTTTGCATCGCGCGAAGATGGCGAATTTGTTTGGGGCCGCGGAGCTTGCGACGCGAAAGGCATCATCGCAGCGATGGTGACGGCCGCGGAACGATTGCTTGCAGCGGGAACGCGGAATTTAGGACTTTTGTTTGTGGTTGGAGAAGAAAAGGACAGTTTGGGATCGCTGGCCGCAGCGAAAACTCCGCGCGGATCAAAGTTCTTGATTAACGGAGAGCCGACGGAGAATTTGCTGGCGCTTGGCTCGAAAGGGGCGTTGCGTTTCGAATTGATTGCGCGGGGAAGACTCGCGCACTCTGCGTATCCGGATTTGGGCGAGTCGGCAATTGAAAAATTGTTGGAAGTTTTGGAAGACGTGAGACGCATATCGCTGCCGAGCGATGAACTGCTGGGAAAATCAACTCTGAACATTGGAACGATTGCGGGCGGGCGCGCGCCGAATGTGATTGCGGATTACGCACAAGCCGAATTGATGTTCCGTTTGGTGGGTGATTCGAATGTTGTGCGCGATGCGTTGAAAGCTGTTGTGCGCGGACGCGTGGAGGTAAAAGAGGCGCTTTGCACAGAGCCCATTCGAATGGAAGCGCTGGACAGCTTGAAGACGACCGTGGTGGCGTTCACGACGGATATTCCGAATTTTAATGGGGCGTGGGGCAGTCCGCTTTTGATCGGGCCGGGAAGTATTCATGTGGCGCACACGGCGGAAGAGAGAATTTCCAAAAAAGAGCTCAACGATGCGGTTGGAATTTACGAAGCAATGGTGAAGAAATTGTCCGCAGGCGTGGCATGACACGAGGATTGGCGATTGTCGGGTACGGAAAGATGGGCCGGATGGTTGAGCGGCTGGCGCCGGAGTACGGGTTTGAGGTGCGCGCGAAAATTTCCAGTGCTGAGAATGCTGGTGCGAAGAATTTGACGAAGGAAACACTGCGCGGGGTAGATGTCGCGGTGGAATTTACGCGGCCGGATGTAGCTGTGACGAATTTGCGGAGACTTGCGGATGCGGGAATAGCAGTTGTTTGCGGAACGACTGGATGGTTTGCTGAACTCGAACGCGTGAAAGAAAAAATCAATGGCAACGGAAGCGGATTGGTGTGGGGCGCGAATTTTTCCGTGGGTCTGAATTTGTTTCGAGAAATTGTGGCGGAAGCGGCGCGGCGATTTGCAAAGGAAGAAAGTTATGGCGCCTGGGGATGGGAGATTCATCACGCTGCGAAAAAGGATGCGCCATCAGGGACGCTACTGGCATTGGCGGAAGACATGAAAAGAAATGGATACGGGCGGGAAATTAGTTTGAGCGCGAATCGCGCGGGTGCGGTGCCGGGAACGCATGAAATTGGATTTGATTCACTCGAGGACACGATCACGATTCGGCATACAGCACGAAGCCGCGAAGGATTCGCGCGAGGGGCACTGCGCGCAGCGAATTGGGTGATCGGAAAAAGGGGAGTGTACGAGTTTCGAGAAATTTTAAGTGAACTTGCCGACAGGCAGATGGGGAGGACAGCATGAGGTTTGAAGGATGCGGAACAGCGATCGTGACACCGTTCGCGAATGATTTTTCGGTGGATGAGGAGACGCTGCGAAAGCTGGTGCGGCGGCAGATTCGAGGCGGCGTACATTTTTTGGTGCCGTGCGGAACAACGGGAGAGAACCCGACGATGACGCGCAAGGAGCATTTGCGCGTGGTGGAGATCACCCTCGAAGAGGCGAACGGGCGCGTGCCCGTGCTTGCAGGCGCGGGCGGGTACAATACGGCGGAAGTGATCGAGTTGGCGCGCGAGCTTGAGGCGATGGGCGCGGACGGATTGCTTTCCGTGACGCCGTATTACAACAAGCCGACACAGGAAGGTTTGTACCAGCATTACCGTGCGATTGCGAACGCGACGCGGCTGCCGATTGTTCTTTACAATGTGCCTGGGCGGTGCGGGACGAATCTGGAGCCGGCGACGGTGGCGCGGCTGGCGCAGATTGAAAACATCGTTGGCGTGAAGGAAGCCTCGGGAAATATCGGGCAGATGGCGGCGGTGTTGAACGCGGTGCCGGGTGATTTCTCCGTGCTGGCGGGAGACGATTCGGTGGCGCTGCCGCTGTTTGCGCTCGGCGGGAAGGGCGTAATCTCGGTGTCGGCGAATGAAATGCCGCGGGAAATGGCGCAGCTATGCGAATGCGGATTGGCGGGCGATTTTGCAGGCGCACGGGCAATTCACAGAAAATATCTGCCTTTGATGGAAATCAATTTTGTGGAATCGAATCCAATTCCCGTAAAGGCAGCGATGAGTTTGATGGGATTGCTCGAGCCCGTGTGGAGATTGCCGCTGGTCGCGCCGAAGACGGAAAGTTTGCTGAAGATTCGGGCTGTGCTCGAATCGCTTGGAATTCTCGAAAGGGTGGCCGTTGCCGCTAGCACAGCAAATTGAAAAATTGTTCGACGAGTCGCCGGCGAAATATGAGGAGGAGCACCGGCAGCTCTTTCAATCGTTCAAGGATTTGCTGAACAGCGGCGCAGCGCGGGCGGCGCAGCCGGATGCAAAATCAACAACGGGCTGGCGCGTGAACGCGTGGGTGAAGAAGGGAATTCTGCTGGGATTCCGGTTGGGCACGTTGGTGGAGATGGGGCCGTATCCTTCGCGGCAGCCGTTTTTCGACAAGTCGAGTTATCCGCTCAAGACAATTACAAAAGAGGCCGGAGTGCGAGTCGTGCCGGGCGGGTCCAGCATTCGCGACGGGAGTTATGTCGCGCGCGGCGTGGTGTGCATGCCGCCGATGTTCATCAATGTCGGTGCGTATGTGGATGAAGGAACGATGGTGGACTCGCATGCGCTGATTGGAAGCTGCGCGCAAGTGGGAAAGAGCTGCCATATTTCGGCCGCGGCGCAGATTGGCGGCGTGATCGAGCCGGTGGGCGCGCTGCCTGTGATTATCGAAGATGAAGTGATGATCGGCGGAAACGCGGGCGTGTACGAAGGAACCATTGTGAAAAAGCGCGCCGTGCTCGGAACGGGAACCATTTTGAATCGGTCTACGCCGGTTTACGATCTTGTGAAAGAAAAGATTTACACTGCGAAGGATAATGAGCCGCTGGTGATTCCAGAGGAAGCGATTGTGGTGCCGGGTTCGCGCGCAGTAACACATCCGGCAGGGAAGAAATGGGGATTGTCGTTGTATGCGGCTGTGATCGTGAAATATCGAGACGACAAGACGGACGCGCGGGTGCAGTTGGAAGATTTGCTGCGATGATTTCTGGCGAAATCGGACGTTCGACAAAATTTTGAGGCGCATGTAAAATAGTAGGGTTGCCCGATGGACCGGTAGCTCAATGGTAGAGCAGCTGACTCTTAATCAGCGGGTTGCAGGTTCGAGTCCTGCCCGGTTCACCAGAAATTCCACTTACTTCTTTCTTTTCAACTGACTAGCTGTTGCGGCTTCGGTTCCGCCTGCGCCTGCGGGGGAACAGAAGGGAACAATAAGGACGCAACACTTGCTACAGCGCGCTTTTTGGAGTCTGGGACCGCGTGAGTGTAAACACGACTACAATGGCAACACGCAAAGTAAGACGGACTCAACAGACACGACAAGTTACACTTGGGACTTCGAGAATCGCCTGTTGAGTGTGATCCTGCCCGGCACTGGCGGCACCGTCATGACTTGGCAGCGTGAATCTCTTTCACATGGCCATCCTGACCGAGGGTAATTGCGAGAACCATGTTTCCCGCGACCCCTGCTTTTCTTTCCGTCTCCGGGTAAGGTGGCAATGAGAATGAGTACTCATTGTCATCGACGACGGCAACGAGGTTTCCGCTCTTGTCGGTTAGCCGCCCACTTCCTGCCACTTCACCACTTTCGGATATTGGACCGGGGCATTCCTTTGGAAAACCGTACTCAATTTCCACGGTCTTTGTTATCGGCGCTGTAGCAGGTTCGTAATGCGTGAGCGTTAACCGAACACAATATTGTAAAAGATCGTGTCGCAGTGCAAGGTTGCGACATGACCAACCGAAGAAAGAAAGCGTGGACGAAGTGGCGCCGGCTAATTTCCGAACAGGCGCGTAGCGGGCAGACGGTTACTGCGTTCT